>Ga0364874_10207_pt1 | contig 34521 bp, 40 predicted proteins | sample ExccelAu500001D4_2_FD_206922 | JGI IMG/M metagenome (GOLD analysis project Ga0364874, IMG submission 206922) | Enriched cells from Trout Bog Lake Hypolimnion, Wisconsin, USA - BchlTB.Aug07.5000.01.D4 | ecosystem: Environmental > Aquatic > Freshwater > Lake > Hypolimnion/Profundal zone | place... | reverse complement strand
ATTGCAAACAATAAAAGGGTGAAACTAAAAAATATCTTTCTCATACTATATTAAACTCCAATAATCATTAATAGTATAGATTATTGAGTTTATTACAAGAATGATATGATACTACAATGACTTATTGAATGGTTTTCTTAGCAATATTTAAGCCGCCAAAAAGCATAAATTTACATATCCGGCTTCCTTGCAAATGCGATAAGATTAACATCAATAAGCTCCAGTGATTTAACCATATGTTGTACCGTTTCTTTGTATTTTTTAAAATGGGCGGTCTCGATATGAGCTTTATATGCTGCTGTATCCGCATATATTTCGAGGATGGTAATATGTGATGGGTTGCTTTTATCGGCAACGGCATAATAAGTTAATACCCCGGGCTCCATGCGAATAGCTGTAGTCATTTGTTCTTTTAGAGCAGCGCTATATTCCACCAATTGGGCCGGGTCAACCTGAATTTTTGCTAATCGTACCATTTGATTTTTCTGCTGTGCCATAGTTTTATTACTAAAAGAAAGCATGAATATACCAATGGTTGCAATGAAAACAAGCCGGATTAACCGGCTTGTTTTCATTATTAATATTTTGTCAAATATTTTCATATGATTATTGCAAATTTCCTAAACTTATAACTTATCCATCTCCCCTTTCACAAAAGCAGCCAGTTCTTTCACATAATGGGCACTGAAATCAAATTTAATGCCTGCTGTTTCGTAAATTTCTTTAATGGTTTTAGTATAGCCCAGCTTTAATGCATCAAGGTATTGCTGCAGTCCTTTTTCAGGATTTTCCTTGTAGTTTTTCCATACCGCAATTGCGCCTAATTGTGCCATGCCATATTCGATATAGTAAAAAGGAACTTCGAAAATATGCAGCTGCTTTTGCCAAAGGTTTGCTTCCGCATCAGGATGTTCGCTCCAATCAACAAACCCGGCCCCAAATGGTTCGTAAATTTCCATCCAGGCTGTTCTGCGGTCGGCATCGGTATGGTTGGGGTTGGTATAGATCCAGTGCTGAAACTGGTCGACTACTGCAACCCATGGCAGAGTTTTTAATACATCGATCAGCTGATCGCGTTTGGCGCGTTTTAAATCCTCCTCATTATCAAAATAAACATCCCAGTTATCCATGGAAATCAGCTCCATCGACATAGAAGCAAGCTCAGCTACTTCCGACGGGCAATGTTTAAAATCGTTCAGCTCCAGATCCGCAGTAAGGAAAGTATGCACAGCATGACCGCCTTCGTGGACCATAGTGGTAAGGTCGCGGAAGGTATTGGCTGAGTTCATAAAAATAAAAGGTGCGCCGGTTTCCGATAACGGGTAATTGTAGCCTCCGGGAGCTTTTCCTTTGCGGCTTTCCACGTCGAACAAGCTATTTTCCTTCATAATCTCTAACCTTTCGCCTAAATACGGATTGATCTTATTGAAACATTTTATTGATTTTTCAATCAGTTCAGCACCGTTATTAAATGGTTTTAATGCAGGTTTGCCCGATATATCCACATCCATATCCCATGGCTTTAAGGCATCTAATTTTAGGGCTTCTTTACGTTTATGAGCCTGCTCACGTAGTATCGGCACTATTTCTTTTTCTATGGCTTCATGGAAGGCATAGCAATCCTGCGGGGTGTAATCAAAACGACCCAATGCCTGGAACATATAATCTCTGAAGTTTTCAAATTCAGCATTCAGCGCTACTTTATGGCGCAAGGCACGCAAGTGGTCAAAAAGCTGGTCCAGCTGATCTTTATCCTGCAAACGGCGGGCGGTGATCTTTTCCCAAACTTCCTGCCTTTTAGCACGGTCGGTATCTTTTAAAAACACAGAGGCTTGCTCAAGGGTAAACTCTTTTTCGCCTATATGGACGGACATCGAGCCTGTGATTCCCTGGTATTTTTGCTGCTCAACCTGGATTTCTGTTTGCAGGGGAATATTTTCCTCCCTGAACAATTCCAGCGATTTTTTTACGCCGCGCAAAAAAATGAAATACTTATTATGATCAAGTTTCCCCACCCAGGTGCTGGCGACCAGCTTTTTATTCAGTTCGTTGCTGAAAGGAGCAATTTTCGGTTCAATCTCTGTAGCGAAGTATTGAAATTTTTGCAGCAGGTCTTCGCTGGTGGTATCACAGGTCATGCGGATGTAGCGCCAGGCAAAATCTTCCTCTACCGCCGCTTCAAGTTCACTGCGGTCGTGCAACCAGTTTTCAAGTTCCTCAACCGAATTTATAGGGCGTTCAGTTAGTTCTTTAAAAAGCGGTTCCAGGTTTTCCCATTTAATTTCGAAAGTAGCCGGGACATATGTTCTTGTTTTTTTTGAGATCATGGTGTATTGATTTGCAGATGTGCAAATGTGCGGATGTGTTGATGATTATCAAAGAGATTAATGAAGAAAATTAAGAATGTCATGCTGAATTTATTTCGGCATGACATGTAATATACTTTCTTTCTGACTACTTCCTATACACCTTCTCCAACAACACCTCCATTTCATCCTTAGCCCCGTGCAAACTCAATCAATAACCCATAATTACCCTGGTCTGCCGCCCTGATAGCTTTTAAATAATTTTTTCTGGCCTCATCCGCTTTACTCCCCCAGGAGTAAACCGGCATGCCAAAAAGTTGATTGATAATAATGTCTGCTATTAACCTGGAATGACGGCCATTGCCATTGGCAAAACAATGTATGGAAACTATTTTATGTTTAAACCGGACGGCGATTTCATCCGGCTTAAAAGTTTGATGTTCTATCCAGTATTTAGTGTCGTCCAATAATTTTTCTAACTCTGTACTGATCTGGAAACGATCTACCCCGATATTTTTATTCGTATTTCTGAATGTGCCTCCCAATTTCCATACATCATTAAACATTCTTTTATGCAGTTCTTTTACAAATTCTTCGGATAATATTTTCTCTTTCCTGAATTTCCGTTTCAATGTCCATTCAACCGCTTTTTGAATATTTAACTGTTCAAATTCATCCAGTTCGCCTCTTTTTGTGATGGAAAAAATAAGCAAACCCTCTTTTTCTTCTTCATCCAAAGGGGTTTGCCCTTCCTCACAGGCATAGTCTATGCCCATATATATTTCGGTAATTCGTCTATTATTTCGCGTGACTTTTCCTTTATGGCTTTTTCGATTCTTTCAGCTGAATTTTCCTGGTTCTCCAGCTTCATCGATTGTGATGTTCTCAGAACTATTTCCCTTGCCAAAATCATCGCTCTTTTTTCAATCATTTTTTCGATAGAGCCATCCAAAGGAATAAGTCCGTAAACCAATTTCATATTCATAGCTTGAGCCGCTTCTTTCAACCGGTTAATGGTAATTGTACCTGCCGCTTCACGCAACTCAATGTCTTTAGCACTTTGCGCAGTAATATGCAAACGCCTGCCCAATTGCTGCAAAGTCATATTTAAAGACAGTCTTACCGCATTTAGCCAACCCCGTGAAGGGATGATTACATTTTCAGCCGGTTTAAAAACAGTTAGCTTTCGGTCTGCCTGTTCTACTAACAAGTGTTGTTTTTTGTTTTTCATCAGACTATAGTCTTAAAAATAAATTCCAATTTAATACTATAGTATTAATAATACAAATTTATTTAAGATTATAGGCTAAATTAAATAATTGCAAACGACAACAATACATCACAATAACTATCTTTCGAATCTTACTAACTTTCGACCTACTTCTTATAATACGTCTCCGACATCGCATTTATCCCAACCTCATAATTTGTGGGCTTAATATTAAACGCCTTCTCAAATTTTGAGGAATCAAAAACATAATCGTGATTATACTGGTAATACATTTCAACAGTACTCATTACAACCTTGTTAAATAATCCATAGCTCCAAAGCATAAACTTGTTTATTGCAAAAACCTTTGGTTCAACTTTATAAATTTTGGCTGCTATATCAATAAATTGTTTACCGGTTAAGGGTTGTGCGGTTGGCATGTGCCATATCTGGTTGTCGCTCTCGGGGTTTTGCCCGAGCAGATAAACGCCTTTTCCCATGTCGGGGATATAGCTAAAGTTGTGCAGTTTCTCCATATCGCCCAGCCATTGCGCTTTTGCGCCCTTGGCATAATTAGCCAATACCATCATATCCACAAAACTGTTTTTATTTTCAGTACCGTAAAAATCAGCGGCACGGGCAATGCTTGCTTTAATATTGCCTGCCTTTACCTCATCCATTAGCTTTGTAGCTATTTTAGCACGAACTTCACCTTTTGCGCTGCAGGGGTTATAGAGTGTGTTTTCAGTCATGGGGCCATCAACGAGACCATACATATAAACGTTATCAAAAAATATCAACCTGGCCCCTGTTTCTTTGGCAACATTAATGGCATTCTGCATCACTACAGGCCATTGCGACTGCCAAATATTTTTATCATAAACCAGGCCTGCGGTTAAATAAATTACTTTAGAACCTTTCGCTGCTCCAAGCACTTCGGTATAATTTAACAGGTCGGCTTTTTTCCAACTTATATTTTTGGCAGCATTTGTAATTGGTTTGCGGCTTACCAGGCGTATGGTTTCGTTATTATTTGATAGTTCGCGGGTAAGTGCGTTTGCTACTGCGCCGCCGGCTCCTAATATGGTGTGCATAATTTTATCTTTTGTTTTGTATAGTACAAAGATATAGGGCCATTGTTCCTCAAAACGTTAACAAAAGATAAGAAATCAGGAGGATTTCGGAAGTCACAATTTCGATTTCGGATTTATTTGTCTGAACTAAGATTTATAGGATTAAAGAATTTTAGGATTGAGCGGTTTAAAATTAAACAAATTACATTGCATCTCAATTATATCCTGGCATCCCAAAATCTTATAAATCTTAGTTCAGACAAATAATCAACTAATAAATAAACCCAAAATCGCAATCCTCACTCATCGCACCGGTTCCATAACCCTTCTTCTTATCCGCGAGAGCGAAACAGGTGTTATACCCAAAAAATGGGCGATATAGTGTTGGGGCATACGCTGCAAAATTTCACGACCGGTGCTTAACAAATCAAGGTAGCGTTCTTCGGGTGTTTTTGTGATGAAGGACACCATCCTATCATCGTAACAAATGAGGTAATGTTCCGCTACCAGCCTTCCGAAACGCTCCATTTTGTAGGCCAGCAAGGGGTGGGCCAGCATTTGCTGCATGTGATGATGGCTTATAATGATCAGCCGGGTTTCTTCGAGCGCCTGGATATAACCCAAGCCAGGCATCCTGGTTAAAAAACTCGTGTAAGAACTTACAAAGTCATTTTCAAAGCTGAAATAATTGGTTATTTCCTCGCCATCCTTAACAAAATAATACCTCACAGAACCTGTTACCACAAAGCCAATTTTCTCACACACTTCCCCTGGTTCAATAAAATGTCGTTTCTTTTTTAATTTACTGAAGGTTAAATGTGACTTAAAAGCTTCCCACTCCATCTCATTAAACTCTATGTAATTTTTTATTTGATCCCTGAAAACGGTTAAAGCGGTTAGTGTATCCATTGTTTTAATGTTAAGACGATAATCAAAACTATTTAACGATTGAGTGCAATATCGATTTTTAAATTCCTTCAAAAAACAACAACCCGTCTTTCGGACCCCGCCTGCCGGCAGGCAGGTTTACTGACTTTCGGACTACCTCCATAACCTATCCAACAAAAAGAAAACAGCAAAAACCACGCTGGCAATGCCGTTGGTAGTCATAAATGCAAAGTTTACACGGCTGAGGTCATTTGGTTTAACCAGCAGGTGCTGGTAGATAAGCATTCCGCAGAAAAACAAGATGCCGATATAATACAAAATACCTACCTGAGTATAGAAAACCGGCATCACCACAAAGGCCGCCGAAAGTATGTGCAAAAAGGTTGACAGCCTTAATGCATTCACCTTGCCAAGCCAGGCAGGAATAGAATGGAGGTTCTCACTACGGTCGAAATCTTCATCCTGCAGCGCATAAATAATATCAAACCCGCTTACCCAGCATAAAACCGCGAATGAAAAAAACAAGGGTGTTAATGCAAAAGCCCCGGTAACCACAAGGTAGGCGCCAATCGGAGCCAATGATAAGCCCAATCCCAACACGAGGTGGCAAAGCGCGGTAAACCTTTTTGTAGCGCTGTAGCCCAATACCACCAGCAGTGCCACCGGCGAAAGGTAAAAGCATAAGCTGTTGATGAACCAGGTAGTGATAACAAACAGCAGACAGTTAATAATAGTAAAAGTTAAGGCCGCACCCGGGCTGATGCGCCCCGATGGTACATCACGTTGTTTGGTGCGTGGATTTTTTATGTCGATATCCCTGTCGAGGTATCGGTTAAAGGCCATGGCGGAATTACGTGCAAAAACCATGCATAAAACCATCATCACCAGTTTTGGCCATTCGAAATGATAGTTTGTTGTAGTTACCGCCAAAAAAAAGCCGATAAAGGCGAATGGCATTGCAAAAATGGTATGTGAGAACGTAACTAAGGAGAAGTATTTTTTCATGAATGGTGCAAATTAAATCCGCTTTGTCATTGCGAGGAGGAACGACGAAGCAATCGCGAACATTACATGGTGTATATGCACAGTTCGCGATTGCTTCATACCTCGCAATGACAAGGTGGCACAACGTTCAAAATTACAAATTTTTCAATGCCATTTTGCTCTTAAATACTGCTCGGGCCATTTTACCTCATGACCCAACTCATGTGCCGCCCGCAGCGGGAAATAGGGATCACGTAATAACTCCCGGGCAATAAAAACCAGATCGGCCTGACCTTGCTGAATAATGGTATCTGCCTGTACAGCTTCTGTGATCAAACCAACAGCGCCGGTGAGGATACCGCTTTCCTTTTTCACTTTTTCGGCAAATTCGACCTGGTAACCGGGTTTCAATGGGATCTTCGCTGTTGCTACATTTCCTCCTGAAGAACAATCAATCAAATCTATGCCTTTATGGATCAATACTTTTCCCAGGGCTGCTGAATCATCAGCGGTCCAGCCACCTTCGGTCCAGTCGGTTGACGAGATGCGAATAAATAGCGGGTTTTCAGCGGGCCAAACTTCCTGAATACTTTCAATGATCTCCAGCAATAAACGGATCCTATTTTCAAAAGAGCCACCATATTCATCTGTTCTATGGTTGGTGATGGGCGATAAAAATTCATTGATCAAATAGCCATGTGCCGCATGGATCTCGATCACATCAAAACCTGCCTGAAGCGTCCGCAAAGCGGCAGCCTTAAAATCGGCTTTTACTTTTTCGATGCCGGTTTTATCCAAAGCCACCGGCGCTTCCTCTGCTTCTGTAAATGGAATTGCACTTGGTGCTACAGCCAGCCAACCGTTTGGCTGGTCTGATGGGATTTGTTTGCCGCCATCCCATGGTAAATCGTGACTTGCCTTTCGTCCGGCGTGGGCCAGCTGCGTACCGGCACAAGCGCCATGCTTGTGAATAAAATCTGTTATTTGTTTTAATTTGGCGATGTGTTCATCCTTGTAAATACCCAGGTCGCCGTAAGAAATCCGCCCTTCGGGCGATACGGCAATTGCTTCGGTAAACACTAAAGCAGCCCCGCCAACGGCCCGGCTACCCAAATGTACCAGGTGCCAGTCATTCGCAAAACCATCTTCACTGGAATACTCACACATCGGCGAAACCACGATACGGTTCTTAAATTCAATATTTTTTATTTTCAGAGGGGAGAATAAATGTGGCATGGTGTTTTTTTTTGTAAAGATGAGGAGTGTGCCATTAATTTTAATCATTACAGTGTTAATAAAAAATTTACCGGTTTTCTTGCGTCCTCATTTTGAATACTGTATATTTACAGTATTCAAAATGATAAAATCAATAAATCACAAAGGGTTGAAATTATTATGGACTAAGGGAGATGCCAGCAGGCTTCAGTCTGAAAACGTTCACAGAATAAAAAAGGCGCTCAACCCGATCAATTACCTGGAAGATGTGCGAAAAGATTTGCAACCTTTTCAAAATTTAGGCCCACACCTTTTAAAAGGCGATTTAAAGGATTTTTGGTCGTTGGATATTTCCGGTAATTACCGGATCATTTTTAAATTTATTGACGGGAATGCATACGATTTAGATTATTTGGATACCCATTAAAAAAATAAAACTATGGAAAGAGCAATCAGTACAAATATCCATCCCGGTATAATTTTAAAAGAAGATGTGATTGATGCAAATAATTTGACTATTGGAAAAGCTGCGGATCTTTTAGATGTGTCAAGGCTTACCTTATCGAAAATAGCTAATGGAAAAGCATCAATTACACCAAATATTGCATTAAGAATTGAAGGCGTATTTGGCGGTAATGCAGATTTTTGGCTGAGGATGCAAAGGGGCTATGATTTGATTGAAGAAAAAATAAAGTTTAACAAGAACCCGCCGAATGTTAAACGCTTTGCACTGCAATAGGAAGGAACAACATTTCAGTATACGTTTTTTATGGAATCGTGATTCTTCTTCTGATTTCTAATCTCTAAACCCTACCCATCAAAACGTCACACTTACCCCGGTAGTAAATAAAAAATAATTGCCGTTTTGAGGTGCGTTATTGGCATAATTAACCTGGTGATATGGTTGAATCAAATAAGGCGCAAAACTGATCTGCCAGGTTTTGATTACATAGGTAAGCTGCAACGAACCGCTGAGGGCCAGTATAGTATATTGCCTTACCTGCTGATTTTGTGTGATTGTGGATTGCCCTGGCGAAAGAATATTTTTTATTACCGACGAATTAGCCAGTGTACTGTCCGAAGTTTTATAAAACGATTGTGTTCCGCTATAAAGTGTTAAGGTGGGCGTCATCTTTAAACCATCCTTATTGTTTTTGCCGCTTTTTGTAAGCTGAATTTCTTTGGATAGTTCGGCATCATTAATAACATCGTTAGGGCCCTGCTTGCTGAAGCGATAACTGGCGTCAACAGTCAATTTCACAATATTATCGGGGTTATAATGTAATTGTCCGTCGACAGTGGCATTAAATGATGAAAGAATAATAGGGCTGTTATCGGTGATAAAATACTTCGTAGCGGAAATAACGCCGCCAAATTCCTTCTTTTTATCAAACGAAAAAACATAACCCGGGGTAATGCTTAAACCCTCAGCCGCACTTTTAGCGCCGTTGACATCAAAATAGCCTATCCCGGCAATAAAAAAACCTTTGGTGGATATCAGCGTGAGGGTTGGCAGCAAAACCGGTACACTTGCGGCATCCCTGCGGCCAGCATAGGTTAATTCGGACAGGTATTGTAAGCCGGCATTTATAAACAAACTTTTGGGGGCTTGTTTATTCATACTGGTATCTGCTTTTAACTGCTGACTGGATGCTTTAAATGATAAAAGCAATAAGATTATTGGTATGGCAATTAGCCTGAGCCGGTTCATGGTCGATTTTTTTTTAAGCAGAGGATTAAAAATCAGGAAGGCCAAAGCCGGCCTTCCTGATTTTTATAATATTTTAAAACTGATTACATTTTTGACGCCGAAGCGCTGGTTGAGGATGAAGCTGATCCTTTTAAACCAACTTGTTTTTTCCCGGCCTTAACATTTGTGGCTGAAGATGCTGAATTGATTGAGCCGGCACTTATTTTACCTTTTGAAGCGGCAGCTTTTGCACCGCTGCTTAAAGAAGTGCTGCTGCCCGCGCTAATTTTATTGCTGGTAACGCTCGCTTTGGCTTTGCTTGCAGATGCATTTGTTTTGCTTATAGCTGAACTTGTTTTAATTGCAGCATTCTTGCCGGTGGCGCTTATTGCAGCCGATGCTTTTCCTGAGGTAGCTGTTGCTGCTGAAGCAGATTTGCTTGCTATAGAAATAGCTTTTTTTGACCCCGCGCTGATAGCTGACCTTCCGTGCGCTGATACATTGGCGGCAACATTTGCAGCACTTTTATTAAGGGTTGTATTTGCCGCTAAAGCCCCTGTTGCTGCGGTTGCATCACCTGCACTTAAACCGCCCTTATTCACAGCTATACTTCCTTTTGTTGACGAAGATCCGTTTACACTTGCATTATTTTTACTGCTTGTCGCAGCATCAATAGATGCATCGGTGTTTGTACCAACGGTTGCAGCCTGAGCCTGGCTTGCCTGCACAGTTGCCTGTGTTTGATTACTCACTGAACCGCTTACATTAGCCGCCTGGTTTTGAGCAGTCTGCACAGCAGTTTGTGTTTGATTACTAACCTGGCTGGTTACATTACCGGTAGCGCTAACCGCTTTGTTCACTACACTTTGGGTAGTAGTTGCTGCGGTTACAGTTGGTATAACTGCATGGGTTACAATTTTTGTAGCCGTTTGGGCGCCAATGTTAAGCTGCGCCGTGCTTGTTTTCGCTGCAAATATGATGGCGGCAAAAGCTAAAGTTTTAAATAGGTTTTTCATGATGAAGGGTAATTTAATTTAACAATATTTATATCAATTATCCAATTGCTTGTGATCGATATGTTATAAAACTATTTACAAAGGACATGCCATCAGACTGATTAATGGCGGTTAAACAGCTTAAAACGTTGGATCTGGTAGAAAAGTGAATAGATTTCTGTACATTTTGGGATCAAAGCGAATACCGGATTGTACAATAAAGAGATTGGAGGATGGGGGCTTAGAGATTAGGAATTATTTTCCTTACTGTGTTAGTCAATGCTCCGGAAACATTTTGCCATTGTTGGAGTTTTCTCCACTAATCAGGAATGTTTTTGCCGCAAGAATTCGCCCGATGCTCAATATAAGGCCATTTAATGGCAACTACACCAACATGGACGTAAAATTTACTCTTGCACCCCTCTTGTCCAATAAGCTTTTACCACAGCAAATATTTCCTCATTACTACCCGCAACGAAATCGACCCTTATTGAAAAATCATTTACTGAAAAAAACTGCCTGATTTGATAAAAAAGGTTTTTTATTGGCGTATTAAAATATTTATCAGGGTCTTTTAGGTTTATATTTAAACTAGCAAAACTTCTTTGACCTTTATTGGATAATTCAATGTCACTGATGTCATCCCATTCAATAGCATAACCACCGAAATTATTTTTTAAATAATCATCCGTTAACACTATTGCTGGAATATTGAAAATCATCCTAAGGGTTACCGGCAGAAAAAAGTAGGAGAAAAAAAGAGGTATCAGACATCTTAAAAAATTATCCCAACTAACTAATGGAAGAGTGAGGTAACTAAAACATTTATAGAAAAATAGAGCTATAAACAAATCGATAAAAAGAACCGAAAGAGGATTAAATTTGAAGTTGGTTGCCGCCTGCATACACTAAACAATTATTAACTTATTCATTAAAAATTCCGAAATCGAAATTCCGACTTCCGAAATCCCCTCAAATTCCCAGCACCTGCTTCAATTTCACATACCCGGTTTTGCTAACCGGAATTTTGGCGCCGGATTTCAGGATGGCCAGGTGAGCGTCCTTTTCGTAAGGATCGATGCGGGTAATTTGTTGAATTGCGATCATATAAGAACGATGCACACGCACAAAATATCTCGGATCAAGGGTTTGCTCAAAAAAGTTCATCGTTTTATTTTTCAGGTACGAGCCTTCGTTGGTATAAACACTTACATAGTCGTCATCAGCGGCCAGGTAAATCACATCCTGTACCGGTATGATCTTTACTTTGGTACCGGTTTTAACTACAATTCGTTCATGCTGCGCAGGTGAATTCGATGTTTCGAGCAGTTCTTCGGTTTTTTTAGGCGAAGGTGCATTCGGGGCCTGGGCAAGGTATTTTTCGATTGCTTTGTTAAAGCGATCCTTATTAAAGGGTTTTAACAGATAATCAACCGCATGGGCCTCGAATGCTTTTATAGCATATTCATCAAAAGCTGTGGTAAAAATTACCGCAGGCTGCTGGTCAACCAGTTCGAGCATCTCGAAACCGTTTATTTTAGGCATCTGCACATCTAAAAATATAAGATCGGGCTGATGCTGCTGAATGGCTTTCAAACCTTCAAAACCATCACTGCATTCCTGCAAAACCTCTATCTGAGGAAATTCCTGTAAATACTCCCTCACCACCATACGGGCTAAAGGTTCATCATCAATAATTAAGGCGCGTTTCATATATTACAACTGCGGTACTTTAATAATAGTTGTAAATATATTATCATTTGTGTGAGTTTCCATCAAATCATTTCGGGCAAACAGCAAATATAATCTGCGCTGTACACCACGCAAGCCAAAACCCGTACCCTGTTTTGGCCTTGAGGTTTGAGGATCATAAGGGTTTTGTACCATCAGTATCAAATAATTACCGTCCATTTCAGCTCTTAAGCTTACAACGACATCGCCGGTAGTATCGTACAGGCCGAATTTAATAGCATTTTCAACAATGGGTTGTAGCAGCATAGAAGGTAGTACCGCCGAACCCGCTTTTTCATCACAGCTTATTTCAGTTTGCAGGCGGTGCCCAAAGCGCACCTTTTCAATATCAAGGTACAGGTTAAGGTGTTGCAATTCATCCGTTAAAGGTACCTGCTGCTGGTCGTCCTTTTTTAGGGTGCCACGTAAAAAATCAGACAGCTGGTGAATCATCCGGCGGGCCTCATCCGGCTTAAAGCCAATCAATGCATTTATAGAATTAAGACTATTGAACAAAAAATGCGGCTGTAATTGCTGACGCAAATTATACAATTCAGCATCGCGGGCAAGCTTTTCCGCCTCCGATTTCCTTCTTTCATTTTCTTTCTGATCTATTTGCGAATAATAAATGATGCTGATCATCGCCATCCATCCTATCGCCAAAAAAAATATGAAACCGCGGATAATTACTGAAGTTATTAAAAAATTAATGAAGGCTTCTCCGGTAGTCAAAAGCGGAAGTATCCACCTGCAACCAAACGTGCATATAGCTGCCAGGGCGCCGCACCAAATTAAAATATTGATGTAACTACCCTTGCCCGGCTGATAGTAACGCAGGTTATTATTAATTAACCAGCATGCAGCGGCCAACAAAATGGAACTAACGAGCCCATCTGTAAAGGCAATGAACCAGATAAATCCAAAACTATGCACCACATAAGTTTGCAGGCCGATCCATGCCAGCCCGCATGCTATAAATGCGCCATATAATCTTGTTGAGTTTAGTGATGTGGACATGGTTGGTTTTAAGTCCGGAAGTCCGGAAGTCCGGAAGTCCGAAAGATTTTGATTGGGTTCATTTACTAAGCGTTTTACGTAAAGCGTTAAGCATAGCTAAAATTTCTTCAGATTTGTTATATAGTTTTGAAAAATTCTCTTGTTTTATCAAGTTCCGTTTTTGTGCAAGGTACAAACAGCCAACAACCTCGATATTTGAACGCAATGCATAGCCTAAAAACTTATTAAATTCCGGATTCGATTGACCTGTCGAGCCTTCAGCGATATTTAAAGAAACCGAATCTGCCGCCCGTTTTATTTGTGCCGTTATGATAAATAACTCGTCTTTAGGGAAAGTCTTTGTTAGCTCATGAACGTCAGATACCAAATCCACTGCCTTTTGCCATACAATCAATTTTTCAAACTTAAAACTCATGATCAGGTTAGCTTATATCGAAATTCGCATGCCAAAACAAATGAACTCTTTCTTTCGGACTTTCTGACTTCTTTTTTCTTTCGGACTTTCCGACTTCCGGACTTCCGGACTTTCGGACTTTCGGACTTTCGGACTTCTCCATTAAAAACTACGTATATCGATCCCGGCAAATATCGAGACACCTTTTAGTACCAGTATTTTATCGCTGTTGGGCATAGCTGTACTTTTTATTCGTTTATCATCTACCCCTGCGAAAACTGCTGCAAGGTCAGACACTACCTGCCAGTGTGAAGGCACAATAATTTTAGTGCCGCCAAATACCTGGGTGAAATCAACGATCACCCGGCCGTTAATATCTGCCTGGGTAAAATCAAGTTCCGCGCCGCCAAAAATGTTAACGATTTCACCGCCTTTAAAGTCTTTGGAAAGAATAGTTTTCTTTACTCCTCCAAAAACCGATACAGCATCAAGATAATCATCGCCTCTGGGCGGATAGCCTGCGGGCCCGGTCGGCGGAACGGTTGATGAAGCCCCGGCAGCAGCCGGCTCATCCGGACTATAACCTGTATGTGCCCGCCAGTCCCATTTATGGCTGTAACGTTTGTCCCAATAATCCTTATCCAAACTACTGTGGCGTCGTAATATCATCCATAAACCAAATGCGATAATACCTAAAGGCCATACAATTCCGCCTGCGCCTTTCACATTATGATCAATTAAAAGTACTACACCGAGAATTAAAAGAATAAATGCGGATGGCTTATGAAAATTGCTCTTTGCACCAATATAAAGGCCCGCAAAGATCAGCCACATGGGCCAGCTAAACAGCCAGTGCGGTACAAAAAAGAAATCAAACTGCCGGAAGAGCAGTGCGGCTCCCACGACAAGTAAAATAATCCCGGCCAGGGCTTTGCCATTGCGGGGATTGTTTGGGTATCCTATATCGTTGCTCATTATTATGCTATATTAAATGTTATCCAAAACTAAGGTAACATTATATGTATGCCAAACAAAAACTGGCAGTATATTTAAACTTATCGGTGAGGCCTAACAATTTGTCGGTGAAAAAAATTGTCTCCTGCATTTTATCAGGTAATGAAAGTATCTTTTCACTCTTTTGTCCCCCGGAATGATCTGGTGTAGCTCGGATCGGGTAGTAAAACACCTCCAGCATTGGCGCTAATATCGCTCGTATAAAACTCACCCGGACATCGCTACGCTCGTCCACCTCTCTTTTGCAAGCAAAAAAAGAGGGTAAAAAAATCTTATTTCAAGCTTGCCTCCACACTCCAGTCGTTCCCGCTGGATACATGGTATTCTTTTGCGAAATCACCCATATTTAAAGCAAAAGATAATTGCAAAAGGCTATTGATATAAGCCAGGGGTTTACCTTCAGCAACGGTGCCAAATGTTTGGCAATAGGGCATTTCGCCTTTGTAAACAAGCTGGTGTTTGTGGTAAATGGACACATGTACAATATCCCCGACATGCGGATTCAGCCTGTTAAATAAAGTATCAGGGATGTTTGTCCATACATTACCATATTGCACATCCAGTACCGGGATATCACCCTTTACGGTGCTACCGTCAAGCACAGCTTGCTGAAACGGGATACTTACCACCTGTTTGGGTACCAGCGGACCTACCTGTTCGTAAGTGATCACTCCTGCTGCAAGGCGGGCGGCGGTATAACCATAAACATCGCGCCCATGAAATGTGAATGATTTTTTTGAATCCTGCCGACGGTTTACATTTTCATCAATTTCCCTGATCTCGTCAATCCCTAATGATTGTGCCACCAGGGTTAAAGTTCCGTTATCGGGAGTTACAATAAAATGGCCCGACTTTGTTTTCAGGACCACCGATTTACGGCTTGTGCCCACGCCAGGGTCAACTACCGAAACAATAACGGTACCTGCGGGCCAATATCTTACAGATTGTTCAAGGCGGTAAGCCGCTTCCCAAATATTATAGGCCGGGATCTCGTGGGTGAGGTCGAATAATTTCAGATCAGGGGAAACACCCATAGCAACACCTTTCATTTCGGAAACCGCGCCATCTTTTAAACCAAAATCGGTTTGGAAGACTACTATTTTGTTTTGGGCGATGGAAAGCTTTGCGGTCAGCAAAAAGACCACCAGGTATGCAAGTATTTGTAAGTTTTTCTTCATGACGATTTAAAAGCCCAAAATAGTGGTTTTTATTTGGTTGCAAGATTGAAAAATTAAAAAAGCCGGGCAGCATAACACCGCCCGGCCCTCAACCAAACCTAAACTAAATCACCTGTTAAATTTCTTTATAGTTATTACCGGGATATTGCGCATCCCTGAGTTTATTATTATGCCTCATTATCATCCATGTGCCTGCGCCAATAATGGCTATGGGCCAAACGAGGCGTTCCGAATTGTGGATATTTTCGGTAAATAAAAACGCTGTGCCGATGATGATCATCCAAATCCAAACCGGTTTCCTGAAATTATATTTACCGCCCATGTAAAGTCCATAGGCGATAATCCACATCGGCCAGCTAAACAGCCAGCAGGGTATAAAAAACATATCGAACTGGTTGATGAGCAATAAACCACCGATTATCACAATGATAATCCCGGCCATTACTTTGCCATTATTAGGCTTATTGAGGCTTATGTTTTGAGTTTCCATTGTTTTGAGTTTTAAATCTTACTCAAATGTATGGCAGTATTGCAGGTTGGGCAATGTAATATTGGCGGAGTGGTTGCAGAGGTCGGTAAGCGGGGATAATCTTTCGGTGAAATAGAGGCGACTATCTATCTAACCCGCTGCCTGTGTCCCCACAGGCAGCTATCCTGGTTGCCTGTGGGGACACAGGCAACGGGAAGAAGATCACACCTCCGGCTCCTGCTGGCTTAAACAATGGAAACTACCCAGCCCCCAAATAATATCGGTTGAATCTACCCCAACAACCTTGCGGTCAGGAAAACAGGTTTGCAAAATATCCAGCGCCCTATCATCATTTTTTGAACGAAAGGTTGGCACAACCACCGCCGAGTTAGCGATATAGAAGTTAGCATACGAAGCCGGCAAACGCTGATCCTGGTAGATCACAGGCTCGGGCATGGGCAGCTCCACAATATTTAATTGTTTGCCATTTAACAGACGCATGGTTTTTAAAGTTTGTAGATTTTCCTGCAACAGATGGTGATTCTCATCGTTCCTATTCTCTTCAACAACAGTAACAACGGTATCTTCATTTACAAAACGGGTAATATCATCAATATGACCATCGGTATCATCGCCGACAATACCATCCCCCAGCCATAAGACCTGCTCAACACCATAATAGTTTTGCAGGTAACCTTCTATTTGTTGCTGGTTTAATTGCGGATTGCGATTTTTATTTAACAAACAGGCTGTGGTAGTTAAAACCGTGCCTTTCCCATTAAAATCAACCGATCCTCCCTCCATTACTATACCCGGATAATAAACCGGTAAACCCAGGCGCTCCCCTATTTTTGTCGGGATCACATCATCCAGATCAAACGGGGGATATTTACCACCCCAGGCATTATAGCCCCAGTCAACAATAACTTTTTGTTTTGTTTCAGAATTTAACAAAAATGCAGGACCATGGTCACGACACCAGGCATCGTTGGTTGGGAAATGAAAAAACTCAACGCGATTGAGGTCGGCGCCTGCGAGTAGCAGTTGTTTTTGGGCAAAGTTTTCCATTTGCTCATCTGCCACATTGATGCGCACTAACTCGCCTTCGGTCAATATTTTTATAAATTCACAATATTTAGGATAGATCAAATTGATCTTACCGGGCCACGATTCTTCTTTATGCGGCCAACTTAGCCAGGTAGCAGTATGTTTGTGCCATTCGGCAGGGAAGTGGAAGTCAGTTAAGTCCATAGTCGATGGTTTATAGTTGAAATCTTTTGTCCCATTTGTCATTGCGAGGAACGAAGCAATCGCGGACTTTACAGAGCGGTCATGCACAGTTCGCGATTGCTTCGTTCCTCGCAATGACAATTAGGTTTTGAGGTTGCTAATTTACTCCTCGTCTAAAAATCTTTTTGTTATTGGCTGGTACGAGTCAATGCGCCTATCTCTCATGAAAGGCCAATGGCTTCGGTAATAGTCTGTTTTATCGAGATCAAGTTCCTGCACGGCAATATCTTCCTCGCCGTGCGGCGATTGATAAATTACTGTGCCAAAGGGGTTTGAAAAAAATGATCCGCCCCAAAACTTTAAACCTGCTTCTTCACCGGCGCGGTTCACGCTTACCACATGCACCCCGTTTGCTACCGCATGCGAACGCTGAATGGTTTGCCATGCATTGTATTGTTCAATATTAGTAGCTTCATCCTGGGTTGTGGCCCAGCCGATAGCTGTAGGGTAAAACAATATTTCGGCACCCATTAATGCCGTGATGCGGGCAGCTTCAGGGTACCATTGATCCCAGCAAATGAGTACGCCTATGGTAGCAAATTTTGTTTTGAAAACTTTATAGCCAAGGTCACCAGGGGTAAAGTAAAATTTCTCATAAAAACCCGGATCATCCGGGATATGCATCTTGCGGTATTTGCCAAGGTAGGCGCCATCGGCATCTAAAACAGCCGTGGTATTGTGGTAAAGGCCCTGCGCGCGCTTTTCAAATAAGGAAGCTATGATCACTACATTTAATTCTTTAGCCAGGGCCGAAAGCGCATCTGTTGAAGGACCAGGAATGACTTCAGCCAGTTTAAAATTTTCATAATCCTCTACATCGCAAAAATAAAGAGAGGTAAACAGTTCCTGCAAACAAACTATCTCAGCCCCCTTTGCAGCAGCTTCCCTTACTTTGGTAATGGCTTTACTTAAATTCTCCTGTTTATCGGCAGTACAGGTCATTTGTACCAGACCCACTTTTACTTTGCTCATCCCGCTAAAAATTTGAGCAAAAATAAGTTTTTTTGGTGGAGTCCGAAAGTCGGCAAAGACCGAAAGAAAAAAAATAAAAGTCCGAAACCTGCCTGCCTGCAGGTTTCGGACTTTCGGACTTTCGGACTTTCGGACTGCCCCCCTCACACAACAATCAGCCCATTTACCTTATCAATTAATTCTTCGAGGCCGAAAGGTTTGGCAATTATGGCATCGCAGCCGCATTTCCACAGGTCTTCGCCTCCGTTGAGGTAGGCTGAGCAGATAATTACCGGGAGCTCATTGGTTTGAGGGCTTGTTTTTATTTTGCGGCAAATCTCCTCGCCACTATAACCATTCAATTTATGATCTATAATCACCAGGTCAGGCCCGAAATTTTCAATGGCTTCAATAATCTGTTTGGCGTCTGAGGTAATATTCACCTCAAATTTCTCATATGACAAAGCTTCTTTTACAATATCTAATATATCCTGGTTATCGTCAAGCACTAATATCCTTTTTATCATATTTTTTTTTGACAGGGTCGTTAAGGTGTTGTCTGTTCTGTTAAACCCGTATATAAATTTCAATGTTAATACAGGTCTTGTTTTGACAGGTAAACAACGCTGTTGGTTTAATTTTAATTGCCGGCCAAAAGCGTTCTTTTTAATTTGTAGCCATTTTTTTACAGAATAGGCTTTTAGCATTTACCTGGTAAAAACACTTTTCTGCTTTTTACACAGGCACCGATGTCGGTAGCTAACACGATTTTTCTATTAATGATCCAGAATGCCTTGATCTACGGTCGTAAAATTCACCAACAAAAAAAGGATGCCTGATGGCATCCTGTGTTGTTATATATGATGGGGTATTATTTGGCAACAGAACAAGCCTGATTATTTGCTTAATTCTATACTCTGACCAAATAAATAACAAAGGGTTTAATTCAAAAAAAAATATTTTTTATTTAGGTCGAAAATATCCTTGAGAAGGAAAAATGAAGTGATTCACTTTCAGATTTTATTATTGGCGATTTGATAATCTTTTGGCAGTGTTTTTCACAATTTAAACTGCCTGCCATAAAAAAAGGGGATACCAACCGGCGTCCCCCTGAATTCTTTTATAAGGATTATTATCATGCACGGCGCACCGGATGTTTTACACCGTTACGACGGGCTTCTTTGATATCTTTTTTCAATTCTTTTTTATCAGCCTTTAACTCTGCTTTGTCAGCGGCGATGGCAGCGGCATTACCGCCTTTTACTGCTGCTTTTTCTGCGGCTTTATCAGCCTTAACGTCTTTGATGTCGGCCTTTATATCTTTTTCATCAATTTTTTTAACTTCTTTATCGGCCAATTTAACCGGATGAGTTACACCTTCGCTTTTTAGTGTTTTTGCATCGGCTTTTATTTCCTGTTTATCTGCCTTTGCTGCAGCAAGGTCTGTTTTAGCAGCCGCAAGGTCGCCGTTTTTTGTTGCTTTCCTGGCTTCGGCCTTTTTATTGTCATAAGCCCTAATATCTTTGCGCAAATCCTTCATTTGTGCTTTTTCAGTTGGGGTTGTTGTGGCAGTGGCGGCATTTGTTGCTGTTTGAGCGAATGCTGCAGCTGCGAAGAGAATTGCAACGGTCATTAAACCTAATCTTTTCATAATTTTTGAGGGTGTTTTAATTTGCTTTATAGTTTTGGTTAATTAGATACATTTTTGTTTTTTTTGACGAAATAAATGGCTTATGGTTTAATATAAATAAATATTTTTAATATTTATTTATATTAAACCTTCCCGTGTATTTCACGTTTAAGCTTCTACGTAACCCCTGTTTAAATTGTTATATGATTAAACCACTACAACAAATACTGTTAACGGCTATATTTCTACTCTTCAATTACACGGCATTTAGTCAAACGGGCGCCTTGCCGGGTACCGACGAAACAAAGAAACCTGACGACAAAGCTAAAACCGAAACATCATCATTTAGATTTGGACTTAGCTATTTAAGTAATAATGTTTTTATGGGCCGTACCGATACTGTGCAAACCCCGACGATTGCGCCAACCGCAAAATATACCTTAAAATCCGGCATTTATTTTTCAGGCACAATGGATTTCTTACCCAACAAAAAGAAGAACAAGTTAGATGGCGGCGATTTAACCGCCGGTTATGATTTTGATATTACAGATGACCTTTCAGGGAGCGTATCTTATGCCAAATTATTTTACAGTTCAACCAGCACACAGATATCGGCGGCAGTCAGCAGCACCTTTAATGCCAATTTAACTTATGATATAGGTAATATTATCTCCCCCTCTGTTAGCGCTGACTATAATATAAATAAGCAAGGTATAAATAACGACTTATTTGTGAACGTAGCACTAACACACGATTTTATAGCCGAAGGTATATTTACTGATAAGGACCTTATACTTGTTTCACCTACGATCATCCTCAATACAGGCAGTCAAAATTTTTATGATGCTTATTTAACCAAAAAAAAGCTTAAAAATGCTAAGCTTAACGCCAAACAAACTGCGCTTTTAAATACATATACAAATCAATTGAGCCACTATGCCTTATTGGACTATGAAATATCAGCGCCTTTTGAATATAAAAACGGTCCTTTTATTTTTCAGTTTACACCGATTTATGCTATCGTAAAAAACCAATTACCAAAAGAAGTTCAATCTAAAATATCGGACCAACCGTCAGTATTCTTTTTTGAAATCGGTGCATTTTTAAAGTTCTGAATTGGTCATTTGCTTCGCGTCATTGGTCATTAAGTCATTGGGGTATTTTTGCATTTTTATTAAGCCGATGGAGTAAATAACAATGAAACTAAAAAGCCAGAATACATTATGTAATTTAACCGGTACAATTGAACTTTGCACCAATGACCAATGACGCGGAGCAAATGACCCAATGACGTTCAATTAAAAATCGCTGTACAAATCCCTGAAGGTACTGCGCAGGCCAAAAGTGAAGAGAGCTGTTTTTGTATCGCCTTTAGTATTTATTTGCTCCCGAATCAAACCGCCGAGTTCAAGCCGTAAATTATATTTCGGGTTTATCAGAAAAGATATGCTTCCCTGGGCGTAGCGCAAGGTAGTAGACAAACCCTGACCTACGTTGGCAGTTGTGGCAGTTGCAGAGTTAAATGCTTTGGTCATATCCTGTCCGAAATTTGCCGCGGCTGTTGGATCGAGACCATATTTGGCATAATTTAACTGTCCCATAAAATCAAACCTGCCAACTGTATAATTTAAGATCCCAATAAACTCCCGGAAATTTGCGCCGAGAGGATCGCCCAGTGGCTCGCTAAATTCAGTATAACTGGTAATTGGCTGCTGGCTAGCATAAGTATATGGCTTAACCGTGTTATATTCAAACAAATAATTAAAGTTACTCACCTTAAACAGATCAGCGCCACGGATGCCTAACTGTACACCATTGGTATTATCAGATGAGCCCCCCGAAAAGAAATCGCCGGCATTAAACCGGTTGATCAACAACTGGGCGTAAATGGCTGTTTTATCAAAGATCTTATACTTGCCCGTAAACCCTGTAAGAATATTATCAGGTTGTGAAGGTGTAGGGTTTAAAGCATTAGAAAAGTATACCGGGTTAATATAATTTGCATCGAAGCCATGGAAATTGCCGGTATTATCAGCTTCGGAAGCTATCAGAGCGTTGAAATAACCCAAAGATAACCTGTTGGTAATATTCCAGTCGAGGTAATGAAAGGCCGCCCATTTACGACGGTAATTGCCATATGAATCAAACTGTTTAGCTTGCTGATCTTCCATATAGGCCGCCATCATCATGTATTGCACTTTGCCAAGGTTGGCTGTTAAACGCAGTAATGGATAATTCGCTGCAAAATCCGATAAAAGCAAGGAGCGATAACCGTCACCTATAAATGTCTTGTCCTCGCCCAGCGTAATATTCAGTTGTTTTATAGGTGTGTACGAAATTATTGCTGTAACATAGGTCCAGTCTTTTAGCGTCTTGCCGGAATAAAAATTATATGCCTGTCCCGGTACAAAATCAATTTTGTCGATATAACTGTTCAAATAATTCGGGAACTTACCCTGGGTAGTGTACCCGCTGGTATAAAAGAAAAACTTACTACCCACTGTGCCGCCTAACTGGTACGCGCGGGTATTTAAATACGTGTTGGTTTTACCGGCGAAGTCGTGCCCCAATTGCAAATCGGGGAGGTAATCGCCATAAAACGTAAATTCTTTTGTTTTTACGTCAAACAGGTGTTCATTAAATATTTTTCGTAAAATCCAGCCTTTTCTGTTGCTATCTACACCCACCTGCAATATCTGGTTGTACCGGGGGGCGATAAGACTGTCGACTAAAAATGGCTTGAGCGAAGTATGAAATGAATTTTCTGTTGAATAAATACTCGAATTAAATTTTTGATCAAGCTGATACGAATATGGCAGTAAAACAGCCTGCGCTCTAACTAAAGTTGTCGAAAACAAGATGAGCCCGGCAACTAATGTAAGTTTTCCAATAGGTAAAAGGTTAATCTTTCGCATCGCAACAAAATAAGTATTATTTATCATCAAATAAAAATTTCATTTACTAAATGATAAAAACCCATCTTGACGCGCTTTGTTTTAATATGGCTGATTTTCACCAACGTTGAACGTGATCAGTCGTTGTTGTCGGTGAAAACGCCGCCATCTCTTCGTCTCCAGATTTGTCACATTTATAACTGTGGGCAACCGTGGTAACAATCTCATTTCCCAGATTAAACCCTGCTTCAGTGTGGTCATATTCTAAACGCATCAAACTGATTTTTTGATTATTAAGGCTAAAATATTAAAATCACGGATCAATCAAATAATTAAAAAAATTGTACATTTACCCAAAGTCCGCAACTACCCCGGCAGGCTGTCATTCAACGCTAAACGAGAACCTTAAACCGGTTGCCTGTTAATTTTACCGGTTGATTAGTTCATTGATTTAATTTTTAATCTAACATTTTTCACTAAACAACCAATTCATTATGCCTAAGTATGTAATTGAAAGAGAGATTCCCGGAGCGGGAAAGTTAACTGCCGACCAATTGAAGGCGATTTCACAAACTTCATGCAGCGTATTAAACAAAATGGGGCCGCAGATACAATGGCTAAACAGCTATGTAACCGCCGACAAAATTTATTGCATTTACATTGCGCCGGATGAGGCAACAGTGCGAGAACATGCACAACTGGGTGGCTTTCCGGCAAATTCAGTAAGCGAAGTGGTTACCACTATCGACCCGACAACCGCCGAATAATCCGGCAGCTTACCCTAGTCACCAGGCCTCCTGTCAGTGGGGGTTAGTTTGCTATGCCTGCCTGTTCTCTTGCAAATCTCAAGAAAATTTGCTGAATTTGAATCAATCTCAAACGCATTGTCTGCTACTGCAAGGCACTAACAAAAAGAATCATTTATTTTATTCGTTGTTTTTCGCAGCGCTTTTTATTGTTTAATTTCTATTTATCTTATTTACAATATTTTAATAAATTATATAAAGGTCTTTTATTGCGGGATAAACGCATTTAGCTCCTCAAACCAAAAAAATTACGGTGGGAAAACTGCGTAAAACGGGTAGTTTGAAGCACACCAGCACGAGAACCACGAATAACGGCCTTGGGGACTTTTGAGACTTTCGTACTCTCATACTATTTTCCCATATTTGCGTCCTTTTAAACGGTTTATAATACTAAATTTGTTAAAAGTTGTTAACCCATAGCTGTTTTTAAAGAATTACTTATAAAAAACCTGATATTTACCCTGCGATAAACCATTAGTTTTAATCCATGCAATACAAAAAAACAAATAATCTCTTAGGCTGGCTTTGCTTCGTCATTGCTTCAATTACCTATATTTTAACTTTAGAGCCTTCCGTCAGTTTTTGGGACTGTGGCGAGTTTATTTCTTGTGCCTACCGTTTACAGGTGGCCCATCAGCCGGGATACCCCTTATTTGCTATGCTGGGCAAGGCATTTTCGCTGCTCTCGTTTGGCAACAATGCAAAAGTGCCCTACTATACCAATATGGGTTCGGCACTGGCCAGCGGCGCAACTATTATGTTCCTTTTTTGGACGATTACCGCGTTTGCTAAAAAGATGCTGCTGAACAAGGCCGACGAAGAGATCGACCAGCCTCGTATGATCCTGATCATGGGCGCTGGTTTGGTTGGTGCACTGGCATTTACTTTTACTGATACTTTTTGGTTTTCGGCTGTTGAAACTATTGTATTCGCGCTGTCGTCGCTGTGTACCGCCATTGTTTTTTGGGCGATATTGAAATGGGATAACCATGCCGATGAACCAGGCGCTGACCGCTGGATTGTTTTTATAGCTTATGTTATAGGTCTTTCTATAGGTATCCACCTGTTAAACTTGTTAACTATACCTGCTATAGCCATTGTTTATTATTTCCGCCGCCATAAAAATATCCATGTGGGTAGCGCCATAGGCGCCGCACTGATAGGGGTGCTGATCCTGGTATTTGTTCAATACGGCATCAGGGGCTATACAGTAGAAATCGCTGCGTATTTCGATCTTTTCTTTGTGAACACACTTGGGCTTGGCTTTTGGAGTGGGGCATTTTTCTTCTTCCTCATTATTGTCGCCATCCTGGTAGCAGGTTTATGGCTCACCATTAAGTATAACAAACCATTGCTGAACCTTGCATTTTTATGTGTGACCTTCGTTTATTTTGGCTACAGTTCCTTTGCGTACATCCCGATAAGGGCGTCGGCAAACCCCGATCTGAATAACTCACACCCTGATAATGCATTTACGCTTTACGGCTATTTAAATCGTATTCAATACGGTGAAAACCCTTTGCTGTTCGGCCAGTATTTTGATGCGCAGCCTAAGCGGGATGATGCCGGCAATGTTGTTCAAAGCGAAGGCAGTACAATTTACCGCAAAGGCCTTACCAAATATGAAGATGCCGGTAAAAGAACAAATTACGAATACGACCATACCACCTTTTTGCCACGTATGTATAGCAGTGAAGGGCAGGACCCGCAGTTTTACCGCCAATGGTTGCAAATGGGCGATCAGCAGGCGCCTACATTTGCTGACAACTTAAAATGGATGTTCAGCTGGCAAATTTACCAGATGTATGTTAGATACTTCATGTGGAATTTTGTTGGCCGCTACAACGATTCAGACGGTCAGCAAAGTATGACAGCAGTTGACGGCAATTGGACCAGCGGTATTTTGGACGGCACTAAGCATTTGCCAAAGTCAGTTGTTGGCGGGCCGAAAATACCAAACCAGGGAGTCCAGCTTGGTAGTACATATACTCCTCTATATGCCTTACCGCTCATCATAGGCTTATTTGGTTGTGTATATCATTTTCAGCGTAAAAAACGGGACGCACTGGTGGTGCTCCTCCTGTTCTTCTTCACTGGTATAGCCATTGTGCTCTATGTTAACCAGCCCAGCATACAACCACGCGAACGTGATTACTCATACGTTGGTTCGTTTTATGCCTTTGCAATATGGATAGGGCTTGGCGTAATTGCTATAGCTGAACTGATACGGCTTATGGCAAGCCCAAAAGCTGCGGCTTTGGTTTCAACGGGTATTTGTCTGGTGGCAGCCCCTGTGTTGCTCGCCAGTACCGAATGGAAAGACCATGACCGCTCAACCAAAATGACGCCGCATGATATGGCTTATGATTACCTGATATCCTGCCCCCCAAATGCTATTTTGTTTACCTATGGTGATAATGACACTTATTCGTTGTGGTACGATCAGGAAGTTGAAGGCATCAGGCCCGATGTGCGTATTGTAAACCTGAGCTTATTTACCGGCGATTGGTACATCCGCCAGATGCAGGGTAAAATGAACCAGTCAGCGCCGCTGCCGATAACGATGCCTTACGATAAGTATAAGGAAGGCGTACGCGATGTAATTTATTTTGACGACAAAAAAATACCTGGCTCAGTGGAAGTTAAGGATATTTTTGATTTCATTACTTCCGACAACAAAGCAACCCAAAACGATTATGGCAATTATTTGCCAACAAAAAGCCTTAAGCTTACCATTAATCCTGATGATGTTTTAAAGAATCATGTAATAACACCTGATCAGAAAGACAGGCTGGCAACTACCATGGAGTGGAAATTTACAGCGAATTATGTAACCAAGGAAAACCTTGCCATGCTCGATATACTGGCGCATAATAACTGGGTAAGGCCGATATGCTTTACCACCACTATTGGCCAGGAAAACCTGATTGGCTTGCAAAAATATCTGTATAAAGAAGGTTTTACTTACCACCTGATACCATTTACCCCGGATACTACCACCAGGGACCAGTTAGGTAAAACAAATAGCCTGGTGATGTATAATAACATGATGACCAAGTTTAAGTTTGGTAATTTCAAAACGGCCAAATACCTTGACCATGAATCAACCAACATGTTTTACCCGGTAATGCTGTCCACTTTCCTTGATCTGGCCCAGGGCTTGATAAAAGACGGACACCCCGACCTGGCACTTAAAACCCTGCAAAAATGCGATCAGGTATTGCCTGACCTGAGTCCTGGTTTAGAAGTTGCAGACCGTAAAATATTTATCGCAAAAACCGCTTTTGAATTGCACGATATTCCCTTGGGGAATAAATTTTTAACCAGCGTTGATAATTATGTAACCGATCAGCTGGATTATAATTATTACCTGATGCAAAACAATTCGGGAGATTTTAACGCACAAACAGTACAATACTGTGTATCATTTATAAGCGGTATGGCCGAAATTGCAGATGGAAATCATCAAACTGCCTTAAGCAAACAATTGCAGTCACAGGCTAAAGATTACGAAGCTAAGTTTGCCTCTGTACTAGCAAGACAGCAATAGCAAATAATCATTTTCTGATAAACATCAAAGCGGCTCTCATAAATTGAGGCCGCTTTGATGTTTAATACAATTCTTTCCTTTTATCGCTGACCTTAATTTGATAAAAATACATGGCAAAAGAAATTCAGTTAAGTTCTACTATCACCTGCCCTGCTTGCGGGTTTCAGAAGGATGAAATCATGCCGGTTGATTCCTGTCTTTATTTCTACACCTGTGAGATCTGCAGTTCCCATTTAAAGCCGCGTTCAGGCGACTGCTGCGTTTTTTGCAGCTATGGTACGGTAAAATGCCCGCCGATGCAGGCTGGCAATTCATGTTGCAAGTAGCCAATTTAAATTATTGAATTAGAAAATTTATTTTTCATTTGGAAATCTCAAATATCAATCGTAATATTGCGATATAATAATGGGCTTAACAAAAACCGAAATATTCAGCGAAGAGCAAAACAGGCTGGCTACTATGCTTAAAGCATTGGCGCACCCGGCGCGCATTGCCATATTACAGCAAATCATCCAGGCTAATGCATGTATTTGCGGCGACCTTTCTACTGAACTTGGCCTTGCACAACCTACCATATCCCAGCATTTAAAAGAATTAAAAACTGCCGGGTTGATAAAAGGGACCATTGAAGGTGTCAGCGTTTGCTATTGCATTGAACCGGCGGCATGGAAACTGTTAAGCGACCAATTAGGTGATTTCTTCCGCTTATACAAAGAACCGGGAAGTTGCTGTTAAAAAAATTTGAAATAATATATCGTAATATAGCAATGTTATATGGCGAATGAAATTAATAATTCAATAATTATGGAAACTTCTGATAATGAAATCAAAGAACTGGTAAGGCAAAAGTACAGCGAGATAGCTTTACAGGATAAAGAAACCAACCAGACCTCCTGCTGTGGGTCTGGCTGCTGTACAACCGAAGTTTACAACATCATGAATGATGATTACAGCGCGCTTGGCGGCTATAACCCTGATGCTGACCTTGGTTTAGGCTGCGGGTTGCCTACTCAATTCGCAAAAATAAAAAAGGGAGATGTTGTGGTAGATCTTGGCTCCGGAGCCGGGAATGACTGCTTTGTCGCCCGGGCAGAAACAGGCGAAACAGGCAAAGTGATCGGCATCGACTTTACCGAAGCTATGGTAGCCAAAGCCCGTCTCAATGCCGAAAAGTTGGGTTATAACAATGTGGAGTTCCGATTGGGTGATATCGAAAAAATGCCCATTACCGCTAATGTTGCAGATGTTGTAGTAAGCAACTGCGTGCTCAACCTCGTTCCAAACAAGGATGCTGTTATTAAAGAGATCTACAGGGTATTGAAGCCAGGGGGCCATTTCAGCATATCAGATATTGTATTGGTGGGGCACCTTCCCGAAAGCTTGCGGAGTCAGGCAGAAATGTATGCCGGTTGTGTTGCGGGTGCCATTCAAAAAGATGACTACCTTGGGTTAATTAAGCAAAATGGTTTTGCAGACATTATTGTTCAAAAGGAAAAAGCGATTGTAATACCTGATGATATACTGACTAAATACCTTGATGAAGCAGAACTTGTATCATTTAAAGATGGTGAAACAGGGATATTCAGTGTGACCGTATACGCCGAAAAACCAGCAGAAAAAGCCTGCTGCGGACCAAATTGCTGCAGCTAATTTTAATACGATGAACATTGAACCACTGACCGAAAAACACTGGCCCGAGGTAAAGGCCATTTATGAGAGCGGTATAGCCACTGGCAACGCACATTTCTCGCTTAATGTCCCCGGTTGGGATGAATGGGATCATACCCATGTAAAAAGTTGCCGCTTTGTTGCTATAGCGGATGGGAAGGTTTTGGGTTGGGCGGCCTTAACAGCCATATCCGACAGATGTGTGTTTGCGGGTGTAGCCGAAGTTAGCGTTTATGTAACCGAAAAAGCCCGTGGTAAAGGTGTCGGCAAGCAATTGTTGGGTGAATTAGTGAAGGAAAGTGAAAAGCATAATTTTTGGACAGTCGAATCAAGAATATTTGCTGAAAATATAGCGAGCATAAAAATACACGAACAGAATGGGTTCAGGATTATTGGCCGCCGCGAACGGATCGGGATGTTGAACGGTGTTTGGCGGGATACTGTGCTATTGGAGAAAAGAAGCAACAATGTAGGACTATAACCAATTGATTATTAAAACGAAAACAAAATGATACAGCGTAAAATCTTATTTGTGTGCATCCATAATTCTGCACGCAGCCAAATGGCCGAAGCCTTTTTAAATCAATTGGGCGGCGAAGCATTAATTGCCGAAAGCGCAGGATTAGAGCCCGGAAAACTAAACCCTAATGTGGTTAAGGTGATGCAGGAAATTGGCATAGACATCAGTAAAAATCCTACGAAAGATGTATTTGATCTTTTCAGGCAGGGGAAGGTTTACCAGGCCGTTGTTACAGTTTGCGACGCCGCCAGCGCTGAAACATGCCCCATATTCCCCGGAATGGTAAAACGGCTTGGATGGTCGTTTGCCGATCCGTCTTCGTTTACCGGTACGTCAGAAGAAATCTTAGAAAAAACCCGTAAAGTGAGGGATGAAATAAAAGAAAAAGTGCTGGCTTTTATTGAAGAAGCAAAGCATTTGGAATACTGGACAAAATAACCGCTGTCTGGCCCCATATCTTGATATCTTAATTAATTACTCCAAATACAATGAGCGCTACTAATTGTGCCCCTGCGGCCGAAAGAAAAAAACTATCTTTTTTAGACCAATACCTTACCCTGTGGATCTTCCTTGCCATGGGCTTAGGAGTTGCTTTGGGTTATTTTTTGCCGGGTGCAAAAACGGTCATCAATTCCTTTCAATCAGGAACTACCAATGTACCAATTGCCATCGGTTTGATACTGATGATGTACCCGCCCTTTGCAAAAGTTAAGTTTGAACAGCTGGGCAGGGTATTCAGCAATGTAAAAATCCTTTCTCTGTCCCTCGTGATGAATTGGATCATCGGTCCGGTTCTGATGTTTTTCCTGGCCATTATTTTCCTGCGGGATCATCCGGCCTATATGATCGGTTTAATTATGATCGGTCTGGCCCGCTGTATTGCCATGGTTATCGTTTGGAACGAACTTGCAGAAGGTAATCGTGAATATGCTTCCGGGTTGGTTGCTTTTAACAGCATCTTCCAGGTGCTTTTTTACAGCCTCTTCGCCTGGATCTTCATTACTGTATTACCCCCGTATTTTGGCTTAACGGGCTTAAAAGTAAATATCAGCATAGGGCAGATAGCGCAAAGCGTTTTTGTTTATCTGGGCATTCCTTTTTTCGCCGGTTTTTTAACCCGGTATATTTTACGAAAAATCAAGGGCGACGAATGGTATAGCACTATCTTTATCCCAAGGATCAGTCCCATAACGTTGATCGCTTTATTATTTACCATCCTGGTGATGTTTAGTTTAAAAGGCAACCTGATCGTTCAAATCCCCTTTGACGTGGTGCGCATTGCGATCCCGCTGGTAATATACTTCATCATCATGTTTATGGTAACATTTACCGCTGGTCGCTGGTTAGGCGCCGACTATTCGCAAAATGCCGCGCTATCTTTTACCGCCGCCGGCAATAACTTTGAACTCGCTATCGCAGTTGCAATCGGGGTATTCGGCATCAACAGTGGCGAAGCATTTGCAGGTGTGATCGGCCCGCTGGTTGAAGTACCGGCATTGATCAGCCTGGTTAACTTAGCCTTTTGGCTGCGTAAAAAATATTATACAATTAAAACCAATACAATATGAAAAATATCCTGGTGCTTTGCACAGGCAATAGCTGCCGCAGCCAGATAGCGGAAGGCTATTTAAGGCATTTTGCAGGCAATAAAGCAAATATTTACAGCGCCGGAATTGAAACCCACGGCGTTAACCCTAAAGCCATTCAAGTGATGTCCGAAGATGGCATAGATATCAGCCATCATACCTCAAATAATGTGGATGAATATGTGGCAATTCCGTTTGATTATGTGATTACTGTATGCGATAACGCCAAAGAGAACTGCCCATATTTTCCGACTAAGGCCGAAAGATTCCATCAAAACTTCCCCGACCCGGCGAAGGCCCAGGGCAGCCCGGATGAAGTATTAAATGAGTTTAGAAAGGTTAGGGATATGATAAAAGTTTATTCGAAAGAGTTTGCAGAAAAATATTTATTAAGCTAAAAATTTAACCCCTTTTGTATCTTTAGTAACAAACTATAAACGCTTTTTACTTCACCTTAAACTCCTGGTTGGTAAACGGAGGTGTTTCTGGTGTTTTTATAACGTTAAACTGGTGGTTTGTTACGGTATGGCAGTTGTTGCAAGCATTAGTTAAAAGCACAAAACTTTTGTTAAACCGTTGCTGATCTTTAGCTTTTATGGCGCTGCTTAAACTGTCAAGTGCAGGGTAAATAATAGGCAACGATTTTACTTCGGGCCTGTCATAGCAATACTGTTTTACGTCCACCAAGGTTTCTCTGATCTCCCCCACCTCAAAGTCTGCCAGTGCCCAGTTCTTATTTTTGCCGGCGTACCAAATTTTAGCATGATGGATTTGTATGCCCATCATAAACTCACCAAGGCCCGGCCTATAGGTTTGTGCCAGCTTTTTGTTCAGGCTGTCAACTTTTGCCTGTAGCGCCATATTTTTTTCGTGGTTATTACATGCGGTTATCATCCCAAGCGCTAAAATAATCAGCACTGATTTTAAAATTACCATTATTCGGTTTGTGGTTATATGATCCATTTTATAAAGTTAGATAATCCTGAATATTCATTTGTAACAATTTGATTATCTCACGTCCTTGTTAAAAAAACAAAAAAGGCGGGTTTTAAGCCCGCCAATATAAATTAAAGACAATATCCGGGAATCAGTCCTCCGAAATTACTCTCCTTCAATTTTACGTTTACCGCTATCCATATGCTTTAGTATTTTAGCTTCAACATAAAATATAATCTCTTCTGCGATGTTTTTTGATTGATCGCCAACCCGTTCAAGTTTGCGGAGAATTGAAAGTATATACAACGCCTCCGGAATGTTGTTTATGTCTTCCTTAATTATTTCGGCAACAGCGATAGGGGCATTTTCATTGATCTCATCCAAAACTTCATCTCTTTTAAATATGCTGCGGGCAAGAGCCGTGTCTTCTTTTTCAAAGGCAATGCGGGTATCAATCAATATGTTCACCGCTTCATCGTACATACGTAACAACGACGTACTCTCAAGCGACTTCATTCCAAAGTTTTCAGTAGACTCCACAACGTAAAATGCAATACCCGATGCAATATCGCCAATACGTTCAAGGTTTGTATTTATTTTAAGCGCCGCCAGCAAAAACCGCAGGTCAATTGCAACGGGGCAATGCAAAGCAAAAATATTTTCACAGTCCCTGTCAATTTTAAGCTCAAACGAGTTAACTCTTTTCTCTTTTATCAAAACCTCACGGGCAAGGTCCTTATCAAACGTAACCATGGCTTCTTTAGCCTTGTTCATTTGCGACTGAACCAACATCCACATGCTGATCAGCTCTTTTTTAAGCGATACAATTTCGGTTTCTAATGGTGTCATTGTTTTTATTTTAAAAATTGTTGTAAGGTTGTAAGGTTGAAAAGTTGGAAAGTTCTTAAAACGCATTCAATAACGTTACAACCTTTCAACATTTCAACTTTCCAACAAAGATTAACTAAACCTTCCTGTTATATAATTTTGTGTACGTACATCTTTTGGCGCGGTAAACATTTGCTTGGTATCATCAAACTCCACCAATTCCCCAACGTAAAAAAATGCTGTTTTATCACTTACGCGCGCGGCTTGCTGCATGTTATGCGTTACAATAATAAGGGTATATTTTTCTTTAAGTTCGTGAAACAACTGTTCAACGCTCGAGGTAGATATAGGATCGAGTGCCGAAGTAGGCTCATCAAATAAAATCACTTCCGGCTCCATAGCAATGGCACGTGCAATACATAAGCGTTGCTGCTGACCGCCCGACAAAAATGTGCCTTTTTTATGCAAAGAATCTTTAACCTCGTTCCATAAAGCTGCGGATGTTAATGATTTTTGTACGATGTTGTCAAGGTCGGCCTTGGCTACCTTCAACCCGTTTAATTTATAACCCGCAATAACATTATCATAAATACTGAGGTTAGGGAACGGGTTTGGCCTTTGAAAAACCATGCCAATTTTATACCGTACATATATAGGGTTCATGGTGTACACTTCATCAGAATACAATTTCAACGAGCCTTTTGCTGTTGCGCCGGGTATTAATTCGTGCATACGATTAATACAGCGCAAAAATGTTGTTTTACCGCAGCCCGACGGCCCCATTACCGCTACGCACTGGTTTTTCTCGATATTGATAGACACGTCTTTCACCACATGGTTATCGCCAAACCAGGCGTTAAATTTTGTAGCGCTTACAACTGTATTTTCCATTTTCTTGTGATCAGTTTTGTAAATATATTTAAGATTAACACAAACATTAGTAATATAAATGATGCGCCCCATGCCAGGTCGTGCTGGTCGTCATAAGGGCTGGTAGCGTAAGTGAAAATAAGGTGTGGCAAACTCTCCATTGCCCCGGTTACTTTAAACGACAAATAATTACTACCCAATGCCGTAAATAATAAAGGTGCAGTTTCGCCGATTATACGAGCTATCGATAAAATAATACCCGATAAGATCCCGGCAAAACCGCAGGGGACAATTACTTTCAAAATTACACGGTGGTATGGTACGCCTAATGATAATGCTGCTTCTTTAAGTGAAGGCGGCAACAAAAGCAGCGTCTGCTCGGTTGACCGTATTACAATCGGAAGCATCATAATTGCCAGGGCAATACTACCGGAAATAGCCGAGAAACCAAAGGGTTTCACTATCCAGAAGTAAACCACAATACCCATTACTATAGAAGGAACCCCCTGCAATATATCGACGCATAAACCGCTGTAGTAAGCAAGTTTGGTGCCTGGGTTTTCGCTCAGGTAAATACCTGCCAGTATACCAACAGGTATAGCAACAACTGATGACATGCCAATAATTAATAAACTGCCCACTAAGGCATTGGCAATACCACCGCCTTTTTCCCCCTCAGGAGCCGGCACATGGGTTAAAAAGTGCCAGTTAACCTGCATAACACCCTGCTTTATAATATAAAGCAACACTATAATCAAGGGGATGGTTACAACAAAGGCTAAAAATATAATGAATGATTTAAATAAAATACTCTTGGTATTTCTTATT
>Ga0364874_10101_pt1 | contig 35197 bp, 40 predicted proteins | sample ExccelAu500001D4_2_FD_206922 | JGI IMG/M metagenome (GOLD analysis project Ga0364874, IMG submission 206922) | Enriched cells from Trout Bog Lake Hypolimnion, Wisconsin, USA - BchlTB.Aug07.5000.01.D4 | ecosystem: Environmental > Aquatic > Freshwater > Lake > Hypolimnion/Profundal zone | place... | reverse complement strand
GTAAGGGTAAAAGCATCCTGATGGTAGCATCCTTGGGATCATGATGGTAAGGGTAAAAGCATCCTGATGGTAGCATCCTTGGGATCATGATGGTAAGGGTAAAAGCATCCTGATGGTAGCATCCTTGGGATCATGATGGTAGGGGTAAAAGCATCCTGATGGTGGCATCACTAGAATCATGATGGTAGGAATAAAACTATCATGATGATGGCATGACCAATGAAACCGGCTGGGCCACCTACACCGCAGCGACACATATACGTGCTGAGATGTACACCTTGAGGAGGGCCGCCAGGGTGAATAAACTTGAACCGTATGCATATTGAAGTTTTCGTCCCGATGCGGCAGACGATCCGGCATTGAGGGCTTTGTTGGCGTATTATTTCTCACCCGAAGACTGTGTACAGGAGAATTTGACGATTACCGTATTGAGGAAATATAGTGATTTTGTAGAACGGAAAATGATTTTCGGGGGAATATTTTGTTGAATTCTGATAAAAAGACCTGCAACGCTGGATTGCAGGTGTGAAATAACGGTTAATTCATCGAATTGAATTTCCAGATTTTTAAAATATCAAACTATGTGACAACTCGCTTGACAAATTTCACATAATAGTAAATTACGGGGAATCTAACAAACCCAGCATATTGTAGTATCACTTGAGCTTTGGAGGCTTATACGTGGAGAAAAGAGCCAAAATTAAAGTTGGAATTATCGGCGTCGGTAATTGCGCGAAAACCCTTGTTGAAGGTGTCCAGTATTATGTTCAGAACCCGGAAGATAAAGTAGGATTGATGTATGAAGACATCGGTGGCTATACCATAAACGATATAGAATTTGTCATTGGCTTTGATGTTGATCCTCGAAAGGTCAATCAGCCTATATCTGTTGCAGTGCGGGCCTTCCCCAATTGTGCGATGGATCATGTTGATCAAATTGACGGTACATGTATTGCAGAGGGGGCAAAAGTATATTGCGCTCCGGTGATGGATGGCGTTGCTCCGCACATGCTGGATTACCCTGAAGAAGTTTCTTTCCGGATATGCAGTGATTCTGTTAAATCGGCTGATGAAATTGAAAAGCTTTTGAAGTCTGCAAAAGTTGATGTTCTGATCAATTATCTTCCTGTTGGGTCGGAACTGGCGACTAGATTCTGGATTGATATCGCCATTAAAGCTGGAATACATTTTGTAAACTGTATCCCCACGATTATCGCTACAGAAGAGACTCGGGTTGTTGAACAGCGTTTTATCGATGCCGGACTTACTATTGTGGGTTCTGACATGCGTTCTGCATGGGGTGCATCACGCTTGTCAGAGGTTCTTCAGGGCGCGATGCTTGACTCCGGTCTGATGATTACTCAGCACATTCAGACAAATATGGCGTCTGGCTCAACTCAGGGACATGAACATATCCGCACGGGACGCACAGCAAACACTGATTTTCTTAATATGGCCAGAGAGGATCGTCTCGCTAATAAGCATATCTCGAAAGAAAACGTGCTCAAGGGGCAGAATATTGTCCGTAATGAGCCAATCGAAGGGATGACGTTTTTTGCCGGACCGTCACTCACTGTTCAACAGAAACCGGGCGGCAAGAACCTCGGATCCGATAACAAAATTGCAAATTTTGATATCGTCGCATACGGCTGGGGCGGAGCACGATATGAGCTTACCGCGCGTATGTCTGTGCAGGATTCTCCGAATTCAAGCGGCGTTGTGATTTCAGCGATTCGGTTCTGCAAAGTGGCATCAGAGATGGGAATTGTCGGCTTTTTAAGAGGACCTTCAGCGTGGACACAGAAAACGCCTCCGCTGCAGCTCAAAACAGGCGATGCCAAGTTTGAATGCGACGCGCTTGCACGCCGGGAGCTTACAAAGCTTACATCTCCTCAGCTGAAAGATAAAAAACCGTTAGCAAAAGATCTCCCATACACATTTCAGGGAGCAAAGAGTGATTACGAAAAATAAACGGTTCATCGCCATTATCCTTAGTCGCACTGTCGCTTTGTCTTCAAGATAGATTAAAGCTGGTTTTGCACCGGATTCCGGATATATATCTTTTTTGAAGTATTTGTGAAAATAAAAGTATATGTATGATGAGGAATGCGGGTTGTGCGGATATTGCGGTGAGTTATTCTTACGATATTCTCCTTCACAAAAAACAGGTTCCGCATGCTCGAATATGGGCTGCGGAACTTTACTAAAATTACACCTTCATCGGTTTTCCATTTTTTACTGAAAAACCCTCTGAAAACTCTGGGCAATACTTCTTGACATAAACAGCTCTCGGACGCTGTTAGTATCAATTGTCACATAACCTTTTTTTCAGAGGACCCATGGGCGAATTCAGGATTTATAATACTATGTCCCATCAGCTGGAGGATTTTATTCCCGGCGGTGTGAGAAAAAACTCTCTGCATGAATATCCTGCTGTCACGATATATTCATGCGGACCGACGGTGTATAATCACGCGCATATAGGGAATTTCCGCGCTTATATGTTCAGCGATCTTCTTCGCAGATATCTCAAATACCGCGGGTATAAAGTCAACCACGCGATGAATATCACCGATGTGGATGATAAAACCATCGCAGGTTCGATAAAAGAAGGGATTCCGCTTTCCGAGTATACTGAACGTTATACGAAAATATTCTTTGATGATCTCGCGACGCTTAACATTGAAGCTGTTGAACATAATCCCCGCGCAACCGATTCTATTGACGCAATGGATGATATTATCAATAAGCTGGATGCAAAGGGTCTTGTTTATGAACAGCAGGGCTCTCTGTATTTCAGCATTGCGAAATTTCCCCAGTATGGAAAGCTCTCACGCCTTGATACGCGTGAAATAAAATCGGGCGCCCGCTATGATGCTGATGAATACAAGAAAGACGATGCCCGTGACTTTGCTCTCTGGAAGGCCACGACAGAAAAAGAACCATCATGGACAATAAAAAGAGGAACCGGCCGTCCCGGCTGGCATATTGAATGCTCTGCTATGATCCGTAAAATTTTCGGCGGAACAATTGACATCCATACCGGCGGCGTGGATCTGATATTCCCCCATCATGAAAATGAAATTGCGCAGAGCGAAGCGGCGTATAATGAAAAATTTGTCCGCTACTGGCTTCACCTTGAACATCTTCTTGTTGAAGGGACGAAGATGTCCAAATCTCTCGGGAATTTTTACACTCTGGAAGACCTTCTCAATAAAGGGTATTCTCCGAGAGCGATCCGTCACCTTCTGATGTCGGCTCATTACCGGAAACAGCTGAACTTCACTCTCGACGGACTCAAAGCTTCTGCGGTTGCTCTTGATAAAATTGATAATTTTATTCATAGAGTGAAGGCTGTTTCAGGAGAAGGGCCTGTCTCTGAAAAAATCATCAGCGCATCAAAGAATCTCCGAGAAGCTTTCCTTGCTGTGATGGACAATGATCTCAACATATCAGGAGCGACCGGTTCGCTGTTTGAGTATATCAGAGAGATGAATGTCTGTGCAGACACAGGCGAAGTCAGCAGAACCGGAGCTGAACATATACTTGAGACTCTTTCCGATCTTGACCGTGTTTTCGGTTTTATCTTCTTTCCCGCGCCGGAGAAAGCAGATCCGGATGCAGCGCGGTTTGATCAGATGGTCATTGACAGAAAAAATGCCAAGGCATCAAAGAATTTTGCTGAAGCAGACAGAATCAGAGATGCCCTTCTGGCTGAAGGAATTATACTTGAAGATGGCAAGGACGGAACACGTTGGAAGAGAAAGAAATAGTATATGGACGGAATCCTGTTCTTGAATATCTGAAATCAGGAACTGATATCAGAGCGACACTTCATCTGAGTGACAGCGCTCATGGAAAGATTATTGATGTCATCCGAGAAGCTGCGCGCGCGCGCCGTGTCAAAATAGAAGTCTGCACAAAGGAAAAACTTGCACTCATGCATGACGGTGCAGGTCACCAGGGCGTGATTCTTGTTATTGAAGCCGGACGTATTCAGATTGATGCTGATGAACTTGTCAGGCGCACAGTTGCTTCCAATGGCGTCCTTGTTCTCCTTGACCAGCTTACAGACCCTCATAATGTAGGAGCCATTATACGTACTGCTGAAGCCCTGGGTGCTGAAGGTGTTATTATGCCTAAGGCCCATGCTCCGGAACTCGGAAAGGTCGTTGCAAAGACTTCTGCCGGTGCTACTGCTCATATTCCGGTTGTTCTTGTTCCTAATGCTGCCCGTTTTATTGATGATGCCAAAGATAAAGGGATCTGGGCTGTCGGCTCTGATGATGCAGCGGATACTGAGATATCAAAGCTGTCATCGATCCGTCCGGCACTGCTGGTTATCGGCAGCGAAGGAGAAGGTATGAGACGTCTTACTGCTGAAAAATGCGACCATATAGTGAAGATTCCGCTTAAAGGAAAGGTTTCATCCTTGAACGCTTCAGTCGCGGCAGGAATTCTGCTGTATGAACTGCTAAAATAAAAGAGGTATAAATGAAAAGCGTTAAACTGACTGCAAAAGAGTTTGAGAAGGTTGTAAAAAAAATATCCGCAAAATCACTTGATGCATGCGGAACCTATATTATCGGCGAATTCAAAATTGATGTTCGCAAGACCAAGCCTCTCAGCGGGTCAGAGAGAGTTTCTCTCCTTTATAAGCGCAGAAAGGAACAGGGTCTCTGTGTCGTCTGCGGCAAAAAGGTGACAAAGAAGAACCCTAAAAACGGTCAGCTTTACCGCCTCTGTGAAATTCATAGAACGAAGATTGATAAAAGCAGAAAGCGCTGATTGTAATCGTTAATTTGAAACAGGAAGACGGGGAAACCCGTCTTTTCCCGTTTTACTCCTTTTTACCCGTGAACAGCAGAACAATTAAAGCCGCGCCGCCGCAAAAGCCTGTAACAACACCGCAGGGAAGTTCAAATGGATACGCTGCCGCCCGTCCTATTGTATCACATAACGCAAGGACAGTACCTCCGAGAACAGCGGAAAGCGGCAGAACGATTCTATTGTCGTGGCTCGACACAAGTTTTCGCACAATGTGCGGAGCCAGCAGCCCCACAAATCCGATGACTCCTGCCAGAGAAACTGATATTGCCGCAAGAAATGATGCCAGGATGAAGATAGCTCTGATATCAATAATCGATACCCCCGCTGCTTTTGCGTAGTCACTGCCGTATGACAGAAGGTTGAGGTGCGGAGCGTACCGGAACGATGCTGTTATAAGAAGGACGACGGCCCCTGCTGCCGGAACGAGCGCATCATAGCGGGCAAGGGAGAGGTCTCCCATCAGCCAGAGAAGAGCTTTGTGAACTCTATGCGACTCTGCCAGTGCAAACAGCATCATCACTGCAGATGAAGTCAGAATATTTATGCCGATCCCCGCAAGGATGACCGTGTTTTCACCTGCGCTGAATGAACGTGAAAGAAGAAAGACGACAGTTACCGCAGCGGCAGCCCCGGTGAGAGCAATACATGCAACAGCCGGGTACGGCAGCATCAGTATGATTGCAGCAGCGGCGCCAAGTGAGGCACCTCCGGAAACGCCGAGAGTATATGGATCGGCTAACGGACTTTTTACAAGCGACTGCAATAGAGTGCCGCTGACAGCAAGCGCAGATCCTGTTATAAGGGCTGCGAACAGCCGCGGCAGCCGCATATAAAGCAGTACGGCTGTTTCCGGGGAGTGGCCGCCTTTTAGAAGAGTGATGAGCGGCAAAGCCGAAAATTTGCCGCCTCCTGCACAGAGGCTGATAATGAATGCGGCGATGCATGCGATGATTATGGATCCGGAGATCAGTCCTTTTTTCATGCTGAAGTTCTATCTCCCGTCAGCCGTATCGGCAATTCTATTTTTTGTTTCGAGGATATCGGCCGGATCATAAAGGCATGCTTTGTCAGGATCCATTGCTGTGATCGCATTGTTTCGCATAAAAGGAAGATTCGGAAAACGGATGAAAGCTTTTTTGATCTGATCGACCGGTTCGCCGGAGGCAAAGATAATAATATCCGGGGAAGCGAGCACAACAAATTCCTTTGTCAGCATAGGGTAGGGATTATCCGCATTTCCCGCTGCGCAAATGCCTCCTGCGTTGCGGATCGCTGCTCCTGCAAATGATGAATCTGAAGCGGCGATAAGAGGATCGGCAGAAACGAGAAAGAGAATCTTTTTTTCTGCTGCAGAACGTTTCTGTCCATACGCCTTTCTATACCATTCAGCTTTCTGCTCTGCTTCTGTTTTTTTCCCGAGAAGAGAACCCATCTTTATGAATACTGACAGGGAATCTTCAAAGGTTTGTATCCTTTTGAACTGCTCTGTCTGAATTCCTGCCGCCGACAGAGTCTCGGTGTGCTGCACTGCTGAATCTTCATCACAGAGAAATACTGCATCAGGATGAAGCTGCACAATCGCTTCGATAGACGGGTTGATAAGAGTTCCTACAACCGCTGCTTTTCCTTTCATGGTGAGGTCATAGGATGTTGCGCCGATGATTCTGTTCTGAACGGAAAGATCCTCTGCCATTCTGGAAAGTGACGGAGAAAGAGAGACGATCGATCGGTACGGTTTATCGGTATGAATGGTTTTGACGGAAGAAGAGAAAAAAGAGAGCGAGAGGATCCCTGCAGCAGAGAAAAAAACTGCTGCAGGGAAAAGGATCTCTCTGCGGATGTGCAATGAAATATCCTTACATCACTTCCCAGAAGAAGTCGATCCATTGATCTTCATTGAGGTGTTCACCGTAAATGAGATCCTGTTCAAGCTTCTTTGTGAGAACAACTGCTATATCCATATCGATGCCGGAAAAGATCTCACGGATCTTGCGGATGGTGTTTCCTGAATCAAAAATATCGTCGCAGAGGAGAAATCGGCCTTTCCCGAGATCTGGAATATTTCCAATATGAAAGGTCTTCTGCTCTTTTCCTGTATATGATGAAATTTCCAGATATCTGATGGGAAGTTTGAGGTGGTTGCTCATGAAATATGAAAGGAAGAATCCTCCTCTCAGGGGGCAAAGGATTGCCTGATATTCATGCCCCTGGCTCTTGATCTCTTCCAGTATCTTGTATGCGTGTTCGACGAACTTCTCATAGCTCAGATAATAATTAGACATCAGATCCTCCATCCGAGAAAACCAACTATAGTACCGGCAGCACGGCTGACAAATAAAAAATACTGAATAATAATGGCGGTTTGAAAAACTGCGTTCTTTAAGCCGCCATTGTGTGCAAATACTAATGAAATTAATTCTTTTTTCATTTTTGGATAAGGAAAAAAGAAGTATTCAAAGTGCTCATAATTATTCTCAACCCTTCAGCGGGTGAAAAAACTGATAATATCTGAGGCAACAGCATCTCTGTCATGGTCTTTAATGATGAGATGATTGCTGTCCTGATAGATTCGCTTAGCTTTCTCTGCTGACCCGAGTCCTTTGAAAATGCTCTCTGCGGAATTCTGAGGTATGACTTCATCCCCTTTTGACTGTATGATAAGAGCCGGACAGGTAACACTGGGAAGAGACTTCATTGCGCGGTGTATGATCTTCTGAAGATCTCTGGTCTTTGCAAGAGGGAGCCTATCATAGGTGATATGAATCTTCCTCTGTTCTTCCCAGTTAAGTCCTCGTTTGCCATCATTCGGTATAGTTTGCATAAATTTGGTAATCAGCGGAAGAGCAAACATCTTCCACTCGCCTGTAATTGATGCCGGCATTGAAATGATTGCAATCCTTTCAACATCGAATTCAGCGGCTAAAATCGCCGTTATGCACCCGCCCATCGAGATCCCTGCGATATAGATTTTTTCACATCGCGCGGCCAATTCGAGAAATGCTTCGCGTCCTGAAGTCAGCCAGCTCTCCGCATCAGATGCTGTCATGTCGTCAACGCTTGTCCCATGACCCGGAAGGCGGGGAATATTAACCGAGAATCCGGCCTGCTCAATCTTTTCTGCAAGGTAGCGCATTTCTGAAGGATTACCGAGGAATCCATGCAGGCATAGAACGCCTTTGCGCGGATTGAAATAGTTTGAATAGCTTTCAGCACCTTTTACAATCGACACTTTGTTTTTCTGTATCATGATTTTCCCCGATTCTATTTCTTTTAGCAGACAAGGCTACTGCTGCACAGCAGGTTTTTTCTCTTCTTCCGGAAATCTGTCAAAAAACAGATTCTTAACCGAGCCTTTTTTAAGCAGAACCTTTTCTATTATGATTCTGTGTTCATTCATGGCTGCAATGCGCTTTGTAATTTCCCCCAGACGTTTTTTATCGGCAGTCTCTGCCTCCTTGTTCAGCTGTTCGATTTCTCTTGAGATCACAAGTGTCTGAATATCTTTATACTCCCGTTTCCCGGACATGAGCATTTCGTGATTCGTAAGAATAGGAATAACACAGGTTGATGATGAAATCTTTCCGTTTTTGCGGACAACTCGCAGCCGGACGATTGCCGACTCTCGGATATCGAGATTGAGTTTGCTACCGGGAATCGGATAGATATAGTTCTGATTGGAGATGAAATTTCCGAGGCTGTAAAAAATTGTGCAGTCTCTTTTATCATTTGTCTGAATGCTTTCAACATACTGCAGAGTGTGCGGATGATGACCTATAATGATATCAGCTCCTTCATTACATAGACGTTTGTAGAGAATTCGCTGAGCATCTGTCGGTTCCATCGTGTATTCAACGCCTGCATGAGGCTGAATAACGAGAAAGTCGCATCGCTTTTTTATTTCCCTGATATCCTCGGTCACTTTGTCAATGAGTTCGAGGTTGTTGATGCTCACGAATTTATTGACAGGAGGAAACGGATAGTTGAGAATTCCGGCATATGATAGAATGCCGATTCTGATCCCGTTCTTTTCCAGAATAATTCCCTGCCTCGCCTGTTTCTCCGTTCCGGCTGAGCCGAAATACAGCAGACCTGCTTTTTCGAGAAAACCGAAAGTATTAGATGCTCCTTTCAGACCCTGATCTATGATATGGTTGTTCGCGAGATTGACCGCGTAGAAGCCGGCATGTTTCAGTGCAGGAATCACCTCCGGCGGGCAGTTGAAAATAAATTCATTCTGAATAAACGGCGGTGAAACAGGAAACTCCATATTTCCGATTGCAAAATCTGCGGAAAGAAGTTCGGGCGAAACTTTTTCAAAAAGATGATAAAACCCTTTTTCGGTATACTTGTTCTCTCCGGTTCCGGAGTGAACAAGGGCGCAACCTTTGACGGCGTAGTGCATCATAATATCGCCGGTGAAATCTACTTCAGCTTTTTCCTGTGCTGAGCATGCGGTCAGCGATATGCAGAACAACGATAGAAGGATAAATTTTTTCATAGCACCTCGGAATGGAAGAAGATTACTTTTCCGGAGCAGGCTGTCAAGATGAATGCTTTCAAATATTTTCACCGGAATAATATGCTTGATGAATTGGTCGGCAGAATACTAGCGTGACATAATGTTTTGATCGTTGAACTGAAAGAGTAGGCATCCTTGATGCCATTCATTTCCGGATATATGGCCGCCTGTTTTCATGAAACTGCGGTTTACCGGTTATTCTGAAATATTTCACAATTGATCGTGATCTGCTTTATCAGCGGAATCCGGAGGTGAAGATGAAAGTCCTGTATGCGTTAATATTTTGTGCAGCTTTATTTATGGGAACAGCAGCTGTTCTTCACTCACAAACGGCCTCTCCTGAGGGCGTATCTTCCGCTGAAGAAGGCTCTGACCAGGAAAGGGTCAATGACGATGTCCGCTTTGAAAATGCAATGCAGCTGTATAAAATTAAAAACCAGAAGGGGAAAGCGCTTTCACTTTTCGGAGAGTATCTCGAACTTTTCCCTGAAGGAATTCACCGAAAAGAGGTGATCCGCTCCATCGGTGATATTTATCTTGAACGCTTCGATTATAAACACGCGATAAAATATTATCAGCAGCTCTATGAAGAGTACGGCAGCGAAGAAGAGGGGATCAGCGGATTGTTTCAGACAGGTATCTGTTATTCCAGAATGGGGAATACTGAAAAATCTGCCGAGGTCTTCAAACGGATTATAGAACTCTACCCGTCTTCATCATATTCTGCAAAAGCACGCACACAGCTTGATATAGAAGAGATGATCAAGTAGCTATTAGGAATTATACCTCTGTGTATTGTGCATTGCTGTACGTCGGCGCGGTTATGATTGAGAATTCAGCCGGAGTTTATTCTCTCATATGAGGTAATGAACTCATCAGGCTTAATGATGATGAATTCAGCGTTTTACGATACATCCTGCAATCATAGCGGCAAGTCCAGCGTAGAGAATCCATATGCCGAATCCGATCAGTGATAAAGGAAGATGAAGCGTCCAGAGTGCAGCTGAGTCTGCCGCAATGACGGCGGCTGCCAGAGAGCAGGTGATGATAGATGACGGCAGCAGTACTGCAGCCGTAGCAGCAACAGCAGTGAATATGATTGATGCTGAAACTATAAAAGAACCGACGCCGGTTGAAGCAAGGGTATAGACATATTCTGTTGCAGAGATATAAGATGTGGATGTTGAATATATTTTAAGAAAAGCCGGAAGTGTGAGAGAAAGAAGGACGGCAGTTCCGCCTATGACTGAGATAATATTTCCCTTTGCTGAACGTCTCGCCAGAAACGGAATTATTCTCTTTGACATTGCTTTAAAATTTACTTTCATTGACAGACTCTCCGTATCATTGAGATCACGGTGCAGGGAAGGCGGCCGGAAATCAAGTCAATAATTGGCGGCCTCGGAGGCTCCTATGAATTCAATGTTTTTGGTTTTCTTCTCGATTGTCATAGGCGTCATGACGCTTGGAAATCTCTATATCTACCGCCTCGGCAGATGGGGTATCGAGTCGCCGTTTTTCAGAAAAATATACACTGTAGTTTTCATACTTCTGGCTGTGTCATATCTTCTCGGACGCGCTGCTCAGAAGTTCATCTCGTATGATCATCCTGCGGTATACGGCATTATCTTTGCCGGTTCCATCTGGCTCGCTATGATGACCTATCTCGGCATTGCAACATTTGCTGTTGATCTCGTTACACTCGGCATAAAAGGCATCTCTCTTGCAGGTGTCTCTGTTCCCGCAATAGAAACAGTTCGTAGAACAGGATCATATATCGGATGGGGTTTTGCATTGATCGTTGTTGCAGCCGGATATATCAATGCTCAGCACAGAATCATACGGGAGGTTCCTCTTGTTTTAGATAAACATCTTGAAAAAAAGCTGACTGTTGTTGCAGTAACAGATGTTCACCTCGGCACTCTTATCGATAGAAAAGATCTCCGCGTCATGGTCGACCGTATCAATGCGCTCAATCCGGATATTGTCATTATCGGCGGTGATCTTTTCGATGAAGATCTTACACCTATTATAAACGGAAACTTCGGGGATTACCTTTCGCTGCTGCGGGCGAAATACGGTGTTTTTGCTGTCACCGGCAATCATGAATTTTTCAGCGGAGTTGACCGTGCAGTCGATTATATGACCCGTCACGGAGTGAAGGTTCTGCGGAGTGAGATGACTGATGTAGGACCGGTGATTATTGCCGGACGCGATGACAGAACCATCGAGCGTGTAACAGGCGTTAAACGTCCGCCGCTTGCCAAAATTGTTGCCGGCAGAGATAGAAAGAAACCTCTCATCGTGATAGATCACACTCCTTCAAATCTCGATGAGGCCCGCTCCGTTCATGCCGATCTTCAGATTTCGGGACATACGCATCATGGACAGATATGGCCGTATAACTTTATTACCGGAGCAATCTTTGAAGTATCGCAGGGGCTTGTTCGTGTCAACGGAACAGCGGTGTATGTTTCAACCGGTTACGGGACATGGGGTCCTCCGATACGGACAGGAAACAGACCTGAGATTGTGAAGTTTGAGATAACAGGAAACAGATAGATAAAACACCTTTCATGCCTCGTGAGCAATCACTAATGAAATAACTTCTTTTTCATTTTTGGATAAGAAAAAACAGTTATTCGAAGTGCTCATAGACGATTGCAGCTGATTTTCAGACTCTGCGGTGAATGCTGTCCGCAATTCAGATAAAGCTCTCTGAGGGTTGAAGATGAGGGCATTGACGTTTTGCAGATGAATGACTTGCTTTTCAATGCCTAGTGATGTAATATCGCAGACTGGTTGAAAAACGAATCGTAAAGAGAATTAAAATCCGCAGGCTAGGGTGGGTTCTATTATGATAAACTTATTTACCTATAATGTGATTCATAAATTTGAACCGTTCTCTCTGTCTCATTTCACGGCAATCGGCGTTGTTCTTCTTTTTATGGTCGGCGTTCTTTTCTTATTAAAGGAAATCAATGTAAAGAAACACCAGAATGAAAACAGATATTTTGCATACACTCTTGCGGGTGCGCTGATTCTTTTGGAGCTCAGTAATACCATTTGGCATATAGTGGTAGGACATTTTTCGATTACAGATTCACTGCCGCTTCACCTCTGCGGCCTTGCCGTTTTCACATGCAGCATAATGCTTATTACCGGAAACTATTTTCTTTTCGAATTCAACTATTTCGTTGGAATAGGAGGAGCACTTCAGGCAATTATTACTCCAGATGTTTCCCGTGACTTCCCGCACTTTGAATTCATCCAGCTGTTTTCAACTCATGCTCTGATCATACTTTCCGTTCTGTATATGATCTTTATTTTAAAATATATTCCAACGTGGAAATCTGCAGTAAAAACATTTTTACTCACAAACATTTATCTTGTCCTTATATATATATTCAATTGTTTCACCGGCTCTAATTATATGTATATCAGCCGGGTACCCGAGTTCCCGACAGTGATAGATCTCCTGGTGGAAATTTTCGGGCAACATCCATATTACATTATCGGACTGGAATGTATGGGGGTATTCGTTTTTGCAATTCTGCTTTTTCCGCTATATGTCAGAAAGGTTTATAAAAGGCTCGGAATCGGAACATGTACAAATTTGAGATAATGCGCGGCAGGTTCGAGTGATCATACCGGCATGAATCATGCTGGTTTATTACGGCAGACTGTACGAAGAGAGGTGTAATACCTCAAAGCAGCGCGATAAACTCAGCCAATATCATTGCTGTGGCTCCCCATATCTTTTCATTATTAAGACTGAAATAAGGAATATTTACCGGACAATTCTGTACCATCCGTTTTTCGTTCTGCACAGCTTTCGGGTCAGTTATAGAGTCAATAGGAACTTCAAGCAGATATTGAACCTCTGCCGGATTATGATTCCAAACGGGTTTTTCTTGTGTGTAACCTACAAACGGATATACTGTAAATCCGCTTACAGGGATGTTCAGTGCGCTTAATCTACCTATCAGTTCAATTTTAGATGCATCGATTCCTGTTTCTTCCTCAGTCTCTCTTTTCGCTGTATTTTCAAAACAGAGATCTGATGTCTCAAATTTTCCTCCCGGAAAGCTTATCTGACCGCTATGAGGGCCGTTATACTCATTCCGTTTGATAAAGACAATGTTGGGATTATCTTTCCTCGGGAAAATCAGAATCAGAACTGCAGCTTCCTGAGAAACCGGATTTATAGGTAAACGATGTCTTCCTTCAGGAGCCATTTTCATCTGGGCGCTCTCTCCGGGCAGAGGATTGTGCAGAGAGAATGTAAGTTTTTCAATGAAATTCTGATACATACTCTCCTCCGGTGTTGTCTAAAACATACCTCTTATTACAGTAGATGAAATCTAATGTAATGGGTTTCTCATCAAGCAAATTTACAGCTGACTGCTGATAATAATGTCTTATTAGCCATGCCGGCAGCCTTTGCAGCCCGGACATCCCGTTCAGCAGTGTGTTTTAATGTTCCTGATCAGATTTGGTTTGTCCTCTGCATAAATAAAAATAATGCATCGGATTGCGATGCCGTCTTTGACAAAGATATGGTAAAGGAGTAGACTATAATCCTCTCTCTGCTGTCTTCTATAGATTCTGCTGGCGGAGGTCCTTATGGAGTCTCGACGCGGTTTCATTCGCAATATGCTGGGATTCAGCGCTTTTCTGATCTTCGGTTCCCGGTTCAAATGGAAAAAATCAGTTCTTGCAGCATCTTCATCCAGTTCAGACATTTCTTCATCATCAGCAAGGCAAAAGAAAACAGTGAATGATCCTGCAGTATCTGTGAAGTATTGCGGCAGTTATAATCAGGATGAGGTTTATGCCTCTATTCTCAGCGGCTTTGGGGATATCGGATTTCATGTTCCCCGAGGTAAGAAGGTTCTCCTCAAGCCGAATATTCTCGGTCAGAACTATCCGGATCAGGCTGCAACAACACACCCTGAGGTAATAGGTGCACTCTGCCGAATCTTTTCTGACAACGGCTGTTCAGTTGTAATCGGCGAGTCATCTGCCTTCTACCAGGGAGGGGGCACTGAAGAGGGGTTTGTCACCTCCGGTATGAGTGATGTTGCAAAAAGATATGGAGCAAAGCTTCTCGCCTTTGAATCGACGCTGTTGAGGAAAATCACCTCTGGACAGGTACTTAATCCTTTCTATATAACTGAAGCGGTCTTTGATCACGATCTTGTTGTGGATGTCCCTAAACTGAAACTTCATCGTCTGGCCCGCTATACCGGCGCGCTCAAAAATCTGTATGGCTGTGTGCCGGGCGGTGCGAAACAGCTGTATCACAAGCCATATCAGGAGAGGCCTGATTATCAGGAGTACTGGGCAAAGCCTCTGCTTGATATCTATCAGGCTGTAAATCCCGGTCTTATTGTCCTTGATGCAATTGTCGGCCTGGACAAAGACGGTCCGGCTGCCAACGGAACGCCGCGCAAGACTGGGGTTCTTCTCATTTCGCAGAATGGAGCCGCTGCGGACATTGCCGCCTGCCGCATGATCGGCTTTGATCCTCTATGGGTTCCTGCTGTGGCAGAAGCGGTGCGGCGCGGACTTGCTGATCCTGAGCATGTCAGAATTATCGGAGAGCTCCCTTCTGTTCCCTATGACAAACTTCCCGATCTCGTTCACAAGAAAGGGATGGCTAAAAAACTGGATGATTATATGTTTGATCAGCTGATCGTTGAACCTGCTGTTTCTCGGTCTGCCTGCACAAAGTGCGGGATCTGTATCAGAGACTGCGCTCCCCATGCTATGTCGGCAGGGAAGAGCGGTTTTCCAGTCCGGAATGATGCTGTCTGCATCCGCTGTTACTGTTGCGAGAAGTATTGTCCGGACGGTGCGATCACCCTTCATGGCGGAGGGGTCAATCATCTGATCCGGGCTGTGAGATCTGTCGCAGGGATTTAAGGAGTATCTATGGATAAAATTTTATCTGTTCTTTTAAGGATTCTTTCTTTTGCGATTCCTTTTATCCGGACAGGTGAAAAGAGGAGATGGATAGCCGGGATTTTTCTCATAATAGGAAATGCTGCTCCTGCAATCGGCGTTCTTTTTCTGCACTGGTCCCCTCTGTGGGTTCTTCTCCTTTTCTGGAGCGAGAGCGGCATTGTGGGGTTTTACAATATTCTTAAAATGCTCTCCAGCGGATTTCTCTGTGTAAAAGGGTTCCGTCCTGCAGGGATTTTTCTGGGGATTTTTCTTTCAGCATTCTTCACCGTTCATTACGCCGGATTTATGGCGGGGCATCTTGTGTTTATTCTCCTCTTTTTTGCCCAGGGTGCAGTTACAGGAGTGCATTCCTTTTTCTCGTTCCTTCTGTCTGACGTTTATGTTCTTGAGAGCTTTTCAGCTGCTTTTCTCCTTCTGGTTTTCAGTCACGGCTATAACTTCTATGCGACCTTTATCAGAGAACGCTGGTATCTTGACCATGAGCCGTCAGATTTCATGATGAGTCCCTACAGCAGAATCGTTGTGATGCAATTGACGATCATTTTCGGTGCATTCCTGATGCTGCTGACCGGCTGGAAACCTTCGATGGTTGTGCTTCTTGTCGGTATGAAGACCATTGTTGACCTCTATGCTGTGCAGCGGACATCTGTGCCATCTCCTTCGCGGCGGTCTTCTTCTGAAATCCCTGTATGGAAGCGACCCGTCCGGGAGAAGTGAAGGGGGTTTCTGTCATACATCCTCCCCGATAATTCTATTGACTTTGCCAACAGCATGGGGTAGGTCTCCTGAAACCCTTTTACAGGCTTGTAGCGGGCTCTGTTTCGGTGCAGGGATGTAGCGCATCCCCCTCCTTTGCTCAGGGGGGTGGAGGTTTTTTTATCCTCCGGTTCTATAAACCGGCTCTGGAATCTCTACGGATGGATTTTTCAGAAGATTATCAAAGGAGAATACGATGAAACGTTTTATTGTGATTATGGCTATAGCTTCAGCAGCGGGTTTTTCCTCCTGCGGATACAACTCAATGCAGGCAAATGAGGAAGAGGTTACAGCTGCGTGGGGTGATGTTGAGGCTTCCTATCAGAGACGCCTGGATCTTGTTCCTAATCTCGTCGAGACCGTTAAGGGCGCTGCAGCGTTTGAAAAATCAACGCTGACAGCTGTGATAGAAGCCCGATCCAAAGTCGGGTCGATTCAGATGTCCAAAGATATGCTCAATAATCCACAGGCTTTTCAGAAGTTCCAGCAGGCCCAGGGCGATCTTACACAGGCTCTTTCCAAATTGATGGTTGTTGTAGAAAAATATCCGGATATCAAGGCGACTCAGAACTTCAGCGACCTTCAGAACCAGCTCGAAGGTACTGAAAACAGAATTAATGTCGCACGCGTCCGTTATAATCAGGCTGTCCAGAAATACAATACATCGATACGGATTTTCCCCAACGGTGTTACTAACAGCCTTTTTCTCCATCTTGAGAGAAAAGAAGCGTTCAAGGCACAGGAAGGCGCTGCAACTGCTCCCAAGGTCAATCTTCAGTGAGAAGATTTCTTTTTGCGCTCCTTGTCGCGGGCTTCTTCGCATCATCACCTCTTTTCGCTCTGGATGTGCCGGAGCTGAAAGGCTATGTGAATGACTATGCGGAAATGATGACGCCTGAGACCCGTGCAGCGCTTGAGGCCAAACTCAAGGCTTTTGAGGACTCCGATTCCAGTCAGGTTGTGTTTCTCACTGTGCCGTCTCTCGAAGGAGATGACATTGATGATTACTGCATCAGAGTTGCAGAAAAGTGGAAAATCGGTCATATGAAAAAGGACAACGGTGTTATCTTCTTTGCTTCGAAAAGCGATAAACGGATGAGAATCGAGGTAGGACGCGGTCTTGAAGGTGTTCTGACAGATCTCATCGCCGGGCGGATCATCAACAATGTTGTTCGTCCGAAATTCAAGTCAGGCGATTTTGACGGCGGATTCAACGCGGGAGCTGATGCAATTGTTCAGGTCTGCCGCGGAGAGTTCAAAAATGACGGAAAGACAAAGTCAAGCGATGAAAGACCTCTCACCCCCTATATCATCTTTATTTTCATTGCTCTTTATTTCGCTGTGGTCATGTCTGCTGCGTTCTCAAAGATCATCAGCGTCGGAATCGGGGCTCTTGCCTTTCCTGCGATCATTCATTTTGCAATTTTCCCTCTAGGCCTTGTTGGACTGATTGTGTCTGCAACAGTTGGTCTTATTCTTGCTTTTGTTCTGCCCTATATTCCTATCGGCGGCGGACGATATTCTTCCGGCGGAGGATCCAGTTTCGGAAGCGGCGGTTCGAGTTTCGGCGGCGGCGGCGGAAGTTTCGGCGGCGGCGGAGCCTCAGGAGGTTGGTGATGTCACATAAATCAGAAAAGTTTTTCAGTGAAGACGATAAGAGAGCCATAGAGGCAGTAATCTCAGAGGTCGAGAGGAAGACCTCCGGTGAAATTGTAGCTGTTATTGTGGACAGATGCGATAGGTATTCAGACATTGATGTGATCGGATCGATTCTCATCGCCGCTTTCATTTCAGTGTATCCGTCAGGTCTGTTTTTCATGCTTTCAGAGAGAATACTTCACCGTTTTCTTCCTTCGATGAGCTGGATGGCAGAAGTTCCAGATATGGCCAGATTTTTTTTCGGACTCTGCACTTTTGTTCTGTTTACAATAATCTTCTATTTTCCGATTATGTCGCTCATTAAAAGAGTTCCTGTCGTGAAAAGGTTTTTTCTCCATGAAAAGAGGAAGGAGCGGGAAATCCGGGACAGGGCGATCCGTGCGTTTCATGAGCACAGGCTTGACAAAACCCGCGACGCGACCGGCGTTTTATTCCTTATCTCTCTTCTCGAGAGGAAGGTCTATATTCTTGCTGATCACGGAATTTATACCAAGATAACCCAGACGGCGCTGGACGGCTTTGCTATCGCTGTTGCCTCAGGCATTGCTGAAGGACGGCCTGCTCAGGCTCTATGTGAATCAATCCGCGCTATAGGCGTTGATCTTGCTGAACATTTTCCTGCAAAACCTGATGATGTTAATGAACTGTCGAATAAAATTATTGCTGAGTAATTTTATTCAGGCTTCTGATCTGTACTGATGCGGATCAGAGGCCAAAGTTTCCCGTTTGTTATGGTTTTTCTCATGCTGTATATTCTTTCTTGCTCTGCAGAATTTATCAGTATTTCAATCTAATATCAATTAACACTTGACGTTTGAAAATTGACAGGCTAGGAGTGGTTCGTCCTGATGACCGGCCATTTGCTTTGATTCAACACCTAACGAGGAAGGGAAGCCCATGATCGCCCACAACGACGAGTTTCTCCATGATGCCGGATCCAGTTCTGACTGGGAAGAAAAGTATCAGATACTTTTTGTCGACAAAAAAGCCAAGTCATATGGTTTTGCAGAACTGAACCTCTGTTCGAAAGGGCTTTGCGGAACTGATTGGCTCTTTTTTATTGACGGCCAGCGTTATGCCGGCTGCGAAACTTCTGAAACTGAACACAAACCGGGGGCAAAAGCTGTTGCCGGTAAGGGTATCAAGTATAAAATCAACGCTCCTGACAGTTTTGCGTTTGCAGTAAAGGCAGGAGTTCTCGATACTCAGATCAATGTTGCTTCTGTATTTCCGGCCTTTGACTTTCCATTTTCTCCGGGAAAAGCCCCGGATGCAAAACGCGAAGAATATGAATCTCATCTTTTTAAACACTATGAACAGCGTTGCCGTGCCTCCGGGTCTGTATTGATCAAAAACGGAGCATCCAAGAACTTTGATTGTGCTGCCCAGCGGGAACATCTATGGGGATCCATTCCCTGGAAAAATCTCACAGCGTTCAGCCGTTTCCATGTTATGTTCAAGGATATGACAATCAGTCTCGTATATCTTAATCTCGGCGGAACAGTTGTTTCCAACGGCTTCATTTCACGAAAAAGCGGAAATATTCCAATAATCGATACGGCGCTTGAGCACATAGAGGTCTCACGTGATAAAATTCTTCTCTCTTCCGAGATGTCGTATCGTGATTCGCAGGATGACAAGGATCTTATTGTTTCAACAGTTCTCTTCAGAGAGCCTGCCCGTGAAGTGAAACAAGGTAAGAAAAAATTTCATCTTTTCCGCAGCTTCTCCGAATTTGTTGTGATTGGCGCGAATAAAAAAGGGATCGGTTTTGAGGAGCACTATATCGTGCCGGACAGAATCGGAGATTTTGTAAGCGAAAAGTGATGCTGTTTTTCAGATGATTTACACAAGGATACAGTTTCATAAGATTGCAGCTTTCTTCTATGTTCTTGTGTTTCTTCTGCTGTTTAATCTTTACTATAATATTAATTTCCAGTGGTTCGGCGTTTCGCTGATTGTTCGCGTATACCTTTATGTTTTTTCCTTCTATATGATTTACATTTTCAGCATCAACAACAGGAGTCTTGTTGATTCTCTGAGAGTTCCTTATATCCATAAATATGGAAAAAAGGGAGAGCTCATCCTTCAGTTTGAGAATAAGATATTTCCGTTTTTCATCATCATCTGCGTGACGGTGGTTTATACCTTTATCGATTATATTCCGGAAAAGAGCTGGCCATGGAATCCCGTTATGAAACTTATCAGCGGGCGCTATTCAAATGTTCTTATTTATTCGCTTTTTCTCTATTTTATCATAAATGTCCGACGGCGTCCGGTACTTGCAATTCTGGTTTTTCTCATTATTTCTTTTTTTTACTTTGCCGGCGACAAGATGGTGTATTCACATTTCCCATATGGACCGGGTATCTCTGTTTATCGTATATTGAAATACGCTACTTTCTTCTTTGTCATTCTCTACGATTTTTCAGAAAAAACCAAGGATGTCATCCGCACCATCGGATCATCACTTCTGTGCGCTCTTCTGCTTTACGCTGCAATTGTTTCAACATATATGGGGCTCTATTTCCTTGCAGATAAAAAATACTATCTGCGACGAGAAACCGGTCTTGCCCTTGCAAAGCTGGGATATCCTCTGGCGCTTCGGGATATTGAGAGAAGAATGGTTTTGCAGAAAGACAGCTCTTTTATTGATCTCGTTTTCGCTTATGGGAAATACTATAACAGGATTCCGGAACTAACTGATGCGGAATGGAACTCGCTGCTGTTTTCAGGTAAAGCCGCCAGCGCTGATTCTGTGGCAGAGTATTTTGTTATCATGAATCGTCAGGTTTCATATGATCTCATGATCGGATATATTGATGAAAGAATCAAAGACAGGGAAAATGTAACAGAGTTTCCTAATCTTATGAATTGTGCTGCTCTTTCAGTGAAAGGTCATGAAACGGAATTTATGACCAGACTTGATTCTTCAGGTAAGGAGATGACCCTCTGGGGCATTCAGGTTCTCAGTAAGGCCGGATCGCCTTCTGCAATACCGTTTCTTCTCCGGTATATTTTTGATATTGATGAGCGGGTTTCAAAGGAAGCCTATGCTGCTTTGCGCTCTATCACAGGGCTAGATCCGGTCAGAATGTTCGGATTTACAGAAAATTCTCCTGAGACACTGCTTGTTTTCAAGCTGTACTATCAGGGCTCCATTGCTGGTATATCAACGGCAGGGGTTCGCTGACGGGCAGAGCTTTTCAACGGGGCAGCAGCTGCAGTCGGGATTTTTCGCCATACAGACGGTTCTTCCGTGAATAATAAACAGAAGATGCGATTGGGTCCAGTCCTTTTCCGGGATAAAAGAGCAGAGGGCTTTCTCCACCCTGTCGGGATTCTCTTCTTCAGTATATCCCAACCTTCGGGCGAGTCTTCCAACATGTGTATCGACTGCAAGAGCCGGAATGCCGAAGCCCTGCGAAAGAATCACATTTGTTGTTTTCCGCCCTACCCCAGGAAGCGATTCCAGCTGATCTCTTCTGCCGGGAAGTTTTCCTTCGAAATCGCTGACGACTTTTTTTGCAAGTTTAGAGATATTCGAAGCCTTATTCTTGTAAAATCCTGTTGAATGAATTATCTTTTCAAGATCTGAAACATTCGCCAGTGCAAGGGATGCAAAGTCGGGATATCTGCTGAAAAGTAACGGAGTTACTGTGTTGACCTGTTTGTCTGTGGTTTGCGCTGATAGTACGACTGCAATGCAGAGTTCATATAGCGTCCTGTATTCAAGGGCAGGTTTTGCATCTCCATAGCGTGATCGCAGAAGGGAGATAATTTCAGCTGAACGTTTTTTATCCATGTTACATTGTCTTCAGGATTGCACGAGCCTCATCTTTTCTTCGGGAGAGAGCGGTTCTGTCTGCAACGTCACTCTGGTAAAGTCCGCAAATAAGAGGTGATGACGGTTCAATGGTGAGAAGCATTTCCAGATCTGCGCGCGCTTTCGTATAGTCCATCATCTGCCGGTAAATCTCAGCACGGAAGAAAAGTGCTTCAAAGTGATCACTTCTTTCGCTGATGCATTTTGAAAGAATGGAGAGGGCTTTTTTGAAATCATAATACTTCATGTTTGCACAGCCGGCACCGAAAAGAATATCATAATGGTCATATCCTTTTTTTATAAGGCGTTCAAAATCAAGAGCTGATTGTTCATATCGGCCATTACTGTAACTGTTCCAAGCCGAGGCGACAACTTCATTTATCTCAGGATCTGGATATCGCCTGATCCGCTGTTCGACCTTCGGCGGTAGGGGGCGTAAGACAGATTTTTGAGAAGTGCTGCATGAGACAAGCGGAACTGTCAGAAGTATTATAACTGCAGTTGTTGCCGGAATTATCGATATCCATTTCTTCATCGGATTCCTCCGTTTCAGAATGATGCTAGAATGATGCGCATTTTGTCAAGGGCGATAGCTCGGTGACTGATCCTGTTTTTTTCAGACAGGGGTATTTCCGCCATTGTGCATTTGCCACCCTGAGGGACAAATATCGGGTCATATCCGAAGCCGTGATCACCTCTTGGTGAGCGTGCGATTGATCCCTCGCAGAATCCTTCGGCAGTGAAGCATTTCCCATCTGGGAAAACAAGAGCCATTGCGCATACAAATCTTGCAGTGCGCTTATCGTCAGGTATTCGCACCATCAGAGACAGGACTCTTTCATATCTGGTTATGTCATCGGGAAGGTTTCCATATCGTGCGGAAAAGATCCCCGGCTCACCGTTAAGAGCGTCGACTGAAAGGCCGGAGTCGTCAGCAAGAGATGGAAGTCCGGAAGATGCACACACTGCCCGTGCTTTGATAATGGCATTATCGGTAAAGGTATCCCCGTCTTCGATTATTTCCATTGGGGGGCAGACTTCGGTCATCGAGATAAAGGTGAACCTGTTTTCAGAAGAGAGCTTATCTGCAATTTCGAGCACCTTATGGGCGTTAGATGTTGCGATGACTATTTTCAAAGTTGACTCCAGTTTAAATGTTGTTCATACTTGGAATAGGATATTTTTTTGTAAAACCAAAAAAAAGGTTGAATTAAAATTGCCTGATAGTGACATAATGCAGATTGGTGATTCTAACGCCGTCAGCTTTCTCCTGTAGAGTGTTGGAAACTGAAGTTCCTGAGCATCTTAACCGTTTCGACCTGTTTATGAGGTATCAAACGCAATGCTGGTTGCGGGTGTATCTTCCAGATCAAAGAGAGAATGGCGGCAGTATGATAGGAAATAAACGGCATTTTCCCGTATCCTTTCTCTTTTTCCTTCCGGATATTCTCATTTCTTTTTTTCTTATCATTCTTCTTCGCAATCATTGGATGAATCTTCAGCTGTGGCCAGTTTACCTTTCTGCGGTCGTCCTTGCTTATATTGTCATTAAAGCCGGTTTTTTCATCCTTACTACGCGGATCGTTTATATCAGACGGATCCGTGATCTTAAAGAAGTTATTTCAAATTTCAAAAAGGGCAAGTATTCTATCAAACCGGAAGCAATTGAGGGAGGTGACATGGTCTCTGAGATCCTCCGCGACCTTACTGTGGTCGGGCGGCATTTCGATGACATCGTATCAACACAGAAAGATGAAATTGAAAAATTTAAAGAACTCTATAATAACATAGTTCTTTCTGTGAGCTCTTATTTCATCGTGCTTAATGAAAAGAATGAAATCATTTTTGCCAACGAAAGCTTCTGCAAAAATTTCCAGTATACCATTGATGAACTCGTCAAGCGCAAGATCTCTGAAGTATTCTATTTCACATCCGGCCGCGTAGATGATTCGATTGATGAAGCGCGCCGCAGCGGAGAGTCTGTCGTACTCAAGGCGATGAGGCTGATGTCGAAGAACAGAGTCGCTATCATTGCAGATGTCAAGATCTCACTGGTGAAAGTTCACGGTGAAAATCAGATTGTCTTTCTTATGGACGACGTTACGTCAAATGCGCGCAAGGACTACCAGATCTCCCTTATCAGCCAGATCTCGGAGTCAATCCAGAAGGATGATGAGATTGACCGCGTTCTCTATGCGATTCTTACTGCGGTGACATCGGGCTCCGGACTGGGTTTCAACCGCGCGATGCTCTTTCTTACCGAAGAGGTGGACCGGGTGCTGATCGGCAAGATGGCTGTCGGGCCGGATTCATTTGAAGAGGCGATTCAGATATGGGGTGCTGTTCAGGGTGAAGATCTCAATATTCTTGAAGAGATGAAAGGGCTTTCAGGTAAGGAGAAAAAGGGACGGAACTTCTATGAGAAAGTCGTCGGCCGCATCATATCTCTTTCTGATGACAGCATATTCACTCAGACGCTGAAGTCGCAGAAGAGCATTCATATTCATGATGCCTGGAACGATCCGCGTGTTGATCCCGGAGTGAGAGAGTTTATGGATGTGAATGAGTTTGTCATTGCGCCTCTCGTTGCGGGCAACCGTTCCATCGGCGTAATTATCGCTGACAATAAATACAATCACGCTCCTATCTGGCATGACAACATTGAGCTTCTTTCCATCTTTGCTGTACAGGCGGCTCTTTCCATTGAAAGCTGCAACTCTCTGTCGATAGTCAGAGACCAGATGGGGAAGATCAAGTCGCGTCAGGAAGCCATTGTGGAATCGGAAAAGCTTGCAGCTGTAGGCCGCATTGCAGCGCATATTGCTCATGAGATCCGCAATCCGCTTGTCACTGTCGGCGGCTATGCGCGCAGAATTCAGCAGCAGACGAAAACCCTCACGAAGGGGGGCGACAATATACGTCATGCCGCAACAGTGATTCTGCAGGAGACTGAGAGGCTTGAAAAGATTCTTTCCAATGTGATGGACTTCACCCGGCCGTCGACCTATATCCGCGAATATAATAATCTCAATGATATCATTATGGATACGGTATCTCTTCTCAAAAATGTTTTTCAGGAGAGAAAGATTGAATGCATCCTGGATCTTAAAACAGACATCCCGCTTATCAAATCCGATTTCAATCAGCTGAAACAGGTCATACTCAATCTCTATCAGAATGCAATGGATGCGATGGATGCCGGCGGCAGGCTTGAGACTCTTTCTCTTCTCGATCCTGCATCTAATAAGGTCGTTATCCTTATCCGCGACAGTGGTGCGGGAATCAAGGATGAACATATTGAGCGGCTCTTTGAACCGTTCTTTACGACAAAGGTAACCGGCGTCGGTCTCGGTCTTGCAGTAGTGAAGAAGATCATCAATGACCATGACGGCGAAATCACGGTGAGGAATCGTCCTGACGGCGGAGCTGAGTTCCGGATAGAGTTTATCGTGCCCGGATCTGAGAACTGATTATCTGCACTCGACGGTTTTTTCAGCATACAGATAATCCAGACAGTTATGCGTGTAATATTGAAGCCGATTTTATTTTCCGGACTCAGCTATCCGCTTAAAATTTGATTGCCGGAGCGGTATTAATTTTTCACGAACATAACTGCACCCAGCGGCGGCAGCGTCACTGCAATCGATTGAGCTGCTCCATGCTGATGAATAGGATCAGTATGCACCGAACTGTTCATTACGCCGCTTCCTCCGAAGCTCCTATCATCAGTGTTGATGATTTCGCGGTATGTCCCTTCTTCTGCAACGCCGAAACGGTATCCATGACGCGGAACCGGAGTGAAGTTGAAAGCTGCAATAACTTCCGATGACTTGTCTGCTGTGCGGCGTTCAAGAATAATGACGCTCTGCTGAGTGTCATTGCAGTCAATCCATCTGAATCCTTCCTGTGAAAAGTCGCATTGATGGAGTGCAGGCAGCTTTGAGTAAAGACTGTTGAGATGTGATACTAATCTGAATATCCCGTCATGTTCCTGGCTGTTTCTCAGATGCCACTGAAGCGTTCCTTCGTGAGACCACTCTGATTGCTGTCCGAACTCTGAACCCATGAACAGCAGTTTTTTTCCGGGCGAAGCGATCTGGAATGCGAGGAGAAGCCGCAGATTTGCCAGTTTCTGCCATTGATCTCCCGGCATCTTCGCGAGAAGAGATCCTTTGCCGTGTACAACTTCGTCGTGAGATAGAGGCAGGGTGAAGTTCTCTGCAAACATATAGACTGCGCGGAAGGTCAGCCTGTGGTGATTGAATGAGCGATAGTAAGGATCGCTCTGCATGTATTCAAGAGTGTCATGCATCCATCCCATATCCCATTTCATGGAAAAACCGAGACCGCCTTCTTTGACCGGCCGCGACACCTTCGGCCATGACGTTGATTCTTCTGCTATGGTGAATACGTGAGGATACTCCCGTGCAATCGTTTCATTGAATGCCTGGAGAAATTCAATGGCCTCAAGATTCTCACGACCGCCGTGCCTATTCGGAATCCATTCGCCTTCCTTCCGTGAGTAATCGAGGTAGAGCATTGATGCGACAGCATCAACCCGTATACCGTCAATATGAAAGCGGTCGATCCAGCTTATGGCGCTTGAGATCAGAAATGATCGGACCTCAAGTCTTCCGTAGTTGAAGATGCAGCTTTTCCAGTCCGGATGATATCCCTGGCGGGGATCGGCGTGTTCAAACAGATGTGTGCCGTCAAAAAAAGCGAGAGCATGACGGTCTTCGGGAAAGTGAGACGGAACCCAGTCGATGATAACTCCTATGCCGTTCTGATGCATGTGATCGACGAAAGCTGCAAAGTCATCCGGAGATCCATATCTGCTGGTTGGTGTAAAGTATCCTGTTGTCTGATATCCCCAGGATCCGTAGAACGGATGTTCCATAACGGGGAGAAGTTCAACGTGAGTAAATCCTGTTTCTCTGCAGTACGGAGCAAGCTGCTCAGCCAGTTGACGGTAATTGAGAAATGATCCGTTGCTGTTTCTTTTCCACGAACCGGCATGCAGTTCATAGATGCTTACAGGAGATGACTGCCACGGCCTGCTGCTGCGCGATGAGGTCCACTGTTCATCATGCCACTGATGCCCGTCAGCCCATACGATGGACGCGAAGTTAGGAGCGATCTCGGAATATTGCCCGAAAGGATCGCTTCTGTCTGATGTATATCCATTGTACGAAGAAACAATGCGGAATTTATAAAGAGCGCCTTTGATGACACCGGGGATGAATGTTTTCCAGATGCCGCTTTTTCTGATCAATGTCATCGGGTGAGATGATGAGTTCCAGTTGTTAAAGTCCCCGATGACGGAGACATATTCAGCATGAGGAGCCCAGACAGAAAAGCATACACCCTCTGCGCCGTCTGATCGGCAGAGCTGTGCTCCCATTTTTTCATGAATGCGGCAGTGCGTACCTTCGCTGAAAAGATGCAGGTCGAAGTCTGTAAGAAGGGAAGCTGTTTCAGTATCGAATGACGAAAGAGATGACCCTTCTGAATGTTTCATCATGCACCTCTATCTATTAATACGATATAGTTGAAGACAATGCGTCAAGAAGGAAATGGTGTTCACAGAAACGATGCTTTGCATTTCTTTGTTGTCGATCAGGGTTGTTTTTTAGACACCTCTGCAAAAAGTTATTGAATTGCACTTCAGAACGGGCTATAATCTATCCGATGATTCTGTGATTTCGTGTCAATGCGGAGGTTGTATGAGCAGATTACTTGTAGTTGAAGATGAGCAGCATCAGAGGGAACTCTATGCGATGGAACTTGAAGATGAAGGATATGAGGTTGATCAGGCAGGAAATGGCCGCGATGCTGTCGATCTTGTCAAAAAGAACAAGTACGATCTGGTTGTTCTCGATATCCGCATGCCGGAGATGGACGGAATTGAAGCCCTTGGCAAGATTCTTTCCCGTGATAAGAAGATCCCGATTGTTATCTATACTGCTTATTCAAACTATAAGAGTAATTTTATGACCTGGACAGCAGATGCCTATGTTACAAAGTCTTCCAATCTCAATGAACTTAAGGATAAAATAAAAGAGATCCTTTCAGCGAGAGCCAATTAACATTAAAAACCGCGTCAGCGAAAACATGCAGAGAAAGAAAACTCTCAACCCTTCTTTTCTGTATGGGGAGGGTTTGGTCTTTCTTCAGACGCCGGCTTCTTTGTAATTCGAGGGTTTGAATCAGCATTGAAAAATGCCTGATAATGTTTCGGGCACATCATCAGCATCTTCATGAAAATATCGGGCTGTTTCTGTTTGAGCATGGCGTTAATATGTCCGACAAGCTCCCGCATTTCATAATCCGGACGCTGAACGCCGCGAAGCAGATCCTTTTCAACTATATCGGCGATAAATTGGGCATATGAGGTAACATATTCTGAGGCGATCTCCTTCTCCGGAGTGTTCGCTTTGTATGAGGAAAGGTCAGTCAGATCCTCTTTATCGAGAAGAGAGAGAGTTTCTCTCACTGCCTGCTGGATATCTGTATCAGCCATATTGATACCTCATAATCGATAGTCACTCCCGCCGTCAGCGGCAATATTCAGCTGACGTAAAACTCCGGTTACGAAAGCTTGTAGGTGCAGCGCGATGTTTCAGACTCATAGACAGTAACTGCATCCGTACTAATATCGGCAAAATCCTTTGAAGAAAGAAGTGCGGATATTTTATCAAAAAGGTACTTCGCAATGTTCTCAGAACTGGGATTATGAACAGTGAAAGCAGGATGCTCGTTGATATTGACATGATCAAGGCCGGAAAGAGCATCTTTCAGTATTGCCTTCATATCATGAAAATCGATGAGAATGCCGATATCATTGAGCGCCTCGCCGCGAAGAGTCAGAATAACCTTCCAGTTATGACCGTGGAGATTTTCGCATTTTCCTTTGTATCCTCTCAGCTGATGAGCAGATGAAAAGTGGTCTTCAATGGTTAAATAGTACATGGCTCACCTATATGAATTTAGCAAGATGACGTGAAATCTTTTCAATCTCTTTCTTTGTAAGAGAAGGGTAGATAGGCAGAGAATAGACTTTCTTTGCAAATCGGTCGCTATTGGGGTAATCCATTCCCTTTTCGCCAGTAAATAGATGAAGCGGTTTTTCAATAGGATGATGGATTTCAATGCCGCTCTTTTTCCAGTACTTCTCCACTTTTTCAGCAGGAGCATCGAAGATGAGAGGGAACGACTGGTATGTGAATACTTCGTTGAATGAATAAAGCGCCTTGTGCGGAACATGACGGAGCGCATCGTAATACACTTTTGCAATTTCGCGTCTGCGGCGGAGAAAATCCTGAAGACGTGAAACCTGGGTAAGACCCATTGCTGCCTGAAAGTCTGTCATAACATAATCACAGTGCAGCGCGGTTTCTGAGAATCGCATCTCCTTGATTGCTGAAAAGTGGCGGGAGTTGTTGGTGAAAATAGCTGCGCCGTTTCCAGTGGTGATCAGATCAAAGGGGGTAAAGGACGCGATCATAATGGCCGGAGGATTTTCCTTCTTTTCCCCAGCATCGATACCAATGTAATGAGAGATATCTTCAATTACAGGAACACCTAGAGCCATGATCTCATCCATCGGAATCTGAATGCCTGTGCAGTGACCGACAATGATTGCAGTGGTGTTCGGCGTGATTTTTTCTTTTATCTGCGCGGTGTCAGGAGAAAGTGCGCCCTCGGCATTATCAATAATGACGGCAACTCCTCCGGTTATTGTGAGGGCGTTGAGAGGTGCAGCGGAAAAGAAAGAAGGAATAATCACTTCCTTCCCCGGTCCGATATCCAGACATTTGAAAGCGCTGTGATATGCGGCGGTATGAGAGCTGAGAGCCACACAGTGACGATATCCTGTCAGTTCGCACAGACTTGACTCAAAAAGTTTAGCTCCGTCGCCGGTGACGAGTTCATCATTGATAAGACAGTCTAAAACCCCTTCGAGATCTTTACGTGTAATCGTCGGTTTGCATGAAACTATATCCATCAGTCATCTCCTGCGTAAAATCGAATCTTCAGTGGTCTGGTGTCGGGGTCAAGCTTTTTCAGTCAGGTGGTAGTTGCATGAGCAGATCTCCCTGCTGTCATTCCGATGATGTGCATGAGTGTAAAGGGAATAAGATTTCTCAGCTTCCGCACGCTCGATCGAAATGACAGTAGATGCCACTTTTGTTATAAACAGGTTTCTTTAGCGGATCAATTCGCCGATTGTTCCGTTCCCGAGACCGCATGCATTTCCTTCATCAAAGTCGATGTGGCATTCAAGTGCGTAGTTCGGGCTGACGCGGATGACGACGTTTTCGAAAATAAGTTCACGGTTGGGAGAGCCAGCTCTCATCTTGAGAATATCCCCGTCCTTAACGCCGAAGTCGGCAGCATCAGCAGGCGTCATATGGATATGGCGTACCGCGATGATCATACCTTCGCTTTTTACAACAGAACCGGCAGGTCCGATAATTTCTACAGCTGCACTTCCTGCGAGTTTTCCCGAGTCGCGTACAGGAGGAATGGTTTTTCCGAGTTTATATACGTCGCTCTGGAGAATTTCAACCTGTGTCTGAGGGCGGGTAGGTCCTAGAACGCGGACATTGTCGATCTGGCCTTTCGCGCCTTTAATCGAAACGCATTCATCGCATGCGAATTGACCCGGTTGCATCAGATCCTTGATATTTTTAAGCTGGTGGCCTTTGCCGAAAAGGATCTCGACATCTTCCTGCGCCAGGTGGACGTGCCGGTTCGACAGGTTAATCATAACGGAGTTTTTCATTATCTCACCTCATTGTTTAGAATAGGGTAAACGTAGGCTTAGTGCGGTATCAGTCAAGAGCTTTTAGATCAAAAGAGGGAGAAGGCTTCGCTGGTAGTGATTTCAGACTTTTCCTCAATCATTTCTTCTGTTTTATGTATAACGTTAATTGTTTGTATATAAACAGGACTGATGCCGTGCAATATGTTTTTTATGCTTGTATCTTACATTCTATGCAGCTCAATTGCCGATATTCTTCAGGATTGCGGTACGATAATTCGTATAACCATATGGAGATCCCCCTTCCATCGCTGTCGCAATCCGGCTGCTAGTCCGTTGTCAAAATGCGGGCGCCGTATAAAGTGTACTGCGGCAGTTTCAGTGGTTGCCGGAGAACCGAATCTGCAGAGTCCAGATTAAAGGAACAATCGCGTGAAAAAAAACAAAGTATGCGGAATCCTGATCATTTTTTTTATATTGTACGCCGTCGGTACTTTTGCAGCAGTTCCCCGTACTGTCAGAGTCGGTGCATTCAACAGCTTTCCACTTATATTTCAGAGCCGGGACGGTGCAATTACTGGTCTATATGTCGACCTTCTTGATGCGATCGGGCAGAAAGAGAATCTTCGGTTTGAATATGTGTTTGGAACCTGGCAGGATGGTCTCGACAGGATCAAAACCGGAAAAGTTGATATGCTTACAAGTGTAGGCTATACAGATGAGCGTTTCCGCTTTATGGACTACTGTCATACTCCCCTTCTTACAACATGGGGTGAGCTGTTCACCGTAACAACTTCAAATGTGAACGGCATTCTCCAGCTTTCAGGGAAAAAAATCAGCGTACTCAAAGGCGATATCTTCTACAAAAATTTCCGTGAGCTGACGGCTAAGTTCGGCGTCAGCTGCACTTATGTTGAGTGCACAAGCTATGAAGATGTCTTCAAGGCTGTGAATTCCGGTATCTCAGACGCCGGCATTGTCGATGTTACGTTCGGTACAGCGAAATGCAGAGATTATAATCTCCGCTCGTCCGGGATTGTTTTCAACCCGCTCGATGTTTTTTTTACGACACTTAAGGATAAAAATCGTGATCTCCGCAAGCTTCTGGACCGATGCCTTGACGAATGGCAGCATCAGGAAGTTTCCCCTTACAGCCAGGCAAAACAGAAATGGATTTATGGTTCTGTCGGCGCTGTTCCGGTTCTGCCCCCGTGGCTGATAAACTTTCTTTTCGCTCTGGGTGTTCTCATTGCCGGAGGGATTGTCTTTATCATACTCCTCAAACTGCAGGTGCGAAGAGCCACCGCAGAAATCCGTCAAAGAGAGAATCTTCTGCGCAGCAGTGAGGCCCGTCTTCGTACTCTTGTGCAGACTATTCCCGATCTGATCTGGCTTAAAGATAAAGACGGCGTTTACCTGTCCTGCAATTCCATGTTCGAGCATTTTTTCGGTGCACGGGAGAGTGATATTGTCGGCAGAACCGATTACGATTTCCTCGACCGCGATCTGGCCGATTTTTTCAGGGAAAAGGACAGGGCAGCAATGCAGGCCGGCAGGCCGACGAGCAATGAGGAATGGATAACGTATGCTTCCAGCGGCCGTCAGGCTTTTCTTGAGACGATTAAGACTCCGATGTATGATGACAGCGGCGTTCTGATCGGCGTATTGGGCATCGGGCGGGAGATTACCGACAGAAAGAATGCAGAGGAGAAGATAAAGAGTCTTCTTTCGGAAAAGGAACTGCTGCTGCGGGAGGTTCATCACCGCATCAAGAATAATATGAATACAATCAAGGGGCTTCTTTCTCTGCAGATATCATCAGAGAAAAATCCGTCAATTATATCATCCCTGCAGGACGCCGAAAGCAGGGTGCAGAGCATGATGCTGCTGTATGATAAACTCTACTGCAATGAAAACTACATGGATATGTTTGTCGATGAATACCTGAAAACTCTCGTGTCAGAAATCATAAGCATATTCCCTAACAGTAAAACGGTGACCACTGACGTTGATATTGTGCATCATCCCTTTCACTTAAATCTGCTCACGCCCCTGGGCATTATAGTGAACGAACTTCTCACGAATATCATGAAATATGCGTTTGTCGGAAGAACGAGCGGAAAAATATCGGTAAGGTTTTCGATTTCAGGCAGTCATGCACGAATGGAAATTTCTGACGATGGAATCGGAATTCCCGAGACGGTTGCCTTTGAGGAATCGACCGGATTCGGACTGACGCTTGTCAGCATGCTTGTGGTGCAGATCTGCGGTACGATAAGCATTAAAAGAGGAAACGGGACAACGTTTATTCTGGATTTCAATTGCTGAGCTGACCCGGCATAACGCTTTTTTTATCTGTTAAGCAAATCACTAAAACCTCCGACAAGGTAAGAAGATACTGGTGGAGGTTTTTTATGAAGTACATTCTCAGAGGAATCGGCGTTCTAGCTGCACTCATAATCGGTTTCATGCTCTTCACGGCCTGTACGCCCGGAAAGGCTCAGACACGCAATAATGACGGTGCTGCAGCACATAATTTTGACAGTAACGCCAAGAAAGGGGATTATTCATCGGACGACCAGACATATAACGCGAATGATGATTTTGATATAGAAAACAAGGACGTCGAAGCAGCTCCGCCTGTCAGAGTGAAAACAGCTAAAAAAGCAGCTGTCAATGAAGACGCTGAATCTGATGAACCTCCTGTAAACGTGAAATCTGCAAAAAAAGCCCAGCCGGACGATAATGTTGAAGTCTCCGGCGAAGAAGAGAAATATTTTCAGAAAGGTGTAGCTTCCTGGTACGGCCGCGAGTTTCAGGGAAAGAAAACAGCATCCGGAGAAAAGTTCAATATGAACGAACTCACCGCTGCTCACAGAACTCTTCCTCTCGGGAGCGTTATCCTTGTCAAAAATCTTGATAACGGAAAGACCGTAAAAGTACGCATTAACGACAGAGGACCCTTTAAAGGAAAAAGAATCCTTGATCTCTCCTATGCTGCAGCAAAAAAACTCGACTTCCTCGGAGAAGGGGAGACGATGGTCGGCATCAAGGTTATCGGAACAGGATCTCAGGATTACAGTTCGAATGATGCCTCCGCTTCAGATGATGCAGCAGCCGGGATGAGTTCTGAAGATTCAGCATCAGAGCCGAAGAAACAGACTCATGCTTTCCGCGGAAGCGATTCAGATTCTTTTCTGCTTCAGTCAGGTGCTTTTTTATCCAAGCGCAATGCTGACAAGCTCCGCGCTCATATAAGCGATATGCTCCCTGACAATGATGTGACTGTTTTTCTCGACGGCGATCTTTACAAAGTCCGCGTCGGCGGCATTGCATCTAAGAAAGAAGCTGATAAATGCAAACGTGTTCTCGAAAAAGAAGAAATTCCTGCCTTTGTTGTAAAACAGCAGTAAACTTCAGTTTCGTTATCATATACAGAGAGTCAGCCGGAAACGGTTGACTCTTTTTTTTATGCCTCAAATGGTTGGTCATTTCATACCGGGAGGCTGCTTTGAAAAAGGTTCTTCTGCTTCTTGCTAGAGCGGTTAACGGTTGGGTTGATATCCGCAATGACTTTTCTCTTACAGGACGGGCTTTGGCAGAATATTCAAACGCTGTTTCGCCGATAGACCTTACGGCGGTGTTGAAAGAAAGATGTTCTTTGGAGGATGCCAACTGCAGGATTATAGAGTTTGACAATCAACCCTTCTATGCAATAAATCCTGATGGAACTGTTGAACTGTGTGCCGGAATCGACTTCCCGGGAAGCATAAAAGAGATGGGATTCAATCGGCTGATTTCAAAACAACATTATTGCGCCGATTCTTTTATAGGAACGCTGCAGGCTGAAGGTTTTTCCGGTCTTTTGGATCTGGTTCAGCGGAAGGGCTTTGTTCCGGATAAAAAGTATATTAGCAAATGTCAGCTGTGCTCTGCACTGAAATCATTTATTGATACGTCGGATGGTAAATGTGTCAGCCTTCCATGAACAGTCTAGAATCTGAAATTACTGCCGTTACTGTTTCATCTTCAGTCTGTTCTGATTGTTTGTATTTATCTGACTTTGAGGAGAGATATCATGATAACTCTTTATCTTGCCCGTCACTGTGAAACGGTCTGGAATGCAGAAAAGCGGATGCAGGGCTGGAATGATTCCGCACCGAATACATGCGGACTGTCTCAGTCTGCGGCGCTTGCTGACAGGCTCTCTTCCATTCGTATCGATCATATCATATCGAGTCCAACGGGCCGAGCATATTTTACTGCAGAGACTGCCGCTCTCCCACATAATCTGCTTGTTATCAAAGATGACAGGCTTCGTGAAATAAATCTCGGCCGCTGGGAAGGGATGCTCGAGTCGCAGATCAGGACAGAGGACCCGGACTGCTATTATAACTTCTGGAAGAATCCGGCAGACTATCTCGCCGACGGCGGTGAAAACTTCAGCGATGTCAGCGCCCGCATGCAGTCGTTTCTCGACAGCATTAAGAAAGGACCTGAAGGTGAAACTATTCTTGCTCTGTCTCACACTGTGGCTATCCGCACACTCTGTATTTTTCTGACAGGCCGCCCGGTGAGTGAACTCTGGTTCAATCCTGTGATTGCGCCCACTGCTCTTACCGAGATACGGATCGAAGACGGACATGCACAGCTGGTTTCATTTGCAGACAGTTCGCATCTTTTATCTCATCGATAGCTGCTTTCAGGACAGGACCGGCTATGGCAATTCACGAATGAATGAAAAGCTTTTCCCCGGCTGCGACACTGCTATAGGGTTCACGAAATAAAAGACACCATCCCGCATGGAAGCACAGGCTTACAGGGAAAATGCATGATTTCCCCATGTTTATCGCTCTATTTTCCGCATCTC
>Ga0364874_10199_pt1 | contig 35377 bp, 29 predicted proteins | sample ExccelAu500001D4_2_FD_206922 | JGI IMG/M metagenome (GOLD analysis project Ga0364874, IMG submission 206922) | Enriched cells from Trout Bog Lake Hypolimnion, Wisconsin, USA - BchlTB.Aug07.5000.01.D4 | ecosystem: Environmental > Aquatic > Freshwater > Lake > Hypolimnion/Profundal zone | place... | reverse complement strand
GACCTTGATACTCCGCCACATACCGCAACCGTTCGCCGACGACGGGGGTGTTGCCCAGGCGATGTCCGGAAACTGACTATGCAAGGCGATATATGTTGAGACAAAAATGGTTTAAATCAATTGGCCAAAACATGTCTTAATGGAATGAACTTGGAAGGGAAAACCTCCCAGACCCCGAGGGCCGCCAGTTCCGCCGCCGCGGTTTTAGTCCAGTCATGGCGATTGGCCTTGGGGCTGGCGGGACTGGGATGCAGGATTTGGCCCACGCGGATCCGGCTGCCGGACGCGACCAACTCGGCGCGTTCCCGGGCGAAGGCGCCGATGCCAATGAGCCATTCTGGTTCGAGAATTTCCAGCACACGGCGCAGATGATCGTCGCAAACCACCGCCAGCCGGGTGCGTTCAGATGGAGCCAGTTTATCCGGAGTCACGTTGCTGCCAGTGACCGATACGAAGGCCAGCGGACAATAATTCGCCACGAAATGACCGGCAAAGAAAGTCTCCGGTGTGCCGAATCGTTCGGCAAAGAGCTTCCACAGCCGGCGGCCGCTGACTTCCGAGCGCGGACAGTCGTAGCCCAGCACCGGCCGCCTGGGGTGTGCGGCGGCGGGCAGTGCGATCGGCGCGGATATTTTCAGCCAGTCGCGCACGGCGGCGATTTCGCCAAACGGGATGCCAGTCTGTACCATGCCAAACGGACCGGGATTCATGCCCAGAAACACCACGCGCTTCGGCCCTTGACCGAAGCGGCGGAGATATTCCGCGTGCGCCGCCCACGCGTAGGCCAAGGGATTATACACGTGCGTGACGGGTGCGCCGAATTTCAATCGCGCCACTCGCGCGGACAGTTCCTGCGCGGCGGCGGTCAGTTCGCGGACGGTATGGTCAGTGGTGGTCTGCAAAGCCCCGTTACGATATGCGAATCGGTTTAAAAGGCCAGCCGCATTGAACCGGCGTCCCGGCCTGGTGGTTTTATTCGACGGCGCCTTGCTGTCGCAACCACCCCGCCATCTTCTCATCATTGGCGTAGCGCAATGGTGTATTGCCCGAAAAACCCTTGCCATTGATATTTGCTTGATGATGAAGCAGCAGTTCCACTGCTTCACGGTCGCCGGCCACCACCGCGAAGTGCAAGGGCGACCAACCCCAGGCATTCGTGACATTGACCTCCGCGGAGTTGCGGAGCAGTAATTCGACCACCTCCTTTCGCCCGTTGAGCGCGGCATCGTGCAAAGGCGTATTGCCGTACTTGTCCCGGGCGTTGACTTGGGCGTGATGGGCCAACAGGAACCACACAACATTTGTGCGACCTTCGGACGCCGCCCAATGCAAAGGTGTTTTGCCAGCCACGGTTTTGGCCTCGATGTCGGCTTGGCTGGCCAGCAGGAATTCCACCAGGTCTTGGTAGCCGAAGGCCGCCGCCAAGTGCAACGGCTTCGCCCCGAATGCGCCCGGGCTGGAAACCAAGTTGGGATCGGCTCGGATCAACCTTCTCACTTTGGGCAAATCTCCGTCCTGGGCGGCGGCATGAATCTCATCTCCCAGGACCGCCGGACCAATGGCCAGCACGACCAGCACGACCAGCGCAGCCAACCGCAACCAACCGCCGAGGCTGGAAGCACGGCCAAATCCGTTAAGGAATGGGGACATTCTACTGGTGGACCACATGCTTCATGATAGCTACCTGCATTATTTTCAAAAATCAATAAATTTGTTTTTCCTGATGGCAAAAGAGGGTTCTTTTGGCATATTGCCACCGGCAACAATTCGAACCTCACCAATGAATCCAACCTCACCAATGAACCCTGCCGCCGGCCGGCGGCGGCGTTCGGCCATCTTGGCGGGCGGGTTGGCGCTGCTCCTGGTCATCCCGGACGGGGACCGCGCCGTGCGCCGCATTGACTTGGGCGCCCTTTTCAAAGAAAGCCCGGTGAGCATCCTCGCGAACCCGGAGGCCTTTACTGAAGGAAGTGTCGTCTGGCATGGCGACGTCTTCTCCGTTAAATTCCGCCGCTTTGGGAGTACGGCGGAAGTCCGAAGAGAAATGATCAATACCCGGGGTGCCGCTCCCGCCCAAGCCATCGGTGAACAGGCCGCCTATAGCATTCTCGCCAGTGGAACGAAGGGAGCGGAATTATGGTTCCGCCGGTATAACGTCCAGGTTTGCATATTAAAACCGGGCCACCTGATGGGCGCGGTGACGCCGGAACTGGATCAACTCGAAGTGGAAGCCGTGGCGAAGCGACTGGATGACGCCCTGGTGCATGGAGGCGACGGCGTGACCGTAGGCTACACGTCCTTGGCCATGGGTGCCATTGCCGCCCTTAATTACGCCCAATTCCCGGGCATGATCGGAGTGTATCTGGAAATGGGGGCTTGGCCGTTGAGCATTGCGGCCGTGCCAGCCTTGCTTCTGTTGCTCTGGGCGCGGCGCATTCGCAATGCTCCGGCGCGATCGGCGGCCGCCAGCGGCATACTGGCCTTTTTCCTGGCCCCTGGGGTAGCCGCCGGGCACGGAGGTGTTTATATTGGCCCGGGTTATTTCATGCTTTTGGCTGAACCGCTGATCTGGCTTTCGGTCGTGGTGACATGGGCGGTCTTTCTTGGTTTGGCCGCCGGGGCGAGGTGGTGGTGGACTGGAAAGATCTGGGCCGAGAGGCGCTGAACGGGTTCAGAGATTTGCCGGGAGAATGCGCGGCTCTGCTGGTCGCGGAGCGACCCCATGATGGTAGCCGTGGGTTTCAACCCACGGAAAGGGATATCCCAGCCCTCCCGCGTCGCGTCGCGACGCTTGTATTCACTTTCACAAATGCCATTCTTCCGATTCGATTAAGCTTGGGCTGGAGACCTCAATCCCTTTGGGATTGACGGGAGGCCGAATGCAGCTTCTTTCAATAATGGCCATTCCACCGAAATCAACTGGGAACCGCTGCGGCCCAAGCTAAAGCTTGAACTCAAACCGGTTGCCAGCTTAAGCTCCTGCTCATGCACCGACTTTTCTGGATTGTATCCGCCGTTTCCATCTTCGCTGCGGTTTCACTGCACGCGGAAACCTCACGGCTCTGGGGCGTGGCGGGCGAAAGCTGGACACCGGCCAGCCGGCTGCCCGACTTTTCGTTCGCGGGTTACCGGCGCGGCGAGGAACCGTTCCGCATTCCGTCGGCCAGCATTTCCGTCGCGGACTTCGGCGCCAAAGGCGACGGGCGGACGGACGACACCGCCGCGTTCAAAGCCGCCATCGCCGCCGGCTCGGGCAAGGTGATTCATATTCCCGCCGGCCGCTTTGTCTTGAGCAACATTCTGGAAATCCGTTCCTCCAATCTGGTCTTGCGCGGCGCCGGCTCGGACCAGACCGTGCTCATTTTCAAGAAGAGTTTGGTGACCTTGCTGCCGCGCCCGGTGAAGAATGACAGCGGGTCCCCCACCACGGACTGGTCCTGGAGCGGTGGTCTTATCATGATTGGCGACCCGGCCAAGCGGGGCCGGCAACCGGCTGGGATTTTCACGCCCGTCAGCGGGCGGGCCGAACGGGGTGGCAACCATCTCAATGTGGAAAAGCCGCTGTTCAAGACGGGCGACGAGGTGACCCTGGTGGTTCACGACACGCCGGACCAGAGCCTGGTGAAATATCTCTACCACGGCCAGACTGGCGACATTTCCGGCCTGAAAAACTGGCAGCGCGGCCAGATTTTCCGGGTGCGCGCGGTCAACGGCAACGAATTGACGCTGGATCGCGGTCTGCGTTTCGAGGTGCGCCCTGAATGGCGCGCGACGCTCGAACCCTTTCATCCCTCGGTGACCGATGTGGGGCTGGAAGGTGTCACCTTTGAATTTCCCGCCTCGCCTTACGCCGGCCATTTCAAGGAGGTCGGCTGGAATCCCGTGGCCATTCGCGCCACGGCCGCGCATTGCTGGCTGAAAGACCTCGTCATCCGCAACGGGGACAACGGACCCTTCGTCGAAGGCGCGGCCTTTTGCACCCTCGACGGCATCCGCGTGGTGGCCGACCCGGAACGGAAAGGCAAGGACGGCACCTGCGGCCATCATGGCATCACCCTGGAAGGGCAGGATTGTCTCTGCACCCGTTTCGACATTCAAACGCAGTTCATCCATGACCTGACGGTGCAAAGCGCCGTGGGCTGCGTGTTCGCCGGCGGCCGGGCCGTGAACCTGTGCATGGACCATCATCGCTGGGCGCCCTATGAGAATCTCTATACGGATATTGACGCCGGGCAGGGCAGCCGGCTGTTTCGATCCAGCGGCGGGGGGCAACGCGGTTTGCACACGGCGGCGGGCGCCACTTTCTGGAACATCCGCGCCCGGACGGCCGTCCCTTGGCCGAAGGATTTTGGTCCGGACGACATCAATCTCATTGGCCTGCCCATCCAGGGGGCGGCGGTGCTGGACGCGAATGGCCGCTGGCTGGAGCAGATTCCGCCCGGCCAGTTGCAGCCGGCCGATTTGCACGCCGCCATGCTCGCCCGGCGGTTGGCTCAGGGTGGCAAGTGATGCTCTTTCGCCGGTTATAATAGGCAGGCCGTTGCTTCCGTTTGACATTATGGCAGCGATTATGCGTCAGATATGGGGTCAACCGCCCCTTCGGGCGGATCGGATTGGCCGCACACCACCCGCTGTTGAAACTGCGGGCTATTGTCAATTCGTCCCTGCGGGACGGAAAAACGAGCAGCCAAGTGAGGCTCTAACTGGCTCGACCCCAGACCCAAGGACAGTGTCAAGCTGCGCCTTGACGCGCTTGGTTTGCGCGAGAAAACAAAGCGTGAATTGGCCGGGACCACCTGCTATATTTGCCGCGTGAAACGGAAAAAGAACTGCCCAACAAAATGATCGCCCTCCTCGACTACGGCTCCGGCAATCTGCGCAGCGTTCACAAGTCCCTGTTGAAGGTGGGCGCCCGCGTGCGGCTCGTGCAGCGGCCCGATGAAATGGGCGACGCCAGCGGCCTGGTGCTGCCGGGCGTCGGCGCGTTCGACGATTGCATCCAAGCCCTCCGCCAGCAGCATTTGCTTGAAGCCGCGAAAGATTTCATCCAAACCGGCAAGCCATTTCTGGGCATCTGCGTGGGCTACCAGGCCCTGTTTGAGCGGAGCGAGGAATTCAATTCGTGCGCCGCCGGGCTGGGGGTGTTCCCCGGCAGCGTCGTTCGTTTTTCCGCCAAACCCGGCCTGAAAATCCCCCAAATCGGCTGGAACCAGCTCGAGATTGTCCAGCCGGCCTGCCCGTTGTATCGCGGCATTGCCAGCGGCAGCTACGTCTATTTCGTCCACAGCTTTTATCCGCAACCGGTAGATGCCAGCATCGTCGCCACGCGCACCGAATACGGCGACACCTTCGCCTCCTCCGTCTGGCGCGACAACGTCTATGCCACGCAATTTCACCCGGAGAAAAGCCAGAAGGTGGGCCTGCAACTGTTGAAGAATTTCGCAGAACTGACCGGAGACCTCTGAGTTTTGGGCCGATTAGAAAGCAGAAGGCGGAAGAAATTTAACGCAAAGACGCAAAGACGCAAGGCCGGCAAGTTGATGGAGCGCAGACATTCCTGTCTGCCCGTCCTCCGCAGTAGTGCTACGGAGGACGGGCACCGAGCACAGAGAAAATTGCTATTCAACTTCGGCTTCTGCGTTTTCCCCATCTTCCATCCTCTTTAGTTACGACGTCAGCCGCGCTGTGGTCTTTGCAGCCTATTCCCCTGCCAAGATCCCCGCAGAGCCGAGCCGGTGCTCGGCGCTCCGTCGAGCCGTACCAGAGGCCGGCGCTCCCATCCCCACCAATCCATCAATCCATCAATCCATTCATCCAACAATCCCATCCTCCCTGAGCGGTCGCGGGCTTTAGTTTTCGAGCCCGCACCGCTATGCTTGGCGCCGATGTTGAGAACTTTGCGCAAAGCCGAATACGCCGAGCTGATGATTTTATTTTTCATTCAGGCGGCGGCGATGGGCATTTGGTTCGTGCCGCTGGGGACGATTCTCGACGCCAATGGCCTGCACCTCATCAAGGCGTTGGCCTTCGCCGCCACCGCTCTGGCGTCGTTTATTTCCCCGCTCATGTTCGGCGCCATGGCCGACCGGCACGTGCCGCCCGCCAAGGTCTTGCGCTGGCTCGCCGCCGCCACCGGCGTGACAATGGCGATCATCGGCGCCGCCATCCAACGGGGCTGGAACCCGTGGCTGGTGCTGGCGCTGATCCAGATATTCTCGCTGACGTACGCGCCCATGTTCAGCATCTCGACCGCGCTGGTGTTCGCGCGGCTGGCGGACGCGAAAAAGGAGTTCGGCCAGATCCGCTCGCTCGCCACGCTCGGCTGGATGTGCGGGGCGCTGTTCGTCGGCGCTCTGAACCTGGATCGCTCGGTGCTGACAGTGTATCTCGGCGCGGGCATCTGGCTGTTAGTGGCGGGATTCACGTATTTTTTGCCGGCGCTGGACATTCCCCCGTCCGCTGAACATCTGGCCTGGCACGAACGCCTCGGGCTGGATGCTCTGTCGCTGCTCAAGGATCGCGACATCCGGGTGGTGTTCATCACCACCACCCTGTTCAACATCCCCCTCTGCGCGTTTTACCCCTACGCGCCCACCCACCTGCATGACCTGGGTTTCGCGCACACGAGCGCGTGGATGAGCCTCGCGCAAAGCACGGAAATCATCGGCATGTTCAGCCTCGCCTGGCTGCTGTTGCATTGGCGGCTGAAATGGATTTTTGCCGCCGGGCTTGGCTTGGGCGTGGTGCGGTTTGCCTTGAGCGGAATCAATACCCATCCTTCGCTGCTGCTCGGCATCACGCTGCATGGGGCGTCCTTCGTGCTGGTGTTCATCACCGCGCAGATTTATCTGAACCACCGGATAGATGCGGCCTGGCGCACGCGGGCGCAGGCTTTGCTCACGCTGCTGAACGGCGGCGTGGGCAACCTGATCGGCTATCTCGGCAGCGGCTGGTGGTTCCACGCCTGCACGCCCAACCTGGCCACCCACTGGCCGCTGTTTTGGTGGGGCTTGACCGCGATGGTGGCAGGGGTGCTGGCGTATTTTCTGTGGTCATTCCGCGAGCACACGGAAAAGTCCGGGTAAGCAGCTCAGCCACAGATGGACACGGCGCGGCGAATGCCGCAACCGTAGCAGGACGGAGGTGCCGCATTGTTTTCAATGGAGTGGCGCTTCCCATCCCGAAGGGATTGGAATCATTCAGCCCAGCGTTGCCCCGAAAGTCCTCGGGGCTACGCTGGGTAACCGCACAAATAGATTCGACAACCCTGCAAGGGTTGGATAAGCCGATCCACAGCCCTATAGCAATGGAAAATCGCGACATGGGAAATCGCATAAAACAAGGGGCAGCGCGGATACAACTCTTTCAGAGTTGTTTCACTCCCTGCCGTCAATCCTCGGCGTTTGACTGACATCACCAGTGATGTCATTTTGAACTGCGATGGTCACGCATAACACCCGCGATTTTGGCCGGGGCGAGCTAAAATTTGCCCTGCCGCAGGTGGTGACGCCGGCACAACATTTGAAAATCGTAAAATGAAGACCATCCCGTATCGTTGTGACAACTCCCGGCACAAGGCATTGCTGGGCGTGGCGCGTTCGACCGGCACCAGCGTGCAAAGGCTGTTCGACAACTTTGTGACGCATGTGATTGCCGAACGCCAGGCGGAAGCGCGTTTTGTGCTGCGGCAGAAACACGGCAACCCGGCGCGAGGTCGGAAGCTGCTGGCCGAAATCCGGCAGCGCATTGCCTCGCGGCAGAAGAACGCAGCGACGGGCCGCTGATTGCGTCCATAGCGTCGGTGACAACGCTGGCGCTGATTGCGTCAGAGCCGTTGGCCCGTTACTTCCAAGCGCGTGGCATGGACTACACCCCGGAGCGCGCCCGTCCTCGGGCGCAGCAAGCTGGAACGTGGAAGACGCTTGGTCTATCCGCTGGTCTCCGCTGTGCGAACATTGCTGCAGCCGAGGACGGCCGCGCTCCGGCGCTGTCGTTTATCCCGCCGTCCTCTCGGTATATGGGCGGGTGTATTGGAGCGCATCAATTCATGGTATTAGCGGCAACTTTCTCGTGGCAGAATAAAACGCTGGCTTGGGAGCCAGCAGGCTTATTTGGGCGGCGGGTGGTTTAGCCTTGCCGGCAGGCCGCATGGCGGCAATGGCTTTTAAGATTTTTGTTTCGCGAAAAACCTTTGACAGTAATTCCCAACTGCGCTTTCATCAATGCATGGCACCAACCGGACCAAAAAAGTCACTCATGCACGCTCTCTAAGGCCAGTTTTCATGCCCACCATTCGTCCAGCCCTGTTGACTGACAGTGACGCCATTTTTTCTTTGGCGAGTGCGTTCGCCACGTCGTTCCTGGTCGAGCGGGCTGCGTTCGAGTCATCTTTTTGTGCCTTGCTTCAGTCGCCAGACGTTTTCATCGCGGTTGCATCCGATAGTGGTCGGGTCATTGGTTATGTGCTGGGATTTGATCACCACACGTTTTACGCGAATGGCCGGGTTTCGTGGGTTGAGGAGATTATGGTTGCCGAGGATGTTCGCCGTCGTGGCGTTGGACGGCGGTTGATGGAGAGTTTCGAGCAGTGGGCCAGAAGCCGCCAGTCGAAGTTGATCGGTTTGGCAACACGCCGAGCCGCGGCCTTTTACCAGAGTCTAGGTTACGCCGAGTCCGCCACATATTTCAGGAGATTGCCATGACCTGCGGCGCTTTTTGGTCCGGCGCAGCGCTGCATCGTTGAACTCGGAGAGCGCGGGATTTCGGATTTCGGATGACCTATCCGCGAGACAATCCGCTTGGTGTCATCTATGAGCCCTGGCAGAGAACACAGAGGGAAAGCAACCGGTGCCTCTTTCTCTGTGTTCTTTGTGCTACTATTCAGCAAAGTCTCCGCAGCCTGCGCACATTGTTCCTTCTCATCCTCATCCTCATCCTCGCTTTGTTGTTTTGGCTGCGGCTTTGCCGCGATGTGTTCTTTGTGGTGGAACATTTTGCTGATCTGTGTCCATCTGTGTCCATCTGTGGCTAAAATCCGGTTTCGGGTTCGACAGATTTCGGATTTGCTGTCGCGCGGTGGGATTTTTTTTGCTAAGCTTCGCCGCGTGTTGAATCCATTTATCCATTGGTTCGAGGCCAAAGGTGTGTTCGCGCCGTGGCTGTTCGTGGCGTTGTTCCTGGCCGCTTCGCTGCTGATGATCTGGCGGCTGGAAGCCATGAGTGCCCGCGGGTTTGAGGGCACGGTCCTCGGCACGCTGGTCATGCCCTACTGTTCCGGCATGGGCAACCTCATCTTTGCCTTCATTCTCGGCCAGACCGGCGGTAAGGGCGCGGACGTCATGACCAATTCGCTGGTCAACAACGTGACCAACATGACCCTCGTGCTCGGGCTGCCCGCCCTCCTGTGGGGCATGAACGTGGTGCCAAGGAAAAAGCCGGACGCAAAAAAGTCCAAGACCGAGTCCAAGGCCGGCGGCAGCGCGCAGGAATTGAACCGGCTCTCGCTGCTGCTCACCCTGCTGGCGGTGCTGTTTTTCACCGGCGCGGTGTGGGCCATGGCCCGCAAAGGCCGGCTGGATTTCAACGACGGCCTCGTGCTGGTGGGGTTGTTCCTATTCTGGCAATGCCTGCACGTGATTGAAGTGTTCAAGCAAAACGAGCGGAATGGCAAATCCGCCATCGGGTGGATGTTGCCCGTGGATTTGGCGCTGCTCGCCATCGGGGCGTATGGGATTTATGTCAGCACCGACCGGCTGGTTGCGTGGGTCTCGCACTTTCACACCGGCTTCATTCAAGCGCAACATCTCGGGTGGTTGAGCGGCTGGCTGATGGTGCTGCCCAACGCGGTGCTGGCGTTCTACTACGGCTGGCGCAAGCAGCCGGAAGTGGTCTATACCTCGCAAGTGGGCGACGCCCATGTTTCGATTCCGCTGTGCCTCGGCATTTTTGCGCTGTATCGCCCCATGGATCTGCCGCCGTGCTTCCGTACGGCCATGGTGATTCTGCTGGGCGCGACGCTCCTCCACATCTTCTTTGTGGCCGCGTTCGGCCGGCTGCCGCGCTTCGTGGGCTTTGCGCTCGTCGCGGCGTACGGCTATTTCTTGTGGAAAGGGCTGCTGGAGTGAGGCTTTTGAACCTGAAGAAGCATTCAACATTATGGCGCTAAAAAGGCTGGCGAAAGGCTGGCGAAAAGCTTGCCAAGCGCAGGATTATGCTCTACATTTGCGATACTTCGGTCAAATCAAAACAGCCATGAAAACCTTGAAATTGCTCAGTTGGGTGTGTGGTGCTTTGCTGCTGGGCCAGTTGGCCCGCGCGACGCCGCCCGTGACCGGTGCTTCCGGCGGCGCGGCCTTGATCACCTCCACCCGCACGCACGGCAATACCGTGGTGGTCACCGCCTCCATTCCGGCGGGCAACAACCAGGTCACCTTGCAAACGCGCGCTCGCAGCGGCGGCGCCTGGGTGCCGCGCGCGGTTCAGCGCGTCACCGCCAAGACCAAAAGCGTGAGCTTCACCATCGCCAAATCCAAGACCCCCGAGTCCTACCGCGTTTGGGTGCAAAAGCAGCCACTGCCCAGCGCCTTTTATGCGGGCCGGCACACCTTCTCCCCGCTGCGCGGCAATTCCGCCAGCCTTGCGCCGCTGGTCAATGCACCCGCCACGCTGGCCGCGCTGAACGCCAGCACCACCGCCGGCGTCACCACCCCCACGGTGACCAAGTCCGATATCTGGCAAATCAATGGCAACCGCCTGTACTTTTTCAATCAATATCGCGGCCTGCAAGTCCTCGACATCACCCAGCCCGATGCTCCCGTTCTGCTCGGGCAACTGGACTTGCCGGCGGTCGGCGAGCAAATGTACATTCTGGACGCCAATCACGTCCTGCTCCTGGCGGAGGATTGCGCCAATGACAGCAGCCAGACGGACGTGGACGTGGTTAATGTGGCCACCGGGGTGCCCGTTATTACGGCCTCCTTTCCAGTTGCCGGCTGGCTGGCAGACAGCCGCATGGTCGGTTCCGCGCTGTACTTGTCGTGCGACGCGTATGAGGGCAGCGGCGACAATGCAACTTGGGGCACGCAAATCAACGCCTTGGATTGTTCCAACCCCGACGCGCCGGTTGTCCGCTCCCCGCTCTGGCTGCCGGGCTACGAAAGCGCCATCAACGCCTCGGCCAATTACCTTTTCGTGGCGGTGGATGACACGACCAACTGGTGGCAGTCCGATCTGAACTGCATTGACATCTCGGCTGGCGACGGCACGATGAACGACGTTGCCGTCATTCAAACGGCCGGACAGCTCGGCGACCCGTCCCAAATCAACCTCGCCGGCAGCGTGTTGACAACCGTTTCGCAAGCTTGGGATCAAACGGATTATTCGGATAACACCACGCTGGAAACCTTTTCGCTGGCCGATCCGACCGCTCCCGTGGCCTTGGGCAGTTTGCAAGTGGATCCCGGCCAATGGCTTGCTTCCGTCTGCTTTGACGCCAACCTGGCCCTCATCAGCATGGGCGATGCTTCCGCCCCGCTGTTCATCGTGGACCTGTCCGATCCCACCGCGCCGGCGCTGACTGGCCAACTCAACCTGCCCGGCTCGCAGAATTACATGTATCCGCTCGGTTCCCAACTGATCACCATCGGCCAGGGCAATTGGACCAACTGGCAAACCACGGTGTCGCTTTTCGACTTGAGCAACCCCGCCAATCCCGTCTTGCTGAGCCAGGTCGGCGTCGGCGGCCCCGATTCCTGGAGCGAGGCCAACTGGGATCCCGAGGCGTTCACAGTTCTGCCAGATGCCGGTCTCATCCTGGTGCCGTTTGAGAGTTGGTTCGCCGTCACCAACGCCTCCGGCGTGCAATTGATTGATCTGGGCGCCACCACTTTGACCGCCCGCGGCATCATCAGCCAGGTTCAGGCGCGGCGGGCCACCATTTTTCAGAATCGTGTCCTGTCCATTTCGGGCGAGGATTACTTGAGCGTGGATGTTTCCGACCAGGATAATCCAGCCCTCACCAGTGCGCTGACGCTGGCTTGGCCGGTGGATACGGTCATCGTGGCGGGCCAATACCTGCTGGAATTTGGCGGCGCCAATTTTGATCAGCCAGACACCGTGGTCCGAGTGGCAAACGCCTCCGCGCCCGGCGTCCTGGCCGCCCAATGGGCCTTGACCAACGGTCCCATCCTCGGCACGGTTTTGCAAAGCAATCTGTTGTACGTTTTGGAGGGCAGCGGCCCCGATTCCTCCTTGATCTACGATCCCATCCTGGGTCCCGTCGTGGCGCAACCGCTCGCCCGCACCCAGGCCCGCCATGCCCAGACCAAAGACACCACCAGCACCACCAACACCACGCTGACGTTGAGTGTCATTGACACCTCCCAGTTGCCAAACCTCGCCATCGTGGGCCAAACCACCTTCAGCGCGAACAATCTGCCGTCGGGTTCGCTCCAGCCGCTCTGGTCCCAACCGGGGATACTCACATGGGTCGGGTCTCTCCAGCAGAACTGGTTCTGGCCGCTAATGGGCGCGTCGCCAGCCGGCGGCGCTTTGATGATCTATCCGGGTTCCTGGTTTTGGCATTCCAGCGGGATTCAATTATGGACCTTCGATGTGAGCAACCCCGAAACCCCGGTGCTGGACTCGACGTTTGCCGTGGCCACCAACGCCTGGAGCGATGGCGGCGTGGCCATCACCACCAATGGACTGATCTATCTTAGCCATTCTGTCTGGAACTTCGGCCCGATTCCCATGCTGCAACCCCTCGCCACCAATTTACCCGTAACCCTCGTCAACGCCCCCGGCGTCGGAGCACCGGTCGCCAACCCGGCTCGGAGCCAAGCCGCCAAGAAACACAACACCGCGATTTCCAGCCCAGCCATGTTTCCCGCCGAGTTTAGCTGGAGCCAGGGCGACTATTTGGACGTGGTGGATTTGAGTGTTCCCACCGCGCCGGCCCTGCGCCCCGCCGTCAATATTCCAGGACCGCTGGCGGGCGTTTCGCGCGATGGCAACGTGCTTTACACCATCTCCACTTCCTGGCAAACCGGCCAGACTTTGCAGGCCCTGGCCTATGATGGCGTGACGGCTTATCAGGTGGCGTCGCTGCCCCTGGGCACAGATTGGAACGTGTCGCCGGTGGTCTTTAACGAAACCGTCTTCGCGGCCCAGAACACCAGCAGTGCGAACACGACCAATTGGCTGAGCGCCTGGACGCTGACGGATCAAGCGGTGTTCAAACAGCTTGGCCGGACCACCCTCGCGTCTCCGATCAACGCCCTGGCCAGTTTCAACGCCTTGCTGGGGGTGCAAGCCGGCAGCGGCATTTCCCTCTTCAATGCCGCCCAACCAGCGGCGTTGCGAAGCCTGGGCAGCGCCACCCCGCCCGGTTGTTTGTGGCCCTCCCTCACCGGAGCCGACGGCAATTTGAGCGCCGGCCTCTGGAGTCCGCTGGGCGATTACGGAGTCTTCTTCATCGGCGTCAACCCATAGGTAGAACGACGCGGAAGGTTTTTTGCACCAACAAGCCAAATCATGTTGTCCAGACTTGAGGCCGTTCCGGCCTGCGTATTGGACGCGGTAGCAAGCCTTGTTGTTTATTCCGCGTAATTGACAGCAAGCTGGTTGCGCTGATTGGTTTCGTTGCAGGGGAGGCCTCAAGAGAATTGCATCCAAACTCCCCCGCTAGTCGGATACAATGTGGGGCACCGGACAGCAGCCATTGGATCCAACCCACCAGAACTTGTTGCGTCCGCCGGCGGAAAATCCCGGCGTGACGCAGGATGACGTGGATGCGCGTGAAGACGCGCGCCTGCTATACGCTATTGCCGGCGGGGATGAGCGGGCGCTGGCAATGCTGTACCACCGCCGCGGCAGGTTGGTCTTTTCATTTCTTGCGCGGATGCTTGGCCATGAAGCCGAGGCGCAAGAGGCACTGCAGGATACATTCATTCGGCTCTGGCGTCGCGCGAAGGACTTTGACTCAAACCGCTCCTCCGCAACCGCTTGGTTGCTTTTGTTTGCCCGCGGCCTTGCACTGGATCGGCTGCGTGCCCGCTCGCGTCACGTGGCGAAACTCTCCGCGTATGAAAGTGAGGTCGCGGTGCTTGAAGCGGGACGGTCCGGCGGCGGACGCAGCGAGACGTCCCCAGATGAACTGGCCAGCGCATGTCACGACGCGTTAGAAAAGCTGCCCGCGGAGCAGCGACGCGCTTTGGAGTTGGCTTTCTTTCGCGGCTGGACGCACGAGGAAATTGCAACCACGCAGGGCGAGGCGCTCGGCACGGTCAAGGCACGCATCCGGCGCGGTCTCCTCGCATTGCGAAAAACCATGAAGGACTATTATGACTGATAACCCAATGCTACTTGACGACATGGAAGACTACGTCCTCGGCCAACTCACCCCCGCCGCATGCCGTCGCTTTGAAGCACGACTGAAGCAAGACGCCACGTTGCGGCGGCACATTCGCGAATTGGAGGAGGGAGCGCTCGCGCTGGCAATGTCCGCGCCACAATTCCGCCCCCCGCCCGAAGTTTGGACAAGAATCCAGGCTACCGTTGCGCAGAAACAGCACTATGGTTTTTTGTGGCCGGGTTTACAGCTTCAGTGGCTGCGAAGAGGTTGGCTGGTTGCGGGAGGACTGGCGGTCGCATTTTTTATTCATCTCGCGGCCGTCCATGTGAGCGCGCCGGTAAGAAATCCCGTTACGCCGGGCAAGACGGGGAATCAGATGGATGGAACCGCGGTGGTTGCGTTGCCGGAAGGGACGCAATTCGCAGGACTTGGGAATTCAAACGTCGTCAATTCGGTGGCAGCTACCAAGGGAGTGCCAGCAAGTGCTTCAGCCTCCGGCCAAACAGGCAATTATTCGCCGGTGGAGAATCGAGCTTGGTCAGAAGAAGCTGCCGCAACTTTGCGGGACGCAGAGAACTCCCGTGCTTGGCACCCATCGCCACGTCTGCAAAGGGCGCTCCTGATGACCAGGGCACACCAGATGGGTTTGACAAATTCCTCCGGGCTACAGGCGCAAACAGATGTGCCAGCGCAAGTCCAGGTGGATTATATGGAGATGCCTAATCCAATGGAGTTTGCCGCCTTGGAACCCGCGACCTTGGTTTTGGGAAGCGGATTTGCCTCGTCCACGGCGGAGCCAACGGTTTCGCTTCCCGATCCGAGTGAAACCATTTTCATGTTTGCCAGCGGCAACAACTTGGTGGTGGCCATTGATCCGGCCATGCTGCCCGCTAATAGCGGGCCAGTGACAATCTGGGTGGAGGATGCTGATGGCAACCAAGCGGTCGTTGGCACGGTTAACCCAAGCGTCAATCCAATTGTCATCAACATTCTAAACGCCGATCTGGGCCTGAATTACCTGTACATGGTGACAACCGGCGGCACCAACGTTCTTGGTCATTTTCCGTTGTGAGGCAGGGCGCAGGTTGAATTTAAAAATGTTTTGAGCGAGTCAACAATTGCGCTTGTCAATTCAGATGGACTTGCCGGGTTTTCCAAACGTTGCGCCGGATATAAGAAGTGCATGCCAAGGCGCAAAGGTCCGGTTCTCAATTTCAAAAATGGCTCTCACTTTTTCTGAAATTTTTTGCATCCGAAACCGCCCCCACGGCGGACAAGCTTTGAACAACCGCTTCAGGCACGCCGAAGCACCAAACAAAATTCAAATCAAAACATGAAAATTCAGAACCATCTTGCGGCAATTGCCGCCCTGGGTCTGGCGCTTGCCGCGTCGGCACAAGCACCGACCGCCGGAACACCACCCAACGCCAACGACCTTCTGGTATCGGCGCAGTTGGCCCGCGCGACACCGCCCGTGACCGGTGCTTCCGGTGGCGCGGCCTTGATCACCTCCACCCGCACGCACGGCAACACCGTGGTGGTGACCGCCTCCATTCCGGCGGGCAACAACCAAGTCACCTTGCAAACGCGCGCTCGCGGCGGCGGTGCCTGGGTGCCGCGCGCGGTTCAGCGCGTCACCGCCAAGACCAAGAGCGTAAGCTTCACCATCGCCAAATCCAAGACCCCCGAGAGCTACCGCGTCTGGGTGCAAAAGCAGCCGCTGCCCAGCGCCTTTTATGCGGGCCGACACGCCTTCTCCCCGCTGCGCGGCAATTCCGCCAACCTCGCGCCGCTGGTCAACGCGCCCGCCACGCTGTCCGCGCTGAATGCCAGCACCACCGCCAGCGGCACCACCCCCACAGTGACCAAGTCCGATATCTGGCAAATCAACGGCAACCGCCTGTACTTTTTTAATCAGTATCGCGGCCTGCAAGTCCTCGACATCACCCAACCCGATGCTCCCGTCCTGCTCGGGCAACTGGACTTGCCGGCGGTCGGCGAGCAAATGTACATTCTGGACGCCAATCACGTCCTGCTCCTGGCGGAGGATTGCGCCAATGACAGCAGCCAGACGGACGTGGACGTGGTTAATGTGGCCACCGGGGTGCCCGTTATTACGGCCTCCTTTCCAGTTGCCGGCTGGCTGGCAGACAGCCGCATGGTCGGTTCCGCGCTGTACTTGTCGTGCGACGCGTATGAGGGCAGCGGCGACAATGCAACTTGGGGCACGCAAATCAACGCCTTGGATTGTTCCAACCCCGACGCGCCGGTTGTCCGCTCCCCGCTCTGGCTGCCGGGCTACGAAAGCGCCATCAACGCCTCGGCCAATTACCTTTTCGTGGCGGTGGATGACACGACCAACTGGTGGCAGTCCGATCTGAACTGCATTGACATCTCGGCTGGCGACGGCACGATGAACGACGTTGCCGTCATTCAAACGGCCGGACAGCTCGGCGACCCGTCCCAAATCAACCTCGCCGGCAGCGTGTTGACAACCGTTTCGCAAGCTTGGGATCAAACGGATTATTCGGATAACACCACGCTGGAAACCTTTTCGCTGGCCGATCCGACCGCTCCCGTGGCCTTGGGCAGTTTGCAAGTGGATCCCGGCCAATGGCTTGCTTCCGTCTGCTTTGACGCCAACCTGGCCCTCATCAGCATGGGCGATGCTTCCGCCCCGCTGTTCATCGTGGACCTGTCCGATCCCACCGCGCCGGCGCTGACTGGCCAACTCAACCTGCCCGGCTCGCAGAATTACATGTATCCGCTCGGTTCCCAACTGATCACCATCGGCCAGGGCAATTGGACCAACTGGCAAACCACGGTGTCGCTTTTCGACTTGAGCAACCCCGCCAATCCCGTCTTGCTGAGCCAGGTCGGCGTCGGCGGCCCCGATTCCTGGAGCGAGGCCAACTGGGATCCCGAGGCGTTCACAGTTCTGCCAGATGCCGGTCTCATCCTGGTGCCGTTTGAGAGTTGGTTCGCCGTCACCAACGCCTCCGGCGTGCAATTGATTGATCTGGGCGCCACCACTTTGACCGCCCGCGGCATCATCAGCCAGGTTCAGGCGCGGCGGGCCACCATTTTTCAGAATCGTGTCCTGTCCATTTCGGGCGAGGATTACTTGAGCGTGGATGTTTCCGACCAGGATAATCCAGCCCTCACCAGTGCGCTGACGCTGGCTTGGCCGGTGGATACGGTCATCGTGGCGGGCCAATACCTGCTGGAATTTGGCGGCGCCAATTTTGATCAGCCAGACACCGTGGTCCGAGTGGCAAACGCCTCCGCGCCCGGCGTCCTGGCCGCCCAATGGGCCTTGACCAACGGTCCCATCCTCGGCACGGTTTTGCAAAGCAATCTGTTGTACGTTTTGGAGGGCAGCGGCCCCGATTCCTCCTTGATCTACGATCCCATCCTGGGTCCCGTCGTGGCGCAACCGCTCGCCCGCACCCAGGCCCGCCATGCCCAGACCAAAGACACCACCAGCACCACCAACACCACGCTGACGTTGAGTGTCATTGACACCTCCCAGTTGCCAAACCTCGCCATCGTGGGCCAAACCACCTTCAGCGCGAACAATCTGCCGTCGGGTTCGCTCCAGCCGCTCTGGTCCCAACCGGGGATACTCACATGGGTCGGGTCTCTCCAGCAGAACTGGTTCTGGCCGCTAATGGGCGCGTCGCCAGCCGGCGGCGCTTTGATGATCTATCCGGGTTCCTGGTTTTGGCATTCCAGCGGGATTCAATTATGGACCTTCGATGTGAGCAACCCCGAAACCCCGGTGCTGGACTCGACGTTTGCCGTGGCCACCAACGCCTGGAGCGATGGCGGCGTGGCCATCACCACCAATGGACTGATCTATCTTAGCCATTCTGTCTGGAACTTCGGCCCGATTCCCATGCTGCAACCCCTCGCCACCAATTTACCCGTAACCCTCGTCAACGCCCCCGGCGTCGGAGCACCGGTCGCCAACCCGGCTCGGAGCCAAGCCGCCAAGAAACACAACACCGCGATTTCCAGCCCAGCCATGTTTCCCGCCGAGTTTAGCTGGAGCCAGGGCGACTATTTGGACGTGGTGGATTTGAGTGTTCCCACCGCGCCGGCCCTGCGCCCCGCCGTCAATATTCCAGGACCGCTGGCGGGCGTTTCGCGCGATGGCAACGTGCTTTACACCATCTCCACTTCCTGGCAAACCGGCCAGACTTTGCAGGCCCTGGCCTATGATGGCGTGACGGCTTATCAGGTGGCGTCGCTGCCCCTGGGCACAGATTGGAACGTGTCGCCGGTGGTCTTTAACGAAACCGTCTTCGCGGCCCAGAACACCAGCAGTGCGAACACGACCAATTGGCTGAGCGCCTGGACGCTGACGGATCAAGCGGTGTTCAAACAGCTTGGCCGGACCACCCTCGCGTCTCCGATCAACGCCCTGGCCAGTTTCAACGCCTTGCTGGGGGTGCAAGCCGGCAGCGGCATTTCCCTCTTCAATGCCGCCCAACCAGCGGCGTTGCGAAGCCTGGGCAACGCCACCCCGCCCGGTTGTTTGTGGCCCTCCCTCACCGGAGCCGACGGCAATTTGAGTGCCGGCCTCTGGAGTCCGCTGGGCGATTACGGAGTCTTCTTCATCGGCGTCGGGCCTTAGACTTTTGAACCGGCGGGGAACATTCAACATTCAACATTCAACATCGAACATCCAACGAACTCCACTGGGAGCATTAATTGGAGGTTGGGCGTTGAAGGTTGAATGTTGAATGTTGAATGTTTTTTGGTTCCCGAAAAATTCCGTGGGCTGCCTCATTTCACCATCCGACACAATTCTTCCGTCGTGAAAAATCTATCGCAATCCCGGTTTGTCGCAACCCCGGTTTGCTAAAAGCCGGCGAATTGTTTAATCTGCGGCATAATTTTATGAGCTTGGAAAACATAGCCGCCGCCGCGCCCGCCGCGCCGTCCGATTTCATCCGCGACATCGTGGCCGCGCACGTGGCGGAACAGAAGTATCCGCGCATCCATACCCGATTCCCGCCGGAGCCGAACGGTTACCTGCACATCGGCCACGCCAAGAGCATCTGCCTCAACTTCGGCATCGCCCGCGAGTTCGGCGGCATCTGCAACCTGCGCATGGACGACACCAACCCCACGAAGGAAGACATCGAATACGTGGAGTCCATTCAGGAGGACGTGAACTGGCTGATCAGCGACTGGGCGGAAGACCGGCTGGGCCTCAAGCCGGCCGGCAAGACCCCCGAGACCATTGCCAGCAACGGCGACCGGGATTTTCTTCTGCCCGCTGTGTTCGGCGCTTCCGAAGCCGAACGCAAACATTCCGCCAGCAAGCTGGAACCGTTTTATGCCAGCGATTATTTTGACCAGATTTACGACTACGCCGAGCAATTGATTGAAAAGGGCCTGGCTTACGTCTGTGATTTGTCGCCGGAGGAAACCGACGAATTCCGCCGCAACGCCAAGGAATCGCCGTTCCGCAATCGGAAGCCGAGCGAGAATCTCGAACTCTTCCAGCGCATGAAAGCCGGCGAATTTCCCGATGGCGCGCGTTCGCTGCGCGCCAAAATTGACGTCAGCGCGCCCAACGTCTGGATGCGCGATCCCCTGCTCTATCGCATCCGCCACGCCGAGCATCATCACACCGGCGGCAAATGGTGCATCTACCCGATGTACGATTTCGCCCACTGCTTGAGCGACTATATCGAGGGCATCACGCACTCGATCTGCACGCTGGAATTCGAGGTGCATCGTCCGCTGTACGATTGGATACTGGAGAACCTGGGCCTCCCGCGTCCGCTGCCGCATCAGTACGAATTTGCCCGGCTCGCGGTCGGCTACACCATCATGAGCAAGCGGAAACTGCTCCAACTCGTGAATGAGAATATCGTCACCGGCTGGGATGATCCGCGCATGCCCACCATTTCGGGTCTCCGCCGCCGGGGCGTCACGCCGGTCGCTTTGCGGGCGTTTGCCTACAACATCGGCATCACCAAATACAACGGCCTGACCGACGTGGCGGTTTTGGAACACGCCATCCGCGAGGATTTGAACCGGCGCGCGTTCCGCAAACTCGCCGTGTTGCGCCCCCTCAAAGTGGTCATCACGAATTATCCGGAAGGCCAAACCGAGGAGCTTAATGCCGTCAACAATCCCGAAGCGCCGGAAACCGGCCATCGCAAACTCCCGTTCAGCCGCGAACTGTACATCGAGCGCGACGATTTTGCCGAAGTGCCGCCGCCGAAATTCTTCCGCTTGAAACCGGGCGGCGAAGTGCGCTTGAAATACGCCTTCATCATCAAGTGCGACGAAGTGATCAAGGACGCCGCCGGCAATCTGGTGGAGTTGCGCTGCACCGCCGATCTGGACAGCAAGACAGGCGGCCCGACGGCCGGCCGCAAGGTCAAGGGCACGATTCATTGGGTGAGCGCCGCGCACGCGCTGGACGCCGAGGTGCGCCTGTACGACCGGCTCTTCACGGTGCCCGACCCCGGAGCGGCGGACGATTTCAAGGCCTCGCTCAATCCGCATTCGCTGGAAGTAATCACGGCCAAACTGGAGCCGTCCCTGAAGGACGCCCGGCCGGAGGAACGGTATCAATTCGAGCGCCTCGCCTATTTCACGCTGGACAAAGACAGCGCGAGCGGAAAATTGGTGTTCAACCGGACCATTACGCTCAGGGATACTTGGGCGCGGGAGGCGCAGAAAGGGTGAGAACCAAATGGTTTGACGCTCACCCTCCCCATGCACCGGAGCGCCGGTCTGTGACCGGCTTTGGACGTCCGGTCACAAAGTGGTGGGGAGTCTTCAAATTGGCACACTGCCAGGAACTCGTGCGCCTTAAGCCGGCTGCAAGCCGGCGCTCCGATTGCGCGGTTCATGGCCGCAATGCGCGTCCGCTTGCGAAGGTTGAAACTTCCCATGAACCGCGTAGCGCAGGCGTCCCGCCTGCGGGTTCGGGCACCGTCCCGGTGCCCGTTCCCCGAACTGGCGGCGAGACGCTGCCAAAACCCGCAGCCGAGACGGCTACGCTACCTTCACGCTGGTTCATGGGCCGTGAGCAAGTCCGCAAGGACAAGGCCACTTCCCATGCCCCCCAACGGCGAAGTGAGTATGAAGAAAGCCCGCCCTCACCCCGGCCCTCTCCCCCGGGGAGAGGGAGAAACAATTTCCGCGTCCAGGCAACATCCTGGTGGCGGATTGGCATGGATTTGAGGATTCCATGCGCGTATTCTTCGGGGAATTCTCACGCTGGCCCGCTCCCGCGGGGCGCGGGAAACTCGCACTCCGTCTTGCTGGGACTATTGCTCGCCCTTTTGTTCTCCACCGCCGCCGTGCGCGCGGATTTGATTTTGGAACAGCAGTCCGGCGAGACCAACCACTTCCACTTGGACAGCTTGAAATTGCACGGCGACAAGATGCGCCTGGATCAACCGGATAATTCCCTCAGCGTGATCGTGGATTTGAAAACGCGCGACTCCATCACCTTGATCACCACCAATAAAACCTATTTGCGGAAGTTTGGGTCGGAGGTCCGCTGGGAAATGGAGGAAGACCTGAAATACACGCACGGCACGAACGAAATGGACGCGCCCCCGGCCCGGCCCGTGGCCACCGGCAAGTCGGAATTGGTGAGCGGCCAGGCAGCCGAGATTTACACGTGGTCGGGTGCCCATGGCTTGAAGGAAACTTTGTGGGTGGCCACAAATTTTCCCAACTACGATCTCATCCAAGCCGAACTGGCCAAAGTAGATCATTTCAACGATACCGGTCCGCACCGGAACGCCCAGCCGGAACTAAGCCTCCTGCCGGGCATGGTGTTAAAACGCAGTAGCACCCGCAAGGGACACACCATGACCACCACCCTGGTGTCGGTGAAGGTGGGCCCCGTGGACGCAGCGCTGTTTGAATTGCCCAAGGACTATTCGCCGTGGAAGCCGGCGGAGAAAAAACCTTGAAGGCCGAAACCCGAAGCGCGAAAGCCGAAAGCCAAAGGCCAAATCATCGGAGCGCCGGCCTCTGGTACGGCTCGATGGCATGCCCCATTTTGAAACGAGCCGTGCCGGAGGCTGGCGCTCCACCTGTAATGCCCAGCTCGCTCAAGGCGGCTGAAAGCCACGCGTACTTCAAATAGCTGACTCAAATAACTGTGGCTTCCTTAGACGCGATGCGTCTTGGAGCGCGGGGGCGAGGGAGAAAGCGCACACCGCTTTTGTGCGCACGACAACTTTCATCTATTCGTCAGCGCCTCATGCGCCCGAAAGCGCCAGAGGGCTGGCGCACTCCAAGACGCTGGCGCGCATGGCTGTGGCTCCGGTACTCGCGAAGCGTCTTGGAGAGTTCTGGCTTCAGCACCGCTATCGGGCGGGCGAAGGTCTTGGTGTGTTCGTGGGCAGGTCGCGCGGCCAAGAGCGGCGGTGAACGCGCCGCACTCCAGACGCTTCGCGAGATTTGTGGCCGCTTGTCAGTCGCGCCAGCGTCTTGGAGTGCGACGGCCCTCCGTCGCTTTCCCATGCGTCGCACTTCAACGCAGCGGGCAGGACACGGCTTTTGAGTCGAGCCGGGGCCGACCCTCGGCTTGGCTTGGATACCGGTCCACAATGCCGCGACGGAGGACGGGCGCTCAAGCCGCAAATCACTGAACAACTTGTCTATGGCAATCCGGCCCGCGCTTGTGGTAGGCTTCGCACAAGAACCATTAATGCCGTGAACTGGTTTAAGAAATTTTGGAAGGCTTTGCGCGAGCCAACGCCAACGGCTTCCACGCCAAGAACGAAAGCAACCGTCGAAGGCTTGCAGCCATTCCCACCGCGCGAGCAAGTGGAGATTGGCAATTTCACACCGCGCGCGATGCAAGTGCTGGCCTTGGCCCGCGAAGAGGCGAACCGTCTCCACCACAACTTTCTTGGCACGGAGCACCTGTTGCTTGGCCTGATCAAACTCGGTCAAGGCGTAGCCGTTAACGTCCTTGCGAAGCTCGGCCTCGATTTAGAGACCGTGCGGCGGGAAGTCGAGAAACAAGTAGGGACTGGACCGGATCAAAAGATGATCGGAAGTACCCCTTACACCGCGCGCGTCAAGAAAGTGATCGCGCTAGCGCAAAAGGAAGCGCGTGCGTTGCATCACGCCTATGTGGGGACGGAACATCTTCTGCTGGGACTATTGCGCGAGGGTGATGGTGTCACCGCCAAGGTTCTGCGGGCGCTGGAGGTTGACCTCGAACGAACGCGAACGGAAATCCTGCGCGAACTGGATCCCAATTTCCAAGCCGAGCGCCGTGATGAACAAACAACTGCAACCGCAGAGGAAGACGTTGCCACAAAACCCCGGTTTGAAATGCCGCAGGAGACAGTGCCGGGAGAAGCCACGGGAGAATTGAGCCAGTTCACACCGCGCGCGCAGCAAGTGCTGGCCTTGGCACGCAAGGAAACTATTCGTCTCAGCCATAATTTTGTGGGCACCGAACACCTGTTGCTAGGCTTGATCAAACTGGGTCAGGGAGTGGCTGTCATCGTCTTGATGAAAATGGGTCTCGATTTGGATGAGCTGCGGCGGGAAATCGAGCAAGGAGTGGGCACGGGACCGAGCCAAACCGTGACTGGAGTCCCGCCACCCACACCGCGCGTCATGCGGGTCCTGAAATTTGCTGACCGCGAAAGACACCGGCTGGGCCACACCTATCGGGACACAGAGCACATTCTGCTGGGACTAATAGCCGAGGGCGAAGGTGTAGCCGCCAAGGTCTTAAGGTCGCATGGGATTGAACTCGAACAAACCCGGACGGAAATCCTGCGCGAACTGGATCCCAATTTCGAGGCCAACCGCATTGACAAACCAAAGCAACCAAACAAGGAAACCGCCATGCCAACGCCACCTGAAACGCCGCACGATCCGAACCCCGCCAGCGGGCACCCGAATCCGGTGGGTACCGGCAAATGTTACGACGTGTACTGCACTGAACGCAACACGGAGTTGGTCGTTTACCGCAATGCCCGGTTCAAAGGCACCAAGACGCTCTTCCAAAGCAGTCAATATGATTCCATGTGGCAATTCATTGAATTGGAACAAGCGGACGGCCAGACGATTTTTGTTTCGAGGTTTTCCATCCTGAAGTTCTGCGAACCAGGCACGACTCCCGGCGGGGAAACGATTCCCCCGGCAAAACCGTAGCGGCGGACTGGTGTCCGCCGCCAGCTAAAATAGCAAGCAAGCATGACAACCCAGCGGGGCGGCGACAGCTTGTCGCCGCCGTTCAGCCGCCGCCAGCTTAAATAAAATGCAAACATGCCACCCAGTCGGTTCGTCCGGGTAGAAACCTTGCGCGTTGAGAACACCTTTTATTATGCGGCGAACACCAGTTCGCCGCTACGTACATTTAGCCAGAGCCTCCGCACGTCAGCTCCTACAATGACCCGCACAAGGATTGACGAAGGCACCGCCCTCCGATTAGTCTGCCAGTAGAAATGCACCCAAACGCAGAATCGCATCACCCTCGGGAAACCGCCCACAAACTTGCGCGGATGTCGCTGTTTGGCTTCCTCATCTGCTTCATCCTGGCGCGGGTGTTCGTGTTCCTGATCATGTCCAAGGCCATGCCCAACCTGTATTTCTTCATGGGCGGCACGCACGTTCACCACCTGAATTACGGCATTTTCATGCTGTCGGTGGTGGCCGGTTATAGCGTGTTCCGGCGGCCCACCGGCCGGGCGGCGGAAATCACGGCGCTGCTATACGGCGTGGCCATGGCGCTGACGTTCGATGAATTTGGCATGTGGCTGCACTTGGGCGGCAGCTACTGGCAGCGGGCCAGCGTGGACGCGGTAATCGTGATCTCGGCTTTTTTCGCGCTGGTGGCTTTCGCCGCCAAATTGAAGCGGTTCGAGTCGCACCACTTCTGGCTGTTCCTCGCCCTGGTGCTGGCGATGGCGGGCTTTGGCGTGGTGCTCTATCTCACCGGCCTCCGGCTGGGCGGCCTGATGGGCCAGCAATTGCGGGACCTGGAATCGGCTTCTTCGCCTTGAATCAATCCGTTTTCAGCCGCATGTAAATGGGCCGCATCGCCGGCGTGGCCGGGTACGTGGCCAGCAAATCAGGGATGCGCATGAGCATCCAGGGCTGGCGATAGTTGTTCCCATTCTTGGTGAAGACCAGGTCATCGGCCAGAAAAACGGCAGAATGCTTGATTTCATTGCGGTCATTCATGAGCAGCAGGATGTCGCCGTAGATGGACGGGGCGGAGATTTGATAATAATTTTTCCGGATGTATTCCACCGCAAAGTTCGGATCATTGAACCGGTTGTCGGGCGTGTCGTTGGAGAAATTGAACGTGCTCCAGTGGCAATCCATCACCGGGTCGCCGGCTTGCGGCGGCAGCGGAAAGGTGTAGAGCCGGTCGCGCGCGAATTTGGGCAGCAGATAAAACAGGCTCAAGTTGCCGCCTTCGGGCAGCGCTTTGAGCGCCTCCATCAAGGGCCGGATGTCCGTGAAGCGCACATTCGGAATGTTGCCCCAATAAGCGGCGATCTTGTCAATGTCCGAGTCCGGCCTGATGACCAGGCCGGCGAAAACTGCGGACTGCCGCGAGAGCACGCGCGTAATCGCAATGCGCCGCGCCACGGTGGGAATCCGGCCGACCAAGTAGTCGTAATCCGCCAACTGACTGGCTCCAGCGTTCACATAGACCAGCTTTTTCAGCAACCCGACGTCATCGGAATCCAGCCGCGGATCCGCGTAAATGGCGCTCATCCGGTCGCCGGGGAAAATGTAGGGATAATCCAGATACAGGTTGACGCCCAAACCCGCCAGGCCGGCATACAGCTTCTGCCGGGTGCCGGAGTCCAGCGATTCCAGGAATTCCCCCGACGGTTTGAGGATCGTGCCGGCAGCATCCGCGCTGACGTTTGCTGGCAAAAGCGCCGCCGACAATTGCGCCGCGGACAACCCGTTTTTGGCCAGCAACGCGCGCACCGCTTCCAGTTTCATGCCGTTAAACCGCCAGGTCTCCACCGGCGGATGATTGACCTCGTCGGTCAGAAATTCCGCAGGCCGCTCCAACTCGATATCGCGCTTCACGAGCGTGCCCCAGGGACCGGCATGAACCGACCGCGACTTGTCGTTTGGGTCCACGGCGAACGAGTCCGCCAGTTTGGGTCGGGACAGCGCCGTGAGCTTGAAGCCAATGAACGAGGCGCTGGAAATCAGGGCCAGGCTGAAGAGAATCAAGCCCGCCAGCGAGAATTGAAAGATGTTGCTGGTCTGCGCGGCCTGGCGCTTGTCGGGCTTGCTCATAAATAAAAAAACGGCGGCAATGCCGCCGTGACTGCAAAATAATAAATCATGTCGGTCTAATAAGAGACATGTAAATTTACCGCAGCCGGCAGGAATTTCAAGTGAATTGTAACCAGCCGGTTACTTGATCGTGGCGGCGGGCATCCTTGCCGGCCGTAGAGCCGGGCTTCCCAGCCCGGCGGAAAGAACCTCACGTCAACCAAGACGCGTTAGAATACTCTCACGTGCCAAAACTTCCCACGCCCTTTCCGGGCGGCAGGGATGCCGCCCTCTACGTCAGGCATGGATGCCTGACGCTACGGAAACCGACACTTCGGGCGGGGCGCTGCCGATGGATTTGTGGACCAGCGCTTCGATGTCGTCGTCGTTGGCGCGCACGATGGATTTGTCCCCGCCTTTGATGACGGAGCAGCCGAGTTTTTGCAGGGTTTCCACCGGGAGTTTCTTGAAGGCGCTTTTGATGACTTTGACGGCGCGGTCCAGCAGGGTCTTGCTCTGGGCCTCGGGCAGCATTTTCTCGATGCGGTCCACCAGGATCTCCTCGGGCGGGAACGTAAGGCTGTCACGCTCTTTCTCGAAGCCCACGGTGATGCCGTGGAATTCCTGGGTCTTGCGCTTGAGGAACAGGTCGCGGCTGGTGGCAAGATTGTCCAGCAACGTGGCGCGGAGGGTTTGGCACTCCTCCTGAAGGTGCCGGATGCCGGGATTGTGCGCGGCGTCCAGAATGCTCTGGGCGCTTTGCCTGGCCTCGAATTTTTTGCGGAGTTGGCCGCGCTGGGCGGCGAGAAGGCGGCAGTTTGTTTCGATGTTGGTGAGGGGGTTCATGGGATTCATGGGATAGGTGGATTATTGGATTGGTGGATTGGTGGATTGGTGATGCGTGATGCGTGATGCGTGGGAGCAGGTCATTGCAGCAGTCTGCGTTTTAGAAATTGTTCGAGGCCGGCCCGGGAGAAGCAGGACTGGCGGGTGGCGAGCAATTCCCTGCGCAACTGCCTCAGCGTGGGGCGGCGAATGCCCAGCAGCAGGCAGATGTCGCCGGGTTGGTATTCCTCCCGATCGCCCAAAATCTCGTTCAAGACGGAGCGGACGTCCGCGGCGTGAATCGCGGCCAGTTCGTCGCGCTGGGCGGCGGCAAAGGCCGAAACTTCGCGGGTCCAGAAGCGCAAGTCGCGGATGCCCTTGGGCTTGACGGAGACGTTGAACACCCAGCACAGCCGTCCCCGGTCCACGTGTTTCTCGATGATCTGGGAATTTTCGCCGCGCGCGGCAATAACCGTGTCCAGCTTGACCAGCGGCACACGGGGACTCAGCGGGAGACGATAGGCGACGGGTGAGGGGGACGGGGCGGACAGGGGAGACGAGGACATATGAAATTTATGATTTACGATTTATGATTTACGATTTACCAGACTTGGAACCACCGAGGCACCGAGGCACGGAAATTCGCCGGTCATGGACGGGCGTTTCCCGTTCTCTGTGCCTCTGTGTCTCCGTGGTTCATGCTTTTTACCACCGGGACTTGCGGTTTGCGTTCGCTTGGGCATTGCGCCGGCCAAAGGCCAGCGCAATCTGCGCGAGCAATTCCTGCTTTTCATCCGTTGTCAGCGTGTCGTCGGCCGTGATGTCCGCGCGGAGCACGTGCAGGTCGGCGGCATGATCGGCGCGGGCGATGTCGAATTGGTAAACGTCTGGGTTCATGGGGTTCCTTTTTTTGCCGTTCCTTTTTGGTTGCCTTCCGATTCGTATTATGTTATATATATTATCAATCGTTGCGGGAAATGTATCACAAAGTACGAATGCGTCAACAAAAAAAGTTTGAAATTGCGGAAAGAGTTCGAGCGTTCCGTGGCCGGGCCAAATTATCGCAGGATGAGCTGGCCGAGCGCCTGGGCGTTAGCGGGAATTACATTTCGATGATTGAATTGGGGAAGAAATCGCCCGGAACCTCGCTTCGTAAATTGTTCGAATCGCTCGAACAATCGCCGCTGTATCGAACTGAGGCTGATGCGCCCGGGAAATTGCCGGCATCGGTTCCCGCTCCGCCCGGCGGGTTGCCGACCAGTCCCCTGCTGGCGCTGTGGTCCACCGAAATGCTGATTCGGAATTTCACGGAAATGGCGGAGAAGCTGTCACAATCAGACCCACCGGACCAGAAACAGGTGGTGGGCATTTTGCGTGAATGGCTGGAGGAAATCGAGCGCCGGTTGCTGGCTAGTTCAGGCGGGCTTTCCGAGGCGCAACAAATCGCAAGGCAGGCCGCGAAGCCGGGTGGGAGTCATGGAACAAAATGAACGCGCTCACCCGCAACTGTCGCGCCCAGCGGCGGAATTTGCGGGCCATCTCGAACCGCTTGGCGGCGGACCAAAAGGCGGCGATTTCTTCCAGTTCGGGTTCCAGCGCCACGCGGCAGGATTTTTTGGTCTTGGTTTTGGGCGGCGGGTTTGCGGATTGGTCCGGGTTCGGTTTATTTTCATTTTTCATAGTCCCACGAGCGTGACAGCCGACGTTGGACAAAGGCTGTCCAAGGTGAAATTTCTTCACAAATACTTATTCACCACCAATTCACCGATGGCTTCACAATTTTATTAACCACAGATGGACACGGATGGGGTGCAAACCAAGCGTTCTGCCCCATTTCGCGTTCAGTGGGATTTCCGGCCCGGAACGCCGCCGGACAATTTTCAAACACAGACGCCGGCGTGGATGGATTCGCCGGCGCCGATCACAGGGGCAAATAGTGGATGCGATTCGCGAAGTCGCCAGGCACACCGACGTCGGCGAGGATCTGCAAATCTTGGATCGCCCGTCCGATGGTTGTGTGGAGTTGGTGGGCATAGATCACGCCACCGAAAAACTCTCCGCTCCGCTGACGTTTCGCAGCCTCGGCGAGCAGGTCTTCATCTTGGCTGAACAGCACGCGCCCAAGCTTGGTGGCTCGATCCAGCAGGTTTGCGTCATCCAACCGCGTTGTCCCGTCCAATTGGGCCGTCAACACATCCACATGCCGCAACAAAAGTCCGCGGGTGATGGCCGCCGGCACATGCACGTCCATATAAAGCCCGACGCTCACTCCAGCTTGCCCATTTCCCGGAGACGCTTGCGGAGGGGCGATTCACCAGCCTGCCCACGCAGTTGCTCCACGTGGCGCGCGCTGCGGTGAATCTGTTCATCCATCTGGGCTTTATGATCGTAATAACAGCCTAGCGCGGCGTGAATCTGGGCCAGCGACAGGTCCGGATGCTGAAAATGAATTTCCTCGGGGCTCCATCCGTGGGCAATCATGTCCAGGGCCACCTCGATGACTTTCGTGTTCGTATCATCAATCCACGCCACGCCACGTTCATCGAACCGAATATGTTGGGCTGTCGTTAAAACCGGCATAACCATAGTGTAGCGCATCGGTTCGCGTCCGGCAACCTTGGGCGAAATGCCTTGGGCGAAATGCCCTTCCCCCGTTGGGGTAAAGAATGTCGCTTGCCGCCGCCGGCTTTTCCGTCAAATATAAATCCATGCAACCCCAGCGCCACCTCCTGATTCTGAACCTGGCCATGGTCTTCGCCACCATGCTGACCGTTCACGCCGCCACCGTTCCCTTGGACCAACTCGACCTCACGGCCATGAGCGCCGGCTGGGGACGGCCCCAGAAAAATCTGTCCATCACCCAAAAACCGCTCGGCCTCGGCGGGGTGCCATTTGCGCACGGTGTCGGCACCCATGCCGATAGCGAATTCGTCATCCAACTGGACGGCCAGGCGGAATCTTTTTCCGCCAAGGTGGGCGTGGACGACCACGCCGGCAACGACCGGGCGGCGGTGGAATTCTCCGTGTACGGCGATGGCCGGGAACTTTGGCGCAGCGGCGTCTGCAAATGGAAACAGCCGGCCCGCGACTGCCGGGTGCCACTTGCCGGCGTCAAGTCGCTGGAACTGGTCGTCGAGGCGGCGGGCAACGGCGCGGATTTCGACCATGCCGACTGGGCCGAGGCGGCAATCGAATACCGCGGCCAGCCGCCGCGCGCGGAAACCTTCGTGCCGGAGAAAGAAGAGCCGGTCATCCTCACGCCGCCCGCCCCGCGCGCGCCGCGCCTCAACGGGCCGGAGGTTTATGGCGTGCGGCCGGGGTCGCCATTCCTTTACCGCATTCCCTGCACCGGCGAACGGCCGCTGCTGTTCCGCGCCGATGATCTGCCGGCCGGCCTGACGCTCAATGCGCGGAGCGGCATCATCACCGGCGCCATCGCGCAGCCCGGAACCCAGCGCGTGACGCTGTTCGCGCGGAATGCCTTTGGCTCGGACCAGCGGGAGTTTCGCATTGCCGCCGGCGACCGCCTCGCCCTCACGCCGCCGATGGGCTGGAACAGTTGGTACATTCATTATGCCCGCGTCAGCGACGCCGTCATGCGCCAGGCGGCGGACCAGATGGTGGCCACCGGCATGGCCGATTACGGCTACCAGTATGTGAACATTGACGATTGCTGGATGAAAAAACAGGGCGACGCGCCTTATCGCGAAGCCGGCGGCGCCGTGCTGCCAAACGGAAAATTTCCCGACATGAAAGCCCTCGCGGATTACATTCACGGCCAGGGTCTCAAGGCGGGCCTCTACACCTCCCCCGGCCCGTGGACCTGTGGCGGCTATACCGGCGCCTGGCAGCACGAGGCCGCCGATGCGCGCCAGTTCGCCCAATGGGGATTTGATTTCCTGAAATACGACTGGTGCAGCTATGGGAGCGTGGCGGGAGGGAGAACCGTCGCCGACCTGAAAAAACCCTATCAAGTCATGTGGGACGAACTTCAGAAGCAGGATCGTGACCTGGTGTTCAACCTCTGCCAATACGGCATGGGCGAAGTCTGGAAATGGGGCGGCGAGGTCGGGAATAGCTGGCGCACCACCGGCGATCTCGGCCTGGCGCACGGCTCGCGGTTGCCCGGCTTCTACAGCATCGGCTTCAGTAATGCGCGCCACGACGAGTTCGCCCGGCCCGGCGCGTGGAACGACCCCGACTACATTCTCATCGGCTGGGTGGGCGATGCTCACGGCATGGGCGAAGGCAAGCAGACCACCCTCACCCCCAATGAGCAATACAGCTACCTGAGCATGTGGTCGCTCATGGCCGCCCCGCTGCTCTTCAGCGGCGATATGGCCAAGCTGGACGCCTTCACCCTGAACGTCCTCTGCAACGCCGAAGTCATCGGCGTGGACCAGGATCCCCTCGGCAAACAGGCAAAAACCCTCCGCCAAAATCGGAAGGAATTCGTGCTCGTCAAAGAACTTGCCGGCGGCTCGAAGGCCGTCGGCCTGTTCAACCTCGGCGAACACCCCGCAACCCTGGCCGTTTCGTGGTCCGACCTAGGCCTTTCGGGCAAGCTGCAAGTCCGCGACCTCTGGCGACAGCAGGACCTTGGAAAATTCGACCAGCAATACCAAGCCCAAGTGCCGCGCCACGGCGTAGTGCTATTTCGCGTGCCACCCCGCTGAAGCTGAGCATTTCCGACTCAACCCGAATTCAGAGATTGAATTACCACAAAAGAACACAAAGAGCGCAGCGCGGCCAAGCTGCAACCAACAAACAACAAAGCGAGGATGAGGATGAGGATGAGGATGAGAAGGAATCGCTCTCGAGCATGTTTTTGCGCTTGCACAAGAAATCCTCGCGAGTTTGCGCGAATTGAACGTATTGCAGTGCAGCGAAGAAATTTTAGATGCAGGGGCCGGAAGGGCCGCTTGCAGTTCCCGTTTCCAGGGGTGTCATTGTCATCCATGAAACCTCCCAGCAAAGGCGCACTGCGGGTACTCACACCGGCTGGTTTTCAGACCGTAACCAGCCGTGGTTCCCTGGCGTTTCCCTCTGCGCCCTCTGCGGCTCTGCGCGCAACCCTCTTCTTTCTTTTTAGGCTCGCGCAGAGCCGCAGAGGACGCAGAGAAGAAAACAATGGGGTTTCTCCGCGCTTCTCCGCGTCCTTTGCGTCTCCGCGTTTGTTCTCAGACTCGGTTATTTGTTATGGCAAGGAACAACATTCCCCTGCCCTTCATTCCCCTGCCCTTCATTCCCCTGACAATCATTCCCCTGACCTTGTCTTCTGTATGCTCTCGCGGCCAATTTCGGGGTTCGGGTTAATATGGCGGCGAACACCAGTTCGCCACTAAGCCAAAATACAATCCCAACGGGATTGCATCATCCAGCCCAGCGTTGCCGCGACCACGGAGCGGCTACGCTGGGTAGGACGTCCACGAACCAACCAACTCTGAAAGAGTTGGATCAAGTAGCCAGCAGTTGCACAGAAGGAAACCAAGGGAGCGAAGCAGACCCCGGCCCGGTGTTCCTTCGTTATCTTCGTTGCCTGCTGTTAAAATTCCGGGTGCTTCGGGTACTTGATTCAACTCTTTCAGAGTTGATGATCCTGGCCGGCGTTAACCCGAACTCCGAAGTCAAATTGCGCCGCGACCGTAGCGCAGGCTTTCCAGCCTGCGGGTTCTGGCGACTTTCCAGTCGCCAGTTCCCGCACGGAAACACGGGACTGGAAAGTCCCGTGACTGGACTTTGGCAGAAGTTATGGGTGATTGCTGTGCATTTTCAGTGCCTTTTACTCAATTTTCAATTTCGCATCTGGTTCAAGTTGGCTGGTTGATAAGTTGTCGCCTCTTTTTGCAGCAGCCGCAGCAGATCCCGGGTGGAAGGCCGGGCTGGTTCGGTCTGGTGCCAGCGGGGGCGACGCTCGAAGGCCTCGGTGCGGCGATCACCAAAAACCCGGATACTGCTCCACAAGAGCATGCCATAGCAGGCGACCAGGAAAGCTGGCGTCCGCGCCACGGATTGGGGATTTCGGACTTGGGCCTGGCCCACGCCCAAGAGGAACTTTTCATCCCGGAAGTTGACCTCCACCTCCCACCGTGCCAAGTAAGCGGCAATCAGTTCGCAGGCTGGCGTGGTCAGATCGGTTGTGATCAAGAAGGCCGGATCCCGGTAGAGCAGTCGGCTGCCCTTGCGCAACCGATAGCCGGGGGCGCGGATGAGGATCAGCCGCAAGGGCCGGTCTTTGGTCACCTTGGGCCAGCAGAGGTTGGATCTTTCTTTAAACTGCAACGTGCGAACTTGGCCGGCCACGAAGCGGTCGCAGGTTTGCCAAGGCAGGCTGGCGTCTTGCAGCAATTCCAAGGGAGTGGGCAGGTCGGCGCCGTACTTGCGGGCTCCCTGGCGCTGCTCGGCTGGGAGGTAGGCCCGGAACTTGGCATCCTTGCGCACCCGGCCCACGATGTCCGTGCGCTCGGGCAGTCCGCGCAGATACGTCGAGTTGGTGTAGCCACCGTCAACGACATCGACCAACACGCGTTGGCGACCGCCCGGTTGCTGGTCTAATTGCTGGCGGCAAAACCGCAATTGCTCCAGGCCGACCAGGCTCAGCCGATGCTTTTTGCGCAGTTCCTTGAGGGCCGCTTGCTCCTCTGGGCCGGCGCGTTTGGGCACTTTGGGGGTGGGCGCGTGGGTAAAGCTGACCGGGAGAGCACGCCAGGGATGGTCGCCGCCGCCGGGTTGGACCAGGAGGGAGGTCTGCACGAAACGTTGGCCCAACACCAAGTTGACTTGGAAGGGTGGGCTCAAGGGATCCCGGGCGAAACGGACGCCGAAAGTTTTCTTGCCGCACTTGCGCAACAGGGTGTCGTCGGTGCCCGCGTAAACGCGCTGGGAGCCGCAGGCCGGATGGGCCAGCGCCTGCGTCAAGACGGGCAGGAAGGGTGCCTGCACGTCCCACTGGGCTTGCGAGAACAACCGGTAATCGGCGCTCCAGTCTTGGTCACGCTGGTCCAGCCACTCCAAGGCGCTGGTGATGGTTTTGGGTTTGGGAGCGCACAACAAGGCCAGCGCCAACTGGGCGAACTTGCGGCGTGGCCGGGGATCGCCCACCGCCAGGGCGGCCGCGACCACGAGGCTGCGGAGTTGGTCCAGCAACACGGTTTTCATAGGGGGCGTTTAAGGAGGTCAAAGGTGTTGGGGGCGGTGCGCGTGAAGGTGTTTTGATCCAGGACCTTTTTGGTCAAGGCGCTGACCAGGGACTCGCGGCTGAGTTGGCGGCGGTAGTCCTGTTTGGCGCGCTGGAGGATGTCCGTGACATGCAGGGGGCCTTTGGCGGCTACGAGTATGTCCATCACGATGTTCATATTAGACTTACGCCTTGCCTCCGCAGTGGCGGGTTTTCGGTCTTGGGCGCGGCGCAGGGTGCGCAAGGCGCGGAGTTGAGCCAGATTAGTGGCTTCAAGGATTTCGATGAGGTCGTTTTTGGTTAAAGGATTCATAGGATAAACAAAGGCTTGCCCGACGCGGCCCAAGGTATATCATGCGTAGGTATATGTCAATACAATAATATACCTATATGTAGAAAAAAACTTTGACCCTATCGATCGAGGGGTGCGAAGGAAGTCATGAGCGCGCGCGGCTCAGTCAATAAAATTGATGCGGCGCGCGAAGGGCGAAACTTGTTTCAGCGACATCGCCTCTGACTTTTGCCAAAGTCCAGGCGCAGCCGTCCCGGCTGCGGGTTCTGGCGGCGTCTCGCCGCCAGTTCGGGAAACGGGCACCGGGACGGTGCCCGAACCCGCAGGCGGGACGCCTGCGCTACGCAATCGGAGCGCCGGGCACCGTCCCGGCCAATTGGCGCGCAATCGCATCCACCGAGCCGAGGCGGTGCTCGGCGCTCCGGTTCCCGGGAAGCGGCGCCTTCCAACATTGGATGCTCAT
>Ga0364874_10194_pt1 | contig 36293 bp, 28 predicted proteins | sample ExccelAu500001D4_2_FD_206922 | JGI IMG/M metagenome (GOLD analysis project Ga0364874, IMG submission 206922) | Enriched cells from Trout Bog Lake Hypolimnion, Wisconsin, USA - BchlTB.Aug07.5000.01.D4 | ecosystem: Environmental > Aquatic > Freshwater > Lake > Hypolimnion/Profundal zone | place... | reverse complement strand
AATAAGTATTTACCATCAACCGGAAGCCATCTTTTATGATATCACTTATATAATTATCTTCAACATTGTCTGCAAAAAACTCTGTAAATGAACTTAAAAACAAAGCTGGATGCTTTTGCCGGTAAACTTTTTCTAAAAGTGTTTTCCGATCGAGGTCATAGCGCAGCAAAAACTTTTTGAGGATATTTTCCGGAAGTGTTTGGCTCATAAAGCCCTTTATCAGTTGCCGCCCGAGCCAGTTTCCCGAACCTTCATCGGCCAGTATATAACCAAGGCCATAATTATTGGGACTTATTTTTTTACCATTGTACCATGCCGCATTTGAACCGCTGTCGCAAATACAGACTATTCCCGGCGAGTTTTTACATCAACAGCCAGATCAGGGTCAACATCATAATAATCTTTTATGGCGTAAGGCGAACCTGCGCGGCCTTTCACTATATCGGGATCATCGGCTTTTATACCAAATGCGGAATAGTCCGTCATGGTAGCGTGTTCAATTATTCCCGTGAACCATACGTGCGTAAAGCCCATTTTTTTGATTTCAAGCAGGGCCTTATCATTGATATCATTAAACTTGCCTGAACCATTTTCTTCAATGGAGCCGTAATGTTTATTTAACGTTTTTTTATTGCCGAAATACCGTGGCAACAACTGGTAGATAATAAGTTTATGATTGGGTGGTGTTTGTTCCATCTTTTTGCTTTGCTGTGCATGTTCCTGGGCAAATGAGTTAACCGGCATTATCCCGATAGCTACCGGGAGCAGGATAAAACATAAATTAACGAAGATTTTCCCATTAAACATTGTGATTTTATTTAGGCCTCAACAAGCAATTCATCGTTGGCTTTTACCAACTGTTCTTTATCGTAAACCAGTACTGTAGTTTCTTTTCCTGAAAGGTTTCTTATCTGTACACCTTCCTTGCTCACTTTAATATTAAGCAGTGTACCCCTGAACCCGATCTGGAAGGAGAAAGATTGCCATTTGCCGGGCAAAAACGGTTGAAATGATAGTTTGCCATCACGCACACGCATGCCGCCAAAACCTTCGATCACCGACATCCAGGTACCGGCCATCGATGTGATGTGACAGCCGTCTTCGGTATCGTTGTTATAATCATCCAGGTCGAGCCGCGCAGTGCGGAGATAAAACTCATAAGCACGTGCTTCGTCGCCTAATTTTGCAGCTAAAATGGCGTGTACACATGGCGATAAAGACGACTCATGTACCGTGCGGGCTTCATAAAAATCAAAATTCCGACGGATGGTATCTATGTCGTACTGATCTTCAAAAAAGTAAATTCCCTGCAAAACATCAGCCTGTTTTATAAAGCATGAACGCAATATCCTGTCCCAGCTCCATTTTTGGTTGATGGGGCGCTCAACGACAGGCAAATCTTTAACCAAAACTTGTTCTTTATCCATGTACCCATCCTGCTGTAAAAACACCTGATTGGTTTCATCAAATGGAAAATACATGTTTGCAATGATGTCCTTAAATTTCGAAGACTCTTCAGCTTCGTTAAAGCTTAGTTTAGCAAGCAGGGCGGCATATTTTTCCGGCTCGGTAAATTTTACTTTTGCAGCAACATCCAAAGCATATTGCAAACACCAGGCAGCCTGTTTATTGGTATACCAGTTGTTATTTACATTATTTTCGTACTCATTGGGACCGGTTACACCAAGCATAACATATTGCTGCTTTTCATTTGACCAGTTAACACGCTGCGCCCAAAAACGCGCAATCGCAATCAATACTTCCAGACCGTAATCAGCAAGGTAAGCCTCATCTCCGGTGTATCTTACATAATTAAAGATTGCATAGGCAATAGCTCCGTTACGGTGAATCTCCTCAAAGGTAATCTCCCATTCATTGTGGCATTCGGTACCATCCATGGTAACCATGGGGTATAATGCCGCTCCGTCCTTAAAACCAAGCAATTTTGCGTTCTCAATTGCTTTGCCCAATTGTTTGTAACGGTATAACAGCAGGTTACGGGTTACTTTTTGATCGGCGGTAGAAAGGTAGAAAGGAACGCAATAAGCCTCCGTATCCCAGTAAGTGGAGCCACCGTATTTTTCGCCGGTAAATCCTTTTGGACCTATATTTAAACGGTCATCTTCACCTGTATATGTTTGGTTAAGCTGAAAAATATTAAAACGGATAGCCTGCTGTGCGGCAACATCCCCTTCAATAATAATATCATTATGCTCCCATTTTTTAGCCCACGCTTCGGCTTGTTCGGCAAGCATTCTTTCAAACCCTTTTTTGCTGATATGCGAAAGGGTTTGCTTTAGATTGTCGGAAAGTTCAGCAGCCTTATAGTTTTGAGACGATAAGTTTGCTGCATATTTGATGAGGGTAGTACTTTCACCCTTGATTACGCGCAGCTCAACTTTAGCGGCAATATATTTTCCTTTTTCAATCGGTTGCGCTATTGGACTGGTAGTTCTTCCCCCCTTCAAAATACTGAATTGCATACCGGTTGCAACCTCGAACCCCGTTTTTTTTGTTCGCAATTGAACATAACCGCCGTTTTCCCAGCTTTCTTTTTTTACTTCATCCCAAAACTTTTCATCATAGTTTGAATCCTTATTGGCTATATCTCCATCAATAAACGGTATAATGGTTAAAGTACCATCAAAGTTTAAAGGTGTAATTGTATATTTAATGGCACCCGCTTCGTCATCGGCCATACTACAAAAACGAATTGATTCAACTTCAACCAATTTTCCGCCATCAGTTTTTGCTGTGAAGTTTCTTTGCAGATAACCCTCCTTCATATTCAGCTCACGCCTGAAACTAATCACCTCACATTTAGCCAGGTCGAGTTGCCCGCCATCAATTAAAATATCGATACCAATCCAGTTAGCAGCATTAAGCACTTTGGCAAAATATTCTGGATAGCCGTTTTTCCACCAGCCAACACGGGTTTTATCAGGATAGTACACACCAGCAATATAATTACCCTGCAGCGTCTCACCGCTGTAGGCCTCCTCAAAATTAGCACGCTGGCCCATACGGCCATTCCCAAGGCTAAAAATACTTTCAGATACTTTATTATGATGCGGATTAAAGCCTTGTTCTATTATCCTCCACTCATCAACTTCAATGTAGTCCTTCATTCTTTATTGTAATAATTACTTCTATATAGTCCTCTGATAAATAGCCTAAAACCCGTTTGTCATTGCGAGCAAAGCGCGGCAATCGCGAACTATGCATAACCGCCAAGCAATGTTCGCGGTTGCTTCGTACCTCGCAATGACTTAGTTTTTCATAGCTTATATAACTTTTCTAAACTCATTTCATTCAAACCGCTCACCACTAAATCAGCTTCTGTAAGCACCGTGGGTGATCCAATGCCGACCGCTTTCATTCCGCCAGTGATGGCTGCTTCAATACCGGCTATAGCGTCTTCAAAAACTACGCATTCAGCCGGAGCAACATGTAATGCTTCAGCGCCTTTTAAAAATACTTCGGGATCGGGCTTGGGTTTACTCACTTTGTTGCCATCAATTACGGCATCGAACAAATCCACCATATTTATTTTTTCCAATATGGTCATCGAGTTTTTGCTGGCCGAACCTAAAGCGGTTTTCAGCCCCGCTGCCCTGCAGGTTTCTAAGAATTCTTTTGCACCGGGCAAGATCTCTGCAGGGGTCATGTGACTGATCATCTCCACATACCAGCCATTCTTCTTTGTTGCCAGTTCTTCCTGTTCGGCTGCGGTTTTGGTTACCCCGCCCCATTGCAATATCAGCTCCAGTGAGCGAACGCGACTCACCCCTTTCAATTTTTCGTTATCTTCTTCCGAAAGATCAAATCCTAATTCGTTTGCTAAACGTTTCCAGGCTTTATAGTGGTAGACCGCTGTATCAACAATTACACCATCAAGGTCAAAAATACAGGCTTTAATAATACTCATTCTTTATAGTGCAAATTTAATTAATTAGAGCTTAACCGGTTACGATAAGACTTTCGGCAGTTACTTTTGCCAATTCCCTAAATATTCACCTTCAAAAACCCCATTCCTTTTTATATACCTTCAAAAATTACTTCCTAAATTATCAAATTGTAAATAGCCAAGCTTAACCAGTCATCACAATTTCCTGTTAACAGCTATCAATTAACCAGTTCCAAAACCAGTGTTGACTTTCCGGAAATGGTTAACTTCGATAAATCAATAGTTTCGCCGGTAATCACATTAATTGCCTTTTTAGCATCTTTTATTCGCTCAAAATACCGGGCCGTAGTAGTTGTTTGCTCATTATCCCTGCTGTTATAAGCCACCATTACTGTTTTTTTATCGTTGTACCTGAAATAAACATAGATACCCCTTTCAGGTATAAACTGCATTAATTTACCGGTTTGCAGGGCTGTTGTGTTTTTCCGGTAATTTGCCAGCTTACGAACGTAATTAAATGCATCGTTTTCGGCGGCGGTACGACCTTGAGCAGTAAACTTGTTTACCTTATCGCCGGCCCACCCTCCGGGAAAATCTGAACGAACCAAACCATCAGGGTTTGAATAGTTCTTCATTAAGATCTCATCGCCATAGTACATTTGGGGCACACCACGCATGGTCATCAGCATAGCCATTCCCGATCTGTATTTATTCATATCCTCTCCAACCACCGAAAGAAAACGGCTCATATCGTGGTTATCAAGAAAAATAGTATTTTTTGTTGCATCCTTATACAGGAAATCCTGGGCCATCACTGAATACAATCGGTTCACACCTTCTGTCCAGCCTTCTTTAGCATTCAACGCGTCATAAACGGCCTCTTTCCAAACCCCGTCGGTAATACCGGGTAAATGTGTATCAAGGCCCTGGTTAACGGTTTTTCCTTCTGTGAAAAAAGCCTGGTTGGCAGCGGACCACACCAGTGTTTCGCCAAATATAGAGAGGCGCGGAAATTCAGCCTTTACATCCTGTGCCCACTGCGCCATATAGGCCGGGTCATTGTAAGGATAAGTGTCCAGCCTGAAACCATCAACGCCCGAATATTCAACCCACCAGATATGGTTTTGGGTCAAAAATTTTTGCAGATAAGGGTTATTCTCGTTCATATCGGCCATACGGTGATCAAACCAGCCATCCTGCATAATTTTCCTGTCCATTGGAGAAGCATGCGGGTCCATATCTACGGCATCCCTGAAGTTTGATTTGGTATATTTTGGCCATTGGTGCACCCAGCTTTTCATTGGCATATCGCTTATAGTATAGCCTTCGGTCCCTGCGTGGTTGTGTACAAGGTCCATCACAACTTTGAGGCCCATGGCATGACATTTATCAACAAATTGTTTGTAAAGGGCATTGGTGCCAAACCTGGCGTCAATTTTATAATGATCAGTTACCGCATAACCATGATAAGACGCATGGGGCTCGTCATTTTCAATAGCAGGAGTAAGCCAGATAGCAGTTACACCAAGGTCTTTCAGGTAATCAAGGTGGTTCATGATCCCTTGTATGTCTCCTCCATGCCGGCTGAACATAGAATCACGGTGGATTCCTTTTTCGCGCATATTGGAAAATGAGTCGTTGGTGGTATCACCGTTTGAAAACCGGTCGGGCATAATGAGGTAGATCAAATCTTTGTCGGTTACCCCTTGCGCACGGTCTGCAGAATGGTCACGTTTTTTGAGTGAATAATTATAAGTTAATGCCTTTTCACCTGCTTTAATAAATTTTATCGGGAACGTTCCCGGAACTGTGCCCGAAAAAATGCGTAAATCGAGGAATAAGTAGTTAGGATTTTCAACTTTATGCACGGCAACAAGCCTCACGCCGGGGTAATTTAATACCACTTTTCGTGATGCTATATGGTCACCATGGACGATCAGTTGCAAGTCGGGGTTATGCATCCCCACCCACCAAAACATGGGTTCTACGCGTTCCAGGGCAGGAATTTGCGCCGATAGGCCCGTTACTACTGCGAGGCAGCAGGCCGTAAAAAATAAAATTTTCTTCATACCAGGATTCTTCGGTAAATAATTGAGCGGCTTGATTTTCTTCTCATCATCCGCGTTTCAAATTTATAATAAAATTGATACGATAAAGTAAAAAATGAAAAAGATAGTGATAAGAGGTTAGAGGTTGGAGATTAGAGATAAGTTTTCGGGCCTGGAAGCAACAAAATTACTAAATGTTTGAGACATAAATGTCCCGGCACCTGGCTCGATTTTACTTTCCTATCATATCATTAAAAATTAAAATCAAACCAAGTATATCAATTGCTATAACGATTAGGAACCAGTAAAAACATGGTTTGCTATAGTAACTGTAATAATCTTTCACCATCATTTCAATATCCCTATAAAAAGCAAAGTTTATAGTCAGGTGAAAAACTCCCGCGGCGGTCAATACCCTGTATAAGTGGAAAGAGGAATGATCTTGTAAAATGTACTTTACTACTGTATAATAAAAAAGCATTGTAAAAAACAAGCTTGAAGTCCGGTCATCATAACGCCACGAACGACCGTTAATGATTAGCATTCTATAGAAAGTTACGTTCACATAAAGCAATGTCTTCTTTAAAACGCTAAACTGCTTATTCGAATCCAAAGGTTTAGTTTCTTCCATATTTATAACCTATCGAATTCATTGATAAGGTATCTCAAAATAAATCAAATAAATTGACATCCAATAAAATCATTTAACGAAACGATATGTACCGCCAAAATTTTCTCAAATAACTTATTACAAGGCTGAATCGAAAACCTGATGCTTTTTTCCAATAAAATTTGCGTAACGAAAAGATTACCTATACATTTGCGTAACCAAATGGTTACACATTATGCAAAGAGACCTCGTTATTAAATGGCACTTCCCCCATCCGCCCGAAAAAGTTTGGAAATACCTTACTGAGCCGGAACTGATAAGCCAGTGGCTGATGAAAAATGATTTTCAGCCTGTTATTGGTCATAAATTTCAATTCCAGGCAAAACCAATACCTAAAATGGGTTTCGATGGCAATATATTTTGTGAAGTACTGGAGATAATCCCGAACAAAAAGTTGGTTTACACCTGGAAAGGCGGGCCAAAACCGGGTGTAATCGGGCTTGACACCACGCTGACATGGTCTTTAAGTCCTGAAGGTGAAGGCACCAGGCTTGTGCTTGAACATACCGGGTTTAAAGGCTGGAAAAATTACTTAGCAAGCATATTTATGGAACAAGGCTGGAAAAAGGGTATTGCACGCAGGTTTGCCAATGTGTTAAACGAAATGGAATGAAATCGACAATGGACCCGTTTCACGCCATCGCAGACGCCAGTAGGCGTGAAATTTTGATACTGCTGACCAAAGACAAACAAACTATAAATACCCTTGCCGGGAACTTTGACATGAGTCGGCCGGCAGTATCCAAACATGTAAAAGTACTTTATGAGGCAGGGCTGATCCTGATAAAAGATCAGGGCCGCGAACGTTATTGCGAATTAAACCCCGCCGGACTTGATGAAATAAAAAGCTGGCTAACCTTTTTCGACCAATTCTGGAATAATAAACTGCAAAATCTGGAAGATCTGTTAAACAAACAAGCTGATTTATAGCCGCGCGTTAAGCTTCCACCAGGCTTGATTGTTCAGCCCGGTTCCAGACAATCTTCTTTCCGAACCCTTTGGTGCTGTCGGTCATTTTTATGTGGTTGACCCGGATGGTCCAGATATCTCCGGTCATAGCTAAAGCCATTGGATGTTTTTTATGGTAGTGTGCAGAAGCATGGCCCATCAGTGTATGCTGTTCATTTAATACTTCGCCTTCAAACTGGATACCCTGAACCAATAAGGTTCTTAGTTTATCAGGCAAAATGGTTCCGGCGATAACCGGATTTTTTTTCAGCAGTGTGGAATGATATACGTCCGGTGACGATTTAAAATACAGCAATCCCAAATCGCTGTTAAAGGCAAAAAAACAATTAAAACAATAGGGCTTGCCTTGTTCATCTACACAGCAAATAGTTGCGCAGGTTTGCTTTTGGATAAAATTGAAAATGTGTTCGTTCATAATACTTTTATAATATTTACCGGACAAGCTTTTGCCACTGTCTTGCTTTGCTGAAGCTGTTCATCAGCAATGGGGATAATGAAAACAGCCTTCTTTTCAACTGCTCGCAATAAAGTAGCCTTACCGTCTTTCCTCGACATCCGCCAAAGCTCTGGCTGCAACTCAAAACAAATATTGCAACCAATACATTTGTTCCTGTAGTGGATGATCTTAGCCATTTACTGTCTCCACAATTTTATAAAGCTTATCATTGGCCGACACTTTTGTACTGAAAGGGAACGTTATTTTATCCCCTCTAACTGCTTCTTCACCCAACACCCCGTTCACCATTAAAGTTTCGGCTTTTTCTTTTACCACCCCGCAATACTGCCCGCTGATCATTATCGTATCACCCGCCTTAATGCTTCCTGTTTCAATAATAAATTCGGCGACACTTATTTTAGGATAATATTTACTCCCTTTACCCACATATATTTTCTTTTCGGTAGCTGCAGAACCGGGACTGCTCGTCCATTCACCTACCCGATGCCCTAAATAATAGCCTTCCCAAAAGCCACGGTTGTAAACGGTTGATAACCTTTTCAGCCAGTCCTCTATTTTATCATTGGAAAAACTATTGGATTCAATAGCATGCAAGGCTTCCCTGTAACATTGCGTCGTTGTAAACACATAGTCGGCGCCTTTGCTCCTGCCTTCTATTTTCAATACGTTCGCTCCACTATTTATTACCTGGTCGAGGATGCCGATGGTACATAAATCTTTTGGCGACATGATGTACTCATTATCTATCAGCAGTTCTTCATTTGTTTCGGCATCCTTAACAATGTATGGCCGGCGGCAATTTTGCGTACAGGCCCCCCTGTTGGCTGAGGCGTTTTGACTGTGCAGGCTCAAATAACATTTACCCGATACCGCCATGCATAAAGCCCCATGAACAAACACCTCTATCTTTATCAAATTGCCGGATACGCCTTTGATTTTTCGGCGCCTTACTTCTTTTGTAATATCTTCAACCTGTTTCAATGTAAGTTCCCGGGCTAAAACAATCACATCCGAAAACCTGGCAAAAAATTGTACAGCTTCAATATTACTTACATTGGCCTGCGTAGAAATGTGTAGCGGAATACCCATTTGGTTGCATTGCTCAATCACCGCAAAATCGGAAGCGATGACTGCATCAATCCCATGCGCCTTTACTTCACTTAAGATATTCCGAAGCAATTGAAGATCATGACCGTACATTATAGTATTCAGCGTAATGTATGCTTTTATGCCATTTTCGTGACTGACAGTTGCAACTTGTTCGATATCAGTAACAGAAAACGCATTAACTGATTTTGCCCGCATATTCAATTGTTCCACGCCAAAGTAAACAGCATCAGCCCCGCCATTGATCGCGGCCTGTAAGCAAGCAAACGAACCGGCCGGTGCTAACAATTCTATTTTCTGTTCTTTCATTTCCGGGCAACTTCCTTTAAACGTTTCCTTTTAATAGGGTTGTATTACAGAACCAAAGAAATCGGTGGCTAATTGATCAACGACAAACTTTGCATTCATTAATTTCCAAAATTATGGAAACTATAGGCAATGAATGTCGCAACACAGAAATACTTGTTAAATAGATTGAAACTAATTAAAGATTGAATTAAACGGGCACAAATAAAACTTCTGTTTTTTCAGAAAGCACCTTAAAAATCGGGAAGGATGCTCCCCTGCCCTTTTTCCAAGCTTTACCAGTCCTGAAAAAGACGATTAAATATTTCTAAACTTTATTTCAAACATCCCCGTATAAGACCCTGTATCAGAGATAAATTTATTAACTGATGCAGCATTTGATATAATAAATACCATCATGAAACAAAAAATTTGCACACTTCTGATATTAACAGCGATAGGTTTTTCAGCTTGTCAAAAAGAAGGAATCATACCGGTAACATCCTCAAGCCAAAGCGGTCAGAAAGGGTCAGCTTCGAGTACTACTTTAAACCAGGGCACTGTGGTAAGCAATGATACCACAAAAGGGTACCTGCGTGTTCAATTGGCTCAGGACTCCGTAAATACAGATAATATTTTAATAAAGTTTAGCCCGGCCGCGAGCGCGAATTTTTCAAGAAATGAAGATGCACCATTTTTACAGGGAATGGGCTCTGTGAGTTTCTCAAGCCTGTCGGCAGACCATGTGGCTTTAGCTATTAACCAACTTCCTTTAGTATCAAGCGGTACAACCATCGGCCTTGCTGTAAGTGCAAAAGCAACCGGGGTTTATAAATTAAACTTACTTACTATAAGCGCTATACCATCTACAATTGATATCTGGTTAAAAGACAACTATAAAAAAGACTCGCTTGATTTCAGGAATAACCCGACTTATGCTTTCAATTTAACAACAACGGATACCAGCACTTATGGCAGCCACAGGTTTAGCCTGGTGTTAAGGTCAAAGTAAGAACAGGGGAATTTTATTTGATTGTTTACAAAAACAGCATAAAGAAAAAGGCCGTCTCATAAGTAAAACCGATGTTCTGAGAATCGCATATACGAAAACGTTCTCCACCACCTACCCAAATAAATTAAAGAAAAAGAGGCTGTTCCCATACTTATGAGACAGCCTCTTTTAGTTGATATGTTTTTCTCTTAAAATACTTTAAGGTTCAAACAGTTAAATAACAATTTAAAACCGACCCAAAGCATAGGATTTTGTTTTTAATGTTTTAGTCTGATTATCCAGCTTGCTGGATTCCTGCTGGTATGAAATATCCCAAATACTTTGATGGTATCTTTTTCAATTAAATAATGGATACCGTAAGGAAACCTGTCAACAAAACAGATACGCAGATTTCTATAGCGCTTTTGAAATAAAAAGGGATCTCGTTGTATTTTATTTAAGCCCGCTTCTAAACATAATTCGAAGTCTTTACCAAGACCGGGGCGACGGCTTTCGTACCACGAAAATGCGTCCAATATATCCAGCCTCGATTCGTCTGAAATTAATAACTGGTACATTATTATTTCGCGGCCTTCAGTTCGTTTTTAATGTCGCCCCAGGTAACAAAAGTTGTTTCGCCATTTTCATAACGGTTTAATCTTCTGTCAAGTTCCTGTTCATGAGCAGCAGGTAATGCTATGTCAGTATGATCTATGCTATCCCAAATTTTTTCGATCATCAAAATACGTTCAGCAACACTTAACTCCAATATTTCCTGAATTCTTACCATACCGTTTACATTAATTTAACCCCATGCATTTTTGATCTTAACAAATTTACAAAAAATTAAATCACGAGCCAAGTTAGCATTATCGAATTTGGGAAGCCGGATAAAAATCTTCAAAATCCTTAAAATCATCTCCTCTTTTCCTTATCTTGGCTCCATAAACCAAGCCCGATGAAGTTTTTTAAAGCTCTCCTCTCCCTGGCCATCACCATTGTCCTGATATGGGCATTGAATACCAAATTTGGCAGCGTTCCTCCTATTGGCGCATTCCTTAACCCTTCAACAGGTTTCTGGCAAAATGCCGAGAGCAAACACTTTTCAGCCACACAAAACCTGGATTTAACAGGCTTGCTGGATAAAGTAATTATCCGATATGATGACCACCGCATCCCGCATATTTTTGCCAAAAATGATCACGACCTCTATTATGCCCAGGGCTATATAACTGCACATGACCGCTTGTGGGAGATGGACATCCAAACCCGCGAAGCAGCGGGCAGGCTTTCGGAAATAATTGGCCCTAAAACCCTTGAGATTGACCGTTACCACCGCCGTATGGGTATGGTTTACGGCGCTGAAAACACCCTGAAGGGAATGATGAAAAACCCGGTATCAAATATGATGGTAAAGGCATATACCGCCGGGGTTAACAATTATATCCATAGCCTTGCAACCAAGGATTATCCTATTGAATTCAAATTACTTGATTATGCGCCGGAAGACTGGAAGCCCATAAACTGCGCCTTCCTGCTTAAGCTGATGTCCGAAACGCTGGCTGGCGGCTCGGACCAGTTTGCCATGACCAATAATTTAAAACGTTTTGGCGCGGCTACTGTAAACGATCTTTTTCCTGATTATCCTTTTTTTGAAAGCCCGATCATCCCGGTTGGCACCAAATGGGATTTTAAACCGCTGCCTATTCCAAAACCTTCGGCCGGGTTTATGGCACAGATGACCGAAAGTATCCGGACCAAGGAAATAATGCCGGGGATAGGCAGTAATAACTGGGTTATCGGCAGCAATAAATCGGCCACGGGGTATCCTATCCTGGCTAATGATCCTCATTTGAATTTAACCTTCCCTTCTATCTGGTACCAGGTGCAAATGTCATCGCCAACGGTAAATGTTTACGGCGTTTCACTACCCGGTGCTCCGGGAGTTGTTATTGGCTATAACCAAAATATCAGCTGGGGAGTTACCAATGTTGATGCAGATGTACTTGATTGGTACCAGGTAAAATTTAAAGACAAAACAAAAAACGAGTACTGGTATAATAAGCAATGGAACAAGGTTAAAAAACGTGTAGAGGTAATTACTATCAGGGGTGAGAAACCGCTCATAGATACGGTGTTTTATACCCATCACGGACCGGTTGTTTACGACGATGCTGCGCAAAAGCCCAAAGACGGCAGAGAAAATATCCCTGTTGGCAATGCTTTAAGATGGATAGCGCATGACGAATCGGATGAGTTTATGTGCTTCTACCTGCTCAACAGGGGAAAGAATTATGCCGATTACCGCAAGGCGCTGACCTACTATACCGCCCCTGCGCAAAATTTTATTTTTGCAAGCAGCGATAAGGACATTGCCATTACTCCCAATGGTAAATTCCCTTTAAAATTTAAAGACCAGGGTAAGTTTATATTAGATGGCAGCGACCCTGCGAACGACTGGCAGGGCTGGATCCCGGCCGATCAGAACCCGACAGTTAAGAACCCGCCACGCGGTTTTGTAAGTTCGGCCAACCAGTCATCAACCGACCCAACTTATCCCTACTATATCAACTGGCGATTTGAACAGGAGTACCGTGGTAAACGCATTAATGATAAACTCAGCGCAATGCAGCATGCAACAGTGGACAGTATGCGCGTAATGCAAATGGATAATTACAGTATACTGGCGCAGGACGTTTTAGCAACTATGCTCAAATACCTTGATTCTTCAAAAATGGACAGGGAGCAGTTAACGGCTTTTGATACGCTGAAAAAATGGGATAAGCATTACGCAGAAAACTCAGTTGGAGCCAGTATTTTTGATAACTGGTGGCATAGTTTTTACACCATGGTTTGGGAAGATAAATTTGAAGTTAAAGGCACCAATTTAAAATACCCTTCGTTTGACCGTACCGAAAAACTACTTTTAACTGAGCCCGGTTCAAAATGGTTTGATAATGCAAAAACAACGGTAAAAGAAACCTGTGCGGATATAGTAAGTCATTCATTTTACAATTCCGTTAACGAACTGGTGCATAAATATGGGCAACCCGGCGCAAAATGGCAATGGGGCCTTGTTAAAAAAACTTATATCAACCACCTCGCTAACCTGCCGGGCTTCGGTACCGGTGATTTCCCGGCGGGCGGCCGGGGCGGTGTAATTAATGCACTCCGGAACGGGAACGGGCCTTCATGGCGTATGGTGGTACAAATGGGGCTGACTGTAAAAGGCTATGGCGTTTTCCCGGGTGGAGAATCGGGCAACCCCGGCAGTTTTTATTACCGGGATATGTTTGAAACCTGGAAAGACGGAAAGCTGAATGAATTACTGTTCCTTAAATCAGCTGATGAAAGCTCTGGCAGGGTAATATCAACTTTAACATTGAAGAGTAAATAAGAGATTAGAGGCTGGAGATTAGTGGTTAGGTAAAAACAGGTTCTATAATATTTAATAAAAATGATTTTATGCTTTTTTTAATCATCCTTATCCTGTCAATTGCAGGCAGTTACCTTTTACCCTGGTGGGCTGTTGCAGTTATTGCTTTTTTTGCTGCGTTTTTTATGGGTAAAACGGCTGGGCAATCTTTTTTGTCGGGGTTTGGGGCGGTATTTATTGCATGGATAGTACTTGCTCTTTTAAAAAGCATCCCTAACGACCACATTTTGGCCGATCGGGTGGTTCAACTATTCCCATTGCCAAACAACTGGATCTGGTTATTGCTTGTAACCGGATTTATTGGCGGTTTAGTTGGGGGCATGGCTGCTTTATCTGGGGTGTTGATGAAAAGGGTGTTTGGGAAGTAAAACCTCAATTTCAACAAATAGTTATAAAATGGCCTTGTGAAAATCTCACAAGGCCTCTGAAAAAAAATCAATTATTATAAAGCCGTCAACGACTCTTTTAGTGTATTTACAGCCTCGGTATTAATTTTACCGGATTCGAAAATATCACGGGCGCTCATGTCATCGCCATAATAAGCTGCATTCGCCGTTTTATCAATTGCCAAATTTGAACCATTTATGCTGATTCCGGCAAATAAACCCCGGCTGCGGGAATAAGAATAAACTTCGGCCTCCATTTTATAGTCGGTACTTGCAGATGTGCTCCTGCCAACGGGGCCTGCTGCGGCCGACGCGTCACCGCCTATAGTAAAATCACCGTTCTTTACCTTGGTAAGTACCCCTTTATGACGGAATACCAAAACCAGGTCGACCGATTGCACGCCAATTTGCAGGCCAAAACTACCTCCGGTTAACGTAACAAAGACAGGGTCGCTCCAGGTTCCGTCATCCAGTTTCACCATTGCGACGCCCCTACCCCGCTTACCGCCTACTACAAAACCGGCATTCAGTAAATCTGGAACAATGACTATCCCCTGGCAATCATCCATTAAATCATGGGGAATACTTTCTTTCATTTCGCCAAAATCCTTCAGCACATTGGATGCTTTATGGATCCTCTCGGTTTCCCGGCTTTCATCTTTGCTCGCTGATGCCATTATAAAGCAGGTGCATAATAAAATCGGGAGTATTATAAATTTTAACTTTTTCATGGGTTTTAAGTTTTCTTAACTCAAATTAAATAACATTGAGAACAATTCAATAACCCTAAAAACGCACAGATGTTTATATTTATTGGCTGTACATGATTATTTAACCCTTTCAATTTTACAAATAAAACAGCATGCCTGCGCATTACGCGCATGAATATATTCTATATCTACCTGTTTATCAAGTACTTCAATAATCATTTCATCCACATCGGCATCACCAACTAATTTGGTAAAAACCATCTGCTGATCAGTATTATACCCCACTAAGGTTAGTGGAAAACTTTTTTTATCGGCCTTAATTTCAGGCGGGAAACGATAAATATCCATGTATTCATCAACTTCATCGCTATGAATAAAAACCGGGCCCGGCTGGTTATAGGCATTATCAATTTCAAAGGGGCTGTGCGTTAATAACAAACGCTTGTCCACACCTTTTTTAAATGGCTTTAATGAAACCCGGCAAGGACCAGAACCTGTCGCAATTTGCTCGGTTACCTGATGACCGTAGTTGTCGGTAAGGGTAGATCTTATTTTTTGAGCATACGCTTTTGAAATAGGCACTATCTTAAATTTGTTCATTTTTTTAATATTTTATGAAGCAAATTTGAGTGTTTAAAGCACCTGTTAAAACCCGGAACTTGCGGAGATTGGGTTGAAACAGTATTTGCAGATGTTACCGGCTTATTGGATAACACAAGCTTAATTCTTTAAATCGGGGAAATTGTGGTTCGGACAAAAAAATCAAACAGTCATTGCTGCTTTCACCAGGTATGGCAAAATCTCTTTTTGGAAAGAAACAAAATTTTTCCTTACATCCGAATCACTTACCGAAGTAAATGCGAAGCTGAAAACGATGTTTTTACTGCAATTTATTAAGAAACGCAGGCGCTGTAAATAAGTTTCGTGTTTGCGGATGCCGCTAAGCTGCGAAAATGCATTTACCAGCATTTCTTCCAGCTCATTGGAGAGGTTTTTCAAAAAAGCCTGGGAATTGGCTGATTCGCGGATAAAGTCCCAGCCGATAAACTCATTGCATACCGTGTACGACAGCCGGCAGGTTTTCATAATGAGGATGTTCAAATGAGCCTCCTCATCCTCTTCGTTGGTATTGCTGTGGATAAGGTCCTGTACACTTACCTTTATGTAATCCATCAGCAAAGAGTGCAAAACATCTTCTTTGCTGTCAAAATATTTATAAATAGTGGCTTTTGCAATTTTGGCTCTTTTGGCAATTTCGTTAACGCTGGTCTTATGGTAACCAAATTTACGAAACAAGTCCTGCGCCGCCCTTTTAATGCTTTCTTTTATTTTGTCAGCTTCCATGTATCAATCAGGCGCAAATATAGTGAAAAGTAGTGAGTGGTAAGTAGTGAGCTGTGAGTGGTTGAATTGGGTGCCGGGTGATTAAAAAAACTAAAGCTCACCACTCACCTAAGCACTAATTTGAAACGTAAAGTTCCTCATTGCTCACATCAATATAGTACGATTTAAGCGAAATTGAAGCCGGGCCTTTTACCGGGCTTCCGTCAATGAGCGAAAATTTGGAGCCGCTGCATGGATCGGTAACAGTAAAGCCACCTGCATCAAGTGTTACGGCACAACGGTTTTGAGGGAGATAAGTACTGCAGCGGTCATAACAGGCATAACTGCCATCCGCTTCGCGGTGCAGAATTAAACCGGCAACGCCGAAGCCATTTAGTACAACCGACCCACCCGGCACATTGAGCGCACTCAAGCGCGGATCAGTTAATGCGTCCTGAAAATTTACGGATACATTAGGGATCGGCGAGCCGCTTTTACCACAAGAAAAGCAGGCTATAGCTACGGCGAAGAGCAGTATCAATTTCTTCATATGATCTCTGTTTGAAATTGCTTTAAGAAACGAACATCGTTCTCAGAGAATAAACGTAAATCACGTATCACATATTTTAAGTTGGCAATTCTTTCTATGCCCATGCCGAAAGCGAAGCCGGTAAATTTCTTGCTGTCGATATTGCAGTTTTCCAAAACATTGGGATCCACCATACCGCAGCCCAAAATTTCAACCCAGCCGGTATATTTACACATATTACAGCCTGCACCTTTACAAATGGTACAGGAAATATCCATTTCGGCAGATGGTTCTGTAAAAGGGAAATACGATGGCCTGAAACGTACCTGGGTGCCTTCGCCGTAAAGTTCCTGAACAAAGTGGTAAAGCGTTTGTTTCAGATCAGCAAAGGATACATTTTCGTCAATATATAAACCTTCTACCTGGTGAAAAAAGCAATGCGCCCTGGCCGAAATCGCTTCGTTACGGTAAACCCGGCCCGGCATAATAGCACGGAAGGGCGGTTTGCCGTTTTCCATCATCCGCACCTGTACCGATGAGGTATGGGTACGCAAGGCAATATCATCTTTGCCACTGTTTTTTTTGATGAAGAAAGTATCCTGCATGTCTCTTGCAGGGTGTTCTTCGGGAAAGTTGAGGGCCGAGAAATTATGCCAGTCATCCTCAATCTCGGGGCCTTCGGCAACCACAAAGCCTAAGCGTTTAAAAATATCAATGATCTCAATACGAATCAACGACAATGGGTGGCGTGAGCCGATGTTAAATCCTTCTCCGGGTAATGTAAGGTCAAGCCCTAAGTCTTGAGTCTTTAGTCCGGAGTCCAAAGTTTCTTTTAGCTCATTATATTTTGCTTCGGCCAGTTGTTTAAACTGGTTAAGCACCTTGCCGAATATCCGTTTCTCTTCGGGTCCTACGGTTTTAAACTGCTCAAACAGATCTTTTATAATTCCTTTGGTACCTAAAAATTTTATACGGAAAGTTTCCAGTTCATCAGCATTAGCAGGTGAAAAAGCATTTATTTCTGAGGTATATTGATCTATTTGAGCTTGCATTATAGTGTTTTGAATTGCAAATTTATAGTAAATAATTTATTATGTCATTTCGATCCGCCAACAGGCAGATCGAAATGACATGGGTATTATAGGTATTATTTAATCACGCCTAATTCTTTTCCCACCCTGGTAAAGGCTTCAATAGCCTTATCCAAATGTTCCGTAGTGTGCGCAGCTGATATCTGCACCCTGATACGCGCTTTTCCCTGCGGAACTACGGGATAATAAAAACCGATCACATAAATGCCTTCATCCAGCATTTTTGCTGCAAATTCCTGGGCAAGTTTTGCATCATACAGCATTACCGGTACAATTGGATGTACGCCGGGTTTAATATCAAAACCGGCTTCTGTAATTTTTTTGCGGAAATATTGGGTATTGCTTTCCAGCTTGTCGCGAAGGTCAGTTTTTTCGCTCAACATGTTCAATACCGCTATGGATGCCCCGGTTATAGACGGAGCAAGAGTATTTGAAAACAAATACGGGCGCGAGCGCTGGCGTAACATGTCGATGATCTCCTTACGACCGGATGTAAAACCACCGGATGCTCCGCCAAGGGCTTTGCCAAGCGTGCCGGTAATGACATCAATTTTACCCATTACGTTATGATGTTCATGAGTACCACGTCCGGTTTTACCCATAAAGCCCGAGCAATGACTCTCGTCTATCATTACCAAAGCGTTGTATTGTTCGGCCAGGGCACAAATTTTATCCAGTTGTGCAATGGTTCCGTCCATGCTGAATGCGCCATCGGTTACTATAATGCGGTGACGGCAACTTTCAGTAGCTTTCAGTTTTTCTTCAAGGTCGGCCATATCATCATGTTTGTAGCGCTGGCGCTGGGCCTTGCATAAACGAACCCCGTCGATAATAGACGCGTGGTTTAATTCATCGGAGATAATAGCATCCTGCTCATTAAACAAGGGCTCAAAAACACCGCCGTTTGCATCAAATGCTGCAGCATAAAGGATAGTGTCTTCTGTGCCTAAAAATTCAGCGATCTTTTTTTCCAGTTCTTTATGGATATCCTGCGTACCGCAAATAAACCGCACTGACGACAGTCCGTAACCATGGGTATCCATAGCTTCTTTTGCTGCGGCGATCACTTTTGGATGGGCCGAAAGTCCCAGGTAATTATTGGCGCAAAAATTAATAACATGTTTGCCTCCCTGCACTTCAATGTCGGCACCCTGGGGCGATGTAATGATTCTTTCCTTTTTGTACAACCCGGCACTTTCAATATCGGCAAGCTCCTGCTGTAAAACCGGCTTTAGTGTATTATACATAGTATTTTATTTATGAGGATGCAAAATTAAGAATTAACAGCAATTGAACAGGCTAATTGAACTTTAAAAACATAAACTTTTAATAATGAAACAATTTGCCTGTTAATGGTATTGAACTATTAACAGTTATGAAAAATATTTTAGTATTAGTTTTTGTTGTCTTATGTGTTTTTAAGTCATCCGCACAACAATATGTTTTATCAGGCCAAATTACGGGGAATGGAAATCTGCCAATCTCATTTGCGTCAGTCTATATTAAAAATTCAACATATGGCACTACCGCCAATGAAAATGGAGACTACATTTTTAAATTAAAACCAGGGACTTACGATATTGTATACCGGGTTGTTGGTTATAAGGAAATTATAGACAAAATTTCCATCACAAGCCAGAACGAAGAGCATAATGTACAACTGGCCCCTGAGCCGTTCCAGTTAAAGGTGGAAAAATCAAATGGCAATAACAAAAATGACCCCGCGTATGACATAATGCGACAAGTTTTAAATAAACGCGAATTTTATTTGAACGAAGTAAATTCATTTTCATGCGCTATATACATAAAAGGGGTAAAAAAAATAATAAGCGTACCCAAAACCCTTTTAGATAAAGGGATAGCAAAACTACTCGGCCTGGATACCAGCGGAAAAGGGATCTCGTACCAGTCGGAATCATTATCGTCTTATAGTTTTAAAAGACCCGACGAGGTAAAAGAAGTATTTGCGGCTTCTAAAGTATCAGGTACGAACCCTCCTTTTGGTTATAACAAAGCATCCGACCTCCAGGTTAACTTTTATAAGAATTTATTTTTTGTAGATGGACTAAGCAGTCACTCCTTTGTGTCACCGGCATCCGCTTATGCTTTTAAATATTATAAATTTAAATTATTAGGCACAATTACCGAAGACGGGAAACAGATTGATAAAATACAGGTACAAACACGGATTGGTAAAGCATTATCATTTACCGGCAGTATTTATATAATTGAGGGCGACTGGCGGATCTATGCTGTCGATTTGTACTTAACAAAAATGCTTAATAACCTTAATTATGTTGATACACTCCGGGTTACCCAGCAGTACATTCCGGTGGGCAATACCTGGGAGCCATTGTCTTTCCAGTATAGCTACAGTGGGAATGTGAATGGTTTAAAATTTAGCGGATACTATTTGGGGATAAATAATAGTTATAAAATTGACCCCGCATTTAAACCGGGATATTTTACCGGGGAAATTTTGCATGTGGATACCGAAGCAAACAAAAGAAGTCCTTCGTTTTGGGCAGATGTGCGGCCTGTACCCTTAACGGCACCCGAAATAAAGAATTACAAAACAAAAGACAGCCTCGAAGTTTTGCAGGAATCAAAAACATACCTTGATTCAGTCCAGCATAATGAAAATACTTTTGGATTGTTCTCGTATGTGATTGATGGTTATTTGGCTACTTATAAAAACCGCCGGGATTCGCTTTATTTGTACCCCCTTGCACAAACCATATATTACAACACGGTGGAAGGTTGGGGCGTTTATTTGAAAGGTAGTTATACAAAAACTTATGACGACAACAGGTCGTTCAGCATTTCCCCGATGCTGCGTTATGGCACTTCGGATAAGTTGTTCAGCGCAAATATGCATTTGGTTTACATGAATGATCCGGACAACGCCGGAAAGTTATTTTTAGCTTTTGGCAGTGATGTACTCGACTTAAACACCTTAGGAACCCGCTCATTATATTTTAATACCCTGAGTACTTTGTTAAGCGAGCAAAATTTTGTAAAATACTATCGGTCGGTATTTGGCAGTTTTGGTTACCAGCGCGAACTTGTAAACGGTATTTTATGGACAGCAAACGTATCCTACGCAGACCGTACGCAATTATATAATACGTCTTTTGATCATATTTTCACCCACCCTCATCTGTTTTACACTTCTAATAATCCCTTCGCGACAAATACATCCGAAAATGACCAGTCGGCGCTATTTCCCGAAAATCAGGCGCTTATTTTTAATACCTCGTTAAGGTTTACTTTTGATCAGCAATACATTACACGGCCAACCGGTAAAACTTATTTACCGTCTGATTACCCTGTAATCACCGTTAATTACCGTAAAGGGATAAACAACGTCCTTAGTTCGGACGTAAACTATGATTTTTTATCCCTTGAGGTTAATCAGGATCGCATTCCTATGGGTTTATTTGGCCATTCGGCATTTTTAATTAAGGCCGGTGCCTTTTTAAACAGGCAAACGGTGTACTTTATGGATTATAACCACTTTATAGGTAATCAGGGTACATCGTCTGACCCAACTTATGTTGGAAGCTTCCATTTTTTGCCATTTTATACTTTCAGTACCCAAGACCCTTTTCTCGAGGTGCATTTTCAGCACAATTTTGCGGGCGCCATATTTGATAATATTCCCTATTTAAGGCGGCTAAAGCTTGAAGAAATTGTAGGCGCTAATTATCTTACGGAAAAAAATAATCCATACTACTCCGAATTTTATTTTGGTATAAAACGCCTGCAGTTTGGCGCAGATTATGGTGTAGCTTACCAGGGCAACAAAAAATACCTGCAGGGCTTCCGGATATTTTATGGGTTGAAGTAATTGGCGAACGGTTGAGTGAATTGATTTGGTGAGTAGTTTTTAATGATCGTTAAGTCATTGGGGTATTTGTTTTTGAATCTATATTGAAATAATTCCGAAATCGAGAGTATGCATAAATAATTGTGTCAAGTTAAAAATTCGTAACTTGATACAACAATGAAAGAAGAAAAGTTTGATTTTGAAGAATTCAGCCGCCAGGCAGGTGAGCTGTTGAGGCAAGGCAAGCCGTTTACAGGAAAAGATGGTGTATTTACGCCATTAATAAAACGTATTCTTGAAGCCTCATTGGAGGGTGAACTGGACGAACATTTACAGGAAAGCCGTAAACCCTCGAAGAATCGCCGGAATGGCCATACACAAAAAAATCTCAAGAGCTCTTTGGGGAGCCTTGAGATTTTTACCCCGCGCGACCGTAATGCCACTTTTGAGCCGCAAACTGTTCCCAAGCACCAGCGCGCTGTCAGCGATGATATAGACAAGAAAATACTCGCCCTGTATGGCCTTGGCATGAGTTACTCGGATATTCAGTCGCATTTGAAGGATATGTACGGTGTAGATATCTCCGATGGCACCTTAACGGCCATTACCGACAGGATTATCCCGGCGATCAAAGAATGGCAGAACAGGCCATTGGAAAACACTTACCCGGTGATCTGGCTGGATGCCATGCACTTTAAAGTAAGACACGAAGGCATGGTCAAAAGCAGGGCTATCTATTCCGTTTTAGGAGTGACTCTTGATGGACAAAAAGAAGTAATAGGCATTTATTTTGGTGATAATGAAAGCAGCACTTACTGGCGCCAGGTATTAAACGACCTGAAAATGCGGGGAATACAGGACATCTGCATCGCTTGCATAGATAACCTTAAAGGCTTTGGTGATGCTATTGAAGATGTGTTTCCTCAGACAGAGGTACAGTTATGCCTTGTTCATCAAATGCGTAACAGCATGAAATACCTAAGCTGGAAAGACCTCAAACCCTGTGTCGCTGACTTAAAAAAAGTTTATAAGGCCAATAATGCAGAGATGGCTTTAGTTTATCTCACTCAGGCAGAAGAAAAATGGGGCAGTAAGTATGCAGTTATCTTTAAAAGCTGGCGGACTAACTGGGACAGAATTGCTACCTTTTTCCAATATCCGCCAGCTTTAAGAAAAATAATTTACACAACCAACCCTATTGAAAGTTACCATCGAATGGTTAGAAAGGTCACCAAAACAAAAGGCGCTTTCAGTTCTGAAGACGCTATCGTTAAACAGATCTACCTTGCTACCATAAACTGTAACACCAAGTGGCAAGGTCCTATGTTTAACTGGACTGCTGTTAGAATTGATTTAAATATGTACTTTGGTAATAGATTATTTAATGACACAGTTATTTGAGCACTACCGAAATCGAAATTCCGAATTCCGAAATCTAACCGCTATCTTTGCACTTCATTTAACACCGTTTGCAGCGGCATCAATGATTTTATGGAAAAATATAATACGCTACTGTACTATTGTTATTCAACAATAGCCGATGCGGAGCAATTTGCTGCCGATCATTTAAAATTTTGTAAAGATTTAGGTTTAACCGGGCGCATTATTGTTGCTGAAGAAGGATTAAACGGGACAGTTTCAGGCGCCCAGGAATCCTGTAAAACTTATATGGATACCCTTCATGCAGATCCGCGCTTTGCAGCTATCGACTTTAAAGTTGATGAAGTGGAGACGCCTTCATTTGTTAAAATGCATGTGCGGTACAAATCCGAGATCGTTCATTCAGGCCTGCGCGATCCGCATATCATTAACCCCCAAATACAAACCGGCAAACACCTTGAACCAAAAGATTTTTTGGCTATGAAGGATGCCGAAGATGTGGTTATAGTGGATGTACGGTCGAACTACGAGCATAATTTGGGTAAATTTAAAAATGCAATAACCTTTGATATCGATAATTTCAGGGATTTCCCATCAAAGATCAATGAACTTGCTCAATACAAGGATAAAAAAATAGTCACCTACTGCACCGGCGGTATAAAATGTGAAAAAGCCGCGGCCCTGCTTTTACACGAGGGATTTACCGATGTTTACCAGTTACATGGCGGCATCATCAAATATGGCAAAGAAGCCGGCGGCGAAGATTTTGAAGGTAAATGCTATGTGTTTGATAACCGCCTTTCGGTTGATGTGAACAGTGTAAACCCGGTGGTGATCTCAACTTGTTACAACTGCGGTAAAACAACCCACAAAATGATCAATTGTGCTAACCCCGAGTGCAATGAACATTTTACCCAATGCGATGAATGCGGCGAAAAAATGGAAGGCTGCTGCAGCGATGCCTGCCAGGCGCATCCCCGCAAACGAGCTTACGATGGGACTGGTTATTATGTAAAGGTGCCGCAGCCGGTGAATACCGCTAAGAAGGCAAAGATTCTTTCAGAATAACTGACGCAGATGCGATGAAGCCGCGATGCATCGCGGCTCTACGTATTATCAATTTCAAATCGTATTTTCGTAGAGACGCAATACTTTGCGTCTCTGATTCTATTATAAACCATGATGCGTAAAGCAAACCTGATTTTTGCATTTTTTCTGTTGATTAATACCTGGAATGCATCTGGCGCTGATATAAAAAATATCGGCGTTCCTTATGTGCAAAATTATACTAAGGCCTTATACCAGTCGGGTAACCAGAATTGGTCGGTAACGCGCGACGAGCATGGCATAATGTATTTTGGTAATGCCGAAGGCTTGCTGGCTTTTGACGGCCGGTACTGGCAGCTTTACCGCATGCCGAACGGCTTAATTGTACGCTCGGTAGCCGCAGACGGCAAGGGCAAGGTTTATGCCGGCGGTTTTGGCGAATTTGGTTACTGGGAAAATAACAAACAAGGCTTTCTGAAATACAATTCACTGGTACACCTCCTGCCAAAAGATAAACTTCCGAATGAAGAAATCTGGAAAATTTATGTGGATGGCGAGCGGGTAATATTCCAGTCCTTTGGTTCAATTTTCGTTTATTCAAAAGGTAAAATCAGTATCATCAACGCGCCATTCCCCTTTCTGTTTTTGTTTAAAACCGGCAGCCGCTATTTTGTTGAACAGGTAAATGCAGGGCTTTTTGAGCTAAAAAACAACCACCTTGATCTGATCGAAGGCAGCAATAACCTCGGTAACAGCGGGGTGCTCTCAATATTGCCGTTTCAGCATAATAAGTACCTTATAGGTACCGCAAAAAACGGTTTATTTATTTACGATGGTAAAAAGATCAGCGCATGGAATAACCAGGCAAATGATTTTTTAAAAACCTACCAGCTAAATAACGGGGCGGTAATACCCAATAAATATTTCGCCTACGGTACCATTCTCAATGGCATCGTGATTATTGATACTGCGGGTAACGTGGTGCAGCATATTAACAAGTCAAGTGGCCTGCAAAATAATACAGTTTTAAGTTTATATACCGACCCTGAACAAAACCTGTGGGCAGGTTTGGATAATGGAATCGATCGCATAGAGGTAAATTCGCCGCTATATTTTTATTTCGATAAAACGGGACGATTCGGAACTGTTTATTCGAGCATAATCTTTAATAAAAAAATATACCTCGGCACCAACCAGGGCCTTTTTTACAGCGACTGGCTGCCGGGCGGCAACAACCGCTTACTTCAAACTTTCGACTTTAACCTGATCCCCGGCTCACAGGGTCAGGTTTGGGACCTGTCCTTACAGGATGGCCGCCTGCTTTGCGGACATAATGATGGTACTTACCAGGTAAATGGCAGCACTATCAGTAAAATATCATCCCTAAACGGCGGCTGGACTATAAAAAAACTAAACCAAAACCTGCTGATCCAGGGAACATATACCGGGCTGGTTATTTACAGGAAAGATGCCGGCGGCAACTGGGTTTTCGATCATAGAATTAAAGGCTTTGGCGAACCTTCAAGATATGTTGAAGAAGACGATAAAGGCCAGATTTGGGTAGGTCATGCTTATAAGGGGATCTATAAAATTGTATTAAGCAGCGATCTGAAAAAAGTTGTATCCAGCAAATATTACGACAAGCAGTCCGGCTTGCCGGGTAGCTATAATATCAATGTATTTAACCTTAATAACCGGATAGTTTTTTCCTCCGATTCGGGTTTTTGCGTGTACGACGACATAACCGACCGGTTTTACAAATACCAGCAATTGAATAAAATGCTGGGCACCTTCGCCTCATCAAACAAAATTATAGCGGCCATTGGTAAAAAATACTGGTTTATAAACCATGGCCGCGTTGCGCTTGCCGATCTGTCGATGGCGGGTAAACTAACCATCGATTCAAACCGCTTTAATACGTTGAACGGGCAAATGGTGCAGCATTACGAAAACATCAATCTTATCAATAATTCAATTTACCTCATAAGTATTGATGATGGTTTTGTTATCCTGAATGATGACGACGCATTGCTGCCCCTTAAAATACAATTGCCCGATGTTTTGATAAGGAAGGTTGAAAACATAACCGATAAAGTTTCGGTGATCAGCGAAAGCCGTAATAGTATCAATGACGTTGAAATACCATTTTCATTGAATAATATCCGCATTACATATTCGCTTCCCTATTACAGGCAAGCTAAAATAAAATATCAATACTATCTTGAGGGGTATTCAAGGCAATGGTCTGATTGGACGACACAGAGCCAAAAAGAATTTACCAATCTTAATCAGGGTACTTATAAATTTAGCGTACGTGCTAAAATTAGTGATGAAAATATTTCCCCGGTAACCGATTTTACATTCATTATACTTTCGCCCTGGTACGCCACAAAACTTGCCTTGTTCTTTTACCTCTTGCTGATTATTTTAGTCTTTTACATAGTGAGGTACTATTACCATTTAAAACTACAGAGGCACCAGCATGAAATTCATGAAAAACTGCATCATGAGAAAGAGGAGTTTTTAAAGCAGGAGGCGATAGCCAATGAGCAGCAAATTGTAAAAATAAAAAACGAACAGTTGCAGGCCGATCTGGCGAGCAAAAGCAGAGAATTAGCGAACTCAGCCATGAACATCGTGTATAAGAATGAGCTTTTACAAAAAATAAGCGAAGAGATGGGCCATCTCAAAGATAGCTCGGGCAAAAAACTATCCGAAGACCAGTTACGGCGGATCCAGAAAGTAATTGATGAGGGGATGAATGATGAGCGGGACTGGAACATATTTGAAAGCAGTTTTAACGAAGCACATGAAAGTTTTTTCAAAAAACTAAAAATAGGTCACCCCGACCTGGTGCCTAATGACCTGAAACTTTGCGCCTACCTGCGCATGAACATGAGCAGTAAGGAAATGGCCTCATTATTAAATATTTCATTGCGGGGCGTTGAGATCCGGCGTTACAGGCTGCGTAAAAAGTTAAACCTGGAACATGATAAGAACCTTGTTGAGTTTTTGATTGAGCTGTAATGCTGAATTTTATTTGTCGTCGCCAGGCAAATTTTAAGCCAAACCAAGGGTGTTATTGTGAGGCACTCGAACCATGAGCGCAAAGGCACGACGCCAATGCATTAACGCTAATGCAAAACGTACAGGCCCCCCCCGCATGGTTCGAGTGCCCCACCATGACACCCCTTTTTAAATTAGACCAAGTCTTCCTTGTAATAATCCTGTTGCTTTATACTTCGATCTCCCGCAGCTTCTTGCGTAAAAAGCTAAAACCGAGATATATAAAAAGCCTCGCAGACTTTCTCAAATAGCCGCATTACTACATCATTACCACACACAGCCTCCATCCCTTGTAGTAGTAACACGCTTGGCAATGTAGTATGTATGCCCTACACTAACCAGTTATATTTACCTGTTTTTCAATATATTATAAAAATAGTTAAAACAACTTGAGAAAGTGTTTGTTAGTTGATGTAATAATGTAGAGGGATATAATTTGTTAAAATTGTATTATCTATCCAAATTCGTACTACAGAAAACCAATTTTTTTAATCTTACTTTCTTAATTTTTAATTAACCACTTTATGAAGAGAATTTTTACTATCTCAGGGTTAGTGCTATTCTGTTTCTTTTTTATCAACACTGCATTTGCACAAAACATTACCATAAAAGGTAAAGTTACAGATGCTGCTACAGGCGAAAGCCTGATAGGTGTTAGTGTTGCAGTAAAAGGAACAACAACAGGCACACAAACCGATGTAAATGGAGCATACTCAGTTGCTGCGCCATCTACTGCTACTCTGGCATTCACCTATATAGGTTATGCCACCCAAAATGTTACTGTAAACGGCAGAAACATCATTAACGTTCAATTAGTTGCGCAGGCCAACGAATTACAGCAGGTTGTTGTTATCGGTTACGGTACACAACGTAAAGTTGACAATACCGGGTCAGTTGCAACTGTAAAAGGGGCTGATATTGAAAAACAAGCTTCTACTAATCCGCTAAGCGCGTTAGAGGGAAAAGTTGCGGGTGTCGAAATCATTGCCAGCGGACAACCCGGCTCATCCCCTACCATTAATATTCGTGGTTTAGGTACTGTTTATGGCAACAACCAATTATTATATGTTGTTGACGGCGTTTGGTATAATGATGTTAGTTTTTTAAACAACGCGGACATTGAGACACTGACCGTTTTAAAGGATGCCTCCAGTACTGCTATTTATGGTATCAGGGCGGCCAACGGTGTAGTATTAATTACTACCAAACACGGAAAAGCGGGCAAACCGGTCATTAGTTTCAATAACTATGAGGGCTGGCAGTCTGTTACAAACCAGGTTCAAATGGCTAATGGTACCCAATATGCTACTTTAATCAATGAACTGTATACAGAAAATGGTATAACCCCTGCATTTAGTTCTAATCCGGCTCAGTATGGTACCGGCACCAACTGGTACGACCAAATACTACGTAACGCTTTTGTTTCAAACAGCCAGTTATCTGTTAGTGGTGGTACTGATAAATACACTTATAATTATTCAGTCGGCTATCTTGATCAGGACGGAATTGTAAAAACAAATAACTTTAAAAAATACACTATCCACGTTGTCAATGACTTTAAACCGACAAAAAATTTAAGGTTAGGTTTTAGTTTAAGCGGTCAATCCAGCGAGTCTGCTGATATCAATAACGGAATCTTCCATCAAATGTACACAGCGGCGCCAATAGTGCCTGTTTACTATAATAATGGCAAATATGGCGATCCGACTGATTATAACATTGGTGGTGGCGCGAACTATAACCCGCAGGCTACCATAGATTTTTTTAATCAGCGTTCAACAAACAAACGGTTTACCGGTTCAGTTTATGGCGAATATGATATTTTAAAAGGTTTAAAATTCAGGACAAGCTTCGGCGGTGATGTGGCACAAGCCGAAGTAAGGGACTATCAGCCAATTTATTATGCTACAAGCGGACAGCAAAGCGCCACTTCTTCCTTAGGTCTGAACCATACTGAAAACAGGAACTGGATTTGGGAAAATACCTTAACCTATGATAAAACCATTGGTAAACATAAAATAACTGCATTAGCAGGTTATAGCGCCCAACGTGCTGCATCAACTTATGCAACCGCATTTGCCGATAGCGTGCCCGATGCCAAAAGCGGCAATTTACATACATCTTACCCCGCAGGCGTAAATCAAGGTATTTATTACCGGCCTGGGGATCCTCTCGTTACTACAGAAGTTTCCCAGTTTGCCCGGGTAAATTACTCTTATAATGATCGTTACCTTTTAAATGCATCTATCAGGCATGATGGCGCGTCTGAGTTTTATCCGACACCCTACGGCTGGTTTCCTTCAATAGGTGCAGGATGGGTTATCAGCAATGAAGATTTCATGAAAAACCAACACGTTTTCAGTAATTTGAAATTGCGCGCCAGCTATGGTGTAGTTGGTAATGCTGTCGTGCCAATAAATCCAAGTACCCTGACGGTTACTAACGACCCTACCCAATACACAGCCATTTTTGGCACCCCCCCAACAACCATTAACGGCATTAGTGTAAATACCGTTGTACCCCCTACAATTACCTGGGAAAAAGCGGAGGCAACTGATATTGGTATAGAAGGCTCCATTATTAATGATCATTTAACTTTCGAAGCCGACTATTATAACCGGGAAACGAAAAATGCAATTTTCAATGTCCCAATCCCTGGATCGACAGGCGAAAATGGTCCTGGTGGCGGTATTTTGGCAAATCAGGCCGATATAAGGAACAGGGGCTTTGAGTTTTCATTAACCTGGAGACAACAAGTTAATAAAGACGTATTTTACTCAATCAGCCCGAATCTTGGCATCAATAACAATGTTGTTTTGCGTGTAATTTCGGGGAATAATGCCCTGTATGGCGGAGGAAATGGCATTACAAACGGTTTACTTGCCACCCGTACTGTTCAGGGTGAGCCAATTGGTGAGTTCTTTGGTTATAAAGTTGCCGGTATTTTCCAAACAGCTGCCCAGGTTGCCTCTTCTGCACAAAAAGGAACGGCCCAAGCGGGCGATTTTATTTACCAGGATGTTGATGGAGATGGAACGATAACAACCAAAGACCGTGTAAATTTGGGTAATCCCAATGCAAAATATGGTTATGGTGTAAATATGTACCTAAAGGTTAAAAACTTCGATTTAACTATAGACCTTCAAGGCAGGGCCGATGTGAGCGTATATAATGCAAATCTTGCTTATCGTTTTGGTAACGAAAACTTTACCCAGGACTTTTACGCTAATCGCTGGCATGGTCCGGGTACCTCCAATACCTATCCTTCGGTAAATATTGGATCGGCTACTGACTCGGCGCCTAACTCGTTTTACGTTTCGAGCGGTTCCTATTTCAGAGTTCGAAATGCACAGCTTGGCTATACACTACCAGGCGATGTATTAAAGAATCTGGGTGTACGCAGCATCAGGTTTTTTGCAAATGCGCAAAATGCCATTAATATATTCGGATATAAAGGCTTCAGCCCTGAAATTGGGGGCGGTACGCTCAACCAGGGTCTTGACGCCAATGTTTATCCTTTATATGCTACTTACAATTTTGGTGTTAACGTTACATTTTAATCCGCAATACGATGAAAAATAAAAAATATTTTATACAGAAAGCAGTCGGACTAAGTATGATTGCTTTGTTAACAATTTCGCAGGGGTGCAAGAAGAGTTTCTTAGATACAACATCCTCTTCGATAACAGCTGCCCAATTTTGGCAAACCAGTGCAGATGCTGCGGCAGCAAATGCTGCTATGTATGCTGATTTGCACAACTGGAACGATCTCGCCTTTGCGCCAATTGCTTTAGAGAGCATGGGGTCGGATGATGTTACTAAAGGTTCGGTACCAACCGATGCCACATTTATGACCACATACATGAACTTTACTGTTAGTTCAGGTGATGGACAGTTGGAAGGTTTTTGGCAAGGAATGTACAACAACATCAATTTTGCAAACCAGATATTGGATAATATTCCCAATATCAATATGGATGCAACATTGAAGGCAAGGTACCTGGCTGAGGCGCAATTTATCCGCGCTTACGACTATTTCAGACTTGTACGTGCGTTTGGTGATGTTCCACTGCGGACACATGTTCCAAAAACAGCTGCGGATTATAACCTGGCCCGCGCGCCAAAAGCGCAGGTTTGGGCGCAGATAGAGGCTGATTTAACCAGCGCTGCATCCGTGCTGCCAACCACTTATGGCGCGGCCGACATTGGGCACGCTACCAAAGGAGCCGCATTAGCTTTGCATGCTAAGGTTGCCTTGTACCAAAATAAGTGGGCCGATGTTGTAACTTATACTAACCAGGTTACTGCTTTGGGTATTTATTCGTTATTTCCTGATTATGAAAAATTATTCAGGACCACGAACAAAAACAGCGTTGAATCTATTTTCGAGATTCAAAACATGTTAATACCAAACCACCCTTCATGGTCGAATTCACAATACTCACAGGTGCAAATGCCAAGGGTAACTGAAAGTTGGGGAGGTTGGGGCTTTAACGATCCGAGCCCAAGTCTGATCGCTGAGTTTGAGACCGGCGACCCGCGCTTAGCCGGAACAGTTATTGTTACGGGTACAACCACACCTGAGGGGGATATGATCGACGCTTCTGCTCCAGACCCTTATTATAACATGAAATCATATGTGCCTGCTGCTTTATACGTTTCGGGTTATAACCAGGGCTGTCAGCAGGATTTTATGGTCTTGCGCTACGCTGAAATATTGTTAATGAACGCAGAAGCAAATAACGAACTGGGAAACAATGCTGCCGCATTAGCATCCTTAGAACAGGTAAGAGCAAGGGCAAGAGAGGGCAATCCTGCGATTTTGCCAAAAGTTACCGCTACCGATCAGACAACTTTACGTACAGCAATTTACCATGAAAGACGTGTAGAATTAGGCATGGAGTTTGATCGTCACTTTGATGTGATACGCACAGGCAGGGGTGCCGCTGTGTTTGGCCCGCAGGGATTTGTAACCGGCAAAAGTGAAGTTTGGCCGATCCCGCAAAATGAGATTGATCTAAGTGCTGGTACTTTAAAGCAAAATCCTGGTTATTAATTATTTAATTAAAGAAAAAATGATGAAAACAATAAAAAATACACTTATAGCGGGCCTTATCGGTCTTGTTATAGTTTTCACTATATCCTCGTGCCAGAAGAGCTTCGATCCAAAATCGTATGCGCCTAAAAAGCCAGCGCCTACATTTGGCGGATATGGTGCTTCAAGTCAAATTGAAACCAGTAGTTTGGTTGCTTACTGGCCGTTTAACGGCGATTTAAAAGATAGTATATCAGGCATCGCAGGTGTTTCAACCGGAACAAGTTTCACATCCGGAACTGCGGGAAAAGCATTACAAGGAGCGGCAAACGCATATGTAATCAGCGCTGCTCCGTCAGCCGTAAAAGCATTACATAGCTTTACTTTAACTGTGTGGTACAACAATCCCGAAAACACTAATGGCCTGATAAATCCAGTAGATATTGTTAACAACCAATACTTCTGGGGAAATTTTGATTTATTTATTGAAAACCCGCCAAGTGCAACATCAGGCCAACTTAAATTGCACATGTTTAACCATGGCGCCAGTACAAGCGGAAGTGATATATGGGCAGGCGATTATGTAATTACCAGTGCATACAACCAGTGGAACCAGATTGGAGTTACCTATAACGACGCTACAGGTACTGCGGTTGTTTACTATAACGGCGCAGCTGTAGGTACAGCAACCAACGCAGGATTTACGCCTTTAGACTGGTCTGGTGTTACACAAATGGTTTTCGGGACTGTACAGTTTGAAACTAACCCATCCCTTACGTCAGCTACAGGTTCACAACCGTGGGCAAATTACATAACCGGCGCAATGGACCATGTAAGGATATATAACACTGTGTTAACAGCATCCGAAGCCTCGGCTTTGTATCATCTGGAACAGTTAGGAAGATAAACATTTGATTTGATTTGGTTGTGAGGTTGTCTGCCCGTCCGTCAGTTGGCGGACGGGTCAGTCAGCCTCTTTTTCTGAATTATTTATACTTAGGTTTTTTACAAGCAATTGCGGGGAATGGGAAATTTAAAAGTTTGTGTTGCATTAGTGGTTTTAAGTATGCTTTTCGGTTGCAAAAAAAACAACCCGCCCCCTCCTGTTCAGGTTGTTCCTGCATCATTCAGTTTCAACGCATTAAAGGTAAACGGTATTTATAACGGGTATACCTATAAGGGCGTCAATACAGCGCCTGTGATAAAACTATCTTTTTCGGCAGCAATTAGTCATGTTTCAGTAAATACCAGTGTTGCATTTAAAAGTAACGCCGGGGCACCTGTAACTTATACAACCTCCTACCAGAACAACGACAGCACCGTAGTGATAACACCCAATGGGTTGTCACCAATTACGCAGTATACCCTCAACGTTTCAACTAACCTGCAATCGTCAGGCGGTGGTAATTTACAATCACCAGTTACTGTGCAGCTAACTACCGCAATTGACACTACCAATAAATTCCCTGTGATAACTGATGACCAGTTGCTCAACCTTGTTCAGCAGCAAACATTCAAATATTTTTATGATTTCGGTCACCCAATAAGCGGTTTAGCGCGCGAGCGCAATACTTCAGGCGATGTAGTAACTACAGGCGGTTCGGGTTTTGGCATTATGGCCCTGGTTACCGGTGTAAGCCGGCAGTTTATTACCAGGGCGCAGGGTTTGGCCCGGATGCAGCTGATCGTAGGTTTTTTAAAGAACAATGCGCAAACATTTCACGGGGCATTCCCCCATTGGATGAATGGCGCAACAGGGGCTGTTGTCCCCTTCGGCACCCAGGATGATGGCGCCGACTTGGTTGAGACGTCTTACTTAATGGAAGGCCTGCTTACCGCACGTCAATACTTTAATGCCTCCAGTGCCCCTGAAAGTCAGTTAAGGGCTGATATCAATACACTCTGGAACAATGTACAATGGAGCTGGTTCCAGAATGGTCAAAACACATTATTCTGGCATTGGAGTCCAGATTATGCATGGTCATCAAACATGCAGGTTAACGGTTGGGACGAAGCTTTAATCACCTATGTAATGGCCGCATCCTCAACAACCTTTCCAATTACTAAAGCTGTTTATGATAATGGCTGGGCAGGTAATGGCAATATGAAAAATGGCAATTCATACTATGGCGTCCTGTTACCATTGGGTCCGGCAGAAGGCGGCCCTTTGTTTTTTGCTCATTATTCCTTTTTAGGGATAAACCCCAACAACCTTTCCGATGCCTATGCCAGCTACGATGTACAAAACAAGGCACATGCTACCATAAACTTTAACTATTGCGTTAGCAACCCGAACGGTTTTTATGGCTACGGCGCAAATTGCTGGGGACTTACTGCAAGTGATATTCAGAACAACGGGTACACGGCAAGTTCGCCGACCAATGACGTTGGCGTAATTGCACCGACTGCGGCTATAGCTTCGCTGCCTTATACGCCAACACAGTCTATGCAGGCCCTTCGCTTTTTTTATTATAAACTGGGCGATAAAATGTGGGGGCCTTATGGGTTTTACGATTCGTTCAGCCTTGATAGTACCTGGTTTGCTACCTCAGACCTTGCCATTGATGAAGGGCCAATAATTGATATGATTGAGAACTACCGGAGCGGCTTGCTCTGGAATTTATTTATGAGTTGCCCCGAAGTAAAAACCGGGATGAAAAACCTGGGCTTTCAAAGTCCGAATTTATAACCATGTTCCTCGCACTGGCAACGAGAAGCAAATAAAAATTACTCGAATGAAAAAACTTATACTCCCCTTTTTAATTTTAATATCCACCTGTTGCCTGGCCCAAAAACCCGAAAAAACAACAACATTTGAAAGTATAAAACCTGTTGGTATTATAAAAAATCTAACGGACAGCGCTCTTCTGGATGTTGTTCAACGACAGACTTTTCGCTATTTCTGGGATTTTGGACACCCGGTTAGCGGTTTGGCCCGGGAAAGAAATAATGTGGCTTATGATTACGGGAACGAGGTAGTTACTATCGGCGGTTCCGGATTTGGTATAATGAGCATAATTGTTGCCGACCATAGAAAATGGATCACCCATGAGCAGGCTGTTGACCGGATACTTAAGATTGTTGAATTTTTATATCACGCAGATGCCTATCACGGTGTATTTCCGCATTGGCTGAATGGCGAAACGGGTAAAATTATTCCTTTTAGCCGTAAGGATGATGGCGGCGACCTGGTTGAAACTTCTTATCTTTTCCAGGGTTTATTATGTGCCAGGCAATATTTTAACGGCGACAATCAAAAAGAGCAGCAGATCCGCGGCAGAATAAATGGCATGTGGAATGATATTGAATGGAACTGGTACACCCGTGATGGAAGGGATAATTTATACTGGCATTGGTCGCCAAACAATGGCTGGGCTATGAATTTCCCTATCCGTGGCTTCAATGAATGCTTAATTGCGTACATACTTGCTGCCTCTGGCGACAGGTACCCCGTTTCATCGGATGTTTATCACCGCGGATGGACACAAAGCGAATTTTTCAATAATGGTAAAACGTTTTACGGGCATAAACTTCCCTTAGGGTTTGATTACGGGGGCCCTCTTTTCTTTTCTCAATACTCTTTTCTGGGTCTTGATCCAAAGGGTTTAAAAGACAGGTACGCCGATTATTGGGAACAAAACACCAACCATACCCTCATTAATCATGACTACTGCGTTGATAACCCTAAGAAATTTAAAGGTTATGGCTTAAACTGCTGGGGCCTTACGGCAAGCGACAGCTTTGAAGGCTATAGCGCCCATTCGCCTACAAACGATCTTGGTGTGATCTCCCCTACTGCTGCGTTATCAGCATTTCCTTATACCCCTGAATATTCTATGCAGGCTTTGCGCCATTTTTATTATGATCTGGGCGATAAAACCTGGGGCGATTATGGATTTGTTGATGCTTTCAGCGAAACGCACAACTGGTACGCAAAATCGTATCTTGCCATTGATGAAGGGCCAATTGTGGTTATGATTGAGAACTACCGCAGCGGGTTATTGTGGAATTTGTTTATGAGCTGCCC
>Ga0364874_10193_pt1 | contig 36305 bp, 26 predicted proteins | sample ExccelAu500001D4_2_FD_206922 | JGI IMG/M metagenome (GOLD analysis project Ga0364874, IMG submission 206922) | Enriched cells from Trout Bog Lake Hypolimnion, Wisconsin, USA - BchlTB.Aug07.5000.01.D4 | ecosystem: Environmental > Aquatic > Freshwater > Lake > Hypolimnion/Profundal zone | place... | reverse complement strand
CGAAATGTTCAGCAACAGCTTCATAATTTCCGGGTGGCAGGACGCCACCTTCTACTTCAGGCACGGTTGCCTGACGCCACGCAGCCTTGGCCAAAAAGCCGGCATGGACTTTCGCCCACGCCGGCTGGTGTATCCTATTGGAATTCAAGGCAATCTTGACAACGATCAATTGTGACCCGCATCCGCCGCCGAGGTGGTCTTGGAAGCCACCATGTTATTCAAGCTAATCTCGTGATTGTTGTCAAGATTGCCTTGAATTCCAACCTTGGTGGAAGTGCCGTCCGGTCCAATCATCATATTATAAACCGTTGCTCCCGCAGTGCTCAGGTTGTGAGCTGATTCGAAGATCCACTCATTGCCCCAGAAGGAGTAGGTGCCATTCTCGACGTTTTGCACGGTCTCAGCGACACCGTTGTAGGTCAGGCCGACGGCCGAACCAGCCGGAGCGGTCGGCACACCTTGAATGCCCAGCGCAACGTCCGCGTCATAGAGTCCGACATAAGCAATGGCGTACCAGCCGGTCTGGGGGGAACCAAGGATATTGCCAAGAATCGGATCGGTGCTCGTGGCACTGCCGGTGTAGGTCAACGTGGTGGCCAAGGTGCCGCCGCTGTTCTGACCTTCAATGCTCTTGCCCTTGCCGCTCAGGAGGTTGGTAGGGCTGATCGTCGCAACGCCAGAGACATTGGCGATCTCGATTTGAGAAGGGTTGTTAACCAAGCCAAATTGAGTGTCCAACATGGTGTTGACGAACGTGCCCGACTGATTGTCGCGACCGGCAACATAGACGTACTTCGTATCGGCCGGATTGCCGGTGAACAAGGCCAGCGGGGTGCCACCGCTCAAGGCAACGCGCAGCGCCGGATCAGTGACGTTGGTCAAGCGTGACCAATCGGCGGGAGCCGTCGAGGGTTGACCGCTGCTGGCCACTTGCGCGTTCTTCACCCAGAGAAACGGAACAATGCCAACCTCGTCAGCAGCGAGGGACGGGCGTGGATTCAAAGACACACTCTGGTCGGTATCCGCCATGGCGAGATCCACCGTGTGAGAATCAGTAGTGGCCGGAGTAGTGATATAGTTACCAGCAGTTATGTTGTCTGCCATGAAGCTTTCCTTGCCAGCACCCGCCGCCGCCGTCACGTCACCGATGCCCGCTTCCGAACCGGACCAAGAACACTTGATGATGTACGGCTGGCCACCGATATTGCCGGAGAAGTTCATCAGACCGGCGGTATGGGGGTCAAGGTTGCCAACCGTCGAGCACTTGTACGCAGCCACTGTGGGGGCCGCATCGAACACGCTCGTGTTGAGCGTGTCATAGATGGCCGGACGAAACGCCGTCGAGCCGGTGATATAGACATAGGACGTGGGGGCAGCACTGGCCACGCTCATCATCGAGACGAGAGCCAATCCCGCCAAGGCAGAGGTGTATTTGTTCAATTTCATATTATTTTATTGCGTTGTTTTGTGTTGTGTTTGTTGTGTTTTGTGTGTTTTTTGGACCAAGGAATCAAGCTTGTTTGCGGCTGAATTTATTGCGGAAGGCAAAGGCCAACAGGCCGGCGACCGCGAACATGGCGTTGGTGGCGGGTTCTGGAATGGTGCCGTAAACTAAAGCGCCATTGTCTTGAAGCGTGAAAGTGTCCAAGAAAGTGCGGGTGGAGCTACCGGTTCCTACCGTCGTGGCGTAGAAATCCAGAGCGCTGGATTGGTCTGCCTGGCCTTCGCCAGGCGCGCCATTGACGGAGCCAAGATTGGCAAAGATCGTGCCCGTGCCGCCGCCGACGGTCGAACCGTACCAACTGCTCTGGCCAGTGGCCGTTTCCGGAACAATGGCTGAACTCACATTGCCCAAGAGCGCACTGCCCAAACCGCCAATGGCGGTATTAGCTGTGTTAAAAACACTGATGCTATTGATCTTGTTCGGCAGTATGGCGCCGGTATGGGTCGAGAAAACTGTTTGCGGTCCCGTGGAGTCACCAACGACACCAAATTGCAGGTTGGGGTCAGTGGCCGAAATCCCGGCGCTGCTGAGCAGGCTGGCAATGTCCCAGTAGTGGCCATCTACCAGCCACGATTCCGGACCGAGGTTCACGAGCAGGTCGTTGCCGGAACCGGTGGTGAAACCAGCGATCAGGTCGCCCTGTGCATAACTGTTGACTAAAACCTGCTGCGCTTGTGCGGAAACAACCGACGCCAGAGCGAGACCCACGATGGCCGCACCCTTGGCGGTGTTTTTTAATCTGTTTTTCATATTTCTGTGATTGATTTGTGTGTTTGTGTTTTGCTGTGCCTATTACCGGACCAACTGTGGTTCAGTGCTGACTACCTTAGCCGAAGCCAAAAATAAAACCACCAGTTCAAGGACATGTTTAGCTTGTTTTGTGGCTTGAAACAATTTTTGTAAAGCATTGTATTGGAATGGGTTACAAATAAAATGTCCTGCCGGCTGGCGCGCAACGCCCGATTGACACAGAAACGTAACAGAGGCGCAGCCGATGCCGGCGCAAAAAAGGGGGCTCAAATGGAGTTTTTGACCGTTTTGGGGGCCGGGCTGGGTGGATGCGGGCCGGCCCTTTCGTCCGCCTCCGCCTCGTCTTCGTCCTCGAACCGCAAAAAGCGAGGATGGAAGATGAAGGGTGGAGGAGAGAAAAAACGCAGAGGCGCAGAGAGAGCGGAGGAACGCGAAGTTTTTGATCCTTAAAAAGAGCACTTGAAACCACGAAATACTCAAAATGCATGAAAACTCGGTACAACTGTGAAGATGATTGCTTCACCCGGCAGGGGAAGACAATGGCCGCAATGAAAGAAGGTTTCCGTTCGTTGTTTTTCATGTTTTTCGTGGTTAATCTCCCGTCAGTTTTTTCACCACGGATGACACGGATTCCACGGATTTCCGCTCACCGTCCACCGCCCACTGCCCCTTGCCCATCCGTGTTCATCCATGTCCATCTGTGGTTGATCAGCATTCTTCCGGCTTGGGCGGACAAAGTTGTTGCCAAATTGTAACATGCAAAAGCGCGGCGGCGGCTTCAAACTAAGGGCGTGAAGCTTGAGCAGGAACGATTCTGATAAAAACACAAAAAACAAAACCAGTGAGGATGAGGATGAGAACGAGGATGATTTCCCCTCTGTATCTCTGTGTCTGTGTGGTCCAGCCCATCACGCAACGCGTTTCCCGCATCCCGCATCCCGCATCCCGCACTTGTTTCCCATCGGTGGTTAAGGTTTCTGCCTGCATTCGTCATTCGTCATGGACCTTGAAAAGCGCCTGGGTGGCCGCCGTGCTGGCCATTCTGTTGCCGGCCAGCGCGAGCAACCGGGTGGTGGCTTGGGGGGCGGGAACAACCTTCAATCCAGCGGACAAGTATGACTACGGACAATCCATGGTTCCCGCCACGCTGACGAATGCCGTGCAGGTGGCGGGTGGTGGGCGGCACAGTTTGGCGTTGCTGGCCAACGGTACCCTGGTGGGATGGGGCGATGATTCCCTCTCGGAACTGGATTTCTCCCCGGCCGGAGCCAGCAATTACGTGGCCGTGGCTTGCGGGTTGCAACACAGCCTGGCATTGCGGACCAATGGCATGGTGGCGGCGTCGGCGGGTGACAACAGCTTTGGGCAGATCGGCGTGCCGGCGGGTTTGAGCAACGTGGTGGCCATTGCCTGTGGGTTTTATCACAGTATGGCGCTCAAAGCGGACGGCACGGTGGTGGCGTGGGGCGGGAACAATTTTGATGGCAGCCAGGTCAATTATGGGCAGGGAACCGTGCCGCCGGGTTTGTCCAACGTGGTGGCCATTGCCGCCGGCAGCTACCACAATTACCGGGTCTATGTGACACGCCTGCGTTCCGCCGGCTGCCCCGAGACCACCGTGCGGGACATCGTTTGGGGCGATGCCGAGCGGGTCTTCGCCAAAAAGCGTCAGGAATTGAACTTGGATGCCCGTCAAGCCGGCAAGTGGTCCACAGCGGCGGAGCGCCAGATGGTCGCCGATTTGTTGGGGGATGCCAGTCTTGCCGCCGGCGGTTCCGAGGCAACCGCCCCAGGCCAGAGCGATGCCCAACCGGCGGCGGTTGCTTTGTATCCGTTGGTGTTCCAACCGGTGGATCTGGCCGCACTGGGATTCAACGATGACCAGGTGAGCGCCGTGGAGCAGGTACGCCAGCAATTTATTGACGCGATTGGAGGAACGAATCAGAATCCCGCCGCCTCAGACTACTGGCAACGATGGCAGCAAGCCCAAAAGACGGTGGACACTTTGATCCGGGGACAGCTTGGCAGCAAGGCCTATATGCAATACGAAATGGCGGTGCTACAGGCCCAACAGGCCGCGGCGCAACCGTAGTGGCAAGGGCTTCTCGTCCGCTCGTTTCATCCTGAGCACGCTTGGACTCCGGATTTCAGATTTCAGAACCGGGGATGGGAACGCGCGGGCGAGACGCGCGCGCCACTACCACTCACTGCGCCGCCGGCTTTTCCGCTATGGCTGCCCCATTTTCAGCCGCCGACACCTTCGCGGTGCCTTGCGCCACTTCTTGCGCGTAACTGTCTGCCCGCCGCATGGCTTCGGCAATCTGCTCGGGCGTCAGGTGTGCATGTGAGAGCGGGCTGGTACCGTTCAGTGCCTCTTGGTAGCGCTTGGCCACCAAGATTCCACGTCGCAACGCCAAAGTGAACCATTTATAGGCCTCCACCGGGTCTCTGTCCACACCGGTTCCAGCTTCATACATCCGGCCCAAGTTCATCATTGCCCGGCCGTCTCCCCGCCGCACCGCGTCCCGGAAGCACTTCAGCGCGAGTGCCGGGTTCTTGTTGGTTCCGCCGCTCTCGTAGGCCAAACCGAGATTGTTTAGGCAATCCAACCGGCCTTGGACCACGGCATTGCTATAGTATTTTAGCGCCGCTTGATAATCGAGCTTGAGGCCTTGGTCCCCAAAGAAATAAAGGTCGCCCAAAGTCGCCAGCGCATCAGGCTGATTCTGTTCCGCCGCTTTCCGGTACCATTTCAACGCCTCCGACATGTCCTTGGATACCCCGCGGCCGATGGCGTAATCATGCCCCAGACTATATTCGGCAAGTGGGTCACCCTGCTCGGCGGCGCGGCGATACCACTGAACGGCGGTCTCATCGTCTTGTTTCACGCCCAGCCCCTTGGCGTAAAACGCCCCCAGATCATTTTGCGCCAACGCGTAACCCTGGCTCGCGGCCTGGCGGAAATACTCCGCCGCCTTGGCATAATCCTGCGGCACGCCCTGGCCGTGGGCGTACTGTTTGCCCAGAAAATATGCCGCCTGGGGATCGCCTTTGGCCGCCGCTGCCTGGGCGGTGTCCAGCGTAAATCCTCCTTCGGCCGGCAATCTGCCGGGCAGCAGCAGCAGCAGGGCCAGGCCCAAGACGGCTGATGCCGGAGACATGACCATCACTTGCATCGGAAACTTTTTCATAATGTCGGTTATTTTGCCCAATTCCACGGCGGAAGGTCACGTCAAAATTGCCCGCCAAATGTTACAACATGATGACTTATGTTACAATCCTGTGTCATTACCCCAAACGCTCCAATTGCGGGCGGCCAGATGTGCTGTATGTCCCTGTGTTGCAACGTCTTATACGCAGGCAAGGCGCTTCAGACAGTGGACGGTTAAGCAGCTCCTATTCCATTGACAAACCAAACACAACCGATAAATTATCAGCTTCTTTATTCAACTACAATTAAACTGAACCATGAACTTTAAATCGCAGCAATTTCTTGGAGCGTTTGCCGCTTGCGGCATTTTGGCGGCAGTCACTTCCGCCCAGGCCTATCAGCCTTTGGGCGGCACCTATGCGGAAGGAGACCTGCTGGTCGGGTTCACTACCGGCGCCGACAATGACTTGATCGTGGATCTCGGCCCGGCCTCCAGCGCACTCAGTAATGGGAATCAATGGAACTTGGGCAGCCTGCTCACCGGCAATCTGGCTGGTTTGAACAACGTCAGTTGGGGTGTCGTCGGCTGCACAACCGGTCCGTCTCAGGTCTATACCACCGTGGCCGGAACCACGCTTCCAAACCATTTTAATAATCTTAGTGTGTTTAGAACTATCGAGACCGCATTGAACGGTCTGGGGTCGGATCTCAATGGCGCCACCGGCTACGGCACCCCCTCGGCCAGCGCCGCCGGTGACGGCAGTTGGTATGATGGGACGGATTCAGTGGGAACCCAGACGTTTTTTAGCAACTACGGAAATCCCAATGACAGCACGGCCAGTGGTCTGCCCAGCACTTTAAATTTTTATACGGTTTTGCAAGGATCGTCGGGAGCCAGGACGTTGACTGGTACGTTCAGCATCACTTCCGCAGGCATCTTGACTTACAACGCAAACACGACCAAGCCGACACCGCCAAATCCGAAGATCGTGCAGATTACCTGTTCGGCCACCACTTCGACCTCGACGATTTACTTCACCACGACGAACGGTGGTTCGTTCACTTATACCTACACGCTGCTTTACACGAACTCGACCGGATTGGGCGCGCCGGCGGCCAGTTGGCCGGCGTTCACCACGACGGTTACGGGCAATGGACTGACGAATTCCTTGACCGACACCTCGGCGGCCTCGAACCGGTTTTACCGGATTAGCGTGCAATAAGCGTATTCACTATTAAGAATAAGATAAGCCATTATGTTTAAATCGAAGCAGTTTCTTGGAGCGTTTGCCGCTTGCGGCATTTTGACGGCAGTCACTTCCTCCGCCCAGGTGTATCAGCCATTGGGGGGCGCCTATGCGGAAGGTGACCTGCTGGTCGGATTCACGACCGGCGCCGACAACGACTTGATTGTGAATCTGGGGGCGGCGGCCAGTGTGCTCAGCAATGGCAACCAATGGAATCTGGGCAGTTTGCTCACCGGCAACTTGGCCGGGCTGAACAACGTCAGTTGGGGGATCGTCGGTTGCGCAACCGGTCCGTCTCGGGTTTATACCACCATGACTGGAACCACGCTTCCGAACCATTTCAATAATCTCAGTCAATTTAATGCTATTGTGACCGCATTGAGCGGTCTCGGGTTGGATCTCAGCGACCCCAGCGGCTACGGCACCCCCTCGGCCAGCGTCGCCGGTGACGGCAGTTGGTATAATGGCACTGACATTGTGGGAACCCAGACGTTTTATAGCAACTACGGAAATCCGAATGGCAGCACGGCGAGTGGGCTGCCAAGTACTTTGGATTTCTATACGGTCTTGCAAGGATCGTCGGGAACCCGGACTTTGAATGGCACTTTCACCATCACATCCGCAGGAATATTGACCTTCAACACAACCTCCACCAAACCGACCGCCGGATTTATGGGGGTGCCAACGAGTGGTTATGCGCCGTTGCCGGTGGTGTTCACCGATGCTTCCAGCGGCAATATTACGAATTGGGTTTGGAATTTCGGCGACGGGAATTCCATCACGAACAGCAGCAACGCCAGTGTGACCAATACCTACGCCACGGCTGGTAATTACACGGTCACTTTGACGGTGGCTGGGGCAGGCGGGGCGAATACCGATACGCAGAGTAATTACGTGACCGTGTCCACCCCTTCTACGGTGCCCACCGCCGGATTTACGGGGACGCCAACCACCGGCTATGCCCCGCTGCCGGTGGTGTTCACCGATGCGTCCAGCGGCAGCATCACGAATTGGGTTTGGAGTTTCGGCGATGGGAATTCCATTACCAATGGCTCCAGCAGCAGCGTGACCAACACCTATGCCGCAGCGGGAAGCTATACGGTCGCTTTGACGGTCAGTGGGCCAGGCGGGGCGAACACCAACACCAAGAGCAGCTATGTGGTCGTTTCCACCCTCCCCGCCGCGCCGACGGCCGGGTTTACGGGGGGGCCGACCAGCGGTTATGCGCCGCTGCCGGTGGTGTTCACGGATGCCTCCAGCGGGAGCTTCACGAATGAGGTCTGGAGTTTTGGCGACGGGAGCTTCATCACCAATAGCACCGGCACCAGTGCCAATGCGACCCACACCTACACCGCCGCCGGCACTTACACGGTCACCTTGACCGTGAGCGGGCCAGGCGGGGTGAACACCAATACGCAGATCAATTATGTGGCCGTTTCCGCGCCACCCGCCGTGCCGGTGGCCGGATTCACGGCGACGCCGACCAGCGGTTATGCGCCGCTGCCGGTGGTGTTCAGCGATACTTCCAGCGGGAGCATCACTAACTGGGTCTGGAATTTTGGCAACGGGCGTTCCATTACGAACAGCACTGCTGCTAATGTGACCAACCTTTACGCCGCCGTCGGCAGTTACACGGTCGCTTTGACAGTGAGCGGACCAGGCGGGGTCAACACCGCTACCCACAGCAGCTATGTGACCGTTTCCAACGCCCCGGCGCCGACGGCCGGATTCACCGCGATGCCGACCAACGGGTATGCGCCACTCCCGGTAATTTTCGCCGATGCCTCCAGCGGCAGCATCACGAACTGGGTCTGGAATTTTGGCAACGGGCATTCCCTCACGAACACGACCGGGGGCGAGGTGACCAACATCTATGCGGCCGCCGGCAAATATGCGGTCAGCCTCAAGGTGACCGGTCCGGGCGGAGCCAACACCAATAGCAAGAGCAATTATGTGATCGTTTCCAACGCCCCGGCGCCGACCGCCGGATTTGCCGGGACGCCAACCAATGGTTTTGCCCCGCTCCAGGTGGCATTTACTGACGCCTCCAGCGGGGACATCACGAACTGGGTGTGGAACTTCGGCGACGGCCATTCCGTGACGAATAGCGCGGGCGGCGCCATGGCCCATTCCTACACCGCCGCCGGAAAATTCACGGTCAGCCTCAAGGTGGCCGGGCCAGGCGGGACGAGCACCAGCACCAAGACCAGTTATGTGTCGGTTACCGGGCCGGTGGCGGCATTCACGGCGACGCCGACCAACGGGTTTGGGCCGCTCCAAGTCCTATTCACCGACATGTCCGGCGGGACCATCACGAACTGGGTTTGGAACTTTGGCGACAGCCATTCGATTACGAACAGCACGGGCGGCACGGTGACCCATACCTACATCGCCGCCGGCAAATATACGGTCAGCCTCAAGGTAGTCGGGGTGGGCGGGGCGAACACCAATACCAAGACCAGTTATGTGACCGTGGCCGGGCCGGTGGCGGGATTCACGGCCACGCCGACCAACGGGTTTGCGCCGCTCCAAGTGGTTTTCAGCGATGCCTCGGGCGGCAACATCACGAACTGGGTCTGGAACTTCGGCGACGGCCATTCGGTGACGAACACCACCAGCGATAGCGTGACCAATATTTATGCGGCGGCTGGCAAATACACGGTCAGCCTGAAGGTGGCCGGACCAGCCGGAGCGAACACCAATACCAAAACCAGCTACGTGACCGTGGCCGGTCCGGTGGCCGGATTCACGGCCACACCGACCAACGGTATCGCACCGCTCCAAGTAGTGTTTAGCGATACTTCGGGCGGGAACATCACGAATTGGGTCTGGAACTTTGGCAACGGGCATTCCGTTACGAACACCACCAGCGATAGCGTGACCAATATTTATGCGGCGGTTGGCAAATATACAGTCAGTCTCAAGGTGTCCGGGGTGGGCGGGGCGAACACCAACACCAAAACCAGTTATGTAACCGTTTCCACTCCGCCCGCGCCGAAGGCCGGGTTCACGGCCACGCCGACCAATGGTTCTGCGCCCCTCCAGGTGGTGTTTAGCGATGCCTCCAGCGGCAACATCACCAACTGGGTCTGGAATTTTGGCAACGGGCATTCCCTTACGAACACCGTGGGCGGTGAGGTGACCAACACCTATGCCGCAGCCACCAATTATACGGTCACTTTGAAGGTGGCCGGGCTGGGCGGGGCAAGCACCGTTACCAAAACCAACTATATCGTGGTTTCGCGCGTGCCGAATCTGGAACACTTTAAGGTGGCCTGCGGTAGTGTCAGCTTCAGCGGCACGAACGGTTCAGCCGGGCAGTCCTACCGTGTTTTGATGTCCACCGATTTGGTGAATTGGGTTCCGGTGGCGACGAACCTGATTTCGAGCGACGGCACGTATGCTTGCACGAATTTGATGACCACCAATCAGCAAGCTTTCTTCCGGCTGGTGGTTCCTTGAAGCGGGAGAATTTACCACGGATTGCACGGATGCCACGGATAGGCAAGCAAAGGGACTAAAAAACTACGGACTACAAGACCGCTGGTTTTGGCAATCCTAACGGGATTAGCGCATCAGTTTAGGGTGGTCCCGTCAAGCGGGACTCCCGACGAATCGCGTAGCGCAGGCGTCCCGCCTGCGGGTTCGGGCACCGTCCCGGTGCCCGTCCCCGAACTGGCGGCGGGACGCCGCCAGAACCCGCAGCCGAGACGGCGGCCCTGCTGTTGCGTCTGGTTCATGGTCCGGTGAGCTGGTCCGAAAGGACAAGGCCACTTCCCCTGAACCTCAATCTCATCCGTGCGATAGCGGTGGCTTTAGCACCGCGAGTGCCGCTTGGAGTTCCCGTTTCAAGGAGTGGCCCCTTGAAAACCCCGAGCAAAGGCGCAATCCGGGGACCCACACCGGCTGGTTTACAGATTGTATCCATCCGTGGTTCCGAGGCATTTTTCCCTCCGCGCCCTCTGCGGCTCTGCGCGCGCCCCGGTTTCTTGGATCAAGGCTCGCGCAGAGCCGCGGAGGACGCAGAGAAGCAGCAATAGAGATAGGCTCCGCTTTTGACGGCCAGTGATTTCCAGCAGCGTGAGGTTCATGGCCGGTGAGCAGGTCAAAAGGGAACAAGGAGCTTCCCATGAACCGGAGCGCCGGTCTGTGACCGGCTTTGGACAACCGGTCACTAGCTGCGTGGACATTCTGTAGAAGTGAGCACTGCGAGGCACTCGTATGGTGTAAGCCGGCTGCAAGCCGGCGCTCCGGCCGCGTCCACACTCCGCTCCATGAACTGGAGCGCCGGTCTCCGACCCGGCTCGTTTCAAAATTCGCGGCGTCGAGCCGTACCGGAGGCCGGCGCTCCGATGGCACGGTTCATGGCCTCAATGCACGGCTAAGCTGGTCGCGGAGCGACCCCATGCTGGCAGCCATGGGTTTCAACCCACGGAAAGGGATATCCAGCCCTCTCGCATCGCATGGCGACGCTTGAACCCGAAATCCGGAGTCGAATTACGCTGCGCCCGTAGCGCAGGCTTTCCAGCCTGCGGGTTCTGGCGACTTTCCAGTCGCCAGTTCCCGCACGGGAGTACGGGAACACGGGACTGGAAAGTCCCGTGAACCCGCAGACAGGAATGTCTGCGCTACAGCAGCTTGCATCAGCCGCGCCACAGGCAACTTCGGGGTTCGGGTTGAATTCACGTCCACAAATCCCGCATTCCGGGATTAAATTACCACAAAAGAACACAGCGCGGCTGGCGCCGCAGCCAAACAATAAAGCGAGGATGAGGATGAGGATGAGGATGACAAGGAAGGATGTGCCAAAACGAATAAAGGAGTCTGAGAATAAACGCGGAGACGCAAAGGCCGCGGAGAAACGCGGAGAACCCCCCATTGTTTTCTTCTCTGCGTTCTCTGCGCCTCTGCGCGCGCCTTGGGCCGGCTTCAAAAGCAAGAAGAGGGTTGCGCGCAGAGCCGCAGAGGGCGCAGAGGGAAACGCCAGGGAACCACGGATGGGCTGGAGAATAGGGGTGGCGACAGCTTGTCGCCACGGTCCAGCGGCGACAAGCTGTCGCCGCCCCTGGGGACGATGTTTGGCGGTTCCACCCAGTACTTTGACTTCGCGTTCCAATCGCCGGCCAGGCCCAAGCCACGAGCCCCAGGGACACATCGCGGCTGAAGCCGCAACTAAAACAACAAAGCGAGGATGAGGATGAGGATGAGAAGGAAGAATTTGTGCAGGCTGCGGAGACTTTGCTGGATAGTAGTACAAAGAGCGCAAAGAAAGGGGCGGAAAGGATATTTCAGCGGGAAATTACCTGCCTCGTTTCGACCTTCAAAATCTGCCCGTCTGGCTTTGTGTTCTTTGTGTTCTTTCGCGGCCAATTTCGGTTTTCAGGCAAATCACGTTCTTCCTATTCGATTCGGTAGTTTCGGCCGGCTTGGGGTTGGACGTTTATCGTTGGTATCCGCCCCTTTCGTCGCGGCGCTGAAAACGCCATAACCTGACGCCTAATGCGGAATGGAAGATAGAATGACCGTAACCCGGCTCAATTTGCGGATGAGGGGTAGTTTCTTTTTCTTAAGGTCATCCTGATTCTGATTATCAGTTGGCGCGGTATTGGCTTGTTGGGTGGCTTCGGCGCTGGCGGTGGCCGCGGCGCTGGCGCCGGTCGTGGTGGTTGTGGCGGAAGAAGCCAACGCGGACGTGCCACCAGAGACGTTTTGCGACAAAAGAGTGGCCGTCATGGAACCGGCGTTGGCGGTGATACCGCCGACCCCGATGATGGTGCCCGAAACCGAGCCGCCGGCGGAGATATCGGCCGTGCCGGCGGCCAGCAAGGTGCCGCTGAAACTCCCCACGGTGTTGATGACGGAGTTCTGCCGGGAGATCACCAAACCGGAGACGTTTCCTTGGGCGCTGATATCCACCGAGCCGCCGATGACGCCGGAATGGCCCAGGTCAACGTTGCCCTGGTTCGCCGTGGACGCCACGTTCGGAGTTCCCGCCACCAGCGTGATGGTGGGGCCGGCCGCCGTGCTGCCATCCAAGGCATACTGCAAAACGCCGGCGTCACTGGACGAAATATTCCCGTTGGGGGTTTCCACGGTGATATTCCCCGGCAGAGGATTTTCGCCGGCGGCTTGAATGCTTTTGGGCAGACTGGTGGCCACCACGCCGCTGCCATAGATCTGATATCCCACATAGTAACTAAAATCACCATTGCCATCGCCTACCTTGGTAAAAGCCGGCAATGCCGAGGCGGAAACCAACGGCACCGTGACGTAGGTGTCGGCGCCGCTGCCCACATCCACGCTGCCCGCCGTGGATTCAACCGTCACGTTGCCGCCGTTGAAGGCCGCAATGCGGGAACCGTTAATGGCAATGTCGCCCACGGCGGTGACTGAAACATCGCTGTGACCGGTCGTATAAATGCCATACGCATTGTCGTACGCCTGCGAAGCAATTCCCTGCGTCCCCAGATCCATGCTCCCCCCCACGTCCACGGTGATATTTCCCCCATACATGGAAGCAATCCGGGAAGTCAGCATGGCCAGATCGCCGCTCACTGTGACGTCCACCGCCGCCCCTGCAGTGGTCAGACTGCCGAGCGAGACGTAATTGTTCCCCACGGCGGACGAGGAGATCAGCGGGCCCACGATGCCCCAAGATTCAATCCCCTGACTGTTGCCAAGGTCCATGGAGCCGGCGTTGATCTTGAATAGTCCCGGCCCGCCGATTTGCAGGCCCGCGGCGGGTTCTCCGGCGGAGCCCTGGCTGGCCTGATACAGCGCCGTGAGCGAGCTGGAATCCACGAACGTGACGGGAGTCAGCACAAGATGACCGTTTTGAACGACCGGCAACCCGTTGGCATTGAGCTGAACCACTTCCAGAGGTCCCGTTAGCTTGCTGTAAACATCTGCGGACATCGGACCGCCGAAACCCAGGGTTTGAGTGGTTGGATTGTAAACAAAACCGGGGTTGCTCGCCGACGGGCTGCCACTGGCACTGGGGAATTGCCAGATATTTCCAGGCACCGTGGCCCAATTTTGCAGATTATCAACGTAATCCTTAAGTTGTGCCGTCGTAGCCGTCGAAGGGATGACCACCGAGGCGGCCACGGTGGGATTCACCAACAGATAGAAAATCGTGCTCCAGTCCGGATCGAAAACCGGATCCTCGGTGCCATAGGGAACGGTGACGATGGGCTGGCTTAATTTCTCGAAGGCGTAAAAGGGTGAATAATAAAGTTTCCCGCCCACAGTGATGGAACTCACGTCTGCGGCATGCAGGTTCTCGCCCACAAAACTTGAGTTGATCATGTCCTTGCCCACCGTGATATCGGTTGCCTTGGTGGCATAAATATCCAGCGTATTCAAGCTGCCGGATACATTGAGCACCACCGGATTGGGATTGTTGAGCTCGACCGGCGGGCTGGCGTTCAGCCCTCTGCCAAAGATCAGAGGATTGCTCCGGAAACTCCATTGGCTGCTGCTGGAATCAGACATGTACAACTGGGGATTGATGCCGTCTGCGGGAACGCCCGTCAGATTGCCGCTGGTGGTAATGTTCAGATTGCCATCCGGCGACTGAAACAGTGTGACACCCTGATAGAGGGTGACTCCGCCAGCGCCGGCAGTGATTTCCAGCGTGGGAGGCAAAACAAGGGGAACCACCTGCCCGGTGATGCGGGGCATTTGACTGCCGCCGGTGATGGCCACGCCATTGCCTGCATTGAGGCTGACCGCGGCAAAAGGATCGTAATCAAAAAAGTGTGCTCCGCCACCGCTGTTATTGAAAACCCCGTTGGGGTCGCGGACCTCCTGCAAATAGATGCTGCCCTTGGGCGCTTCCACATCCCAACTGCCTTTGACCAGGCTCAGGGCAAAGGAGCTGTTGGCCGTGGTGTTGTTGTCTGATCCGGTATGCACAGTAATAGCCCCGGCATCGCCATTTTCAGCCGTAATACTGCCGGTGCCATCCGCTTCCACATAATGGCCATAAACGCTGCCTCCGGCCATAATGGTGACATTGCCGGCTTCCGGCCCAAAGGCGCCCGTGCCAGCATCGGTCTTGACGGTGGCGCTCGTGGGAAGATAACTGGTTACATTGCCTCCGGCCGTGATACTGACGTTCCCCCCGACGGCGGTGCTAATGCCCCCCAAGGCGGTCGAAACCGTGTAATGGTAAGGCGGTGGTCCCTGATTGAAGAGATAACCCCCAGGCTTGCTTCCGGAATTGACGTCCCCATAAGTGGCCAGGACGCTGATGCTGCCGCCTGCGGTGGTAGTGATGGAGCCAGTGCCCTTGTTGGCAACGCCAAGCGTCTCCGTCCCCTGCCAGCCCACTTGCACTTCGTTTGCGGCCGCGATATTGATGCCTCCGGCTTGAGTTTGAATGGACGCGCTGCCATCCAAATAAACTCCGTCATTTCCGGAAGTCACGCCGGCGGCGGACGTCAGCGCGGTGCCGGCGGTCAGATTGACCGCCCAAGTATTGTTGACAACGTTATTGTTGGCATCGAAGTTGACGGCGTTGATACTGCTACCATCATCCAAAATAATGCTGTTCCCGGCTTGCAGGCTCAACGCGGCGGGCGTCGCCGTGGCATACAACGTCCACGGCGCGCTCAACTCGATATTATCCAGCGCATGGAGATCAATTTGGGTGTAGGCGGCGAGATCGCCAAGGTTAAAATTCGCGTCCAAATTGTTGTTGGCATCCAAAGAAGTGCCGGTGGAGTCTTGGGAAAGCGTGAGGTCGTAGGGATTGAGCAAGAGGGCAAAAGGAGTGCCGATGGTTGATTGCACCGAGTTGGCGTCCCCGGTTTGGCCCAGCGTGCCGTCCAGGTTGTGGCCAAAAATTTGAACGATGCCAGCCTGCCCGCCGTTTTGTCCGGCAACGTTGATTTTGGAAGTGGAGGTGTCGGAAAATATATTGCCGGCCGCGTTGCCGGCTTGCAGCGTCACAAAGCCGCCGGGACTCGCATTGGCGCTGGTGGGGTCGCCTTGGGCTTCAATATCGGCGGTGGTCCCCAAGGTAAGGTTGCCGCTGGCATGAACGTCAATGACCCCGTTGGCCTGGCCGATGGAATTGGCTTGCAGGGTGCCGGAAAGCGACACGTTGGCCGCGTTCAAGTTGATCCTCCCGGCGTCGGCTTGAAGGGTCGTGCCAACATTCAGGGTAATGGCGCTTCCGGCGGAGAGGTTGAGGTTCCAATTGTCTTGGGCGTTACGCGGGGCGACGATGCCCGAACCGCTGTTGAAAGTGATATTGCCGGTCGTGGCGGTCAGGTTCAACGTGGCCGGCGAGCTGACGCTGGCCAGAGTCCAAAGCGTATTCAGGGTGATATTGTCATCCGCCAGCACATTGATCGCCGAAAGACCGCTGTAAGCATTGACATCCAAGACCGTATAACCGGCCGGGGCGCCGGGGTCGGTGGCGGCGGCCGCCAGCCAGATGTTCGCCGGGTCAATGGTCAAGGTTCCGCCCACATATCCCGCGGCCGCCGGACCATGCACGACCGATTGAAGGGAACTCATCTGCGGTGCGCTCACCTCCACGTCTCCGCCGTTGCCGCCTTGCGCTCCGCCCGCAGCATTGATCGTGGAACCGGCCTGATCGGAAAAAGTATGGTCGGACTTGACGGTCACCGAACCGCCGGGACTGATGCCCGTGCTGCTGCCTTGCGCCGAGATGACGGAGTTGGCGCCCAGGTGAACATTGTCGCTGGCCACCAGTTCAATGACGCCGTTGTTGTTCTGCACGGAGTTGGCCTGCATCAGGCCATTGTTGTTGACGGCCTGAGCTTGGGCGACAATGCTGCCGGCATCGGCAATCAAGCGGCCTTCGTTGTCCACCGACCCTTGCGGCAGCGTGACTTTCACATTCACTCCGCGGCCATCCGGGCTGCGGGAAAGCAACACCTGCTGCCCGGCGCAGAGGCCGAGGTTGCCTGCCGGGGCCGAGATGGCGCCGTTGTTCTCAATGTCGCTGGCGATCAGAAACGCCGAACCGCCGCCGGCGATGTTGATCTGGCCGTAGTTGATGATTTTGGCGGAGGGCGGCAGGGAACTGAAGGTCCACGGGCCGCCGCTGGAAAGGGTGGGCGCCGCCGTGGGCGAGGTGGTCAGCACCAAATCATGCGCGTTGATCACCGCCGAACCGCCGATGGAGAAACCGTTTTGATTCTGCAGGATCACATAGCCGTTGGCATTGAGGTTGCCATCAATCTGGGAGGGGCTGGTGCCATTGATTTGATTCCAAGCGACCGACGAGGCCGAAGGCTGGTTGAACGTGGTGGTCTGGCCACTGCCGATGTTAAAGCTCTGCCAGTTGATCAAGGTGTTGGCCGAGGTTTGATTGATGGTGAATTGCGAACCCGCAGTGCTGAACGTGGCCGCGCCTTGGGCGACCGTGCCACCGGTGGGATTGGCCCGCGCCGGCAGCGGGCAAAACTGCCAGACCAGCACGAGGGACAACCCCAGGGACGCATAGCTGGTGGCACCGGCGGTGACCTTGAACTTCATAAGCTTCATTATACAATCAATCTGGCATTCTTCCAGAAAAAATCAGGCAAACACGCCCTAGAACTGGGCCGTCAGTCCAAAATTAAAATACGGCTGGTCGTATGGGGTCGTGCTGGTGCCAATCAATGGCACCGAGAACAGTAAACGCGATTGAAAGTGGGAACCGAGGGCGGCGCTAAGGCCAAAACCCGTGCCCCAGAGTTCGACCACCTCCGGCCGGCCTTGCGGGTCGAGCAAATAAGCACTGGCCAGGTCCATATAGAAGGAGCCACGAATGCTCAAGGGCACGTTGCCATGCACCATGCCCACCAAGTGGGACGGAGTTTGCAGCTCCACCGAACTCCGCCAGCCCGTGTCGCCGAAAACTTCGCCTTCATGATAACCCCGCACGCTGTTGACGCCACCGATGCCAAATTGCTCCGAACTGATCAGCGGTTCGCTCGTCCATTGACCGTTGAAATTGGCGGCCAGCATCCATTTGCGCGGCAGCGGTACGTTCACCGAGAGGCTGGGATTCAACGCGATCCAATGGCCGGTGGATTCGGCCGAGCCGGTGATGCCCTGCAGGGATTTCGAGCCGTTGAACTGCAAATGCCCGTTGGTGGTGGTGGAACTGTCGTACCAGAGGTTCCCGCTGGCGGCCAAGCCGAAATTGGCGGTAAAATGCGGGTTGCGCCAGACCCCGTTGTAACCAAAGGCCGCGGGAATATATTGCAAATAACGTTCCGTGACCGGCACCGGCGAGGAGATGGTGCTGGAAATGTAACTGGGATTGCCGTTGGCGTCATAAGTGGTGATGGCAAAGAGGAAGTCGTTGGTCTTGACGCTGTTCGCTTCGTAGTTTTTGTAATCCAGGCCGCCGGAGAATCCGCCTTGAAACGCCGCCGGGCTGCCCACGGGGAAAGTCAACCGTGAACCGAGGTCATTATTGATGGTGAGATCCTCCTGCATGTCTTTCCGGGTAACGGAGAGAAACCCCGGGATGTTCTCAATGCTCTGGTCAATGGGCACGAGTTGACCAGTGTCGCTGGTTGACCGGCTGGCATAAAAGTTGACTTCGCTCTGGCTCGTGGGCGGCGGCAGGTTGAATTTCCGGGTGGCCTCGTTATAACCAAAAGCGCCGGGATTGTTGTCAATGACGTTTTCCATCGGCTCCGGTGTTCCCAGCGGCATCCGGTAGAACGCGCTGTAATTGGCAATCAAAGGCTGATCATAAAAGTTCCACTGGTTCCCCAACTTGTACTGTTCCGGCGAGAAGCCATACTGAAACCCCATCGAATGCTCCAACTGCCAAAGATTTGCCACCGTGGCAGAAGTGTTCAAACGCAACTCGGGCGTGCCCGGTGTGGATTCGTTGTTGAAATCAACCTTGACGTGAGCCGGCAGGCTGTCCTTGACTTGCAGGGTTAGCGCGCTGCTCCCGGGCTCCGGTCCGGGTCCGATGACGGAATAAATCTGCCGATCCGGATTGGCATTGGCGCGGTCCATCTCCGCCTGGAAGATCTGGCCATTGAGAATCGTGTTGAGGTGGAGACTGGGCAAAACGCGCATCACGTTGTTGGAACTGAAGTAACGGTTTCCTTTGACGTCAATGGCCGCCAGCCGGCCCTCGGTCACCAGGATTCTGACCGTGGCGTTGGTCAATTTTTGCGGGGGCACGGTAACCAATACCGTCACAAATCCGCGCGCCTGATACGCCTCCTGTAATCGGGCTTTCACCGCGCCAATGCCGTCCAGACTGACGTTGGTGCCGTAGGCGCCGGCAATATTGCTCAGCAGCGCAGCGATGGTGGCCGGCGGCAACAGGCTGTTGCCCTCAATCTGATACTCTTGCACGGCGAACCGCGGCCCGGCATTGGTGGCGGTGACATGAGCGGGGGCGGCCGGCGCCGGGGTCAATGACTCGGCTATTTCGCGGGCCAACGCGGCGTAGGCCCGGGCCATCTCTTCCGGCGTGGCCGGCCGGTGCAGTTGCGGAACGGCCGGAACCCGGTTGGTATTGGCGGCCGGCGCGGCGGCCAGATTGGGCCGCCCGCCAGACGCAGTCGGCGCCAGATTCTCCGCTGATTCCACGCCGTTGCTGGAGAGCACAAAGCGTTTTCCAGCCACCACGATTTGCGGCGCGGCGCCCAGGAAGGCATTCAGCGTGACGAGGCCATTGGTGATGCGTTTCGGGGCAATGGAAATGTTCATCAACGGATAGCCCTCATGGCGGTATTCGGTTTCCAAATCCGAAGCGGCGTGCGCAATCTCATACAGGCTGACGTTCGTGCCGGTGTATTGGGCAAACAGCGGAACCAGAATGTTGGTGGGCAGCAACCACCTGCCCTCGATGGTATAGCCGTTGACCACGAAGCGGGGGACGCCGTTGGTCGCCACGCCAGCCGCGACGGGAGCGGCGGAGGGTTCAGCGGCCCGGGCAATTCCACCAGTGGCAGACAGCCAGAAGCAGATCGCCAGACGCAGCACCCAGGCAGGTGGAAGCACCGGGCCAGGCCGCTTGAAATTCATCCGCGGCAACGGGATGAAACCGGGGTTGATTCCCCGCCGCAGCCCGCTGCTTGCCCGTCTGTTACAAAACTGAAACATGTCAATTAACCCCGTCACCCTTTCTGGACCGCGTGAGGACATTCATCCTTGGGGAAACCAGCAAATGACCCGCCCGAGAAAAATTTCCGGCCCTTTCCGGCGCCTCAATTCCCCGGGGAATCCCCTCTTTTTGCCGCCATTTGCCCGGACTCATTCCAAAGCGTCGCGCAAACATCAGGTTGAACAGGCTCAAAGACTTGAACCCGCTCTCCATGGCCACTTCCACGATCTTGCAATCGGTGGTGGCCAGCAACTCGCGGGCCTTCTCCAGCCGGATTTCGGCACGCTTGTCCCGAAAGGACACGCCCAACAATTCCTGGAAAATCCGGCCCAAATGCCGCGCCGTGCAATGGGTTTGTTGCGCCAATTCGCTGAAATTCATCTCCAGCAATTCGGCGGTCGGCGCCTGCTTCAAAATCAATTGCAAACGCTGCTTGGCGTCGGTGTTGGCTTCGGCTGGCATCGCTTGCTCCAATTCGTTCCCGATGAGTTCCACAAAAACTTGCAGCAATTTCAACCGGAACTGCAATCCCTCCGGTCGGCGGCAGGCCAGCAACTCCTCCAGGCCCGCCGTCGCCGGGCTGGCCGGAGGAAAAAATCGAACCGCGTGTTCCCGTCCGAAGGCCGCCGATTCAAGCTGGCGCTGCTCGGCTAGACTGGCTAATCCAATCAGTCGCGCCGGCAGGACACTGAACACCGCGCACGACAATTTGCCCAATTGGCTGGCGCGGACGCTCCCGTTCACTTCGGGCGGGAGCAAGGCCACCGCCCCGGGTTGCAGTTCTTGATTCACGCGCTGCCCCATATAATAACCGGCGCCGCTGGCGACCCGGATGACCGACCAGCCGTCGGCAAACGATGACCATACTCCGCCCGCAGGTAGGGCTAACTCCCGCAGGGTCAAGTGACCTGCATAAGGGCGATCGGGGCTTTTCATGCTTTGAACTCGGCTTTTCACAAACCACATTTTCCCAATTTTTTATTCGTTATATTATCAACATTCATGCCGTCCGCCTGGCTGAGGGGTGGACACCGGGCGCAGGTTAAACTGGGCATGTTACAAACGTGTGACGATTTGGCAAAGTTTGGGCAAGGATTCAGGCCAGGGAAAACCGGCGCCCGATCCCCTGCGCCCAAACCTGGAATAATTGATTGACGAGCCGGCGCCGCCGTTTTGGCAATCCCAAAGGGATGGTGGCTCGAAGCCCAGGGTTGCCGCGAAGCGGCTACCCTGGGCTTCGAGACGGAATCCCTTTAGGATTCGGACAGGGACCGTACCGGCCGGAACTTGCTTGATTGGGTTAAGACAGAGCCGTGTAAGGTGCAGGCTCCAGCCGCGTTGTTTCACGATTGTAACCTTCTTGAAACCAAAATGACGCATTCGTTGGACATCCTTTGGCTGCTTGATCAATATGCCCCTAATCATTCATCCCATGCTGGCCGCCAACGCGGCCGTCTATGCCATTCAGAACGCCACCACCGAGGGCAAGATCACGGTCTGTGTCTTGCTCGTGCTCTCGATGTTCAGTTGGACCATTATCATCACCAAATTCCGACAATTAACGATTGCGCGCCGGGCGGCCAAAAAGTTTTTCGCCGCCTACGGCTCCACGCGCGATCCGCTGGATATCAAAAAGCGCGCCGAAGAATTCGAGGGTGCGCCGGCTTGGGAATTGTATGATCGCGGCGCCGAGGAACTGCTCTACCATCTCAAGAACAACCCGGTGGAAGTTCAGCCCGTCACGCTCCAAAGCAGGGGTGAGGGCAACACAGACTTTATGTCGCGCGCCACCACCACCAAGGTCAGCCCCAGTTCCTTCGAGGCGGTCAAGGTGGCGCTGGAGGAGGCGGCCGCCAACCAAGCCATGGTCTTGGAAAAAGGCATGATCGTGCTCTCCACCGCCGTCGCGGGGGGGCCGTTCATCGGTTTGCTGGGCACCGTCTGGGGCGTTATGTCCACCTTCGCCGGCATCGCCGAAAGCAAACAGGCCAGCCTCACCGCCATGGCCCCCGGCGTGGCGGCGGCCCTGGTCGCCACGGTGACCGGGCTGCTGGTGGCCATCCCGGCGATGTTCGGTTACAACTTCATGGTGACCACCATCCGGCACATGACGCAGGAGCTGGACGGCTTTGCCACCCGCTACGCCAACCAGATGGAGCACACCTATGTGGACAACCGCGACTTGGAGGAAAAAATCGCCGGCGCCCTCAAACGCACCAGTGCCGCCACCACCGAGAAATTTTGACACCCCTTGACGCTTTGACGCTTCAACGCTTCAACGAGTTCATCCTGGCATGAAAAAATGTTCCAAAACCGCGCACGAATCGCTGACGGAGTTGAACATCACGCCGCTGCTGGACTTGGCGTTTGTATTGCTGGTGATTTTCATCATCACCACCATCCCGCCCGTCAAGGACATGGACTTGAAACTGCCCACCGCCTCCAAGCATGAGAAGGATCCGCCGCGCTTGGCGCATTACATCTCCCTGCAAGCCGACGGGCAATTGTTTTTGGACCGGTACACCGTGAAGCTGGACGAATTGCTGCAAACGCTCATCAGCCTGCGCACCGACAACCCGGACTTGAACATCATTGTGCGCGGCGATGCCAAGACGCATTACAAACAAATCCGCGCCGTGCTGGACATCTGCCAGCAGGCCAACCTCGTGAAGGTGGAACTGGCCACCGAAGTTGCCAAATGAAAACCAGCCCCCCCCCAATGGATGGATGGATAAATGGATTGCTGGATTGGCGGCGCAACGCTTACCACCACCCATCCATCAAAACGATGTTTCAAATTGCGAACGGGGCGCACCCGTCCCGGGCGCAGCAACGCCCGAATTGCCAAGCCGCCGATAGAACCGGAAGCTGTCGGTCATCAGCGCACTGCTGCGGCCGAGGACGGCCGCGCTCCAGGTCCACCGATCCATCAATCCAATAATCCGCTTTGTTCCGATGCTGCCCCAAGCCCCCCAGCGCAAGAAGAAAAACTCGTCGAAGGTCAATCTGACCATTTCGGTGGTGTTTCACGTGCTGTTGATTGGGACGTTGCTGTACTTTGCCGCGCGGCAAGGATTGCTGGGGAAGCAAATCAAGAAGATCGCGGTGGATATGGTGAAGGAGAAGCCGCCCGAGAAGCCCAAGGAACCGGAGAAGCCCAAGCCGGAACCGCCGAAAGAGACCCCCAAAGTGGACGAGCCGAAAATGGAGGAGGCCAAGCCCGCCGCCCCGCCTTCCGCCGCCCCGCCGGTGGTGGCGCCGGCTAACGCGGATGTGCCGGCCTTCGATTTTAGTGACGGCGCCAAGGCCGTAACCACGGAAAACGACCCGGTGCAGCTTTACAAGGGGTATTTGGAATACGTGCTGCGCTCCAAATGGAACCGGCCGGACAACATGGAGGACGACCAGTATGTGGCCGAAGTGCAGGTCCAGGTGGACAAGACTGGAAACTTGGGCGGCATCGTTTGGCAGAAAGGCAGCGGCAACGACAAATGGGATCAGAGTGTCAAGGACGTGTTCAAGATGGTGCAGGTCATTGACCGCCGGCCCCCCACGAATTTTCCGTCGCAGGTGACGGTGCGCTTCGATGTGCAGGAGGAAGCCCAACCCGTGATGATGCAATGAGCCTCAAGAAGACCACCAAGCGCGGCCATGGCACCATGACCGAACTGAACATCACCCCGCTCCTCGATCTGGTCTTCGTGTTGCTGGTGATTTTCATCATCACCACCCCGCAATTGGTGAATAATCTGGAGATGACGCTGCCCTCGGCCAAAGCGCCGCCGCCCAACAAGGTCAAACCCAAGATCACACGCATCGAGGTGGCGGCCAACGGCCGCATTACGCTGGAAGGAGAAACGGTCACGGTGGCGCAATTAAAGGAGAAACTGGCGGCGCTGAAAGGCGGCAATCCGGATTTCGCAGTGGTGGTCAAAGGTTCGGACGAGGTCGAATTTCAGGGCATGGTTTCCGTGCTCGACACCCTCCAGCAACTCGACATCACCAAAGTCGGGCTCGCCACGCAATGAAAGAAGCCCTTGATTTAAAAGGAAATCAAGGGCTTTTTCGGCCGTTTAAAATGGTGGAGCCAAGGAGGCTCGAACTCCTGACCTCCTGAATGCCATTCAGGCGCTCTACCAACTGAGCTATGACCCCATCCACGAAACGGTGCGTCAATTTAGATTTTTTGCACCGCAAGTCAATCCATTTTTACCACTGAATCAATGATGGGCCAGCCGTTGCAGCCATGGATAGCCGCCCATGGGTTGATTCAACAATAGAATCACCGCCACGACGGCTGTTATCAACACCACGCAGGCCAGAATCGCTATGAAACGAATTTGCTTTTGATGCGCGGTTGGTCTCCGCTTGTGCGCCATACTGTCAGCCTAGGGCCAAAGCTCGCTGCATGGCAAGTGAATTCGCAAAGTGAAATCTCCCGCTCACCTCATCCAAGCCAATGCGTCAGCAGTGGCGCGACGGCAAGCGCGGGCAGGTAATTGGCCAACTCTACGCGGCGAACTTCCAGGACCACCAGCGCCACGGTGCAGGTCACCAGTCCCGCAGCGATGCCCACGGAGCTGGCCAGCCCGTGGGCCGTTAGCCACGGTTGCAGGCCAAGCCGCACCATCCACGACAGCCCGTTGAAGAAGAAGAACACCGGCAGGCCCGCCAAGGCCACTGGCCAGCGAAACATTTTTACGAAGCTCACCATGGCCAACCCGTCCATGACCCCTTTCAGCAGCAGCAAATAGCAGTAATCTTCCAGTCCGTCGGCCACCGCGCCCAGCAGACCCAGCGGGGCGGCGCAAAACAGCACGGTAGCCGCCACGAAACCGGCGGCGGGCGGTCCGGGCGGTGCTTTTTGGGCGGCGGCCAGCAGCAGGGCGGCGTGGCGGCCCACTTGATTGGACCAGGTTTGCAGCCGCAACAGCCGGCCCAGCCAGTAGCCCAGGACGATCGCGAGGCACGCGATGGCGATTTGTTTGCCGCCAGCGAGGAGCTTGCCGTGGACGTTTTCGCACACCAGCCGGAGTCCGTAAAAAACGATGCACGCGCCCAGCGCGGACTTGAAAAAAGCCTGGGTGCGGGCGGTGAGCGGCTGGCGCCGGGCCAACCCGAAAAGCGCGCCGGCCAGGATGCCAAGGGCGTTGAGAAAAGCGCCAATCACCCGCTGATTGTGGCGCGCTTGGCCCGCAAAGGAAACCAAGAAAAAGGAAAATGAAGATCAATGCCTTCCCGGAGCGCAGCCATGCTTGTCTGCGGGTTCACCGGCCCCGCCGGCCGGCGTTCGGCTGCCCGTCTCGGGTGCCGGTCTTCCCCCACAAAAAATAATGCAAAATAGTTTGTCCGGTTTGGCTTCGGACGGGCATAAGTAGGTGAATGCAGACACCCGATGACATGACCCTGGTGCGGGAATTCGCCGCGAGTCAGTCCGAGACCGCGTTTTCCACCCTGGTGGCGCGGCACCTCGACCTGGTCTATTCCGCCGCCGTGCGGCAGGTGGGCGACGCGCATCTGGCCCAGGAAATCGCGCAAGCCGTGTTTATCATCCTCGCCCGCAAGGCTGGGAAACTGAGCGCCGAAACCTTGCTCACCGGCTGGCTGTTCCAGACCACCCGCTACGCGGCCCTGGCGGAACTCCGCGCCCGCGCCCGCCGGCAACGCCACGAAACGGAGGCTTACATGGAAAATCATCCTGCGGAAACCCCGGAAGCCGTCGCCGCATGGCCGCAGCTTGCCCCGCTGCTCGATGAGGCGCTGGCCAAGCTGAACGAAACCGACCGGCGCGCGGTGTTGCTGCGCTATTTCGAGGGGCGCACCCTGGCGGAAACGGGCGCGGCACTGGCGCTGACCGAGGACGCGGCGCGCAAACGCGTGACGCGCAGCCTGGAAAAGCTCCGGCAATCTTTGAGGAAACGCGGCGTGACCCTGACGGCTGCAGTGCTGGCCGGCGCCGTGGCGGCGAACGCGGTGCAGGCCGCGCCCGCGGGCTTGGCCACCGCCGTTTCCGCCGGGGCGATTGCGAACGGGGCGGCGGCCGGTACCCATACCCTGGCGCTGGTGAAAGGCGCGCTCAAGACGCTGGCTTGGGTGAAATACAAAGTGCTGGTGCTTTCCAGTGCGGCGACCGTCGTGGTGGGAATCACGGTGGTTGCGGTCCTGCCCAAACATCCTCAACCGCCCGTCCTGGCCAGGACCGCACCGCCAAAAACTCAACTGGAGAAACCGGAACCGACCCTGCGCGAACCCCTGACCAGTGCGATGAAATTCATGCTGGAAAGTCCGCCGGGGGGCGTGGCGTTGCAGCCGGATGGCAAGATCATTGTGGGCACGACCTTGTTTGGCAGGTTTGTGGATGAGCAATCCGGCTCGCTCGGCTTTTACACCCGCGGAGCACTGCGGTTGAACCCGGACGGCACCCTGGATCGGACGTTTCGGTGCGACGTTACCATGCCCGCCTCAGCCGCCCAAATGGCGCACGTGGACATGATGCCTGACGGCAGGATCTTCTTGTCGGGCCTGTTTGGCGCGGTGGCTGGCAAACCGCGTCCCAATTATGCGGTGCTGCAGCCGGATGGCACACCGGACGATTCTTTTCAACCTTGGAACGGAGACACCAACGCGCCTCCGCCATTCTTCCTGCCCAACATCAAGGAACCCACCATGTGGGGACTCACGGGGTATCAAGGCGGCGCCATGCCCGCCACCTGGTTGCCGGACAACTCCATCGCCATTGCGTGCCATTCGGTCGAAATTCAGCCGCACCATCCCTACCCAGTGCTGACCGCATACCGATTGGATGCCACCGGCAAATGGGTCAAGCCAGCCGCAAAAATCCTGGCCGGAACCTTTTCGCGTCCCTCCGGCCTGATGGACACGTTAAGTTTGACCGGTTTTTCCGCTCGTAAAATAATTGACTGGACCAATGACGCGCCGGCCGCACCGCGTCCGCCGGTCAGGTACGGTTCCGAGCTGCTCGAACTGGCAGACAGCCCGCCGGTGCATGATCTGCCGTTTGGCAACTGGACGGAATCACCGACCGCCGCCCACGCCGCGATTGTGTTGCGGGCCTTGTTTGAGGAAATGCCCCTGGAGCTTTGCCGCTATGCGGCGCGACTGCCGGACGGCGGCGCTGTTCTGGCCATCCGCGACAAGCCCACTGCCGGGCTGGCCATCTCCGGCCACTTTATGCGCTTCGACCGGGATTGGAAACCTGATTTCAGCTTTACCAACCAGTACGAAGGCGACTTGCGAAGTTGCCTGTCCCTCAAACGGCTGAAGGATGGCAAGTTCCTCGTCGCCGGGCTGGTTGGCAAAATGAATGGCGAGGTTTTTTCCGGCCTGGCGCGACTGCTGCCGGATGGACAGATTGACCACACCTTCCATTGTGACATCACCAATGCCATGGAAGGCCGGGTGATGGATGCGGTGGTCCAGCCGGACGGGCGCATCGTGATTTGTGGATTTTTTTCCAAAGTCAACGGAGTCGAGGTGCCGCACCTCGCCCGCTTGAATTCCGACGGCTCATTGGATGCAAGTTTCCAAACTCCGTTTTTGAACCAGGAAAGTTTTTACCGCGAGTATAGCCAACACCGGCGCGTGACGGTGGCGAGACTGGCAAAGCCGGCCGCCACCAACCAACCCGCCGCCACGACCCACGCCGTGCCGGAAAGCATTTTCATCACCTTGATGAAGATGCAGCCAAACGGCGCCCTCATCCAGTTCACCGGCGCAGGCCGCCGCCAATATGTCCTGCAAGCCAAAGACTCGCTCTCTGGCGGTGACTGGATCACCATCGGCACCAATCAAACAACCGGCGACGGGATTGGGATCTTCCGGGATGCAGCGGCGGACCAGCACCCGATGCGGCTGTACCGGATTGCGACGCCGTGAATCGCAACGACGCACCAACACCGAAGTTAATGAAAACCAACCAAAGAAACTCCTCCCGAGCATGTTCGCGACGTAGTGCAAGGAGCGCCCTTTCTGGTTGCATTGGAGATACCGAAGGGAGAAAATTGCCAAACATGATAACCAACCAACTTCAGGCCGGAGGCCCACGGCATGATCACTACGCGGCTGCGCGCACGCCTGATGTTTGATAAAGCGCACCTTAAATTGAAATTATGATCCTGCTTGCTCAAATCACTATCCAAACCGGCCAGACGGCTGCCGAATCTGGTATCGGTCTCGGCTCTGCCATCGCGGTGGTTTGTTCGTGGCAGCGCAATCGTTCGATTTTGTGGGCGACCTTGGCAGGGGTTTTGTCATGGATTTATGTCATTTATTTTGCGATGACTCGAAAAACCGATGAGGTCAAATGATTTGTGACTGGAACATCGCGTTCCCGTTGTGGGGTGATCCTCCCACGGCGGCAGACGTGGCGCCGGAACTGGCTTCGCTTTTCCAGGAAGCGCCGATTGAATTATGCCGCTATGCCGTGAGCCTCCCCGACGGCGGCGCGATTCTGGCGGTCGAGGCGGTCAACAACACCAGCCAACTCATGCGCTTCGACAAAAGTTGGCGGCCGGATTTCAGCTTTACGAACACCTTCCAGACCCATGTCAACAGCTATCTTACCTTGCTCCATCAACCGGATGATAAACTGCTCTTGACCGGCGAAATCTCCAAATTAAACGGGGAGCCTTTTCCTGGCATTGCCCGTCTGCGGCTGGATGGTTCGAGTGATCCCGATTTCCATTGCATCATCCATGAAACAACTCAATAAAATCATCTGTTTGGGCTCGCTTATCACATTTTTCGGGCTGCAAACCGTGCCGGCCAAAGACGCTCCAGGTTCCGCCGAACAGTTGCGAAGCGACGTTGAAACGGCGCTGAAAGCAAAGGACGCAAATGCCTTAATGGGACTGTTTAACTGGCAAGGCGTTTCCGACAACATGAAGACCATGATGAGCAACATGGTGGCGGAAATGCCCAAGCATGAATGGACGGCCGTGAAGTTGGCTCCCTTGCCTGCCGATTTTCAAGCGACCAACGAAGTGAACGGCATTCGTTATCGGCCCAGCGTGGCAATCACCGGCTGGATTGTTGTGGAATACACGCCAGCCGGGAACGCCGCGCAGCTTCCCTACGGCAAAAGTGGCGATGCCTATTATCTTTCCTGCAATGTGGAGGAAAAGATTCCGGGGCCGATAACCAAGTCAAAGATGCTCAACCTCGAAGTGATGGGGCTGGCCGATCCCGGCACTTTTTCCGGCACTTATGTTTTTGTCCAAGGCGGGAAGCAGATAAAACAGAATATTCGCAACCGAGGGGCCAGTTTTTATGGCGATTATGTCAAGTCCTGCACAGTGCAAAAGACGACCGACAGCGCAGCTTCCATCCAGTTGAGCATCACGGAAGACGGGAGAACAGTTTTTGAATCCGGGGAAGTCACCAATCAAACCCCGATTGTTTACGAAAAGAAGTGACCTTATGAAAATCATTTCCACCCTTATCGGCTTCAGGGCCGATTCAAGATCGCGCGAACGCAGGGGTGGGGACGGCTCGTCCCCCAGGTTTCATTTTTTGTCGGTTAAGCGCGGGGACAAGCTGTCCCCGCCCCGATGCTTGAATCCGCCCTGCATCGGCCTGGATGCCAAGCACCTCTTGCTTTCAGCTCTCTGCGCCATGGTCATGTCTGTTCTCGCCGGCTGCTCAAAACACAAGGCACCGACCGCGCCGAAAGCATCCCCACCCAAGCCGGTGGAACTGGAGCAGGCACCACCGCCGCCGGGAATCAACGTCTTTAACTCATTTGACGCTCACAACCATTACGACAAATCAACCGCCTGGGCGGTGATGAATGACAGCCAGTCTGGGTACCGCGGGCAGGCGGAATGGTTTGTCCCGACGGGTTCCGGTCAGTTGAACTTCGTGGACCTGGCCATGCGGGGACAAGGAGCCATCAATGTCACGGTGGCCGAGGACAAAAACGGATTGCCAGGGAAACCGGCGGAGAGCTTCTCAAACGTCTCCAGTTCCCGTTTTGGCAAGACTGGACATTGCTTGCTGATCTCGGCCGCCCATCCAGTTTTGAACGCCGGGGTCAAATACTGGCTGTGTGCGGAGCCGGCGGGCAGCGGCAGCGGATGTTCCTGGGCTTACAACAACCAAAATCTGGCGCAAGGATTTGCCTTTGAGCGCGGACCGGGAAGTTGGTCGTTCATGCCAGGCGGCCCTCGCAACGGCGCTTTCCGCATCAATGTTGTTCCGTAGCAACTCCATGCCTGATCATAAGTCCCGCAGCGCGTGGTTTTGGGTGCCCAGCCTGTATTTTTCGCAGGGCATTCCTTACGTCATCGTGATGACCATGTCGGTGGTGATGTACAAGCGGCTGGGCATTTCCAACACGGACATCGCGTTCTATACGAGCTGGCTCAACCTGCCGTGGGTCATCAAGCCGCTGTGGAGTCCGCTGGTGGACATCACGCGCACGAAACGCTCGTGGGTGGTGGCCATGCAGTTTCTGGTGGCGCTCGGGTTGGCGCTGGTGGCGTTCTCGGTGCGCGGCCCTGATTTCTTCAAATGGTCGCTGTTCCTGTTTTGGATCATGGCCTTCGCCTCTGCCACACACGACATCGCGGCGGACGGTTTTTACATGTTGAGCCTGTCCCAGCATGAGCAGGCCTGGTGGGTGGGGCTGCGCAGCACGTTTTATCGCGCAGCCATGATCGTGGGCAGCGGCCTGCTGGTGGTGCTGGCCGGCGTGCTGGAAAAGCGTTCCAGCAACATTCCACTGGCGTGGAGCATCACGCTGTTCCTGGTGGCCGGGCTGTTTCTGGCGTTCAGTTGCTGGCATTCCGTGATGCTGCCGCGGCCGACGAACGACGGGCCGGTGTTTTCGCGCCAGCATCCGACTGCCCCGCCGTCCGGTGCGGGCACCGGGCCGGCACCAAACGATGAGGCCGCGGTCATACGGGAGCGGACAGGAATGTCCGCGCTCCGTTCCGGGTCAGCCCCCAACCATGGGGCGGTGGTCACCCCTCAAGACTTGCTGGCTGAATTCCTGGCCACGCTCGGCTCCTTCTTCCAGAAGCCGGGCATTTTTCCCGCCCTGGCCTTCATGCTGTTTTACCGCTTTGACGAAGCGCAGTTGAGCAAAGTCATTTCGCCGTTCCTGCTGGACCGCCGCGCGGCCGGCGGTCTGGGCCTGACCACCAGCCAGGTGGGGCTGGCCTACGGCACATTCGGCGTGCTGGCACTGACGGGCGGCGGTCTGCTCGGCGGCTTCTTGGCGGCCAGGCACGGCCTGAAGCAGATGCTGCCCATCATGCTCGGTGCGATGTATCTGCCCAAAATCGCTTTCCTGCTGCTGGCGTGGCTGCAGCCGGATGACTTCTTGGTGACCTGTGGCGCGGTGGCGGTGGAGCAATTCGGCTACGGCTTCGGTTTCACCGCTTTCATGCTCTACCTCCTCTACTTTGCGGACGGCCCGCACAAGACGGCCCACTACGCCATTTGCACCGGCTTCATGGCTCTGGGCATGATGATTCCCGGCCTGTGGAGCGGCTGGCTGGCGGATCGGGTGGGTTACCGGCATTTTTTCGCGTGGGTGATCTGCTCGACGCTGCCGGGACTGGTGATCGCACTGCGGTTGCGAATTGATCCGCAATTCGGGAAAAGAGTGACTCACCCTCGGGGCACAAGTCGGTGACCCGCGCAGGCATCCCAATCGGCAAATCGCTTATCGGCGCAACAACGACTCGATGAACGGCAAGTCCGCCGGCACGGTCACCTTGGGATTGGGGGTGGTGGAGGAAACCAGACGCACCGGCTGGCCGATGAGTTCGCAGGCGGCGGTGTCGTCGGTGAGCTGGAGGTTTTGCGCGCGCGCCGCCGCAAGGGCGCGGCGGATGACTTCCACGCGGAACGTCTGCGGCGTTTGCACGGACCACAACTTGGAGCGGTCCACGGTGCGGGCAATGGTTTGGCCGTCGTCGGTGGCTTTGAGGGTGTCGGTTACAGGCTGGGCCGCCACGGCGGCGCCCGTTTCCCGGGCGGCTTGAATCGTGGCGGCGATCAATTCGGCGGCGGTGCAGGGCCGCGCCGCATCCTGGATGGCGACGATTCCGGTTTCCGGCGCCAACGCCGCCAAGCCGTTCCAGACCGAATCCTGGCGTTCCGCGCCACCGGCTACGAGGCGAAAGGGTTTCTTAAAGCCGAAGTCAACCGCCAGTTTCGAGAAGTGTTCCGCCATACCCGCGCGCACGACCAGGATGATTTCCTGGATGCAGGCGGCGGCGTCGAATCGCTGCCACGTATGGGCGACGACCGGTCGGCCGGCGACCTCCAGCCAGAGTTTGTCCACGTTGGCGCCCATGCGCGTGCCCTTGCCGGCGGCAACGATGATGGCGGAGGTGATCAACTGATGCGCCAGACGATGCGGGCCTTATTCAAATCGTATTGTGACATTTCCATCTTTACCCGGTCGCCGGAAGTGAGGCGCACAAATTTTTTCCGCATCTTGCCCGAGATGGTTGCCAGTACCTGATGTTTGTTGTCCAATTCCACCCGGAACATCGTTCCGGCCAGAACGGTGAGGATACGCCCTTCGACTTCAATGTGCTCTTCCATGCAAAAATGGAATCGGCTGCCAAAAACCCAAGGGCGACGCCCGCATTGGGCGCCGCCCCGGGCCATTGGTGTTAAAAATTAGTAGCGTTCGCGACGACCGCCGCCGCCACCGCCGCCACCGCTGTAACCGCCGCCACCACCACCACCACCACCACCGCCGCCGCTGCCGTATTCACGACGCGGACCGCGATCACGACCGCCGCCGCCAGGCGGACGATCTTCCTTCGGACGGGCGATGTTGACCGTTAACGCGCGACCGTCGAGTTGCGCGCCATTCATGGCCGCAATCGCCTTTTGCGCTTCTTCCGGGGTGGAGTAGGTGATGAAGGCAAACCCGCGTGAACGGCCGGTCATCCGGTCCATCATGAGGTTGGCTTCCACGACCTGCCCGTGGGGCGCAAAGGCCTCCTGCAGGTCGTTTTCCGTGGTGTTGAAGGAAAGATTTCCTACAAACAATTTCGTACTCATTCGATGATTGACTGCTTGATTTTATAACCGCCGATTTCGTCTGTTCCCGACTACCGGGTTTCAAATCATCACTGAACGGAGTTCACTTGAGGATTCACCATGGTCGAAAGGTCAGTTTTTCTTACAGACGAAGTAATGATAGCCATTCTTGCGCATTTGACAAGCGAAATCCGACAAAATCTAAAACGTTCTGGCGCAAATAGATACAGAAGTTTACAGCCGCGAAGGCTTCCGGCAAAGCGCCCGGTTCAGCGTTCCGCCGCGGGAAACCGGAGTGGGCAGTGACCGTGGCATTGGGCAGGATTGCCCGCCGCCACGGGAACTACTGCACAGTCACCAGATTCGGCTGGGCGAGCGAGAGACCGCCTTTGCCGTTGCCGTCGAATTTGGCGCGGATGATGACGTTGTTGGTGCAGGTGCCGTTGTTGACGCGGAAGGCCGCGCCGCCGCAGTTCATGGCGATGAGGTTGTTAAAAGAATTATCGGTGCATTCGGTCTTGGGCACCTGACCCCAGCCATTGGCAGTCGGCCGTTCGGTGTGGGCCATGAACACGCCATAATGATGGCTGCCCCGGATGAAGACATTGAGAAACTGGTTGTCGCGGCTGGCGCGCATGAAGATGCCCAGGTCATTCGCCGCCAAAACGGCATTGCTGATCACGTTATTGTTGAAGGCCAGATCCAGCGAAATGCCCGCGCCGGGATTGTCATGCAAATTGAGGTCCGCAAACAGGCACTCCTCGGTCTGGTAACAGGCCAGTCCGTCAAACTCATTATCAAAAGACTCCAGCCCAAGCACCGCCAACCGCCGCACGTTGCGCGTGGTCACCAAGCCGCCGGAACGGCACCGCGTGATGGTGACGTGCTCCACCGTGGAATCGCTCACGCCCTGCACGGTGATGCCGTTATTGCGGATCTGCGAACCTTCGCCTTTCATCCGCCAAAGCTCGCGCTGCTGATGCACGCGATTGCCATCAATAAAAAATCCGGTCACCAACAGGTGCCGGATCGTTTGGGTCGGAGCGTTGATGGGTTCGCCCAGGATGATGACCGGGCAATTGGCGTTATCGGCCAGATGCAGAATCGTACCCGGTCCCTCGCCCCGCAGCGTCAAGGAGTCGCGGCCTAAAATGATTGGCTGATGGAGTTCGATCCTGCCCGCGGGTAAAAGCACTTCGCCACCCGTAAAGGGCAGGGAATCCAAGGCCTGCTGAATTTCCCAGCCGGAAATGCCGGGGGGCAAAGCAATAACGGTTGGTTTGGCTGTAGAAGTATCCGCAGTAGCCAGACGCACGGCCAGGAAAACCAACATTAACCAGCCTGTCGTCCATTTTACGGCCACCGCACCTCTGACGTCATGGAAGCTCGTTTTCATAAAATACCCTCGAGTCTCTTGCGATCGTTGAGCGTGTGCCTTAATATCGTCCAGCTCAACCGAAAGTCCAACAACTATTTTCGTTTTTCTTATCTTTTTTATCAGCCCGGTTGAAATCTCAACCACAGATGGACACAGATGGACACAGATGGGGGAGAATCCCGGCCGGGAAAAGCGAGACATCAACCGGTGACCAATGCAGCATCCGCTGAAACAGCTTGTACTCCCTGTGTTCATCTGTGTCCATCTGTGTTCATCTGTGTCCATCTGTGTCCATCTGTGTCCATCTGTGTCCATCTGTGTCCATCTGTGTCCATCTGTGTCCATCTGTGTCCATCTGTGTCTATCTGTGGTTAGAATGATTGGTTGCGGCCAAGCGGCTCGGAAAAATCGTTTTCCTTCGCCGCCGGCAAGGTTATGCTCGCCCGGTCATTTATGCCGCCGCCAATAAAATGCCCCGCCTTCACGCCGGTTGAAGCCGGCTTTGCCATGCCCGCCGAATGGGAACGGCACGCGGCCACGTGGCTCGCCTGGCCGCACCATGCCGCCGACTGGCCCGGCAAATTCGCGGTCATCCCCTGGGTTTATGGCGAGATGGCCAGAAAAATCACCGCCGGCGAATCCATCCGCCTCCTCGTCCGGCATCTAAAAGACAAGCAGTTTGCCCGCCACGTTTTTCGTCACGCCGGGGTTGACCTGCGAAAAATTCAATTCGTCGTTGGTCCCACCAATCGCGGCTGGACCCGCGACACCGGGCCGATTTTCGTGCAGGCCGAAAGGGGGAAAAACAAATCCGCAACTGCGATTGTCCATTTTCATTTCAATGGCTGGGCAAAATATGACAATTGGGACAAGGACACGAAAGTACCGGAATTGGCCGCCCGCTGGCTGGGCCGGCCATTGTTCCACGCCCAAGCTCAAGGCCGCCCATTCACCGTGGAAGGCGGCGGCCTGGAGGTGAACGGGCGCGGCACCCTGCTCGCCACCGAGGAATGTTATCTGCATCCCAAGATCCAGGTTCGCAATCCGGGCCTCGGCCGGCGGGAGATCGAGACGGCCCTCAAGAATTATCTTGGGGTGACGAATATTTTTTGGCTGGCCAAAGGCCCCAAGGGGGATGACACGCACGGCCATATTGACGACGTCTGCCGGTTTGTGAACACCAGGACGCTCGTGCTGGTTCGCGAGCGCAATCCGCGCGACGAAAATCACCGGCCGCTGGCCGAAAACTGGGACCGCATCCGGGATCTGCGCCTGGAAGACGGCAGCCGGCCGGAAGTGGTCGAACTGCCGATGCCTTCGCCGCTGTATTTTGACGGGGTGCGGCTGCCGGCCAGCTATGCGAATTTTTACATTGGCAACGCCGGGGTCATCGTACCGACGTTCAACGACCCGCAAGACCGGGTGGCGTTGGGCATTTTGGGCGAATTGTTCCGCGACCGTCCCGTGGTGGGCATCCATGCCGTGGATTTGGTGTGGGGCTTTGGCTCCCTGCACTGTTTGACCCAGCAAGAGCCGGCGTAAAGGGAGAGCCAAGAAACATTCAACATCCAACATTCAACATTCAGCACCCAACGGCTAACGGTAAAAACATCCCGGCGAATCATTGATTGCTTTTCGGCCGAAGTTCTGCTAGGAAGTTAAATCTCTTTATGAAGAGGCGGTACTGGACACATTGGTTGACCCTTGGGCTGGTTCTGGCCGGGCCGGCGGTTCGCCTGCATGGGGGCACGGCGCCGTTCATCATCACCGCGCCGGCCAGCCAGACCAATGACACGGGCGCGAGTGTTTCCTTTGCGGTCGCGGCCGGCGGCGACGCGCCGCTGATTTATGCCTGGTATGCGGGCACCAATGCCCTGACCGATGACGGGAACGTCTCCGGCAGCGCCACCCCCAATCTGACCCTGGCCAGCCTGGCCACGACGGACGCCGGAACGTACTCGGTGGTTATCAGCAACGCCTCGGGCACGATCAGCACCGGCGCGGTGCTGACGGTCTATACCCGGCTGGTGCAGAACGGCGGATTTGAGACGGGGGACACCTCGTCCTGGACCCCATCCGCGGAAATACTCCTGGGTCTGAACGCGGTAGTTTTTCCCTTTGCGGCACACTCGGGAAATTACGGT
>Ga0364874_10190_pt1 | contig 36575 bp, 34 predicted proteins | sample ExccelAu500001D4_2_FD_206922 | JGI IMG/M metagenome (GOLD analysis project Ga0364874, IMG submission 206922) | Enriched cells from Trout Bog Lake Hypolimnion, Wisconsin, USA - BchlTB.Aug07.5000.01.D4 | ecosystem: Environmental > Aquatic > Freshwater > Lake > Hypolimnion/Profundal zone | place... | reverse complement strand
TCAACCCTAGCCAATATCAATTATCTAGCCGATCAACCTGATGAAGCGATCGATATTTATCATGATCTCATCGTCAATGACCCTAAAGACTATGATTTGAAGCTCTCACTCGCCAAAGCCCTAAAGGCGCGCGGTGATGAAGATGAGGCTCTGAAACAGATTGATGCCATCGACCGTGAGCTGCCCATTACCGATCGTGACACCCGACTAGGTCTTGCTGAGCAATATGCAGATTATGGTGACTTCACTAAAGCAAGAGCGATTATCAACGATGTCATGCTCAAGCCACCTTTGGAGCGAAAAGCACTGCTTTATGCAGGTCTTATCGAAAAAAAGGATCGAAATTATGACCAAGCCCTTATGTATTTTAATCAGGTTCCGAACTTACCTGTTAAAGCAAACGCAGTAGGGTCTAATGACAAGGATCTAATTGAAGACGCCCTCAAGGAAAAGACCCAGATCGAGCAAAGACCTTATGGTTACATCACCAGTGGTGTTGATGTCCGCCAATTGTCCGGTTCTTCAGGCACGTCGGATATCATCAATGTGGATATTCCTACCCTGATTCGGATCCCTAATGGCTACAACGGTCATGTCTGGGTCCAAACAGATGCTTCAGCTGTTTTTGCTGGTCAACTGGATCTTTCGACCTTTTCAAATGCCAACCAATTTGGAAAGATCAATGCCTTATGTCCTTCCACTGCTTCAGGACCGATTAAATGCGGCGCGACTACTTTACCTTCCTCATCTAATCAGTACGCCTATGGTGCCCCTCTCGCAGTCGGTTATCAGATGGATAATTGGCAATTTGATATAGGTTCTACGCCCATTGGTTTCCCCGTTTCAACCTTCGTTGGTGGCATACATCATTCTGGAAGTCTAGGTATTGGCTATTACTCTTGGGATATTTCGAGGCGACCAGCCGCGAATAGCCTTTTGTCCTATGCCGGTGTTCACGATCCGGTAACAGGTCAAGTCTGGGGTGGAGTCACCACCAATGGCGCAGAATTTTATACAGCCGCAGATGTTTGGACGACTCGTTTTGGCATCCTAAACACTTTCTTCCAAGGGTCTGCTCATTATCTCGAAGGCCAGAACGTACAATCGAATGAAGACCTTATGATTCGTACAGGCGGGGATTGGACTGTCCTTAATGGCGAGGACTCTCGTGTGAGTATTGGGCTTGCCGCGATGTTTCTAAAATTTGCTAATAACCAACGTCACTATACCTTCGGGTATGGAGGGTATTGGAGTCCACAGACCTACCTATCCATTGGACCTCCCATCCAATGGATAGGACGTTATGGTGACCTTTCCTATTTAGTTCGTGGCTATACCACCTATTCATACTCACAGGAAAACTCCGGTGCTTATTATCCAACAGATTCAGCCTTACAGAATTCATCCCTAAATGGCAATGCCATGTATTCGGGGACATCAGGGCCCGCTATTTCATATGGTATACGCGCTAAGGTCGAATATCAGATGACACCCCAATGGTTTGTAGGGGCTCATTTTGAGAAAGCGCAATCACCTTTCTATACCCCTAATTATGGTGGTTTATATTTCCGATTTGCCCTTGAACCCAGAACAGAAAAAATTCCGTTCCCTCCGGAAAACCCATTACCTTATTACCGTTACTAATTGAGTTGACGACTAAAATGGAACAAGATCCTTCTGATGTAACGCATATGCTGGAAAACAGCCAGCTCAAAACTGAATTAGGTTACAAAGATGTAATCCTTTCCAATCGTGCGGCCGTTGCGCTCAAACAGTGGGATCATCTTCAAGCACTTTATGCTCGTTTTTTTCAGCATTTAGTTAGAGGGGGTCAAAATGGTGTTTGAATGGATTGATCGCTATTTCGAGATGCGCCGTCGTCCGAACGACAGTCTTTTCAACCTTGGTATCACACAACTTCCCGAAACCGTCTCATCCTTATTCGATGGATGTTGTTATGGAATTAAAATTCGTCAGCAGGATATCCGGGAATCGCTGGTACGAAAAACAATTGAGCAGGCATGGTCGACCAAACGTTCGGTGGTGATGCTCTCAACTCATTGTGATCGATGGCACGACATCATTGATTCATCCCTCCATCTTCAATCCGGTTCGTTCCGTCTCCTTAATCGCTCAAGACAATTCGCCGAAGTACTTCGACAGTCCAGCATGATTCGATTCTTGAAGGCTATTGAAGATAATGACGTTCTACCTGGCTCTGTTCTTCTATTCGATGAAGCCGATACCTTTCTCTTGGGCGCGGAGGCAGGGATCATCAGTCAACAGATGAGACTCGTGACTATATGGGCTCATAAATGGCGCCATACGGTCATTTTTCTCTTTAGTGAGGCCGCCTTATCCGGAATAACGGACCACCGTCCGGCATCCTTAGATTCCTTTGCAGGCTATGCTGAATGGAGTGCCGAATATGCACGGCTGTATTGGCATGTGGGGTTTTGGCGTGATCATGGTCAGATCATTAATCAACGAAGCTATGGTCTTTTCTTAGATCCTGACACCAAAACGCTGTCTGCTGATGGCAGTGATATCACGAGCATCAGTGAAGAGATGCGCTACGCACCTGATGAAAATACCGTCTACATCACCAAGGTTTGTCTAGATTTTGACAAATCCTTACCAGCTGACTGGATTCCCATCGATACGGTTCATCTTCCAAAGATCCTGTCCAGCGCGGTGGCGCCGACGTTGATCTTAGACTTTAATCAAGATAAATCCTTCGATCAACTGGCTGAAGAAGTGCTGACTGCAAGACGACTGGGTGCACGTGGAATCAAGATCATCGTTAGAGAAACCACAACGCGCCTTCGTCATTATCAAGAACGACTATTAACACATTTGGGCGCTAATCTTACGGTCTGCCAATATGAAGCTTCATCCCATCTTCTGTGGGCTGTCGATGCGCTAAAAGGGCATTGTTTCAATAAACTGCTACCCGATGGCTATAAAGACCTTATCGAAACCACAGAACCGATTGTAGAAAAGGGTTATCTGCCTTTGTTGGACTTCTGTGCCATTTTGACCAAAAAACTTGAACAAGATCAGGATATTGAAATTCGTCATGCGTTGGTGCGACTCTATCTAGCACCTCAATCTTCACATATTGAAGCGCTAAAAGCGTATCGCTCGAATCGGAGTGGTGATGTTGTGACCTCGGATAGTCATAGTCTCTTCGTCTTTTATTATGGTTGTCGTGAGACCGATATCGATATCGCGCTCAATCGAACCTTCAATAATCAGGTTGCAAACTTCTTTACCAATGACAGCCGTATTACCCATACATTGGACATTCTCTCGCAACTGAAAGACCTTAAAAGGCAATGGGAAGTAAATCCCCCAGCTGATTTCTCTTTACAACTCATATGAGACTCTATCGTTCTTATACCGCCATGGAGATCTAAAATGTTCACGCCACTGATTGATGAATACATTGGTTATCTGTTTCTCGGATTACTGTTTGGTGGGTTCATGATTTACCTGAGTCATACTCTGGGTGGTGCATTACTCACCAGTTATTTAAGGAGAGCTTGGTTTAAGCCCCGTCAAAATCCCTATTTCTCATCCTATTCACCAAAAAATAAGAACCAATGAAACTCTTTTTAGTGGCTCTAGTCTCTCGATGCGGTGGAACAGGTCGAAGCAGTCTGAGTCGCCTCTTGGCTGATCTTCTCTCTGAACGAAACATTCCGAGCTGTATTCTTGAGCTTGACCCAATCGGCCACTTAAAAAAAATCAAACCTAGTCATGCGGATTTAGTCACAAACCCTAATGACACCCTTATCGTTCCTTTTGATGATGTTTCCTGGGACAGTTCATCTATTGCAAATATCAGGATGCAACTTTCACAACATCACCCACTTTGCGATCAGACCATTGTTCTCATGGATACAGCTAGATTCCCCAATGATTTTACTGATCATGCTGCAGCCCAGGCAGACCTCGTAATAAATGTGGTTTCTGCGAATCCTGAGTCCTTTTTAGCGATTGGCGAACTGCAGGAGTTATTTTCAGGAGCGACAAAAAAGGAAGTTAGGCGGCCTGCACACCTGTTCCACCTTTTGAACCAGATTGACAGCCGCATCGTTCTCCAGCGTGACATCATTACTATTTTGAGAGACACCCTGGATGAAAGATTACTGAATCACATGATTCATTTCGATGAAGCCATACCTGAGAGTACGGCGAAAGGTCTATCGTTATCTTCATATGCACCCAGATCGCAAGCGCGTGCAGATCTTCAAGGTCTCGTTAACTGGATGCTGAAGGTCCTAGGTCATTCGCATCACACTCAAGATTCGACACCGTCAGTATGATTCCTCAAAGCTGGCAGGAACATTGGGCGGAGATACTGAATGTCAGACAACCTGACCGTTTAGCTCAGTGGCTTTTACGCTTATTTATCATTGATGTATCAGGTCGACCTCGAAGTATTCATTATTTCAAGCTACCCAACCGTTGGTTAAATTCCATTCACTTATCTGTAGCGCATAATCTGGGTATTACTCATCCTGAACGGCTTCGTGATTGGATCATCGGCTGTTTCTTTATCCTACCGAAGGCAACGAGTAAGACCCGACGATTTGATTGGCTTTGGGGGTTAGTGAGTCCCTATTCAGTTCCTGCATTTTCAAAGCTGAGTCATAAGCTTGATGTGTTCCAGAACTTGATGACTCCTCAATCATTCACCCATCAGATGATCTATTGGATCATTGGGCTTCCAGTGCTGCTCATCATCATCAGCATTCCTTTCAACATCGAACAACAAGCTTCCTTCTTTCTTATCACACTTGTCTTCGCTCTGTTCATCCGTCGAGTACCAGGGTCCTTAAGTAATAGCATCCTCATCATGCTGTCGCTCATTGCAACATTCCGATATGCGATTTGGCGGGTAGGGCAGACACTCTACGTGGAAACGATGGGAGACCATATTTTTTCAATCATATTGCTTTTGGCTGAATCGTTTACATGGGTTGTGGCGATCCTAAGCTTTGTACAGACCATCATGCCACTCCGTCGTCCACCCAAGCCCATGCCTATTGATACGCATGATTGGCCTTCGGTGGATGTGTTTATCCCCAGCTATAACGAACCTCTGGAAATTGTCCGTCCTACACTGATTGCGGCCAAAGGAATGGATTGGCCCATGCACAGGCTCACTATCTATCTTTTAGATGATGGAAACCGAGATGATTTTCGTGACTTTGCTGAAGAACTTGGAATTGAATACATCCGCCGAGAAGAACATCAGCATGCAAAAGCTGGGAATCTTAATCATGCGCTAACACTGACACATGGCGAGTTTATTGCCATATTCGATTGTGATCATATTCCAACCCGTTCTTTCCTTCAGGTAACGATGGGGTGGATGATCGCTGATCCCAATCGCGCATTAGTACAAACACCTCACCATTTTTTTTCTCCTGACCCTTTTGAACGAAATCTAAAAACATTTAGAGAAGTACCCAATGAAGGCTATCTTTTTAATCGAATGATCCAGGATGGTAATGATCTCTGGAACGCTGCATTTTTTTGTGGTTCGTGTGCAGTTATACGTAGAGGTCCTTTAGAAAGAATCGGCGGGGTTGCTGTAGAAACCGTGACGGAAGATGCGCACACCGCCTTGAAGCTCCATCGATTGGGCTATGAGAGCATCTATCTAAATATACCTCAAGCGGCGGGTCTTGCGACAGAAAGCCTATCGGCTCATATTGGTCAGCGGATACGTTGGGCTCGCGGCATGGTCCAGATTTTTAGATCCGATAATCCTCTAAAAGGACCTGGCTTAAGTTTGCTCCAACGCTTGTGTTACACCAATGCTTCCATTCATTTTCTGTTTGGTGTTCCTCGCTTTATCTTTCTTATTGCGCCTTTGGCTTATCTCTTCTTTGAGCTCCATTTCATCCACGCAGAGCCCACATTGCTGATGCTGTATGTCGTGCCATACATATTGCACGCCAACATGGCCAATACCAAGATTCAAGGTAAATTTAGGCATGCTTTTTGGGCTGAAGTCTATGAAACAGTGCTTGCTAATTACATTATGATCCCGACCACGCTAGCACTTATTAATCCTAAGTTCGGGAAGTTCAATGTAACGCCTAAAGGAGGATTAATTCACGAGAGTTTCGTGGACTGGAAAATTTCGAGTCCTTATCTAATTCTTCTGATATTGAATTTACTCGGTTTTTCGATTGGGTTAGGACGCCTTGTGTTCTGGAACCAATTCGAAGCTCAAGTCGTTGTCATCAATTTGTGCTGGACGGTTTACAACCTTTCGATTTTGGGAGCTGCGTTCAGTGTGGCATCCGAAGCCAAGCAGATTCGAAAATCACACCGTATTCCTATTGATCTGCCGGCCATCTTGTACCTAAAAAACGGTCGAACCTATGCGACACGGACTCATGATTTTTCATCCGATGGGATCAGTATTTCTAGGCCCAGTGGCCTCGCGCTTGAGCCAGGGGAACTGGTAAGCGTGGGCCTTTATCGTGGTGATCAGGAGTACACTTTTACTGCACGTGAACTTAATACCAGTAACGAGCATCTAGGCCTTAAATTGACATTTACTTCGCTCGCTGAAGAATCAGAATTCATTCAGTGTACTTACTCTAGAGCCGATGCATGGTCTACGTGGCATCACACCTTCCATTCTGACCATATCACAAGAAGTTTCAAGGAAGTGCTCACTCATTCCTTTCTTGGCTACGAGAAACTGTTTACCCGCTTGGTCTTCCAATTACGGCAATTCTAGGACGCTAATTCTATGGGACTTTGGAACTACTATTTCATTACTAAGTTGATGTTGTACTGGAATAGCAATATTGATTTTCATGTTATTGAGAATGTTTTGTTTGCTCTCTATGTACTGTTCCCCCTAAAAAGGCTATGGGTGAGAAGATTGAGAACGTTCTTTGCGATACCACTAGGTATTGGCCTTTTTTATCACGATTCCTTTTTCCCATTGCCTGAGCGTCTCATTGCCCTAACACCTAATTTTAGGGATTTTAGTTTGGCCTACATAGCTGAATTGCTCAGTCGTTTTATAAACATCCCATTTCTAGTGCTCCTGTTGAGTGCATGTGCTCTCCTAGCTCTACTTGGACGCCGTCTGCGTTTGTCCACCTTTACACTAATCGCAATCGTGGCGCTTCCTTGGTGGCATGAAAGGGAAACACTCAAGCTTGAACAGGCTTCACTGACAACACCTCAGGCTTGCGATGACGGAGTTACTTCACAACCTCATATCAAATCCCATTACAACAACGAAGAGCTTAATGGGCTCTTGACCGGATTCTACGATACTCAGGCTACTAAAAAGGTCAGTTTCGAATCGAGTAACCCTACTCAATCACCCCAGTTCGACATCATCCTGCTTCATATCTGTTCGCTCTCTTGGGATGATATTGATCCTAATGAACGTGATGGTCTTTTCAAACGGTTTGATGTTTTATTGAAGAACTTCAATTCAGCCGCCAGCTACAGTGGTCCTGCGGCAATAAGGCTTCTGCGTGCCAGTTGTGGACAAGAGCCTCACGCAAAGCTCTATCAAGAAGCGCCGAAACAGTGTTACTTATTCAATGTTTTAGAGGGAATTGGTTATCAGCGTCAACTCCTCCTCAATCACGATGGCCATTTTGGGGGATTCCTTCAAGAGGTTCAGAATGTGCAGCAAGGGGGTCTTAACGTACCCCTTTGGGGTGATCTGGGTGCGAAGGTTCAGATGCACAGTTTTGACGGTACACCCATCTATGAGGACTTTGATATTTTGTCCAGATGGTGGGCTAAACGTAAGGCTCGGAGCGATCAACCCGTAGTACTCTATTACAATACTATCAGCCTCCATGATGGCGATGTTCTGCCTGGACAAGAGAAAATCTCCAGTATTAAAAGCTTCCCAACGAGGATGCACAAATTGATGCAGGATATTGATGGTTTTACGACAACCTTAGAACAAACGGGCCGTCCTGTTGCATTGATTCTCGTTGCCGAACATGGTGCTGCTCTTCACGGAGATACCGTCCAGATACCGGGTATGCGCGAATTGCCAAGCCCGAGAATCACACTCGTTCCAGCGGCTATTAAATTTATAGGCATGCCAGGCTTCCAATCCGCGCACCCGGTCATCTCGAATCGTCCTACCAGTTATTTGGCTTTAACCGAACTTATTAAAGGCGTGATGGTTTCAGGTGCTTATGGAGGCCACGCTTTAGATTTAGAAGGACTTGTTAATGGGCTTTCAGAGACTGAATACGTATCTGAAAATGAACAAACAGTTGTATTGGGGAAAGGGAGTAAGTATTACTTACATGAACCCAATACTGACTGGATGGACTATAAGGTTAAAGCGGAGTGAGTGCACTGCTATAAGCTAGAGAAATCATCGCTAAAAACTAATGCTTTTCTCAAAGGCCGCAACCGTTCGAATGTAATCAGGCATGCCCTTGATTGTGGATCCCGTGATGAGGTCTTTTTCAGTAATACCTCTTGCAACGGCGCACGCGCCACAGACCCAGACTGGAATCTTAAGTGCCTCAATGGCTAGCATGAGATCGCCAAGAGGGGTCAAATTAACGCCTGTGACGTGTTGAGCGACTCCTGTACGCCCAAGTATGACGGCCTCATTCCATAGCCACAGAACGACCTCATGCCCTTCTTCATGGGCCACTTTTGCGGCAATGAAAGGCAGGGTAGCCATGGTGGGGTTGTCAGTACCGTGACTGCCAGAAATAATGAATTGGGCCATAATCTTTTTTCCTCTAATGGAGCGAGTCTTTTTGCGCAAAAGATTCAATATGTGAAAAGTTAGAAGGGATTCTTCCTGTGAGACTTTCTAAAAATGATCGAATGGATTTCACTTCGGTTGGGTTTAAATGCAGGCCCAGTTGAACATCCGCCATGACACTGATGGCTTGATCTAGACCCACGATCGATCCATCATGAAAATAGGGTGGTGTCATCGCGACATTCCTAAGGCTGGGTGTTTTAAACACATAAAGATCAGAATCGTTCTGGGTGATTTTATATCGACCCTCATCAATGGATTCACTATGAGTCGCCAGCCAGTAGCTCTTAGTGATACCGAACTTTTGATAACTATTACCCCCGATCAATGTACCGTTATGACAGGACGCACAACCCTTATCGATGAATAGATTGAGTCCCTCTTTTGCATAGGAGGATATTGATTGGGTATCGCCTTTAAGGTAATTGTCGAACGGCGAAGGTGATATGAGTGTTCTTTCGTAACTACCAATGGCTTTACCAAGGTTTTCTATGCTCAGTGAAGGGCTTTCATCCGCAAATGCTGTTCTGAATTCATTTTCGTAGCCAAGCTCCATCAGTTTATGAACAACGGTTGCTTCATCAGGGTTACCGAAGCTCAGTTTGCCTGTGAACGACTTACTGGCCTGGTCTTCGACAGTTGCACGACTGCCGTCCCAATGTGCTGTGAATTGAAGTGCGGCATTTAGGAGTGTTGGGGCATTTCTTAGATTAGCCCGATGTTCAACGCCAATGGATTTGGGTAAACCATCGGTAGCATGGAGTGCTGGAATATGGCAGGTTTCACAGCTGACGCTTCCATCTAATGACAGTCTTTTGTCAAAGAAAAGCTTTCTTCCGAGCTTCACCCGTTCAGCGCGCGTCGGGTATAAATCAGTTGACATGGTTTCAGGTAGGGCCTTGAAAATTGTGGTTGCTTTCGTGTGTAGAATTGTATCCGTAGACTCGCCGTATGAAGTGACACTGTGTGCCATGATCGAGATCGAGAGGAATAGAAAAAAAGATCTCAATGTAAAAAAAGCAATCATGAACGAAGGAACTCCTAATTTTAGATTAAGGGGACTGCTGTCCTAAGGATGGCCAGAATAGAGATCGAGTATACGGTGTTAAGGTATCTCAAGGCGCCATAAAACGAGTTAAGAAAACCGATGTGGCATCCCCACTTCCCAGAAAAAAAATCGAGTGACGGTCTGCTTGTTTGGCACAAAGGGACAATGGAGTCATAAGGGAAAGTGTATCCTTTGTAAGCTCGCCGTTTATCCATTAAAGTTCATTCATAAAAACAATAAACCGGATGAACATTTTAGCAAACTTGTTCGTTTGAATTGTTGTTCATAGACTGTCTCATCTCGTTGTTTGAATTAGGTTCGCACATAAGCGCCTTTTACATTTACTCGTGATAGGATTATTTTGAATGAGCGTTTCCAGATTGAGCTTGAACGCCCATAAGCAATACACTGCCTCCAGTTGAGAAGGGCACGTTTTCTTAGGATCATCACTCTGGCAAAAAAACAACTGCTTCATAATCTGGGTATACCCATTACAGCAGTGACTTTCATCGGGTGGATGGAAGGGCAGTCGTCGTGTCTTAGGGTTTGTTTTTTTTTGACGTCGTTGTTTTTTTCAGGATTTACCCAGGCTGAAGAATCTTCAGCACGCACTGTTCAGAAGCTATGGGATGAATGGGCCATCGTGGTCTATATTCTTCCTGATACTCAAAAGGCCCCCAATTTTGCCGATCTATTACCTTCTATCGATCAACTAATTGCCCGTCATCCGAATGAAGCTGGTCCTTTACTCTTGAAAGGCGTCGTAATGGCTTCATTCGCAATTTCTGAAACCAATTTCGTATCACTCGAACGTTTGAAAGAATCACGACAGGCACTCGAAGCTTCTATTGCCATCAATCCCCAATTTCGTGGTGGCGCAGCTTATCTGACACTTGGCAATCTCTATTACCAAATCTTTGGTTGGCCTGTATCTTTTGGCAGTAAAAAAAGAGCGCTGGAGTATTACCAAAAAGCCTACGAACAGAGCCCGGATGCAATTGATACCAATTTTTTCTTTGCTCGCTTCTATCTCGATCAAGGCAAAATAAGATGGGCCGGCAAATATTTAGATAAAGCCAATATCGCACCTATTCGAAGCGAGCATCACCTGGCAGATATGGCATTGAAAAAAGATATTGTTAAAGCCTTGTCTTATGTGAAAACACACAAAGAACCCAAGGACAGTTTGATCGATCGATTTATTGACCAGCTGTTCCGTTTTTTTAGTTCGCCTTCTTAATCAGACCCAAACTCAATGGGCTCAGTGAAAAAATAGAGATAACCCTTTCGCGATCATAAGGCCAAAGAATATTTGGGCCGCTAGAAACAAAATCATTAACGCTGGAATTGCAGCTAACGAGAGCATTACCAGGTTCCTCACAAGGCTCCAAAAAGGAATATCCACACCACTGATGGTCACTTCATGGATCTTTGAGTGTTCTGCATGTGAATCACGTAGAACTGCTTGCGTGTCTGGCTTTTGAGTATCTAATGATGATTTGAGAGCATTTTCCTCTTCCATTATACTCGCGCGCAACTCAGTTAAAGCACGTATTTTTTGCTGATAAGCGAGCAGTTCCTCTTCTTCAGCTTTGATCTGCTGCCAGTTCTGAGCGCCTTCACGTGTCCAACGCGCAAGTTTCTCATCACCTGTTTCTTGATGGGGGTCCCGAGAAATCTCGTGTTCCGTTGTCATATTGATGGTTTGAGTCTAAGCCGATGATGCATATTCTATCTAGGGATTAGACCGTTGTATCTACACCAGGTACATTTCTTATGGTGACCTCGACATCAATGTCTTCTGCCGCTTTTCGATAGTCCTCGATCGTTTCAATGATGTCCTTATCAATCATCTCTGCTCTACTGCCGTCAATGATGAGCTGGCCTCCCGGTTGAACCTTAGCTAAATGTTCTCGTAGCAGCGCTTTATTGAGAAACGACACATCCTTTCTAAGTCTCAATAAATAATGATTCTCATGACGCGTCATGCCAATTGAGTAATTGAAATTACCTCTAATCACAAAATAAATGCCCACCACAAGACCTACGCTAATTCCTGTAAGTAGATCCGTGAAGAGGATGGATAATAAAGTAACGGCATAGGGTACGAATTGATCCCAGCCCTGAAGGTAGATGGATTTGATCTGGCGAAGTCTGATTAATTTATAGCCGGTATAAAGGAGGATTGAGGCCAAGGCAGATAAAGGTATGTAGTTGAGCCATCGAGCAATAAACAGAAGGCTTAATAATAGTAAAATGCCATGAAAAAAACAGGCTATCTTTGTTCGGCCACCGGCATCGACATTAGCTGAACTTCGCACAATCACTGCGGACATGGGAATGCCGCCGAGAAGTGCCGATACTATGTTGCCTATGCCCTGCGCCTTAAGCTCACGATTGGGAGGCGCCACACGACGATAAGGATCTAGTTTATCGACGGCTTCGAGACTCAGAAGGCTCTCAAGACTTGCGATAAGCGCTATATGGACCGCCAATGTCCACACTTTTGGATTCTCATACTGACTAAAATCAGGAAATGTAAGTAATTGCTCTATTTCAGCAAGACTGTTAATTTCTGGAAGATTAACAAGATGCTGATCAGCAATGGCGTATATCGTATCGCTACTTAAAAAGTGGTAGCACACACCCCAGAAAGCAACCATCAGCCCTCCTGGAATCAAACGCGTCAGTCTTTCAAGATGTAATAGATGTGCATCCCATACCACCATAATAGCTAAAGAGCCGACGGTCACTAAAGCAGGCCCCAGAGATATCGACGAGAGGGCATGTTCAAATGCTATAAGGGGGGATTCGTTTCCACCCGTAAAAAAAACCTCCTCACCCATCAAATCAAGCCCGTAACCTAGTGCATGTGGTACTTGTTTTATGATCAGGATGATGCCGATTGCAGCTAAAAGTCCTTTGATAACCGCCGAGGGAAGAAAGGCGCTCAAGACACCCGCACGAAGATAACCCAATGCAAGCTGTATAACACCCGCCCAAAGCACTGCAAGTAGGAAACCGTTGTAAGTACCAACATCCTGGATGCCATTCAAGACCAGTAAAGTTAAACCTGCCGCAGGTCCAGAAACGCTCAACTGAGATCCACTAAGCCATGAAACCATCAGGCCGCCTACGATTCCGGAAATGAGGCCCGAGATCAATGGGGCACCTGAGGCTAGGGCAACCCCAAGTGAGAGCGGTAGGGCTAGAAGAAATAAAACCACCCCAGCAGGTAAATCGTATTTCAAATGTTGGACATAATACCTAGATCCGGATCGATAGGTCTTGGTCGAGTCCTCAGTTGATGGAGTCATAATGAAGAAGGTTGAGATCTGAATGAATTAGTGTGGTCTATTTAAACCACGATTGATTCTGCTAGTGTTATTGGCACAGTTGAATAAATAAAAAAACGGCTAGCGCTTATAACCAGACCCATATGAACCTGCTTTATATCAATGCATTGCCCACTGTATTAAGTTGCTAATCGGACCAAAACCCGCTCTGGTTCTTTTGCACCGCAGTATAATAGCCGTGTTAGTTGTTCACGTACATTTATTCAAATCCATATGCAGCCGTTCGAAAAAATGTTGCTGGAAAATCGAGCTTGGGCACAGGAGAAAACCTTCTATGATCCTGGGTATTTTGGCCGACTCTTGAACGTACAGACTCCCGACGTTCTCTGGATCGGTTGTTCTGACAGCCGCGTTCCAGCTGAAACGATTGTTAACGCTCAACCGGGCGAAATGTTTGTTCATCGAAACATAGCTAATCAAATACTTTCGAGCGATCTCAATAGCCAAAGCGTCATTGAATACGCAGTCGAGGTGCTCGCTGTCAAACATATCATTGTCTGTGGTCATTACAACTGTGGTGGTATCAAAGCTGCGATGGATCAGACAACTGATAATCTCTTTTTAGTGAGTCAGTGGTTAACTGATTTTAAGTCAATCATAGAACATAGCGACGAAATAAGTCCTCTGGACTCCAGTTATGAAACGAGACTGAAGCGGTGCGTTGAACTGAACGTAATTCAACAGGTAAAGCATCTCACCAATACCGATCTCATTCAAAGGAAGTGGCGAGATCATAAGAAGCCATCTTTACATGGATGGGTCTATGGTTTGGAGGACGGCCTGATCAAAGAGCTGATTCGGCGTGATCCTCATTCAACATAGTAAGGCTGGAAATCGATCGTATATCTAGGGGTTAGATGCACGGCTAAACCCCATTTTTTCTAGATCTTGTGAAATGGCTGCTGGGTCGTCATGGGAGGCTACTTTTCTTGGGGCAGGTGCTTCTGCAGAAGTTTCTGTAGTTGATTTCTCCGAGGAGTGCGCTTCGGTTTGAACCGGCGGAATAGGAGGAAGGGAAACATGCGCAGGAATAGTCGTAATGGGTTTGATTTCTTGACTGGATTTCGGGATCACAACCACTTTAGTCGCAGGAGTGCGAACGACTTCCTGAGAGTATCCTAACCGTTCGAGATCGTCAGCAATTTTTGTGTTAGTGACTTCATCACTCATAACATTCGTATTGAACGCGATACAGCAAGTCATAAGACCTACCCTGATACCACTATAGTGACAAGCTAAGCGGCATGGGGTTATTGTTTTAAGCATGAATTCACCTTGAAGGCTCGGGAGTTGAGGCGCCAGTATTGGCGAATGATCGTTGATATTCACGTATGATATCAAGCACGTCGTAGTCGCAACTCCCGCAGCCTGAACAAGCACCTGATGCATATGAAATTTCCTCAAGCGTTTCAGCCCCCCGGGCTAAGATCGCTAAGATTTGTGTGCGTGTTGTACCACTACAGGAGCAAACTGTATCTTCCATCAGTGTTTTGGCTAGAGGAGGGTTACGGGTAAATGACTGATTGTACAAGATCGACCTTGACTCGTATCTAGCCGAAGTGGCTAAACACTCATGAACAAGCACCAATCTCTGTAACTTCTCAAACTATCGGTTCATTAGATTTATGTTTCATACTCCTATCTTTGATTTTGAAGGTGTACCCAGAACCATCGATGAACTGATCGAAGGTCGGCCTACTTCGGATGGCGCTGGTGTGAAATTAACACGTGTGATTGGTCAATCGCTTCATCAGCGGCTTGATCCTTTTCTGATGTTAGATTCTTTCACTAGTGACAATCCAGACGACTATATCGGTGGATTTCCTGATCACCCACATAGAGGATTTGAAACTGTCACCTACCTTTTAGCCGGTCGGATGCGTCATCAGGACAGTCGAGGAAATCAGGGCCTGCTTGAGGTGGGTAGTATGCAATGGATGCTGGCTGGCCGAGGTGTCATTCATTCAGAAATGCCAGAGCAAGAGAATGGCGAGTTGGAAGGCTTTCAATTATGGATTAATTTACCGTCTTCCTTGAAGCTTTCTGATCCTGAATATATGGATGTCCCCAATCATCACATCCCAGAGTATCAATTTACAGGTGGATCTGTTCGCGTATTGCTCGGCGAATCACAGGGCGTGAATGGCCCTGTACAACGGCCAGTTACAGATCCAAAACTATTAGATATTCATCTTCATAAAGGAACGACGTTCCAAGAACCAATTCCTCACACTCATACGGCCTTTTTTTATGTTTATCGAGGCTGTGTTAGGGTAGCGAATATCGAGGTTTTGCCTGGACAATTGGCGATTCTTAGTCATCTTGAAGGTCAATCTTTACTTGAACTTCATGCCAATTCAGATGCAAAAGTGCTTCTGATTGCAGGCAGGCCTCTTAAAGAACCCATAGCGGCACATGGTCCTTTTGTGATGAACACGCAAAATGAAATTATTCAAGCCGTGGAGGATTATCAGTCGGGTCGATTCATTGAATAGGCTTTAAATAATCGCTGGAGCATCTATGAAAACACGCGCAACCACAGGGCTATTGATGGGATTTCTGATACCTACGGTTTGGGCCTTAGACACCTATACCATCGATAGCCACCACACCATGCCGATGTTTGAAGTGAATCATCTCGGATTTTCAACCCAACGTGGTCGATTTGATCGTGCAGAAGGTGCTATCACCCTTGATGTCGAAAAACATTCTGGGCGTGTTATGTTCAAGATCCACGCAGATTCAATCGATATGGGCTTTGATCAATGGAACGATCATATGAAGTCTAAAGACTTCTTTAATGTTATCGACTATCCAGAGATCACGTTCACATCCGAAAGCATTCGGTTCAATGGTGAGGATCCAGTGTCAGCAGATGGGACATTGAGCTTACTTGGTGTGACAAAACCGCTACGCATAGCCATCACCCACTTTAAGTGTGGCAACAACCCCATTACAAAAAAAGAGGTGTGTGCGGGCGATATCGAAACCAAATTAAAGCGGTCAGACTTCGGAATGAATACGTATCTCCCTGCAATCGGGGATGACATTGTGGTCAAAGTGCCCGTTGAAGCAATCAAAGACTGACATCCTTAATCTCCCGATCTTTATCCTCGACCTTAAGCTTTGGTGGGGCTTCAGGTGTTTCATTGGCTTTTAGAAACGCTCTATATTCCTTGGATTGGCGAAGCAACATATCCGCCCCTGATTCGAGCATATCGACGTCGTGGGAAGATAACTCCAGCGATGTTGGCAAGCTATTGAAGTAGCTTTTCAATGAACTCATTTGAATCGAACTAAACGAGACACTGACGTTATAGATAGGAATGTTATGACCCTCCTTATTTAGATAGTCACTCACATCGTTAAGTTTTCGGTCCAGTAAAAGTCTTGTTTCATAATTGAATAATCTAAAACGCGCGTCAGTAAATGCCGATATCGTATCTGAGATAGAAGGCTTTTCGGGTGTTTCCGAAATCGTATGCTCAGGTATGACTTCAGCATCGACTGAGATAACCAAAATGTCTTTTGGAACACGATTCCTTTTCCCAAGAAGGTAACCTGAGCCTATGGTCTCAAGACGATCGGTTAAAGCTCTGAGTCCTAAATTATCGACAATACCCCCATCAGTTAAGTGCACGAAAGGTTTTTTCTTGCTGTCTTTGAAGATATCCATCCGTTGAAGCATTTCTTTAAGCCTAGGGTCATCATTTTGATGGGCCTGAGCGTATTGATAGAGATCAGATTTCGAAATGTCGCATTCTCCACCGTGGTTTTTGAGGACCACGGTTGGAAAGGCCACTGGAACTGCGGAAGAGGCCGTGACTGCGCGTGCGACAGATAAAGAATCGAGATCAGAACAAATCAGATCGAAATAGGCTTGTACAAATGAAAATCTGACTCCGTCCCCAAGATCCGTAGCATTGATTTCAACAAAGGGACCGCTTTTTAGACGAAAATCCCTAAATCTTTTACCCTCGAAGATATGACGATCATAATACTCGATGGCCATTTCAGTTCGGTCGAACCCACTGAATAAGCTTTGCCACCAGTAAGAGGGATCAAAAAGCTTTGCAATTAATGCGCCTTGAATACTCTGTTTCAAGAAGACATGTTCATAATCATCGAATATTTTGTCCCCAAATAAACCATAGTACGCGGCTGTGAAACTACCCCCTGAGACTGAGCTGATAGAATCCACCTCATTTAGTACACTCACCTCTTTATTTTGATCGTAAATCTTCGAATCTCTTAAGGTTTTAAGAACACCGTATGAGAGCGCCGCTGCTCGAGTCCCCCCGCCAGAAAACGCCAAGAGTATGAGATGATCACCGTAATCCCCATCTCGACTGTTAGCTAAACGATATCCAAGATTATTTTCAATGGATTTCTTAGATTCATTGACAGGCTTGTAGGTGACAGCAGAACAGCCACTTAAGAACAACACAAGGACTGTGATTGCGATAGAACGCATGAAATGATTAGGTTTGGATCGCATGCAAATATTGTCAGGATGTCTTTTAATTAGTGCCCATAGGCCATGTGTTACTTCAGAAGCGAAACGGCCTTGATTTGTGCCCATATCGATTCGCCTATCTTTAAGGCTAAGTCGGAAGCCGATTTATAGGTGATCCTAGCAAGAAGAGGACACCCTCCAAGCTCCAACTGAACGATGACTTCCCCAAATGTAGAGGATGTCTGAAGTCCAATAATTGTTGCGGGTAGGATATTCAAAATACTCGTTGCCTCCGGAAATAAACGGCAAACACTCACGTCTCTTGCCAGTATACGACAACGGAAGACTGCTCCTACTGGTTCATCACAACGGCTGATTTTGAGCGATTGATCCGAAAAAGTTAAATACGTCAGAGCGTCTGAATCACTATGACGAGTAACCTTTGCTTCAATGATGGAGCATTGATCATCTCGCCCCAATACGCTTCGTTCTGGGTTTGTCAGCAAATCGTTGATGGGTCCATGTATTAGGGACATACCTTGATCCATCACAGCGAGATAATCGCACAATCTGACGATTTCTTCTGCTGAATGAGTGACGTAGATCACAGGTATCTCTAATTCTGTACTCAACGTGACAAGGTAGGGCAGTATTTCTGCTTTTCGTGAAGAGTCGAGCGCAGACAATGGTTCATCCATCAGAAAAAGTCTAGGGCTGGTGAGCAATGCGCGGCCGATCGAAACGCGTTGCTTTTCTCCCCCCGATAATTTACTGGGATACCTTGTCATAAGCGATTGAAGATTCAAAAGTGTGACTGCATGTTCTAATGGAATACGTCTTTCTGAGATGGGGATCCGTTTAAATCCAAATAAAAGGTTTTCAGACACGGTCAAATGGTTGAAGAGATTGGCTTCTTGGAAAACATAAGCCAGCGCGCGTTGGTATGTGGGTATGAATATCTTCTGGTCACTGTCCTGCCAAACCTCATGTCCAATGGATAATCGACCTTTTGATTCAGTTTCAAGACCCGCCATAGCACGCAATAAAGTAGATTTTCCGCAACCACTCGGCCCAAAAATGCCCGTTATGCCTTTTCCCGGCAATTGCAGGTCAACATTCAGATTAAATTGCTTCTTGGTCAGACTGAAGCGCGCAGTGATTGGATGTGCTGATGAATCAATGCTCATAAGCTTGTCGTTTCTTGTGATCCAATCTGTTGAGTGTTAGTAAGACGAAGAAACAGAAAAGCACCATGCCGCCCGATAGCCAGTGTGCTTGGGCATACTCCATTGCTTCAACATGGTCATAGATTTGTACAGACACCACTCGCGTCTTATCTGGAATATTGCCTCCAATCATCAAGACAACACCAAATTCTCCTACCGTATGTGCAAAACCCAGTACCGCGGCCGTGATCAATGAAGGTCTTATGGACGGCAGGGCCACATTGAAAAAAGTATCCCAATAACCTGCGCGCAATGTGTAAGCCACTTCAATAGGGTCACGCCCAAGTGTTACGAAGCCGTCGCGTATAGGTTGCACGACGAACGGCAGAGAATAGAGTACTGAGGTAATCACTAATCCCGCGAAGGTAAATGGTAGGAGACCCAGTCCTACTGTTTGTGTTAGCCAACCAACGACACCATGGGGCCCCAAGACAAGGAGCATATAAAATCCTAATACTGAAGGGGGCAGAAATAGAGGCAAAGTAACGAGAGCACCCACCGTTGATGATAGTTTGGATGCGCTTTTGGACAACCACCAGGCGATGGGGGTGCCTAAAAGAATCAAAATTAATGTAACTGACAGTGCAAGCTCGAAGGTTAATTTGACGGCTGCAAGGTCGTTTTCGTCTAAAGGCATGCTCCAGGCTTCCATTCAACTCAGCATATTCATTGAGTATAACCGCTCGCTTTAATGAGTTTTTCGGCCACAGCCCCTTTCATGAACTCAAGAAATACATACGCAGAGCGCTTGTCTTTGGCTGTATTGAGAAGGACTGCGTTCTGACGAATTGGTGTGTATAGATTTTCTGGGACAATCCAAGCCGAGCCTTTTGAAACGGCTCCGGACTCGATGACTAAGGATAGGGCTACAAAACCTAATTCAGCATTGCCAGACGCTACAAACTGATGCGTCTGGGCAATGTTCTCACCCTGCACTAACCGATGTTCAAGCGGTTTTAATGCATCCAGATGTTTCAAGGTTTCAATGGCCGCTGTCCCGTAAGGGGCGGTTTTAGGATTAGCAATGGCCAGATGCGTAAATACGCCGTGTTTAAGAACCTGTCCATTAGCATCAACAAAATCAGGTATGGAACTCCATAAGACCAATTTCCCCACCGCATAGGTAAATTCACTGCCGCCTACTGCAAGGTGTTCAGAGATAAGCTTAGCAGGAGTCCTTGCATCCGCGGAAAGAAACACCTCAAAAGGCGCCCCATTAACAATTTGAGTATAAAGTTTTCCGGTAGCACCCGATGATATGACCACTTTATGCCCCGTTTCTTTTTTGAACTCTAATGCGATTTTTTCAAGAACAGGTGCAAAGTTGGCTGCAACGGCAACCTGTATCGTGTCCGCCCAGGGTGCAAACGAACTCAACATCAATAAAATCAGCACAATAATTCGAATGGACATGGAAGGTACTCTACGTGATAATTTCTGGGATAAGTACGAGCACAAAAACAGTTCATACAGCGACTCTGAATTGGACACTCGCGCTCAACAACTATAAATGAGATGGCTTTGTACAGAGAATACACGCGGAACTTATGTCAAACGTTACTATAGAACACAAGCCAAATATACAGTCCTACTTCACAATGCCCCACTCATATAACACCACCATCAATTGTAATTTTTTTGGTGTATTCATTTTATTGTTTTCATCGTACCTCTCAGCAGATCCTCATTTAGATAAAATGACTAGCCCTTCAGGTAAGGTGTTCCAACAGCATAAAAAGAAGTCTTTTAAGATCCAAAATATATCTAAGCGTGCTGAACAAGAACAGGTCACTCAGGGTCTAGCAGCCACACACAATGTACCGTTGGCTGAAAAGCCAATCACCATGTTGGCGAGCCCATCACAAAAAGATGATGTCCCTGAAAGCAGGGCTAAAACACCTGGCCAGGATAAAAAAGATACACAGGCTCCTGAATATGCCAATGATCGACCTCGCCAATCTCTTGGCGCTACTGAAAGTCAACGTGTGGATCAACTCTCAGGCAAAGCCGCTTGGGAAAACAAAGAAAACTTTAGAATTCATGATCTTTTTAGGCTGCCAGGCTGGGTGGATTTGAGCCTCGAGGAGCGACTGCGCCTCGAGGATTATTCAACGCCTTGGCGAGGCGGAAAACCAGGAGCTGTATCCGATACAGGTCAGTACTCACTCCCACTCGAAACAGTGATCTATACAGAAGCGCGTTTCACAGATCGGTTCAGGGCGGGATTTGAATTTTGGGATGCTCGTCAGTGGGGCGGACCCAATCAAACTGATCCTGGTGGAACACCTGTTCATAAAAACTACCCTGATAGCATCACTAATTCGACAGTGAATTCCGGTCAGTTTGCTCAGATCTACGCCGCCTATATCGAGCGTAACCTATTTCAGGATATTGACAGCGAAACGAAGGCTGGGCAAATGACGATGAATATCGGGAGTAATCGCTTGATTGGACGCGCGGCCTACCGAAACACCCAACAGCAATACGTCGGAATCCAACAACGATTTCGGGAAAAAAATGGTGATTGGGAATTGCTATCCTTTGCTAATATTCCCGAATGGCTAATGCCCGGTATTAATGCCAGCGGTACGGTAAATACATACCAACTTGAAGGGAACAACACGATTTGGAACCGCCCAGAAACGAACTCCTATTTTACCGGGGCACTCTTCACCAAAGATTTATTCGCTAAAACGAAAGGCGAACTCTACCTTTACTATCTGAATGAAGGGCCCCAAACCGTGACGAATCGTAGACTGTTTACACCAGGCTTCCGAATTTTCAGCCCGAATAGAAAAGGTGAAATCAACTACGAATTTGAAACCATTGGCCAAACTGGCACCGCGTTGGTAAAAACAAGTACCGCCAATAGCTATCAAAATTACTCAGGCACTGGTGCGTTTTGGCAAAATCAATTTGGCGCACAAGCCAGCGCTAATACAGGATGGCTACCTTCTCAGAAGGTTGGGGCCATGTACCAGCATATCCACATTGGGTACACATTCAATACTGACTTCGATCCTCGCCTCACGGCACAATGGGATTACGGTTCTTCTCATTTTGATACGCTGTATGGACCCACCGTCTTCGAGTTCGGGCCTACAGGGATCGGCGGGTTCTTTAGCACGCGCACCAACATCAATTCACCCGGTTGGAAGTTCGAGTTCATTCCTCATCGGGATGTTACGGTATACCTCAATCAACGCTGGTGGTGGATGGCGGATGCCTACTCAACTTCGGGATGGGGTGGAGCTGGTATTCTGAATGCAGTCAATGGCGGCAATTATCAGGGCAGCTATATTGGAGAAACTATTGAACTAAATGCCCGTTGGGATGCGCATTCCAATATCGCTTTCCAAGCAGGTTGGCAGATCCTTATGAAAGGAGATCTGGCTATCTATGGGACAGGCGCTCCAGGTGAAAATTGGACGGTAGGCAAAACGACCGGGCAGGCAACCCATTCAGAAACCACTGGAAACTACGGTGCACCCAACGGCAGTAACGTGAATTATTTCTACGTTCAAACCCAAATAAGAATGTAAACCAAGGTATCAGAGCGGACCAGGGAAGTAATGTAAAACGCGCCGGATTCAATCTGGCGCGCTATTAAAACGGTCTATTACTTGGTAAATAATTCAGCTTGTGTCTTCCGGGCAAGCTTCAGAACATCATGTACGAGCGAAGACGAAACGCTTGTAGCCTTCAAGAGGTTTTCAAGGTGATGGTTAACTACTTCGCAATGCAGTGGTTTCAAGCCCCGTTCGCGTAATGGGGCGAAGACTTTTTTGGCGTGCACAGAACAATAGGCATCTGGCCCACCGGTCGCTTTTGCAAGAAGAACAACTTGTAATTCTTGGATGTCTGCTGCATTAACATTGAAGAGCAGGTGATTGATTCTTGGGTCGCCTCTTAATTTCTTAAAGAGACTGTCTACTGCCTTCCTAATGCCTTGATCGCCTCCCAATGTTTCATAAGCTGAAACTTCGGTTTTATTTGATTCGTCTGCAATAGGCTCGGGTTTAATGACAGCGGTGAGGGCAATGGATGTGCTGGCCGGGGTTGCTGGAGCAGCAGCGGGCAATTGGGGTTTAGGTTTTACGGAGGATTTGGGCTTTGTCGGCACTTTAGCTGCTAGAGCGGCCTTCGGCTTTGCAGGAGAAGAAGTGGCCTTTTTTGTTCTTGTTTTTTTATCAGTTACTTCATTACTCATGTGTATTCCTCAATAACGTGGATTTATCGTGTCACAGGACAAAATAGATTGAAATCAATCGATCACCCAGCACTCTTATTGTCTCTCGTTTAAAAAGCGAACGACATCATTTACAGATATTACTCCCAGTAATACCCCTTTATCATCCGTCACAGGTAGAGAGTTTACCCCTTCTCTTGAGAAGATTGGGAGGATCTCACGAATTGTGCTGGTGGATTTAATTAGGGCTGTATTCGTCGGTAATATGTGCTTAATGGATCCCATTTCATCAATATTGACTTCTTTCGATGTTAGGCGAACGGGTTCGGCTGATTTACTCGAAGTCGCATGAGCATGTGAAGACTCAATGTTTTTGGTGCGCCGGTTCATGACATCATCGCGCGTCGTCTCTGTAAGATCGAGCACTTCTTTAATGATGGATGGTTCGATATTTAACTCGACCAGTGTGTCATGCAGGTGATCCATCACGATGTCGAAATGTCGATCCTTCATGCCCATGCCAATCAACCTCGCATGACTCTTGCGCATATCTCGACCGGTATAGTGATGTGGTCCGCCAAACGCCATGGCCAGAAAGGCTTTCTGTTTGACTGATTGCTCGGCGATGTTTACGCCGAAAAAGAAATAATTGATGCGTGCATCAGAGAATGATTTTCGAAGAAAAATATCAACCGCCTGATCAACAATGTCTTGACCACCAATGCGCTCATATAGGGAAGGGTTAGGCGTATTCTGAGTGGGGTCAGACGATTTCCGTCCAAAGAGATTAGACATAATTTCACTCATAACGCGCTCCCCTTAAGAACTGCATGGCGCCTTTGAAAAAGGCTTTATTTATTTGGCTTAACCGGAGAATTAATCTACTACGGCATCCAAGATTGATTGTAAATGAACTTCAACACACCCGTATAGAAGATTCATATCAGTAAGCTTCAATTGCTAAAAGATGAGGAACCCACGAGATTTCTTTTGGTCTACTCTTTGGACATAGTTTTTTTAAATTCTTTTTAGTTGATTCCTTACAGTTTCCCTGTGTTTCGAAAACAACAATAACGAGATTGCGCCTATGAAAATCAGTCATATCATGATCGCTTGTCTATTATCGGCTGTTATTGGAGATGCGGTTCTCCTCAAAAGCAACCGAATGGGTGAGGATGATTGGGCCAGTTTTCGAGATTCGCATCATTGCAAACCACTGTCGGAGTACGACGGAAGTAATCGTGCAGGATATCAATGTGATGATGGTCAAATTCATTATCGCTGGCGTCAAATGAGATGACTTTTCGCATAAGTCCTTAATAATTTTAATTAATCAACGTTAACTGGATTTACAATGACTTCTGACTCTAATCATGATTTTCAACATGTTCTCGCTGAATCCTTTCCAGGAACCATACCTTTAAATGATTTTTTTAATCGCACCAGCCAAGTACTGGCTGGTTATGGGTTCAACGACAATAACACCCTTGGTGTAGTAGCTACATGTCGAGATGAGGTCGCTTCACCGCTCGAGCACGAAGTCATCAAACATTGGGGAAGAACGTTTAGCTGCCGTAGCCTTGCAGGTTTTTTGCTGCTTGGAAGAAGTGGCATAAAAACAGGTATTCATCATGCCCCGTTATTGAATGGCAGAAGGCGTTTTGTGTTTTTCGCCATGCCTCACATTGCAATCTCTGCAAATGGCAAAGTAGGAGTCATCTATCGTGAAGGCATTCATGAAGAATCACATGCATGCGGTTCCATTGCCTCTGTGATTTCTCAGCTTGAATCGGGACGAATTGATATGCATATGGACTTTGAAGACCTTGAACAATCCATTGTGAGACAAAAAATAATTTCAGTTCTCCGTTATGGTGAAGCCGTTGATTTGATTGAAGGCACAAAGATTGCTCATCGGATTATCCGAAAGGACACTGAACGCCTTTTAGCTATGATCGCCAAACCCTCCGAGTTCGATTATGCGTACTTTACAGGGATCCTTATACATGGACCGGATGATCAAGATTGGATTTATCCAGGTGATGCAGCAGTAATTCAGCACGAATTACCGACAGGCCGGGAACCAATTGATCATTTTATTACCAAATAGTCTGGTGCTCTTTTTAATTTCTGTTTCTTGTACGACTGAATGAATTCTATACGTCTAATCGTCTATCGTGGTTTTAATGCTACGGCGTATTGGGATGATGAACAGGAACGTTTTTATGGTCAGATCAAAGACACGGTGGAACCCATTTCATTCTTTGCTGACGATCTACGTCAGTTACAAACAGAGTTCGAAGATGCAGTTGATGAGTATTTAGACATTTGTGAAGAGTTAGGTAGACCACCTCATCATTAAGGCCAATTTCGAGAGACTAAGTCTGAATTCTAAGCTGATTACAACAATAATAGGACGTGAACGATGTATAAGAAAAAACCATCCAACCTTCTTGAAACTGTGATTATCTCTTTTTTAGCAATGATGGTCATAACTCCTATGGTGTTTGCTGAAACTGATAAGGAGATTCAAGAAAAAGCGCTCATCGCACGTGAGTTACAAAAACGTGGGAATATGGATCATTCAATGCATATGCTCCCTGAGAGCACCTCTAAATACAGAGGTGTGTTCTACGGTTATCTGCCTTGCCGTGAGAAAGACTGTAGCGGAATCAAGATGACGCTGTCATTAAATGCCAACGATCACTATCTATTAGTTATTCAACCGGCCAAGGCACAAAATCGTGAATCCTTCGAAAAAGGTATTTATGAGTGGAACGATAGAGAAGGCACTTTGACGTTGAATCCCACTAAAGAGGCGCCTCAGAGACGTTTGTCGATCCAAGATGATGGTAGCTTGCTGTATATCAGCAATGATGGTGGGCATCTCACCGGTGAGAAGAGTCGCTACTTAATGCAAAAAATGGAACAGGCCGGTGGTCGTGAGGTACATATCCACTAACTAAAACTTTACTGGGTTGCCAGAGCAAATGCCTTTAATAGGTATGCTTTCGCAACCCCACACCGATTGTGATAGGACTCCATGTATTGAAGAGTCTCATTCTTTTTTTTATCTCAAAAATTCCAATTCCTGCAACTATCGGTTCAAGGTCATTACTAGCGCTTTAATTTAGAGTGAAAGCAGTGCCTTATCTACATTGATTCACGCTACAATCATCTTTTAGCGAACAATTGAACACTCGACGTGTTTTGGTTCATGAATCTTACTAAATGCCTTTTTTCCCTTAGCCTTAACTCTCCAAAAGGACAGATGCTATGAGCTTGCTCGACTCATTTTCAAGACTTACCCTCAAAACCAAACTGGTGTGGGGTTTTTCTATTGTTTCTTTATTCGCTGTCATCATGGCGGTTGTTGCTTTCTATAGCATCAATGTCCTAAACGTAACCTCAAGGTCGATATATGACAATGATCTACTCGGTATATCGCTGATGCGTGCTGTTAACCGAGACAATAACATCATTGGGCGTACCGCTAATCGTCTCGCTCTGGCTGCAGGGGCAAAAGACAAGGAGGCCATAAACAAGAATCTTGAAATGATTGCCAGCACCAAAGTGGAAATGCTCTCTAATTATGAGAAATCAAAACGGACGATTGTGCAGGTTGAGCTCAAATCTCGGCATGAAGGTATTGGCAAGCAAATACAAGATTATTTTGGATTCATTGATAAAATTACTGAATCTGCGCAAGCGGCAGGTCCTCTTGCTGCGTATAAAGTCATCTCGAGTAAGGAGTATCAGGATCTTGTCTCTACTTTAAATAAAGACATTAGAGAAATATCCAACGTCAAAATTGAAGCGGCCGCTCAAAACATCGCCAAGGCAGAAGAGACGGCGCTCCATTTGCAATACCTGATTGGTGGGTTATTACTGGCTTCGGTCATCCTTTCATTAATCACCATCAATCTGGTGACAAAATCAATCAATCAACCCCTTAGCAGCTTACAGCGTTCTCTGGGCGATCTCGCCACGGAAAAACTCAACACCACGATTGACAACTCTGATTACACGAATGAAGTTGGTGATATGGCTAAGGCTGTAGTAAAACTACAATCCAGTCTCCAACATGCGGCTCAGTTAGCTGAAACAGAACGACTTAATAATCTTAAAGCTTCAGAAACCACCCAACAAATCGGATCGATAATTTCATCTGCTGCAAACGGCGATTTTACATCCGCTGTTCCACTTGATGGTAAAGAAGGATTTTTCCTCGATATATCGAATCAAGTTAATAAGCTGATCGAAACCTCACGAACGGCTTTCCAGGCCATTTCAAAAAATGCTTCGGATCTCTCGACCGCTTCAGAAGAATTATCAGTGGTTAGTGTTCAAATGAGTACCAATGCCGAAGAAACCAATGCCCAGGCTGATTCAGCGGCTTCAGCGGCTACTCAGGTGAGTAGTAACATGCAGTCTGTGTCTGCGGGTGTTGAGGAATTAAGTGTCAGCATACGAGAGATCTCCTCAAATGCGATGGAAGCATCAGCTGTTGCCACACAGGCTGTTACAGAAGCTAACGCAACGAATGACACCATGGCAAAACTCGGTGTGAGCAGTCAAGAGATCGGTAACGTCCTGAAAGTGATCTCATCAATTGCCGAGCAAACTAATCTCTTAGCTTTGAATGCCACGATCGAAGCCGCTAGAGCGGGGGAAGTCGGTAAAGGATTCGCTGTGGTGGCCAATGAGGTTAAAGAACTGGCCAGACAAACTTCGAGAGCCACTGAGGAAATTGGTGAAAACATCACTAATATCCAAAATGATGTAAAAGGCGCCATTGCTTCAATCAGCTCGATCTCGGGCATCATTAATAAAATAAACGATATATCAGGAGTCATCGCAAGTGCTGTAGAAGAACAGGCTGTTACGGCTAATGAAATTGGTAGAACGGTTGCTGAAGCAGCTACTGGCAGTTCGGAAATCGCTAGAAACATCGATTCTGTCTCAACGGTATCTAGAAATACAACAGAGGGAGCCGCGCATTCACAACAAGCTGCGTTGAATTTATCGTCGATGGCCGCGGAACTTCAGGAGCTTGTTAATCAATTCAAGGTTAATTAGGGTTAAAAAAAGCCACATTCATATATGAGATTGCCCTATGGCCTTCGATACTAATGATCAAATCCTTGATGAGTTCTTAGAAGAGGCCCGAGAAATCTTCGATCAACTCGATTCCGATTTTGTTCGTCTTGAGCAAAATCCCGATGATAAAAAGTTGGTAGGTAACATTTTTAGAGCGATGCATACCCTAAAGGGTAGCAGCAGTTTTTTTGCCTTTCGTCGCCTCGAAAAAGTGGCTCATTCCGGGGAGTCCTTACTAAGCCGACTCCGTGATGGTGGCTTAGCCCTCACGGCTCCTATAACCGATGCCTTACTAGAGACTGCTGATCGCCTTAGAGAAATCGTCCATGGCATTTCAGAAACACGACTCGAAATAGAAGGTGACGACCGTACTTTGCTTGCCACGCTCAAAGCGCTCACAGAGGGCGCTCCAATTGAGCCGGCCTTGGATGTGATTCCTGGTCCACACACTGAGCCGGACATTGAAGCAGTCATCACCGTGACTAAAGATACAGTGAAATCCCATGATCAAATCCTACTTGATAAGCCTCCTATACATGCCACAGTTTCAGTCGCAGAAGCAGAACCGATGGTGTCTGCCGCTGAAACCATGCTTAAAGAGAACGCTCGAAATACCGATATCTCAGCACCTGTAAAAGTAAGTGTCGAGCTACTCGATAATCTTATGAATCTTGTCAGCGAAATGGTGCTCGGACGCAACCGACTGTTGTCGTTTGCAACGCATAGTGGTGACATGAATTTCACCAGTACGGTCAGAACCATCGACATGATTACTCTTGAGCTTCAAGAGCGAATGATGAAGACGCGCATGCAGCCGATCAGTCAAGTTTGGGGTAAGTTCCCAAGGCTTGTTCGGGATCTATCCCAGGAATGCGACAAAAAGGTAGAACTGATACAGATTGGTTCAGAAACTGAACTCGATCGAACTTTGCTTGATGGCATCCGTGATCCACTCGTACATATCATTCGTAATAGCATCGATCACGGCATCGAAACACCTCAATCACGTCTTGAACTGGGCAAGAAAGATACCGGAACGATCACGTTAAGATCGATGCATGAGAATGGGATGGTGGTTATTGAAATCACGGATGATGGTGGTGGCATCAATATCCCATTGGTCGCTAGGAAAGCCGTTGAAAAGGGGCTGGTCTCTGCTGAACGAGCCAACAAATTATCTGACCGAGAAATTATTGATTTTATTTATCTTCCAGGGTTTTCGACTAAAGAGGTGATCACCAATCTCTCAGGTCGTGGTGTGGGTATGGACGTGGTTAGAACCAATGTCCAATCGATCGGGGGCTCCGTCGATATCGCGACCGGTAGTCAAGGGACAAAGATTCGCTTGCGTATACCCCTTACACTCGCGATCATGCCTGCTGTGTTTGTTCGATGCCAGAATCAACGTTTTGCAATCCCTCAAAACAATCTATTCGAGATGGTGCGACATCAACCTCGTGATGATGTTCCAGGTCTCGAGGATTTCTATGGTGTCCCCGTATTCAGACTAAGAAATAAACTCATACCGCTCTTGTTTCTAAATCGGGAGTTAGGTTTATCAAATGATGCTCCATCCCATAATGCACCGCTCAACATCGTCGTGGTCCAAGCTGCCGATATTCTGTTTGGTTTGGTCGTAGACGAGGTCTTGTATATGCAAGAGGTAGTCTTAAAACCGGTTGGACCATTGCTTAAAAGCACAACCGTTTATAGTGGGGCTACCATTCTTGGTGATGGGCGTGTTGCTTTGATTTTTGATATTGCAGGCATTGCGATACGATCTGGCTTGCTTTCAAAACTAATCGATAAGAAGTTTGAAGTAGATATTGATACGCCTACTGAATCGTCAGTTCCATTACAACAAATGTTGCTATTCGATCTTGTCGATCTTGAACGTATTGCTATCCCACTCGACTACGTTGATCGACTTGAGATGTTTTCTGCCTCCAGAATTGAGCGGCGTGGGAGTCAGCGTGTGATTGTTTACGGGGAACACATCATGCGACTTATTTCACTATCGGATTTTGTCGAAGGCGCATCAGAAATCTGGGCCTATGGAGAGGAAACGGTCTCTGTCATTGTTCATTATCATGACGGCCAACCGATTGGCTTTGTCGTGAAGCAAATTCACGACATCATTTCAGCTCCTTCCGAAGTGATCATCAATACCCCTCGTCAACGAGGTATCCTAGGGAATGCCATTGTGGGTGAACACGCCATCAGTTTCCTCAATATCAATGATATTCTGGCTCAAATCGGCATTGAAGCCAGTGGGGAACATTACGCCGGCCATCCATCTGCTTCGCCTACTTATACAATCCCTCACTCACGTACGACGTTATGAGTACAGCAATCAGTTACTCTACTTTTTGGGTAGGCGATTTCTATTTTGGAATCCGAACATCTGATGTCGTCGAACTCACCAAGGGACTGGAAATCACCCCCGTACCCTTAGGCCCTATTGGAATTGCCGGTTTCATCAATCTTCGCGGTCAAATCGTCACAGGCATTGATGTTAGGACAAGACTTAGAATGGAAGCCCGGCCGCCCAATGACAAAACCATCAGTATTTTTTTTCGAAATGAAGGCACGCTCTACGGGCTGCTCGTGGACATTGTGAGTGACATACTCGAACTTGACGATACTACTTTTGAAGCGGCCCCAAGTAATTTGCCCGGGGAAGCACAAGAACTCATAACGGGTGTTCATAAGTTATCTACCCGTTTATTACTCATCTTAGATCCTCATAAGATCATTTCCGGGATAGATCTCCTTGCACGTGGATAATATTCATCCATCAACACTGAATAAATGAACCAGAAGATAAAAGTATTGGTCGTCGATGATTCTTCAGTTATGAGGAAGATCATCGCTCGTGCGATAGAAAAGGATGCGCGTATTCAAGTTATTGGCTATGCATCGAACGGTATGCAGGCTATCGAAGCGGTTCGTACGCTTAATCCTGACGTGGTTACACTCGATATTGAAATGCCTGAAATGGATGGACTCTCCGCCTTACGTGAATTACGTAAAGAGCATAAGCGTTTACCCGTCATTATGTTCAGCTCGCTGACTCATCGTGGCGCACAATCAACGATGATGGCTTTAACGGCAGGGGCGAGTGATTATGTGGGAAAGCCAAACACCAGCTCCGGTGGTATGGAAGAATCATTTAAGGTGCTTGAAACTGAGCTTATTCCTAAAATTATTGGTCTAGCTAAACGGGCGAGAACATCTAAATCTATTGTCCCGCCTACACCGCTCCCTTCAACACCCATTCAAACAATTGGCCCGACTGAACGATTAACCCCTGCTACAACACAAACCTTAACGTCAGGTGTAGTTCCGACCAGAGCCATTTGCGCTGTTTGTATCGGTGTCTCTACCGGTGGACCGGTTGCTTTAATGCAGCTTTTTTCACAATTTAAGCAGTCGCTACCCGTTCCTATTTTCATCGTTCAGCATATGCCGCCAACTTTCACCACGTTATTGGCTGCAAGACTCAGCACAACGAGTCTTCTGTCAGTCAAGGAACCTGAGGATGGTGAAATCGCTCAATCTGGTATGGTTTATATGGCGCCTGGCGGCTTTCATATGCTGCTCACTGCATCAGGGACTAAAACTGTGATACGACTTACTCTGGACCCACCTGAGAATTCATGTAGACCGGCGGCTGATGTATTGTTCCGTTCAGCGGCTGAGATTTATGGCAGTTCACTTCTTGGGGTCGTTTTAACAGGCATGGGCAGTGATGGCACTAAAGGGTGCCAAGTAATCAAGTCTAAACATGGACAAGTCATCGCACAGGATGAGGAGTCGAGTGTCATCTGGGGCATGCCTGGTGCGGTAGTTAGAGAAGGTCTTGCAGACACCGTCCTACCTTTAGTGAAAATTGCTGATGAAATCGCATTCAGAGCGCGCAAAACGGCTGGGGTGCGCAAAGATGAATGAGTCTCATCTGCAACGTTTTTATACACTGCTTGAAACGCACGTCGGGATCTCGCTCGATCATACTAAACAATATCTTCTCGAGTCCCGTTTGTCACCCATCATCAGGGGGGAGGGTTTCGAGAATCTACAGGAGCTTATTCGTCATCTTAATCAAACCACTGTGGGGGCAATTCATTGGCAAGCTTTTGATGCTTTAACCACGAATGAAACCATGTTTTTTCGCGATAAACATGTCTTTGACGCTTTAAAGCACAAAATCATTCCCTCACTACTTGAGGCCAAACGTAAAGAAAAGACTTTAAGAATTTGGTGCGCGGCGGTCTCTACGGGGCAAGAAGCTTACAGCATGGCCATTCTCATCAAAGAATACTTTCCTGAACTCGAAGGCTGGGATGTTCAGATTCATGCAACAGATATATCTGCTCGCACATTGCAAAAAGCTAAAGAAGCTGTATACAGCAGTACAGAAGTTAATCGTGGGCTCGATGCTCATCTCATCAAGAAGTATTGTCAGAAACAGATCAATGAGCAATTTGTCCTTCAATATTCGATACGAGATATGATTACGTTCAAGAGCATGAACCTGATTGATCCATGGCCTCTCACGCCTAAATATGATTTGATTTTACTCAGAAACGTAATGATCTATTTCAAGCAAGAGACTAAAGATCACGTGCTGCGTAAAGTATGTGCCCAAATGCATCCCAATCAGAGTGTCCTGATTCTAGGTGCGGCCGAATCGATTCATACGAATCCTCTTTATCGTCTAGTCCAACTCGAAAAAATGTCCTACTACGTGGCCATTTAGAAACACATTCTCATGAACACAAGTCCAACCAACACGGCATCCGATGCTATTCAATCCAGGCAGCTAATTGACCCGGAACTGCTAAACTTCACTGTTTTGGTGGTGGATGACAGCCGAACACTCAGAAGAATTTTAATTAGGGAACTCAATTCGCTCGGACTTACTCGTATTCTCGAAGCCTCGGATGGTTTAGAGGCTATAGATCGGGTTAAAAGTGAGACGATTGATCTCATGCTGCTCGATATGGAGATGCCTGAGCTTGACGGTCTCGGTGTTCTGCAAACGCTAAAATCCGACGATGTATATAAATCCTTACCGATTATTGTCATTTCGGGCGCTGACCAATTTGAAAAAACTATTCAATGCATCGAAATAGGTGCTGAAGACTACCTACCAAAACCTTTCGATGCAGTGTTATTGCGGGCACGAATTGTGTCTTCACTTGAAAAGAAGCGGCTTCGAGATTTAGATCAAAAACATCTCGAACTTTTGAATCAAGAAAAGATGCTGCTAGAAATAGAGCAACTTAAGACTGAAAAACTGATGCTTAATATTTTGCCCAAGCCTGTGGCAGACAGACTCAAGAAGGGTGAAAAAAATATTTCTGGTAGTTATCCAGATGTCACCATTCTGTTTAGTGATTTGGTCGGATTCACACAGTTATCCACTCGAATATCCGCGGGGGAATTAGTATCACTACTCAATAATCTTTTTACACGATTCGACAAGCGTGCCGATCTACTCGGTTTAGAAAAAATCAAAACGATCGGTGATGCATACATGGCTGTGGGTGGCCTCCCCATTCCACGATCTGATCATGCCTTGATTTGTGCTGAAATGGCACTCGGAATGTTCGATGATATAAAAGAGTTCAATCTTGAAAATGGCATAGAACTCGATATGAGAATAGGCCTTAATTCAGGTCCAGTGGTCGCAGGTGTGATTGGATATACCAAGTTTTCCTATGATCTTTGGGGTAACACCGTCAATGTCGCAAGCAGGATGGAATCCACTGCTAAATCTGGCCGTGTACAACTGTCCCCAAGCACATCTAAGGCTTTGGCTGAATCTTTTATCCTTGAGGATGCAGGACTCATCGAATGCAAAGGTCTTGGTAAGGTTGAAACCTGCTTTCTTGTCCAACGAAAGTAGCCAAGCTTATTAGCGCTTCCGACAGATAATACTTGTTGAAACCGGTTCACCGACAAAGAAATAAGGGCATAACAGTTTATGACCACAGTTCATCCTAACATTAAGCGTCTCAACGTACTCATCGCTTTGCTGCTCATGGCTAATCTAGCCCTTGGTTTAGGGCTTCAATTAAGATCAGGTTCGCCCTGGGGTTGGGTTCACTTTTCTATTGATGAAAACGAAACATGGACGTTCGATCATGGATTAGCCATTCTTCAATTCATTCTATTTAGTGTCACTACTGATTGTTTAATCCAACGTTCTTGCACGCTATTCAATCTCCACTCACAAAATACACAGTTACCAAGAATCCTGGTGCAATTCATCCGGATCATGGTCTATGGCTTGTTCGCTCTGGCGGGTTTCATATTAATTTATGATCATTCAATCAAGACACTGATCGCAGCTTCTGGAGCCATCGGTGTGGGTATAGCCTATAGCCTTAAGGATTTCCTAACCGATTATTTCGCCAGTATCGAGATTCAATTTGATAATCGTGTGGCGATAGGGGACTGGATAGAGATATCCGACGAAGGGACAACTCAAATCTATAAAATTCTCGATATGGATCATCGAATGGTGTCTGTACTCAATTATGACAATCAGGTCACACTGATCCCAAACACCAAATTCATATCAGCTAAATTCGCAAACCTTAACCGCCAAAGTCATGGATGCCGAAGACAAATCGAAATACAAATTGACGCAAAATACAGTTCCGATCGGATTCTTCCTCTATTACGTTTAGCGGTTGAACACGCCTCAAAGAGTCACGCTGATATTGAAGATTATGCCAACTGCCTCATTGGCGGTGTTGTCGATGGCAACATTATCTATCTCGTTAAATATCAATGCTCACCCCATTTATCCATTACCGATTCAAACTCTCTTATCTTTGAATCGGTACTGAGGTTTCTCTGGTCTGCATCTATTAGTCTTGAGGCATTCATGTGTATTGAACAGCCTCAGGAATATGAGGACGATAAGATTCGTCGCTTGTTTGATCTACAGATGTTCGGCATTTTGAAAGTGCTGACACCCGAAGAACTCATGGTTTTGGGTAAAAAATGCTCCATTCGGGAATACCAGGTGGGTCAAAATGTCGTCACGATGGGTGACGTGGGTGAAACCATGTTCCTCATTTCTGAAGGCACATTGGAGGTTTGTGTACCGAATAGTGCCGGTGAAATGAAACCCGTCACTACGTTGTGGCCCGGTGATTGTCTCGGTGAAATGTCACTCCTAACAGGTGCTCCACGTTCAGCCAATGTCAATGCAATGACCGATGTTGTTCTTATTGAAATTATGAAGGAAGATTTGGACCCATTGCTGAGAGATAACCCTAAGCTGGTCGACTCCCTTTCAAGAATTCTGGCTGACCGTTCACGTCACAATGCGCTTCATTCATCGAGTTATGATCAAGATGCTGCTGATAGAGCGAGAAGAAACAATCTAGCCACACAAATTGCTACTTTTTTCGGTTTCGTCAGAAAAATCATATAAGAAGAGCCGCTCGTGCTTTGGTTGAAAATACGCTCAACTCAGCAGCAGAATTGTTTCGTTGGGTAACACATGATCATGATCCAATCATTCACGAATTTTCCCATGAGGCGCCGCTGTGCTCGTCTTCTTTTGATATTTTGTGCGTTCCAGATCGGTAAAGCGCATTCCGAGGATGCAGGGGGAGGGCACCATCGTATTCGTGTAACTCCCGATTATGAAAGCGTTGGCGGCACCTTAACCTCTGAGTTGAACGTTTATGGAGGTGCTTTATACAACGATATCTTTATTGATTATTTGACCCATGACGGTTGGAGCATTGGTGTAAGTACATTAAATATGCCGATTCAGGGTGGTCATGGCGCTCGAGGTGATCAATATGATACCTACCTTAATGTGGCTCGATTTTTTGTCCTTTCACCTGAATTAATACTCGCGATTGGCTCCCAAAACGGTTACGGTTTGGGGTCAGAGACAAAATCATTTCATAATTTCACCTTCGCCAAAGGGACGTATGAAATTGATGGCTGGGTGAAACTTAGTTCAGGAACTTATTACGTCAACAATGCACTATCGGAGTCTTATCAAAACGTAGGAGCATTAGTCGCAGTCGATTTTGAATACATCAACGATGTACTCTGGACTGAAATTGAGAAATGGACCCGTTTTTTTGGACAGGTCGTTATTTATGTTTCCCGGTTATGCTGCCATCCTTGGATCAGCCAATTCGTAATACACCTGGTCGGGCGTTTGCCTATTCAGGGACTGATGCCTCCGCTCTTGATTGAAGAGGTCAAAGTATTTTGAGATCGACCTTTGAGCGACAGCAACATTGTCGTAGCCTTTCAGGTAAACCTCTTCGTATTTCAGACTTCTCCACAATCTCTCAACAAAGACGTTATCAACCCAACGTCCTTTGCCATCCATGCTTATGCGTATCTCATGGTTTT
>Ga0364874_10187_pt1 | contig 36894 bp, 24 predicted proteins | sample ExccelAu500001D4_2_FD_206922 | JGI IMG/M metagenome (GOLD analysis project Ga0364874, IMG submission 206922) | Enriched cells from Trout Bog Lake Hypolimnion, Wisconsin, USA - BchlTB.Aug07.5000.01.D4 | ecosystem: Environmental > Aquatic > Freshwater > Lake > Hypolimnion/Profundal zone | place... | reverse complement strand
TTGAGCACCTACAATACCATGGCCGCCAAAAAACTTGTTTTTAACATCAAAAAAATGCATGCTGCCACCTTTTCCTTTAGCGCAGCCGGTAGCTTTTCCATATAATTCGGCCATACAGGCATTCGGGGTAGTACCTTTTGCCAAAGCCAATCCATGGTCACGGTAACCGGTAATAAAGGGGTCATCAGGTGTGGTAGCCGTCATACAACCAGCAGCAATTGCTTCCTGTCCTATATAAGCATGGAAAAATCCACGGATTTTACCAGCCATTTTATACATTTCCTCAGCCTTCAGTTCAAACTGACGGATAAGTTGCATTAATTCGTACCAATACAGATAAGTTTCTTTAGAAAATTTAGTAGCCACTGATTTGAAATTTTGAGGGGCAAATATAGGGGAAAATATGCTTCAGCTTTTTTCGGGTTTCATGATTTACAGGCAGATGACGGTTTATTTCTACTCTTTTTTTCTATTTAGTAAATATAAAGAAGCATTTATGCATTTAGCCAGGCCTTCTTATTAATAAGTAGGGGATTAAACCCTATTTGAGTCCTCCCTGCTTCTCACCAGCTACCAACCTGAGTATGACCTGGTTCTGGGCAACCCCACCAATTGGTGGGGTTGCCCAGAACCAGGTCATACTCAGGTCTGGGGCAGGTCACTGCCAGGTATAGTTCAGATAGGGTGAAAATAGGTAGGAGGACTGGATAAAACTGCTTTTAATTAAGAGGATGGGCTGTTTTTTTATATAGCCAGCCTTTTTTTGTTTGCGTAAATGGCTGTTTACACATTAGAAATGGAGTTATTCACAGTAAAACCTTAATAATTTTAACAATTAACATTTGTTTAACAAATGTAATTTTTCTTTTTTAAGACCATAAAATGGGGTAAAAAAGGTGAAAAAGCGGATTAGAAATAGGATTAAAAGGGTGCTAAAAAATGGCAATAAATGGAGGAATATTTAAATATATTGCTTATTATATTGTAAAATTAAATACTGTGTAAAGAATTAAAATTACATTAAGATGCTATAAATATTTGGCATAGTGAGTTTATTGGTATTGTCAGAAATTAAAGATTATATGTAAAATTCTGAATTAGATGTAATGCCCATAAACACAGCCTTTTTAAAGGATTTAATTATTAATTATTTCTTTATATTTTCTTTTATAGTACCTGAATAACAGCTTTAGAAAATTTTAATTTAATATGAGAATGTTAAAAATGTATTAATTTCATGTAGTATTAATAACTATCTGCGAGTAGAGTTATCTCCAATTTGTTGTAGTTATTTTTGCAGATTGACCCTTGACCAACATCCTATTCTAAAACGCAATGATTTTCAATCAATTAGTGCTTTTACTAAACTTTTTCTTTTAATTTAAAAACAAAACAGGTTATGAAAAAAACTCTACTTAATTTTTTTCTCATTCTGCTGGTATCCTTGCTGGTATCAACACGAACAAATGCCCAGATTACTGGGCCAGGGACTCCACAAACACATAATATTTGTGTAAATGAGTCTATTACTTTAGTTGAAGCTGTAACAGATGGGTTGTGGAGTTCAACTATCCAAGGTGTTGCGACTGTAAATAGTACAGGTGTGGTTACCGGTGTTTCGGCTGGTACTACTATAATTACGTATAAACATTCTGGGGGTGCTCCTGATGATACATATTCTATAACTGTAGGTGCACCACCTGCTACACCAGATCCTATAAGCGGAGGAGCTTCCTCTGTTTGTTCTGGAGCAAAAACTGCAGCATTCATTGATAATAACCCTGCAGGAGGAAAATGGAGTTCAGACAAACCTCTTATAGCAACTGTTGATCCTACATCGGGGATTGTAACTGGTGTTTCAACCGGAGTTGCTAATATTATTTATACTGTTACAAGTGCTTGTGGTTCATCCAGTGCATTTACTACAGTAGCGGTTAACAATATACCAAATATCACAGGTACTACTTCAATTTGTACGGGCTCTACTACCACTTTGTATAATGCAGTTGCAGGTGGTGTTTGGTCTTCCGCAAATGCTTGGTTTGCTTCAATTGATCCTGCAACAGGAGTGGTTACTGGAAATCATGCAGGTACTGTTGTTATTAGTTATACAGTAACCAATAACTGTGGTAAAAATGCTATAACTACATCTGTAACTGTTGGAGATCCTATTACTTCAGCAGGTTCTATTTTAGGAGCAGGAGGAGTTAATACTTATTGTGCAGGCACTACAAACACTGCTGCAGTTACTGAATCAGCATCTGGTGGTGTATGGAGTTCTGATAACAGTTCAGTTGCCAGTGTTAACTCAAATGGAGATATTACTGCCATTCAGGGTGGTAAAGCCAATATTCTGTATACCATTAGCAATGGATGTGGATCTCTTGTCTCAGCACCTTTTCCTATAACAGTTAATCCAGTGATTAATGCTACTCCGGCAGGGATTAACGGATCTAATACTGTATGTGCAGGTTCAAAAATAGTGCTGACTGATTTTACAACAGGTGGTACCTGGACTTCTGCCAATACTTCTGCAGCTTCCATTGATGTAAATGGAGTTGTAACAGGTGCTGCTGCTGGAACTTCAGTTATAAAATACACTATTTCAAATGGTAGCTGCGGAGTTCCTGCTAGTGCCAGTTTCAATTTAACAGTTACAAATTGTACATGTATAACTACACCTTCAGCTAGTGCAATTACTGGAACTGCAACCGTTTCAGCTGGTTTACAAACTCAATTAAGTTGTACAGCCACAAATGGTACAGGTGCTTGGACTTCTGCCAATACTAACATTGCAACTGTTGATAATAAAGGAAAAGTTACGGCTTCAACTGCTGGCACTGACGCTATCTTTTATACAGTTACCAATAACTGCGGTGCAACAGATGTTGCTGGGATATATATAACTGTAACTGCAGCTGTTGTTCCTCCTGCACAAGACCCTTGTAAAGGATTGGCAGTGGCACCTACAGTAAATCCTGCTATACAATGTATTACTGGCAATAATTTTACATTTGCTGATCACACTTCAAATGGTAATCCATTTGCTACTGGACCTTCATATCTCTATAATTGGAATTTTGGTGATGGTACCAAATCTAATATCAATACCCCCTCTCATTCTTATACTACAACCGGCGATTATGATGTAGCATTAACCGTTACTGATGCCAATGGTTGTCAGACTGGAGCTGTATTGCAAATTACTGTTGGATCTGTTGTAAATGCTGGATATAATGTTGCTTTCCAGACATCTGGTGGTAGTGGTACAACATTTACAAGCACCTCATCTACCAATGCTGGTAACTTAACTTATCTGTGGGATTTTGGAACTGGCAATATAGCAAATTCTACATCCCCTAACCCAACTGTATATTATCAGCCAGGTGCATATACCGTATATTTAACCGTTACTGGTTCTGGTGGTTGCTCAGATCAAATAGCTCAGAAAGTAGATGTTAACAATAGTACGGTTTCCCCGGTTTTTGCTTTATTACCAAGTGCTCCTTTAGCTGGTTTTGTAAAACTAAATCCAAACGACATTTGTATAAATGCTACACCGGGTTCTGTTAAAATGTCTAATCCTACTGTATTTCCAGTTGGTTCTGGTTGGGCAGGATCTTGGTCTTCACTCAATACAAGTGTGGCTACTATTGATGCTTCTGGTGTAATTACACCTGTTAAAGCTGGAGATGCCACTATAGTATTTACAGCTACAAATTCCGGATTAGGCCAGTCTGTTAAAACTACTACAGTTGTCACTATTGAAGGAATCCTGGCAGCACCATTTATTAATGGTATCACCAATATTTGCGAATCTTCCTCTGCTTTATTTACATCAAATATTACAGGTGGTACATGGAGTAATGATCCAAGCAATACTTATGCTACTGTGGATGCAAGTGGAAATGTTACTGCAGGTAATTCAGTTGGTACTTCTGTATTAAAATATGCAGTTAGTAATGATTGTTCTGCACCATCTTCAACTTTTACTGTTAATGTTACAAAATGCTGCCCTCCAACAGTATTGGATCCAACCAAAGGAGCAACTTCAGTTGTTGTAGGTAGTCAGATTTTATTGACAAACACTACAAGTGTAACAATTAACGATGGTGGTTCAGGTAGTTGGGCTTCTGATAATAGCAATATTGCTTCAATTGGTGGACAAAATAATGGTGCATGTTGGGTTATTGGAGTTAAGGCTGGTACCGCAAATATTATTTTTACTTATACAAATGCATGCGGAATAAAATCAGTTTCTTCTTACAGTGTAAATGTTACTGCTGCTGCTCCGGCTACACCAACTTGTACACTTGTAGCTAGTTTTACTCCAGATAAACCTGCAAAATGTATAACTAATAGTAGTTTTCAATTTACAGATGGAACATCAGCTACTGGTACTGCTCCTTATTCTTATACCTGGGATTTCAATGATGGTACAGTTACATCCAATACACAAGGTACAATAGGTGGTAATACGCAGTGGCATACCTTCACTAAAGCAGGTGGATATGATGTTTCCTTAGTTGTAACAGATGCTAATGGATGCAGTTCTAATTATATGGTTCAGTTAACAGTAACACCAGTACCAACTGCTTCCTTCCAGGTGGAATATAATACTGGTAATAATGGAAAAGGAATTACTTTCCAGAGTACATCTTCTACTCCATCTGGTGATTTGGCTTATTTATGGGATTTTGGTAATTCAACAACTTCTACAGCCAGTAGTGCAACTGTATATTATTCATCTCCAAATACTTATACAGTTAATTTAACGGTTTCCGATGTTGTAATTATAGGATCTCAAACTTATAAAACTTGTTCAGTAAGTGATGTATTAAATGTGACATATGGTGGGCCTACTACAGTACCAGTAGCTGCTTGTCCTAATCCAGCTTCTGGTTCTTCTACAATCACTTTGAGTTTTACACCTGCTAGCACAGTTACAACAGTGCATGCAGTTATTTTGGATGCGGGCGGTAAGTATTTAAGTGAACAAACATTACCAACGTTTATCGTATCTGGAAAATTCAATATAGCACTTGATGTTTCCAAATTAACAAGTGGTAAAACATATTATGTTAAAATATTTGATGACAACCATCAACTGATAGGGGTTTCTACTATCATGATATAATATTTTGAGATTTAAATTACCTAAATAAAAAAAGCAGCTTTAAAAAGCTGCTTTTTTTATTTTTAGTGTACCCGGCATGTGTTTAAATTTGGTAGTGCAAGCCCTCTAAAGGACTTGTTAGTGTGAATTATTAGTTTAAAGGACTAGGTGTACTCAATGAAAATTTACCTGAAAGAAATCGGCCGAAAATACTTGGTCAGATAAACAGTAATCGTATAAAAAGATTTTGTTAGTATAAAAACCCAACAAATAAATAATCGGTAAAAACAATTGTGTTATTCATCACATTGAATCAGACAACCCCCTTTAATAGGTTTTCCAATGGGTTCTACATCAAACCCTGAATCTACACTTATAAATAATATTGTAAAATTATAATACTTATGCACCATTAACTGATCCCCTTTGCAACAGGTAAAATTTTTATCATGGACATATACTTTCCCAAAAATATGTCCTCTGTATGGCTGGGGTAAAGTAAAATTAAGAAACAGAATAGCCAAAATAATAGCTATACCAATAGTTAATCGTTTAGGATATGCATTTCTGTTTTTCATAAAGCTACTATGAAAATTAGTTAAAGTTCATTTATACTATTACAAATGAGGGTTAAACTCTTTTTTGTTAATTGAATTAATTGTATGATCATTAATTGATCTTACGTTGTTTGCCGGTTGAATTATGAACTGAAAAAATCTTATATTTTAGGCTTTTGAAATTAGTATTTCAAGTACTAAAACTAAAATGATTGCAATAAATTGATTGGGTAAAATTGAAAGATAGGCTTAATGTATATTTTTAATATCTGACTTCGAAAATATAGAAAAATATGTAGAAAATGAAATAAATGGAAATAAATTTTTAATATAGAAATTTATAAAAAAATAATGTGTTTGAATTTGAAAATTATGCTCATTTCGTTGTTTTTGGTTTTATATTTTGTCCCTTTTTTGAGCTAATACTTGTTATAGTAATCCTTTTTTAATTTAACTGGGTTATTTTATTTAACTGCCCGGTGAAGGTATGTGAAACGGTATGATTATTAACTGCATTTATGGTTTTACAGGGGCGGAATTTGAATTAACTATAAAACTTAATTGATTTTTAATACCACATTTAGGATGCATTATTCTATTAATTATTTAATAATAAATGAATAATACATTTAGTATTAAATATATCCAAAAAAAAATAATAGTGATAATCTGGCATATAAAAAGGTCAATATAGCATTTAATGCCCTGTATTACTCTTTAATTCAGGCTTTTAGAAATTATTATTTAAGTTAATATTATTAAAGCTTTAACTCTTTTAAGCTAATATTTAAATAAAGCCTTATTTCCTGAAATCTGAGCCGTAATCTTTAATCTCGATTTAATAATTGCTAAAAGTATCCCTGTTATCTTTGACTCTGTTTAGTGTTGTAATCTAAAGTTCAATATCCTACCATAAAAATCAGAAAGGTATTTAAGTAGAACCCCTTAATAATCAGTTGTTTAAACATTGTATTTTAACGGGTATGAAAAATTGCCGCCTTTCAAATTAAATTTTTCTAACAAGTTCTTTATTATTTATTAATATCAGATTTGTTTGTTTTACATACAATTCTGCCTTTATTTAAACGTTATTATTTTTTAAAGCAACATCAATCAATATGAAAAAAAAGCTACGCAACCTTTTAACTTATTTATCCCTTGTGGTATTAGTTTTTTTACTAAGTGAAAGGGGTTTTGCACAAACAGCTGGTTCAGATAGTTTGAAAATAACTTCAAAAGACCATGAAAACAGCCTTTTATTTAAATCTCTAAAGGGAACTGACAGGTTAGCGGCCTTTAAAAACCTGCAGTATTTAATTAAAACAGCTGCAGCAGGAATTAACACCGAATTAAGTTCCAGCGAACGGATGGGTGCTAAGCCTGCAACTGTAATTCAAGTTAAGGCACTCTTAGGAGAGCCGGATACTAAAATTCAGGAAAGTCTGATTATATACAATTTAAAAGCTGCAGGTTCAGCTTGTAAGGTAGTAATAGGCCTTAACAAGGATGGTATTGTTACATTCTGTACGTTAAAGGATTGTAACTAATTCAACTTTTATCACAACTAAAAAAAACTTATGCAATCTTTATACGCTTCCTGTAAAAAAACAAAAAACAACATAGCAGTTCTATTTAATGCAAGATATTTTCTATTTGTATTGATGGTAACTGCCTGTTCCTGGGTATCTGCACAGGGTAATTTTTTATTAATCAGTGGTTCTTCCAATGTTCCATCAGTTAATGCAGGTAACCAGTTTATTTATACTTTTAATTATTCTGTAAACAGTTATACAAAAGATGCACAGAATACAATTGCAACAATTGTATTGCCTCAGAACCTGGTGCCATATGATATAAATAATTTTGCAAACAGCATCAGTTATGACAAGACACAGGTTGCAAACGCTACCTATACTGCTGCAACCAATACGGTTACGATTACTTTTGTAAATCCACTTCCAGCAGGAAGCACCGGGCAGTTACAGATTAAGTTTAAATACCTGAATGGTAATACTCCTAATAATTATGCCCCTGATTTGTTTGCCTCCATTAATGCTTCGAATAATATAAATGCCGATGGCACTACAGGGCCTGTAAACAGTGATACTTTAAATGTGATTTCACTTGCCAAGAACAATTTTACCATTACCAAAACTAAAAAATTTGGTGGGGCCATTGATAATTTAACCATTTATACTATTACTGTTAGTTCTGCTAACGGCAATAACGGAAGTTTGACTTTAAGGAGCCCGGTTGTAGTAGATACATTGCTCCCGGGTGTAACTTATCAGAATGCGACTGCTTTTAGTGGTTCAAATCCACCGGTATATGATGCTGTAAATAATACAGTTACATGGACCTGGCCTGTAAATGCAGATTCTTTAGTGTATAATTATAATTCAACTGCAGATCTTAGCGTAATATTTACCAGCCCTACTTATGCTATTGGAAGTAATGCCTGTAATAAAGCCTATGTAGAAGGAAATATAAGTGTTTTGCCGATTGGTACTGATTCTGCGGTTTCTAATAATGGCAGTACCTGTTTTACTGTGGAAGCACCTGCTGCAGGTATATCCTGTAATGGAGGTGGTATTAGTGCTGCAACTGCATCAGTATTACAGCATGCAATTTTATCCGGTACTTCCTGTAACTGGTTTTCAAATGGTTGGTATAATTCAGGAAACACACAGGTACAAAGTGTGAACCTGACTTATACAGTAGATAAGAGTGTTGATATGACCACGATACGTATCAATCCTGTTTATGATGGATTTAATAATCCTTCTGATGCTGCTATTACTGTTCAATATACTACTAACTTAAATAATTCTTTTGTTACCTTAGGAACTTACAGCTCTCTTGATCTTGCAAATCATGTTGTTCCCACTACATATACACCCAGTCTTGCAAGCGGTGAATATATAGTGCAGGTAAACTTTAATGTGGTTGGAAATATTCCAATTGGTGGATATGAAGATTTCAGCTATTGTGGCAATGCACGTACAGCTGCTGAAGGAGCAAAAGATGGTACTCCAATAGTAGAAGGAACCAAATATATTAAGGGCAATCCTGCGTATACACCAGAAAATCCTGGTGGTGATGGTGGTACTGTTGTTACCAATAATTCTATTGGTAGTTATACTTATAATAATATTACAACAACCTATAGTAATTGTGGTGGTAAAGCAGAAATCCTGCAGGCACAACCTGTATTTGAATACTCAGGTAAAACTTATTTCAATGCAGACAGTAGTGCTTCTTCCGGCAATTTCTCTGCCAGTGATACCGTATTGTACCAGTTTGGTACTTATATGGGAGGAAATGTACCTGCAACCAATGTGGTTGTAACAGATACATTAAATTCCAAACTCAGCTATGTGCCTGGATCTTCATACTTCAAAGATGGAAGTTCCTCCCTTGCCATTACTCCGGTAGTAAATGGGAATATCCTTACTTATAATTTAGGAACACTGGCAAATGGGAAAGATTATTATATCACTTTCAAGGCTGTTATAGCTCCGGGTACGTCTCCTGTAACCATTTATAATAAAATGGGGCTGACCAGTGATAATGCTTTATTTAACGGTCCAACTGATTCTGTAGGTGTTTCAGTAATCAGTGCAGTAGCATTAAGGGCATTTAAAGGGCAGAGTGGTTGTGATCCTGCCATTGTATATTATCCAACTTTTGCTGTTGCACAGGCAGCAGGTCCGGTTAACTATAAAATTACTCTTAAGAACCTGGGAAATGTAGCGGCTAAAAACCTGGTGCTGGTTGATGTATTTCCTTTTATAGGGGATGCAAGAGGGTCACAATGGTTTGCAAATCTTGTTGCACCTGTTACCATCAGTGATAACCAGACTAAAGTTTTTTATGCAACTGTATCCAATCCTTGTTACAGTGATTTTAGTCCGGCTCCCAATCCTCCGGGTTGTAATACGCCAGACTGGAGTACTGTTCCGCCAGTGGATATTACAAAAGCTACTGCTATAAAAATTACCAAATCCTCCAATATTGCTGTATTTGACAGTATAATTATGAGTTGGCCAATGCGGGCACCAGTTGGTGTGCCTGAGCACTTATTAATGAATAATTCCATTACTTATCAGGTGAGCCGTGCAGATAATAGCAGTCAATTATTACCAGCTACCCCTCATATGGTGGGTATGTATACCAATTGTACACCAGTAGATGGTTCTTTGGGTAATTATGTATGGATTGATTCTAACAGAAATGGTTTGCAGGATGAACCTGCCAGCCTGGGATTGAATGGGGTGAAAGTGTATCTCTACAGTGCCGGCCCGGGAGTAACCGTGGGTAACGGAACTTTAATAGATTCTACTGTAACAGGGAATGATTTTAGTGGCAATCCGGGTTATTATACATTTGTAAACCTTGCTTCCGGAAATTACTATGTTAAGTTTCCGACTTCCTATGCACAGTTCTTACCTACACCGGTATACAATCAGGCAAATGAGGTTGATTTTAACTCTGATATGAACCCTGCAACCGGCTATAGTGGTATGGTAACCATTATTGCTTCAGGCACAGGACAGGATAAAGACAATACTACTATTGATGCTGGTTATTACCCTGTGGGATCAATTGGTAACTATGTTTGGTATGATGCCAATAAGAACGGATTACAGGATGAACCAACCAAAGATGGTATGAATGGCTTTAAAATTTACTTATTAAAAGACAATGGGTCTGGCAGTTTTGTAAAAGTTGATTCTACTACAACAGCAAATGATGCCAGTGGAAATCCTGGATATTATAATTTTAATATTATTCACAGTGGTAATTACGAAGTGCAATTCCCAACCGGACTTTCTTATACTGTACAGGATGCAACTCCTGCAACAGATGGTAACAGTGATGCCAATACAGCAACCGGATTAAGTCCTGCATTTACCATGAACTTACTGGGTTCGGGCGTTCAGGTAAATAACCCTACTATTGATGCTGGTATATTATGCAGTTACCCGGTAGTTAGTCCGATTACAGGCTTTAACCAGCTGGCCATACTCACCAGTGTACAGTTAAGTGAAGTTACCCCGGATGGTGTATGGGCATCTGATAATACAGCTGTTGCTACAGTAGATAATACTGGTAAAGTAACCGGTATAGCGGTAGGTACTGCACATATTACCTATTCAGTTACTAATTTCTGCGGGTTTACCACAACCGTTAAATTCCCGATAACAGTAACCACCAAATGTAATAACCTGACAGCAGGCTTTACCATTAATCAGCTGCACCAGTGTATTACGAATAATAAATTCATATTCACCAATACCACAACCGGTGGTAACGGACCGTTTATTTATAACTGGGATTTCAATGACGGTAATTCCTCTTCTGATGCAAACCCTGTACATGTATACAGTACACCATCTGATCATGATATTTCTTTAAATGTTACAGATGCCAATGGCTGTCAGAGTGGATATGTGGTGCAGATAGCAGTAGGCCCGGTACCGGTAGCTTCATTCAATACTGCATTTAATACTTATGATGGAACAGGAACAACTTTCAGCAGTACATCTTCCAATGGTAGCGGCAATATGACTTATTACTGGAACCTGGGGAATGGAACATCTTCTACTTTAATTAACCCGATGGTGCAGTATACACCTCCAGGAATTTATGATATTAAATTAGTGGTAACCAGTTCTAACGGATGTGCGGACAGTGTAACTGAAATCATTAATACTTTAAAAGGAACCGCTTCCTTATGCGGGGCTGTAGGAGATATAAACGGATTAGCAACTGTATGTACAGGAACTACCAGTCAGTTTACAGATACTTCAGCAAATGGAACCTGGACATCCGGTAATCCACTGGTTGCAACAGTTTCTAATTCAGGGCTAGTTACAGGTATTGCAGCAGGAACTACCACTATAACATATAGTATTAATACCAATTGCGGTGTTTCAGCAAATAGTATTGTAGTAACAGTTTCTGGTGCACCTGCCACACCGGTCATCAATGGAGTATCAGCAATTTGTACCAGTTCACCGGTTGCCTTTACTGCCAATACAGCAGGAGGGTTCTGGAAATCTTCAGATGAAACTATAGCAACAGTTAGTGCAAATGGAGTTGTTAATGGAGTAGCAGCAGGATCTGCCACCATATCTTACAGTTATAATAATGGATGTGGCATTGCAACTGCAAATAAATCTGTAACTATAATTAACTGCACACCAGGTGTACCACCGGTAGTAGGTCCGATCTCAGGCCCTGATCAGGTAACAGTAGGATCAAGTATCCAGTTAACTGATAGTTCTACTTTAGGTACCTGGAGTTCTTCCCATACAGGAGTAGCTACGGTTGATAATACAGGAAAAGTAACCGGTGTTGCAGCAGGAGTTACTACAATTACGTATACAGAAACAAATAGTTTTGGTACCACCACCAGCAGTTTCAATATTACCTGTGTATCGGTACCAAACACACCAGGCTGTAACCTGAATGCCAAATTCAGTGTAAATACACTGGCACAATGTGTTACAGGAAACAGCTTTGTAATAACCAATCAGACAACAGGTGGTAATGGTACAATAGTCTATTCATGGGATTTCAATGATGGATCAGGGTCAAACCTTGCAACTCCGCCAGCCCATGTGTACAGTGCTGCCGCAGATCATGATATATCTTTAAAAGTTACAGATGCCAATGGTTGCCAGAGTGGATATGTTGTACAGATTACGGTAGGTTCAGAACCAACAGCATCCTTTAAAGTAGAATATAATACTGGAAATGGAACTGCTACCACTTTCATCAGTACTTCAACCATTGCCAGTGGGAATATGACCTATTTCTGGGATCTGGGTGATGGCACCACTTCTACACTGGTTAACCCAACTGTAAATTATCCGCAGGGAGATTATAAAGTTAAACTGGTAGTAACAGGAAATGGAGGTTGTAAAGACAGTATCGCCAGCCTGATAAAGATAGATGTACCGGGTAAGGCTTCAACTCCGGTAACTGTTAGTCCGAATCCTGCTAATTCTAATACAAACTTAAGTTTCACCCCTGCAACTGCACCAGCAAAAGTGATTGTTAAAGTGCTGGATGCCAAGGGTAAGCTGGTTTCTGAAAATTCAGTGATACCAACACAGGCTGGAACCGTAACCAATCTATCCTTATATGTGGGAGGATTATCAAACGGAACTTATTATGTATTGATACTGGATGAAAATTATAATAAAATAGGTGCGGCTATATTTATTAAGAATTAGTCAGTAACTATTATGATATAAAAAAAAGAAGCAGCTTGTACAAGCTGCTTCTTTTTTTTTATTCAAGTGAATGCAGGGGGTGTAAAGATTAGTTCAATAAATTGTATGCCTTAAATGGGCAATAATTTGAAGAGTATATCACTTAAAAATGCATCGCTAATGGATATAGCAGCCCTTTTTTATTGAATATTGGTGATACATGTAATTCATTCTGATGAGTAATCAGGCATAGAATTGTATTAGTTGAACTAATATAATGAGTATAAGCAGAAGGCTTAAAATCTTGTTAAGCAGGTTCTTTTACCAATGCCTTATAAGCCAGCAAAGTACTGATTAAAGTAAGAACAGCTCCTAACATCATAGCCGCTCCGGGAAAATGAAATGGAGCAGCGGATGAAGTGAAATAAGAAAAAATATTGGTCATTAATAATGGGCCGATTATAGAAGTGGCACTCATCAGGCTGGTTAATGCGCCCTGTAATTCACCCTGTTCGTTTGGGGGAACGTGGTGAGAAATAATACCCTGTAAAGATGGGCCGGCAATTCCACCCAATGCATAGGGAATCATAAAGGCAAACATCATCCAGGTTTGAGATGCCAATGCAAAGAGTACAAAACCGATGGTATATAAACCCAATCCAATATAAACGCTTTTATGTTGCCCCAGTTTTGGGATGATTACCCTTATCAGTGCACCTTGAACAATACCTACAGTCAGTCCAACAAACCCTAAAGAATAACCTACCAGTTGTTCATTCCAGCCAAATTTACTCATGGTATAATAGGTCCAGGTACTTTGTACGGCATGGGAAGCAATATATAACAATGTAATACTGGCAACCAGATTAGACACAACCGGATATTTTTTTAAATGCATCAGGGATCCCATTGGATTAGCCCTTTTCCAGTCAAAAGACCTTCTGTGTTCATGGTCCAGTGATTCAGGTAAAATAAAATATCCGTAAACCCAGTTAATAAGTGCAAGGGCTGCTGCAGCAAAAAAAGGTATTCTGGAACCATAATGCCCTAATATACCCCCTAAAACAGGGCCAATTATAAACCCAATACCAAAAGCCGCACCAATCATTCCAAAGTTCTGTGCTCTTTTTTCAGGGGTACTGATGTCTGCAATATATGCTGAGGCTGTTGTAAAACTACCACCGGTAATACCGGCAATAATGCGTCCAATAAATAACCATATTATATTGGGTGCAAAACCCTGTAATATATAATCTAAACCAAAACCGAACAGGGAAAATAACAATACAGGCCTTCTTCCGTATTTATCACTTAAATTTCCCAGTATGGGAGCACAAACAAATTGCATCAGTGAATAGGCAAATAAAAGCCAGCCCCCGAAACGGGATGCATCACTTAAATTGCCATGAATCAGCTCCGTAATCAATTTGGGTAAAACTGGTATTATTATACCAAATCCCGTTACATCTATTAATAGGGTAATAAAGATAAACCCCAGTGCTGCCTGCTTTTTGTCTTTTGCCATTGATTGAAACTTAATTACGAAAATATTGTTTTTCTGAAAGCTGATTGTTTATTTTTAATAAGCAACAAAATAGTGTCTGGATAAATTACCTGTATTTCGAAAATGGAAACTTATGCACCGTTTAAAATTTTCTATAAAAAATATTAAATTATTCTGTAAGTTTATCATGCAATATCCTTGTTAATCCGTCCAAAACGAAATGGAAAACCTATTGTCTTTTTTTGAAGATACTCCGGAGCCTTTCTGGATTGTTGATCAGAGTTACCGTTTAATTTATGGGAACAAATCTTTTTTTGTTACCTCGCAGAATACTTACGGAAAGCAATTGCAGGCGGGTGGAAATGTATTGGACCTGCTTCCTCCTGCTTCAGAACATTATCAATTATGGAAAGAAAGTTATGACCGTGCTTTTCAGTTTAAACAGTTTTCTTTTGAAACCAACCGTAAAGACCAGTTTTTTAAAAACAGGATGAAGTTTGAATTCAGGTTAATTGAAATACTGTCGAAATTTGTTTGTGTAAGAGGAATTCTTTTAGATGAAAATACCGGTACATTTCAGTTTAGTACCTTAAACAAAGATCATACAGAGTTTACTTTAAGTATTGATGAAGATGGCAATATTCTGAGAATAGCCCCGGCAGTACTGAATATTCTTGGATATTTTACTGAATGGATGGAAAATAAGTCGGTCATTGACTTTTTACATCCCGATGAAAAGGACCTTTTAAGAGATTTCTTTAGAAACAATGAATCGCTGGATGCTACCTGGTGCAGGTTAAGGGATGTTAATGGGAATTATATCTGGTGCAATATACAAATGGCTGCTTTTGGAAAAATGAATGTTGACCGGAAGTATGTGATTTCCATTAATGAAGTCCGTATACAGAAAACTCCTGCAAATGCGTATGTACCTGATACCAATATTTTGCAGGTTATTACCGAAGCACAGGCTATTTATATTCAAAATGGAAAATCAAAACCCGCTTTTGATATTTGTCTGAAGTATTTTCAGGATGAATCTATTGTCCCTTTTGCATTTATTGCAAGTTTAGAATGGAAAGGAACCAGCCCATTCCTTAAAATAATAGCCCATTACGGTAAGTGGATTAATGCAGGAGAACATAAAATAAAAGGATTACTGGACAGGTTATCCCTTCAATGCCAGGTTATTCAGAAAAGCATTAATCAAAATGAGCCCAATGAGTTACACAATGGAATATTGGTAAGGTTTGAAGAAATGGTATTTATGATGTACCTGCTGATTGATGGTAATGAAATAACAGGTGTAATGGTAACATCTGATCTTATTCCTGAGAAAATGGATGCAAAAGTTATCCCTGTAATCAATTATTTTAAACCGTTACTGGTATCAGTATTTCATGGCAGCCGTTTTTTGAAAAATGCAAATGCAGCCTTGCATAAACTGGCATTAAATAAAGATGAATTGCAATCCCTTGTAACTTCTCTGGACGATATTATTCTGGAAGTTAATGCCCAGTGTGAACTGGTTAATCTATGGAGCAATGATGATGCCCTATTGTCTATGCCTAAAGAACTAATGAAAGGCAAACGTTTGTTGGAAATTAAAGGGGAATTACTGGGTAAAATACTGGAGGATGGGGTTAATGATGTACTGGCAAATGAAACTCCTAAGCTGATTGAGTATATGGACCCGCTTGGTAATGTTCATAACTGGTACAATGCAAAAATGAATCTTGTAAAAATGTTTAGTGGCGAAAAAAGGGTATCTATCCTAATCAGGGATATAACTGAAAAAAAGGAAGCTGAACAGTTAATTGCGGAAAACTTTAAGAAAGAAAAAGAACTGAATGAGATGAAATCCAGGATGATTACCAGCGTTTCACATGAATTCAGGACTCCGTTAGCCACTATTGTAAGCAGTACAGAATTGCTGGAAATGCAGATTGAAAAAGAAAGTAGAAGCCTGTCTGAAAAAACCAAAGATTCTTTTGCAAATATTTATGAAGAAGTGGATAGGCTTTCTGATATGATGCGCAATTTTCTGGTGATGGGAAGATTTGAAGAAAATCAGATGCCATTTAAGCCAAAACTGACAGATATAGTAAGTTTGGTTAGGAAAATAATAAGAACAAGATTTCTTTCAAAATTTGGAGAAGAAAAAGTAATTTTAAGAATAAAGAATGAACCGGTTGCCGTAAATATAGATCCGAGCCTGTTCTGGCATATTTTAAGTAACCTGGTTGCCAATGCAATTAAATATTCTCCCCCCCAGTCGACAGTTATTGTTGAATTGCAATTTCTTGAAGAAGAGTTTATTTTAGAAGTAAGGGATAAAGGAATTGGAATTCCTGAAACTGATCTGATAAATATTTTTAAAACCTTCTACCGTGCCGGTAATTCTGATGAACACAGTGGTTATGGATTAGGATTGGCAATTGTAGAAAGGTTTGTAAGCATGCATCATGGATTAATTGAAGTAAAAAGTACAGTTGGTAGTGGAAGTACCTTTATAATACATTTTAAATATAACCTATGAAGAAAACCAAACTCTTATTAGTAGACGATGAAAAACCATTATTACAGAATTTGAAAAGATTACTGGAATTTGAAGATTTTGATGTGGTAACAGCTTATAATGGCATTGAAGGACTTTCTCAATATGAAAAGGAAAGTCCGGATTTAGTAATCTGTGATATCATGATGCCTGATATGGATGGATACGGATTTATTGAAAATCTGCGTACCCGTGGTTTTACAGATGCTCCGTTTATTTTCCTTACTGCCAAATCTGAATATGATGACCTGAGAACAGGTATGAGTTTTGGGGCTGATGATTATTTGGTGAAACCCGTAAAGTCTACTCAATTAATAGAAGCAATCAATACCCGCTTATTACGTAAAAGAGAAATATCCCGGAAACTTGAAGTTCAATTATTTCAACTGGAAGAAGGGTTTAAACTGGTTACGGATCAGGAGTTTTTTGCAACTATTTATGATATAATCGGATATCTGCAATTATTGAAAACAAAGAATAATGAAGCAGATATTATTGCAAGGGAAGAATATCTGGATTATCTTGAAAAATCAGTTCAAAGGCTATTAAGTTTAATGGGTAAAGTAAGGAATTGGAAAACCCAGCAAAGTTTAATGTCTGATCTTAACGGAGACAGGCCTGCAACTCCTGTAAAAGATGTTTTTGTAAAGCTGGCGTATGAATATGCATTTGATTATGACAGAAATCTGGATCTTTTATGTACTGTAAATGACGATGCTTTACTTCCTTTTACTAAGGAAATCATGGAAACCCTGCTTGTTGAATTATTGGATAATGCCTTTAAGTTTTCAGAAAAGGGAAATCCCGTAGTTGTACATGGTAAAACTGAAAAAAACACTTATATTATTACTATTGCAGATTGTGGTAAAATGACAAATGTTGATTCATTAATTGCTTTCAGGCCGTTTTATAATAAAATCAAACTGCCCAATAATGATCCGGGTAAAGGGTTAGGGCTTACTATATCAGAAATGATTGTAAAGAGTGCAGGTGGAATAATTAAATTCAGCAATAATTCACCCTGTGGGTTATTGGTTACTATTGAAATTCCTATTGTAGCGAAAATTTAAAAATAAAAACGGTTATCTCTTACAGATAACCGTTTTTTAATATTAATTATGCCTCCTGTAAAAATGGATATTTATAATCGGTTGGAGGATTAAATGTTTCTTTAATTGTTCTGGCACTTAGCCATCTGTACAGGTTCAGTTGGCTTCCGGCTTTGTCATTAGTACCACTGGCCCTGGCTCCACCAAAGGGTTGTTGTCCCACTACAGCTCCTGTAGGTTTATCATTAATATAAAAATTACCTGCAGCGTTTCTTAACTTTGTAGTTGCAAGTTCAATGGCAAGCTTATCTTTTGCAAAAACAGATCCGGTAAGTGCATAAGGAGAGGTATGGTCTACCAGATGCAACACTTCTTCAAATTTATCTTCCTCATAAATATAAATGGTTAATACCGGTCCGAATATTTCTTCGCAAAGTGTAACATAATCCGGCGTTTTTGCTTCGATAACTGTTGGTTGAATAAAATATCCAATAGATTTATCATAAGAACCTCCGGCGATAATTTCAGCATCTTTACTTTGGCGGGCATTATCAATATATCCTGCAATTTTATTAAAGCTTTTTTCATCAATTACGGCATTAATAAAATTGGTAAAATCTTCAACAGTCCCCATTTTAAAACTATTAATTCCATCAATCAATTTCTGTTTAACGGAAGGAGCCAAATTAGATGGAATATATGCCCTGGAAGCAGCTGAACATTTTTGTCCCTGAAATTCAAACGCACCTCTCAGCAAAGCAGTTGCCAGAATATCAGCATCTGCACTAGAATGTGCCACTACAAAATCTTTGCCACCGGTTTCCCCAACAATTCTGGGATAGGATTTATAATTTGCTATATTTTTACCAATTGTATCCCACATATGGTTAAATACACCTGTTGAACCTGTAAAATGAACCCCTGCAAAGTCTTTATGGCTAAAGCAAACTTTACCCAGAGTAGGCCCATCAATATAAATCAGGTTAATAACACCGTCCGGTAGTCCCGCTTCTTTTAAAACCTGCATCAGCATATTGGCAGAATAAATCTGAGTATGAGCAGCTTTCCAGATGACAGTATTTCCACACAATGCGGCACTTGTAGGTAAATTGCCCCCAATTGCAGTGAAATTAAATGGGGTAATGGCTAATACAAAGCCTTCCAAAGGTCTGTATTCCAATCTGTTATGTATTCCTGTTGAACTAATGGGCTGTTGTTTATATATTTCACTCAGAAAATGTACATTAAACCGTAAGAAATCAATCAGTTCACAGGCACTGTCAATCTCAGCCTGGTATACGTTTTTACTTTGCCCTAACATTGTAGCAGCATTCATATAGCTGCGGTATTTGGTTGCAATCAGGTCTGCAGCTTTTAAAAAAATGGCAGCCCTGTTTTCCCAACTCATGGCAGCCCAGCTTTCTTTAGCAGATAAAGCTGCTTCAATGGCCTGATGAATATGAGATTCTTCTCCTTCATAATAATAGCCCAGTACATGCTTAATTTCATGAGGTGGGTGCAAAGCCCTTTTTTTATCGGTCCTTACTTCTTTATTACCAATATACATAGGTATATCAGCTGTTTTGTTTTTTAATTCTGCCAGTGTTTTTTTTAAAGTAATTTTTTCAGCACTGCCCGGGGCATAATTTAATACCGGTTCGTTTACAGGGATAGGGTAGGAAAAATATCCAAAGTTCATGGTGTTTTAATTTGCTGCAAGATAAAAAAACTACTTTATAAACAGGTAGTTGTAAGAATATTTGCAATTTTGATGAAAAACAGCTTGTAAACGTCACTAAAAAAAGCCTGATAATTTACAGGTTTTTAAGCCTGCAGATTTTGATTATAATAATAAATGAAGCAGTAACTTTACCCAATGGCTATTATATTATTTGATAACGTAAACCGTTATCAGTTATACCCGTTGACTGCCACACGTGCAGTTGCAGATTTAAGGTTTGGTATCCTTACAATTAAAGAAAGATGGGAATGCATCACAGGATTACCTGTGTTTGTTCAAACTGAAACTTATCTTCAACCACTATATGAAGCAATACCTGAGGGCGTACATTTATGGGTGGATGCTGCAGTATTGACAGATGAAAAACTGATTGCTTCTGTTTTAGCATTGAAAGACGGGGAAGCTTTGCAGGATGAAAAAGGGATTATTTCAGTAAATGGAACTTCATCCTCGTCTTTTGATAAATCAATTACTATTGGTTCTGTAAAAAGAATTGAATATCCATGGAATTTATTCCAATGGAATGATTCTATGTTACGCAAAGATTTTGAATTGCTGACTAAGGATCGGTCCTCGCAACCAATTTCGCATACCAACAGCATTTATTCTGAAGGAGAGATTTTTCTGGAAGAAGGAGCCAGCGTGGAATATGCTGTATTAAATGCTAAAAGCGGGCCTATTTATATTGGGAAGAATGCTGAAATATGGGAGACTGCAGTCATTCGCGGCCCTTTTGCAATAGGTAATAATTCCGTTATTAAGGCAGGAGGAAAAATGTATGGAGCCACTACCATTGGCCCTTGGTGTGTAGCCGGTGGAGAAATTAAAAATGCCATTATGATGGGATACAGTAATAAAGCGCATGATGGTTATCTGGGAGACAGTGTAATTGGCCACTGGTGTAATTTTGGTGCCGGTAGCAGTAACAGCAATGTTAAGAATACGGGGGGGGATGTGTTTATGCAGGATACTGTAAGTAATCAAAAAGTTAATGCCGGATTAAAATGCGGTGTAATAATGGGTGATTATTCCAGGGTGGCGATCAATTCCCGTGTGAATACAGGCTCTGTAATAGGAGTTAGCTGTAATGTGTTTGGTGCCGGGTTATTACCTAAGCTGATTCCTGATTTCAGCTGGGCTACCTCAGATATTTATGATTTTGAAAAGGCCATCCGGGATATTAACAATTGGAAAAGGATGAAACACCAGGAGCTTACTGATGTGGAAATTGACTTTCTGAAGCATATCTTTGCCCTGCGTAAAGTGTAAGGAAAGCAAAATAATGTGTGATAGTATGTATCAACTAAAGGCATTTATAATCTTATAATAGTTTGAAAATTAAAATTTAAAAATGAGAAAGAAAATTGCAGCTGCCAACTGGAAAATGAATTTAACCCTGCAGCAAGGTGAAAAATTACTGGATGATATCATTGCATTACCGCATACCCTGAAAGCTAATCAGGAAGCTGTATTTGCAGTTCCGTTCCCTTATCTGGCAATGGCTCAGCAAAAGGTAGCAGGTAAAGAACATGTATTTATTGCCGCACAGAATGTGTATACTAAAAAAAGCGGTGCATATACTGGTGAAACAAGTGTTGAAATGTTACAATCTATTGGTATCCAGGTGGTAGTACTTGGCCATAGTGAACGCCGTGAATATTTTAATGAGAGTAACCAGTTCCTGGCAGACAAAGTAAATATTTGCCTGGAAAATAATATTACGCCGATATTCTGTTGTGGTGAAGCCTTATCTATTCGTGAAGCCAACGGGCAGAATGCATTTGTGGAAAAGCAGATAAAAGAGTCCTTATTTCATCTTACAGCAGATCAGATTCTGAAAGTAGTGATTGCTTATGAGCCCATCTGGGCAATTGGTACCGGAAAAACTGCCAGCAGTGATCAGGCACAGGAAATACATGCGTATATCCGTTCTGTATTAGTTGAGAAATATGGTGCCGCAATTGCAGATGAAATATCTATATTATACGGAGGCAGTGTAAAAGGCAGTAATGCAAAAGAACTTTTTGCACAGCCTGATGTGGATGGAGGATTGGTTGGAGGTGCTTCCCTGAATGCACAGGAATTTGTAACCATTATCAATTCCCTGCCTTAATGGCCCCTATCAGAAGAAGTGAAGCTTTGCAGCCTTTATCCAGGCAGCATCATAATGGTTTGATGTTTTGTCTGCTGTTGGGTAAGGGTGTTGTCAGAAAAGCACCATTGGATATTATGAAGGATTTTTGCATGTATTTTCTGCAGGAAGACCTTTCCGGACATTTTTTAAATGAGGAAGTGCATTTAACTGCACTTCCTTTATTTTATCCGGTATTAACAGCCGGTATTGATAAAATGAAAGCGGATCATCTTCAAATCAGGGCATTGTTTGAGGTAATACAGCAACAACCTGCCTATGAATTGTTTGAACAACTTTCAGCCATTGTTGAAAAACATATCCGTTTTGAAGAAAGAGAATTGTTTAACCTGATTGATAGCACCCTTTCTCAGGATGGATTGCAACAACTTTATACTGTTTTCAAAGATGAAACAGACGATAATTGTATGAATTATCCGGTGAAATTCTGGCAATAAAATCATTCATTCATTCCTTTACTGAACCAGCTCAGTTTAAAATCTTCCGGTAATAAAGCTTCTTCATAATCATCCAGTTTATCCAGGTGAAGAATGGTACTGCTGTTATCAGCAGTAGGATGAAACATTGGCAGAAATTTAGCCCCAAATACCAGGTCTTGTATAGAATAAGAAGTTCTGGAAACAACCGTATTGGCAAATGTTTCATCAAAGCCCTGAACAAAAACCATCAGTTCAATTTGAGCATTTTCAAGGTCTTCTTTACTAAGGCTGTATAAAGGACTGTCCTCATTAATTATATGTACCAATGTCCAGCTGGATACCAATGATATTGCTTTTGAAATATCAAGAGGGGCATTAAAAAATTTAGTTTTAAGCACTCCTTCTTCCAATATTCTCATAGCAATGGTTAGTTTTACTTCGAGGTTAACCAGATAATTTTTAGTATAGGGAACTAACCTGAACATCAGTGCTGTATCATTGCGGAAAGGAGAAAGTAAAACATTTTTACTATATAATAAGTATGCTTTAGGTCTGGAGAATCTGCCATATAAAAGTCCGGTTGCCAGGGCAAAACTCATTAAACCTGTCAATGCTTCCACCGCAGCTGTAAAACTGGTAGCAAATCCCACCGGACTGATTCTCCCATATCCAACAGTAGTAAAAGTTTGGGCACTGAAGAAAAAAGCTTCCCCAAATTTTTCTCCAACTGTATAAGCAGTCAGCCCGTTTAAATGATCCAGGCCAATCCACAAATAAATGAATGCAAACAGTATATTAATGCTGATAAAGAAAGAGAATACGATCAGTAAAAATTTCCATCTTTTTGTGGTTAGTAAGCTATGATAAATATTCAGGCGTACTAAAAAATGCATGCCGGTTACATGAATATTGGGTTTTCCCTTTTTATTGAAAAAAGAGCCTCCGCTCAATGCAGTATTATTACTTAGGCCTGTTTCATTTTCTATTTTGGCTTTGCGGTTAAAATTCCTGAGTATTCCCATAGTAATCGATTTTAATAACAGTTTGCAATATCGTATTTTAGCGGGTAAGTCAAAAAAATACGATGGTATTGGATAAATTGTTAAGGCAAAGCCTTATTTGGAGAGGGTTTTATTTTATAACCAACGTGTTTTTAAACATTGTTTTATCCAGAGTATTGCTGGCTGTTTCATTTGGCAACTTATTCTATTGGGTAAATATGTTAAGCCTGCTAACCCTGGTGATGGGTTTGAGTCTGGAGTCTTCTTTTACCTATTTTGTTTCTGCTAAAAAAATAAAAACAGAGACTGCAGCTTTAATTGGATGTATCTGGTTGCTGGCTATTGTTATTCCATTAGGAATTTTTCAGCATTTCATTTTCAGCAATAAAGTTTCTTTGCATATTGAATCAATGCAGTTGGTAGTATTGGCAATCTTTTTTGTTATAGGAAATTTGCTTATGAACTATTTTTCAGCTCTGCTTAATGCGTATCAGAATTTCTGGATCCCTGGAATTTTAGGCGGAATGGTAAATCTGTTAACCGTATTTCTGATTTGTTACTATAAAACAGATCTGCATCAATTGGTTATTGTTTTCTTTTCCTCCTTTTTTTTACAGGGTTTTTTATGTTTTCTTTCCTTTGTTTTTTATTACAAAGTAAAACTGTTCAGTTCAGCAATTTCCATGACTTCTGTACATACAATATTCCGGTTTGCGATAACAGCCACAGGTGCAAATATTATTTTCTTTTTATTATACCGGATAGACTATTGGTTTGTTGAAAAAAACTGTTCAGTCCTGGAATTGGGGAATTATATACAGGCTTCCAAAATGGGACAACTTTGTTTGGTAATACCCCAGATGCTGGCTGCCGCAGTTTTCCCAGCTACTTCATCCGGTAAGGATAAAGAAATTTTACAACTATCCCTGACCAGCATTATGCGCATTTTATTAAAAGTGTTTGCAGTGCTATTCCTGCTGTTTCTGTTTTCCGGTACCTATATTTTTACATTTATTTTCGGTAAAGATTTTATCCAGGCCAATCCTCCATTTCTTTTATTATTACCAGGGATACTCTGTTTAGCTGGTTTGAGTATTATGTCCGCCTATTTTGGTGGTAATAACCGTGTTGTTGTAAACCTTAAAGGGGCAATAATTGGGTTAATAATTGTAATCACAGGTAGTATAGCCTGCTGGCAATTCTATTCAATAAAAATAGCAGCAATAATCAGCAGTATAGGATATGGGGCCAATTTCTTATATGCTATTCTTATATTCAGAAAAAATGAAAAATTTCCTCTCAAAGTCCTGGTTTCTTTTAAAAATGGAGATCTGAGATGGATTATTCATGTACTGTTCAAACCCTAAATTTGCAGATGCATATATTATGGCTGGCAAGCTGGTATCCGGACCTTTATGAGGGTAAAAATGGCGATTTTGTTCAGCGCCATGCAAGAGCATTTGCCAGGTTAAACCCTGTTCAGGTTATCCATGTAGTACAAGCGGGCTATCAGGTACCTGCCAGTAAAGATAGCCACAGTAATCAAGAACCTGGGATGAGTGAATTGACTGGCAGTTTTAAATATAAGCCATGGGGAATCACCTGGCTGGATAAATTGCGTTATAATTTAAAATACCAGTTATTCTATATGCGCATTTTTAAAGAATATGTGCAGCACTATGGCATCCCAGATCTGATTCATGTTCATGCACCCATGAAAGCAGGTATAATAGCCTTGCGGATTTGTATGCAATTAAAAATTCCCTTTCTTATTACAGATCATTCTTCCCTTTACGATCCCAAAGCAACAGACAGTTTTGACAAACGGAGTTGGTATTTTAAAAAGCAATTAAGAAAACTGTATAAAAATGCGGCAGGTTATACCAATGTATCTGAAGCAATGGCAAAGAGGGTAAAAAGTCTTTTTAATACTGGCCCGATAGCTATTGTCAGAAATGTGGTGCAGACAGATTTGTTTTTTTATAAGTATCCACCTGAAAATTCAGTTTTCAGGTGGATCCATGTCTCTACTTTATATCCACTTAAAAATGTACTGAAAATTCTGGAAGCTTTTCAATTGCTCAATTCTATCAGGCAGGACTGGCAACTGGTAATTGTTGGTGGCAATTATCAGGAACTGGAAACAGCTATACAGGAAACCCCTATACAGCATCATGTTTTTTTTACAGGAGAACTGGAATATGCAGCTGTTGCAAAGCAGTTACAAGCATCATCTGCAATGGTAATGTTTAGCAAACATGAAAATTTTCCCTGTACCATTATTGAGGCGCTTTGCTGCGGCGTACCGGTAGTTGCTTCAGATGTAGGTGGCGTAAGTGAAGCTGTAAATCTATCTAATGGTATACTGGTAGAAAGTGAAAACATTGCCGAACTGGTAGCTGCTCTGGAAAAAATGATGAACCAATATGCTGAATTTGACAGGCAAAATATCTCAGAAATTGCTGCATCAATTTATGGGGAAAAAGAAATTGCCAGTCAATTTTTAGGTTTATATGAGAGGGTTTTACAAACCCAACCCCATAAAACCTGATATGTTGAAAAATGCCTTACTAAAAAAATTATCATCATACTTCCATGTGGAAACATGAATTATCACCAAAGTTCTTAAAGATAACCAGAATTGATAACGGCCCTATATCTTTGCAGCCATGAAGAATATCAGGAACTTTTGTATTATAGCTCATATAGATCATGGTAAGAGTACCCTGGCAGATCGTTTGCTGGAAGACACAAAAACAATTGGGGTACGTGATATGATGAATCAGGTACTGGATGATATGGACCTGGAAAGAGAAAAAGGAATTACCATTAAAAGTCACGCCATTCAAATCAATTACCCTTATCAGGGAGAAGAATATATCCTTAACCTGATTGATACTCCCGGACATGTGGATTTCAGTTATGAGGTTAGCCGTGCTTTGGCTGCCTGTGAGGGCGCTTTATTATTGGTGGATGCATCTCAGGGTATCCAGGCCCAAACCATCAGCAACCTTTACCTTGCCATAGATAATGACCTTGAAATTATTCCGGTTATCAATAAAATAGATATGGATGGGGCCATGATCCCTGAAGTGAAGGATCAGATCATGGAATTAATTGGCTGTAAGGAAGAGGATATTTTACTGGCCAGCGGTAAAAGTGGTATAGGTATTATGGAAATATTAAAAGCCATTATCGAAAGGATTCCTGCACCCAAAGGGGATGAGGAAGCACCTTTACAGGCATTGGTTTTTGATAGTGTATTTAATAGTTTCCGTGGTATAATAGTGTATTACCGGATCTTAAACGGTACCATTAAAAAAGGGGATAAGATTCAGTTTATTGCCACCGGGGCAGAATACGAAGCCCAGGAAGTGGGGGTACTGAAGCTAACTATGACTCCTAAAAATGAAGTTAAAGCTGGTGATGTTGGCTATGTAATCACCGGAATTAAAACGGCAAAAGACATTAAAGTGGGGGATACCATTACCCTTGCCAACAGGCCGGGTAAAATGATCCATGGTTTTGAGGAAGTAAAACCCATGGTATTTGCCGGTATATTTCCTGTAAATACAGATGCTTTTGAAGAGTTGCGCGATTGTATGGAAAAATTACAGCTCAATGATGCGTCACTTACCTTTGAACTGGAAACCTCTCAGGCCCTTGGTTTTGGATTCCGTTGCGGATTCCTGGGGTTGCTTCATATGGAAATTATCCAGGAAAGGCTGGAAAGGGAATTTAACCAGACTGTAATTACAACCGTTCCAAACGTTAGTTTTATAGCTTATACTTCTAAGGGGGACAGGATTGATGTGAATAATCCTACCGAAATGCCTGAACCTACCAAACTAGACCGAATTGAAGAGCCTTTTATTAAAGCACAGATTATCACTTTGCCGGATTATATCGGTAATATCATGACTTTATGCCTCGGTAAAAGAGGTATTCTCATTAACCAGTCGTACTTAACTACTACCCGCGTGGAACTTATTTTTGAAATGCCGCTTACTGAAATAGTATTTGATTTCTATGATAAACTGAAAAGTTCTACACGTGGCTATGCTTCCTTTGACTATGCACCCATTGGTTACCGGGAAGCAGATATTGTGCGAATGGACATTTTGCTGAATAATGAAAAAGTAGATGCATTAAGCGCATTGATCCACAGGAGCCGTGCCCAGGAATTCGGACGGAAATTATGTGAAAAATTAAAAGAATTATTACCACGCCAGCAATTCCAGATAGCTATACAGGCTGCCATTGGTGCAAAAGTGATTGCACGTGAAAATATTGCTGCCATGCGTAAAGATGTTACCGCCAAATGTTATGGTGGGGATATCAGCCGTAAACGTAAATTACTGGAAAAACAGAAAGAAGGTAAGAAAAGAATGCGCCAGATTGGTAATGTGGAAATACCACAGGAAGCCTTCCTTGCAGTGTTGAAACTGGATTAATCAATCTTAATTATTTGAACTTTCACCAGGCTTGTACTGGTTTACTTTGTCATTAATTTTATTTGGATCCGGTACGGGCGGTATTGTTGTTTTCTGTTGGTTCTTTTTAGATTGGTCGGATAATTTCTTTTCATCAATCTTACCCTTTTCATCAAAGAGGGGGGCCGGGAATGTACTTTGTTTGTCCCCGAATATTACATTTTTAAATGGATTATCATTAAATACCCATTTCCCATTAATCCATTTAAATGCTTCAAAATCACCCACCGGAATCAATGTAGCTTTGTTTTGAATCTCATCTGTTTCACTGGTCAGGTGATCGAAAATGATAGCATCATACCGGGCATCATAATTTAACCGTACGCCACCATCTTTTTTATATTCCAGGCAAAACCGGTAAACAGGCCCTTTAGGCTTTGTTGGATCATTGGGTGGATAGTTGAAAAATTTACCGCCAAACTGTGGTTGGTTATTGTCATCAAACCACAATACATCAATCCATTTTTTATCAGACCGTTCATCATTTTCATCAGATCCAATCAGCGTATAATAGTTTTTTCCGGCAAAGGTCTTTAATACAATTTTATAGTAAATCGCACCAATCCAGTGTCTGGAATCTCTTACAGAATCGTTGGGTGCTGTGGTAAAATCAGAAAAATCAAATAACGGAAATAGTTTCAGGGAACCGTCATTCGTTTTCATTTGAATAGCTCCCCTTTGACGGTAGAAAGAATAATCCTTCATAATCTGCCAGGTAAAGATCTTAAAACTACTATCCGGGGCATACAGTTTAGAGATCGTTTTAATACTGTCAAATTTATAATAAAAAGATTTGGGTGTTTTTAAAGCCTGCACCAATCCCCTGGTAAAAGCACTGTCTGCCCTAAAACGGTCAATCCATTCCTGGGCAAAAATCATGCTGTCTGCAAAAGGCCGTATCCTGTTTTCTATGGATTGCATCTGTTTTAATTCCAGATCGCTGTTATTTTGTGCAAAGCAAGAGGTACTGAATAAAAATGCGGATACCAGTAAAGCAGGTTTCATCATACAATTGTTATCAGTTCCAAAGTTACAATGCATTTATTAAAGCTTCACTAAACTCCAGCAGTGAATTTACACGGAAATCAATAGCAGGGTGGGGGAATGCAGTTTCAGGGTTTGTAGTGGCTGCAAATACTGTATATATACCTGCATTTCTGCCAAATTGCATATCGCTGAGCTTATTTCCCACCATTATTGATTTTGATAAGTCAATCTGCGGATAATCTGACTTTGCCTGCAGTGCCATTCCGGCATTGGGCTTTCTGTTAGGGCTGTCATCAGAAAGATCCGGACAATAATATATTTTATCTATCCTGCCCCCGGCTGCCTCAATTTCCTGAATCATATGTTTGTGAATAACAGCCAATCCGGTTTCAGAAATCAAACCTTTGCCAATACATTTCTGGTTAGTAACAATTACAATAGTAGTAAAAAGTCCATTCAGTGTTTTAAGGGCTTTTTTTACCCCTTCCAAAAAATGAAATGCTTCCCATTCCAGTACATAATCATTTTTTAACTCAGCATTAATCACACCATCCCGGTCTAAAAACAAAGTCCAGCTTTTATCTACTTCATTTAAATTCATCCGTATTCAATTTTATATTATAGTTTCAACTCAGTTTGTGCCCGGTTATAATCTTCAGGTATCCCAATATCAATAAAATAACCTTCCTGAATAAAACCATACATCCGGCCTTCTGTATAGTATGTTTCCAGATACTCTTTTTCAAAGGAAAATTTGTCTGCAAACTTTTTTTCCAGAAAAGCAGGAATGTTTATCGCATATACACCTCCATTAATCAATCCTGTTTCATAAAATTGTTTCTCTTTAAAAGAAATGACTGCCTTTTCAGCATTCAGCTCAACCACACCATACCTGCTGAACTGCTGCATCGGTTTTAAACTAAGTGTACATTCAGCTTGTTTATCCAGGTGGCTCTTAGCCAATCCGGCAATATCAATATGAAATAATGTATCCCCATTGGTAGCAATAACAGTTTCTGTACTGGCCATGCTGCAAGCCTGGTAAATAGCACCACCGGTACCCAGCGGTTCTTCTTCCAGCGAATATTGTACCGGTAAATGCGGGTATGCATCTGTAATAAAATCAACAATTGCTTTACTTTTATAACCCAGTGCAAGAATAAATTTTTCAATACCCTGCGCCTTTAATCCGTCAATCACATAAGTTATAAATGGCTTCCCGTTTACGGGGGCCATACATTTGGGTAAATCCGGTACAGCAGATCTTAACCGGGTTCCCAATCCACCAGCCAGTATAATCGCTTCTATTATTCGTGTTTCTTTTGACATTATTTCATACTTTTTCAACCCCATATGATAGTTTATCCAAATACTTTTTCTTCCACCAACTGACAAATAATATGGCCTAACAGTATATGGCTTTCCTGTATCCTGGGTGTGTCAGTAGATGGCACATTGAACAAAATATCAGACAACTCCTTCATTTTACCACCTGCCGCACCTGTAAAACCAATGGTAGTAATACCCAGTTTTTTTGCTGCTTCAAATGCTTTTACAATATTTACAGAGTTGCCGGAAGTACTTAATCCAATCAGTACATCCCCTTTAATACCGGTTCCTTCCACTATCCTGGCATATATTACATCATAACTGTAATCATTAGCTACTGCAGTTAAATATGAGGTATTACAATGCAGTGCTTCTGCTGGCAATGCTTTACGGTCTTTATAAAAGCGCCCGCTAAATTCAGCTGCCAGGTGTTGTGCATCGGCAGCACTTCCTCCATTGCCACAGAATAAAACTTTATTGCCCTTAACAAAAGCAGCTGAGATCAGGTCAATAGCTTTATCCAGCTGCTGATGTGTGGCTGTATTATTCAGTATTTCCTGTTTTACTTCAATAGAAGCTGTAATAATTTGTTTGATTTGATCGCTCATGATAGCTGGTTATAAGTATAATTACTGGCTGGTCCAGGATGTTAACCCCAGTTCAGTAAACTGATATTTTTTTATTTCTCCTCCAAACTTTTCCAATGCTTCTATTACTTTAAAACGGGTATTAGACGGGCAGTAAAAGGTCATAAATCCGCCACCGCCTGCGCCACTGATCTTGCCCCCGCTTGCTCCAGCAGCTTTTGCCGCATCATACATCATTTCTATCATCGGATTGGAGATATTATGAGCCATATTCCGCTTTTGCTGAAATCCGTAATCCAGAATTTCACCAAATTCATGTAACCTTCCTTTCAGCAGAGCTTCTTTCATCATTTTGGACTGATCTTTTAAATGATGCATGGCTTCAATGCTTTTTACATTGTTCTGGGAAACATTTTTTTGCTGTTCCTTAATTATGGTGGCACTTTCCCTGCTGGTAGATGTATAGTATAAAACCAGGTTATTTTCCAGTTCATGCAAATACTCCTGCTTTATTCTAAGTGGATTTACAATTACTTTATCTTCAGCATAAAACTCCATAAAATTAACTCCCCCGAATGTTGCAGCATACTGGTCCTGTTTACCCCCGGCAAATTGTAAATCATTCCTTTCAATGTCATAGGCATAATGGGCAATATCATAATCGCCCAGTGGCAGTTTCAGCATTTCAACAAAAGCACCAATTATAGCAACCACCAGGGTTGAAGAAGTACCCAACCCGCTTCCTGCAGGTGCATCCACAAAAGTGGATATTTTAAAATTAGTAATAGGTAATCCGTAATCTTTCTGTATCCGGTTATAAACTCCTTTTACCAGGTCTAATTTGCCATCAATAGGTAATTGGTTATTCCAGCTGAAACGTTGTTCTTCCTTTCTGTCATAAGCCTGAATAATAATCCCATTTTCTTCTATGGGTTCAATTGATGCATGTGCATACAAAGAAATAGTGGCATTAAGAATTGCACCTCCAAACTGGTCGCTATACGGACTAACATCTGTCCCTCCGCCTGCCAAACCCAACCTTAAGGGTGCTTTGCTTCTGTAGATCATTGCAAAATTTTTATTACAGCTGCTGTTCCAGATACAGTTAAATGTCTTTATTCCATTAAAATTACAGACTCAAAATAGTGTCTGCTAATATTTCCCAGCTGTATTTCTTTTTTTCTTCGCGAAGATGCGGCAAAAAATAATCTTCTCCTAATTGATATAATTCTTTAATCTTTTGGGCAATGGACTGGGCATCCGCCTCTGCAACCAATCCAACTTTATAGTCAGGCACCAGATCGGGTAATCCACCCACATTCGTTACCAGCATTGGTTTTTCAAAATGATAAGCCAGTGGGGTTACCCCGCTTTGTGTAGCATTTTTATAAGGCTGTATTACAAAATCAGCTGCACTTAAATAGTATTTTACTTCACTGTCAGCTATAAAATCAGTTTTAAGGATTAAGCTTTTTTCTATTTCTAAATCCTGAATCAGCTGGTCGTATTGTTTTCTGTCCTCATAAAATTCACCTGCAATCAATAACCTTATATCCGCAGACAGTGGGTCTGCCGCTAAAATCTTCATTGCCTCCAATAAAAGGTCCAGCCCCTTATATTTCCTTATAAAACCAAAGAAGAGAACAATTTTCCCAACTTCAGGTAAGCTTAAAAGAGTTCGGGCTTCTTTTTTTGATAAAGCTTCTCCAAAATTATCGTACAATGGGTGTACAATTTGCTGAGCCGGTTTGGCGGTAAGCCCTCTCAAATCCTGCATCACTTTGGCACTCATGGTCACAAATGCATCTACTGCTTGTATAAAGTATTTTGTAAAAGGAAGGTCTCCTATCCTTTTTTCATGTGGAATAACATTGTCTGCTATACAAACCACCCTGGTATACTTATTAGATTTCGCCAATCTTAGAACGGTTCCTAAGCAGGGGCCCATTAAAGGAAGCCAGTATCGAACCACAATAATGGAGGGTTTCAGTTTTTTCAATTCCAGTCCCACATTAATCCAGTTCAAGGGATTTATTGAATTAATGCACACTTTAATATCAATATCTGCAGGTGCAGGTTCCGTACTATATTGTGTAGTACCAGGGAAAAGAAAATCCGGATATTGCAGGGAAAAAGTATAAATAGTGGTATCAAAACCCTGCTGCATAAACTGGCGGGCTAACCGTTCATCAAAAGAAGCCAATCCGCCTCTGAGCGGATGTGCTGGGCCAATAATAATTACCTTCTCGTTCATACTGCAAACTTACTAAATGCCAATCTTGTCTTCTATTAAATACACATTACGTTCTGCGGCATTCCTGGCAATGAGTTCTGCCACAAATCCGGAAAGGAAAAGTTGCATACCAGCCAGTATAGAAGTTAACGCAATATAAAAAGCTGGTTTATTGGTTAGCGTAAAATCAGCATCCATAAACTTGGAAACTGTCAGGTAAGTGATACTGCCCAGTCCAATTATAAAAAATAAAGACCCCCAGAACCCAAAAAAGTGCATCGGCCTTTTACCAAACCGGTTTACAAAACTGATGGTAAATAAGTCCAGAAAACCATTTATAAACCTTTCCCAGCCAAATTTGGTCACCCCAAATTTACGGGCACGGTGTTCCACCACTTTTTCTCCAATCTTCTTAAATCCTGCTCCTTTAGCAATAACAGGAATATAGCGGTGCATTTCTCCAAAAACTTCAATGCTTTTCACCACTTTTCTCCTGTATGCTTTTAGTCCGCAGTTAAAATCATGCAGTTTAATACCACTGCTAACCCTTGCTGCCGCATTAAAAATCTTGGAAGGGATATTTTTAGTAATTGTATTATCGTATCGTTTCTTTTTCCAGCCGCTCACAATATCAAAACCATCCGCCACAATCATTCTCCTCAATTCCGGTATTTCATCCGGAGAGTCCTGTAAATCAGCATCCATGGTAATAATCACGTCTCCTTTTGCCGCTTTAAAACCTTCATTCAGGGCTGCACTTTTACCATAATTGCGTTGAAATTTAATTCCTTTAAAAGCATGATTATTTTGGGAGATAGATTCAATTACGGCCCAGCTGTTATCTGTACTGCCGTCATCAATAAAAATAACTTCATAAGTAAGTTTATGTTCAGTAACCACACGGGTAATCCATTCACTCAATTCAGGTAAAGATTCGTCTTCGTTCAATAAGGGGATGATAATTGATAAATCCATTCTTAATATATTAGAACAATTAATTTGTTTTTCTGGCAATAACCGCACCCAATAATGCACCTAATACACCGGTTATCAGGTTCATGACTAAACCACCGGATATAAATGAAAGTACAATAACTTTTTTAGCCATCGCTATATTTTCCTGTAATTCAGCAGGAGATTTTCCCTGTTTTTTAGCCTGTTCCAGTACATCAGCCATCATAAAATCAAACTGGACCGGGAATAAAAGGTAAACCGATAACAATGTATAAATAAAGAAAAGGCAAACGGTAACTGTTGCTGTTTTAAAATTATGCGTAAACAAAACCCCGAAAGGAAGTTCTTCCCTGCATTCTTTTTTAAATATAATGGAAGAAGCTATAAGCGAACAGATAAACAAAACGATAAATGAAATCCGGTGCCAGCTTTCAAAGCTTTGTTTTAAAACCTGGGCGATGATATTTAAAATAATCAGTAATACAGCAATAGCTGCCCCTTTCTTAATATGAGAAGTAAAGTTTTTAGTCATGAAGATCAGTTAAGTGATATTTTACCGTTATGGAAAGTACCTATTACTTTACCATTTAATTGCATATTCAGAAATGGTGTATTGAAAGATTTGCTTTTGATATTCAGTTTAGTAAGCTGAGAAGTTTCCTTTCGGTTAAAAAAGCTCAATTCTGCCGCATTACCAGGAGCAATAGTTGCAGCTTCCAGTCCAAATATCCGTCTGGTATTGCTGCTGAATAATTCAACCAGTCTGTTAGTAGTTAATTCCGGCAGGATATGGTTTACCACTGCAAAAGCCGTTTCCAGTCCCACAATTCCATTCCCGGCAAATTCAAATTCACAGTTTTTCTTATCCCAGTCCTGCGGTATATGGTGCGATGCAATAAAGTCAACCGTACCATCCAATACTGCATTTCTTAAAGCCATCATGTCATTCTTAGAACGTAGGGGAGGGTTCACTTTCAGATTGGTATTATAATCCACCAGGTCTTCTTCATTATAAAATAAATGGTAGGGGGTAATACCACAGTAAATCTGCAGTCCTTCTTTTTTAGCAGCCTTGATCAGTTCAATTCCACTGGCAGTACTGATACCGGTAATGCAAAGTCTGCTTTCGGTATACCTGAGTAAATCAAGATCCCTTTTAATGATAATTTCTTCTGCAATAGACGGAATACCCTGCATGCCCATCCTGGTAGAAAAGATGCTCTCATTCATTAAACCATTTGCGCCAATACTTTTATCAATGGGCATCTGAATGATAACTCCATTAAAAGCCTTAACATATTGCAATGCTTTCAGCAATAAACCTGAAACCTGAACCGGGTGTATGCCATCAGAAAAAGCGATGGCACCGCTGGATTGCATATCATACATTTCGGCCAGGTCTTTTCCTTCCATGTTTTTTGTAACGGCACCAATAGGGTGAACCTGGGCACTTAAATCCTTCGATTTCTGGCAGATATATTCAACCTGAGATTTAGATTGAACCAGGGGCTGGGTATTGGGTAATACAAACACATCTGTATACCCCCCTGCAGTTGCAGAAGCAACACCTGTGGAAATGGTTTCCCTATATTCGAAGCCCGGATCACAAAAATGTGCAAAACTATCTACCCAACCCGGAGAAACGGTTAAACCTTCTGCTTCTATAATCTGTTCAATATCTGCGGCTTGTGAAATATGATCTTCTATTGCTGAAATCAGGTTTCCATCAATTAAAATGTCTTTTTGCAAGCCATTCAGTACTGAGCCCGGATCGGCAATCAGTACTTTTTTAAGAAGAATCTTCATGAAGAGGAATAAAATTTTGTGCAATATAAACTGAAAATTTGTTTTTGCACCTATATTTGCAACCCGATTTGTAAAGCGGGTGGTGGCGCAGCCCGGTAGCGCACTAGCATGGGGTGCTAGGGGTCGCAAGTTCGAATCTTGTCCACCCGACAATTTATTTTCTAAGATAGCCAAATGCTTAGTAAATACCAGAAGTTTCAAATTAATAAAAGCCCGGTTATTCCTAACCGGGCTTTTAATGTTGAATGGGTTTTAAGACTATTTGGGGTCAAGTGCATTTTTTATTTTTTGTGCCAGATATGATAAATGGATTTTACTCATTTTATCAGTAGTGCCTGGTAGTGCAGCATTTATTTTTGTTTTGAGATCTTCCAGCTGAGCTCTTGCGATGGATGGTACATCACTTCTCTTCAAATCTGTTGTTGGTCCAAATGAAGATCCCTGAATAGTCACACTGGTATTTGCAGATGGATTTATGATTGCCGCTAATTTTTCATAATAGCTTTTCTGAAGGATTCTTCTGTATTCATCTATTGGTTTTTTGTTTATCAATTCTATGAACAAATCTGACTGTATATCATTAAGTAACTCCAATGCATTGTAAGCTTTGGCAGGACCAAAACGTTCAAGGCAGATTTGCATCCTGTTCAATCTGTCGATATTCAGTAATGATGCAAGTGTACTTTCCTGTGCTGAAGCGACAGGGTCGAAGCTTATAGGATTATTAAATTTATTCCAGATATCCTTAGCAACAAGCCAGTCAGGTGTTTCAAACAATTGGGTATTCAGGAACTTTACAGCTTCTTTCTGATAGGTTTTGGGAACCACTTCATAGACGTCCCCTTTTTCTTCAGAACTTTTGAAAGTTTCAGTGATGCCGCCAATATTCTTGGTAACATGGCCCATATATGTCCTGAATTGCCCAATCAGCTGGGTATAAAGTTCGGCTATGTTTTCATTCAAATCAGCTTCCTCATAGGTCCATTCTGTGAGTTTTGGAAGAATTCTTTTCAGGTTTTTGATACCGTATTCACTGGCTTTTACCGCATTATCACTTAAATCTTCACTTTGAGCACGGGGGTCGGCTGGATTGCCACTTTCGTAAGTCCCAAACCAGGTCCTTGGATTTGCTTTATAGGTATCTATGATCAGTTTGTTACTGATTTTCTTTTGTTCTTCTGCAGAA
>Ga0364874_10186_pt1 | contig 37064 bp, 26 predicted proteins | sample ExccelAu500001D4_2_FD_206922 | JGI IMG/M metagenome (GOLD analysis project Ga0364874, IMG submission 206922) | Enriched cells from Trout Bog Lake Hypolimnion, Wisconsin, USA - BchlTB.Aug07.5000.01.D4 | ecosystem: Environmental > Aquatic > Freshwater > Lake > Hypolimnion/Profundal zone | place... | reverse complement strand
ACATAATCCACCTTTGGCGGATTATCCGCTATTCGCAAACCCCCAATAAATAATTGGGGGTCAATAATATAATCCACCTTCGGCGGATTATCCGCTATTCACAAACCCCCAATAAATAATTGGGGGTCAATAACTTGATCCACCTTCGGCGGATTATCCTCTATTCGCAAACCCCCAATAAATAATTGGGGGTCAATAACTTGATCCACCTTCGGCGGATTATCCGCTATTCACAAACCCCCAATAAATAATTGGGGGTCAATAACTTGATCCACCTTCGGCGGATTATCCTCTATTCGCAAACCCCCAATAAATAATTGGGGGTCAATAACTTGATCCACCTTCGGCGGATTATCCGCTATTCGCAAATCCCCAATAAAAATTGGGGGTCAATAACTTGATCCACCTTCGGCGGATTAATATCTCAATTATTCAAAATACCGAAACTCCTCAACCAGCAGCCGGTAAAGCTCTTCGCGGACCTTTTTGGTGAGTTCCTGAACTTCGGCAAACAACTGGTGCATATCGTGCAACCCCTCCTTCTCGGTGTATTTCCTGAGCTGAATTAACCCGGAACAGGGGGTCAGGTAATCCTCATAATCAAAATACCTGAAATAGGGTTCCTCTTTTAAACCAACATTCCGCAGGTATTGCCCCTTACAATAATTCAGGTTCCAGGTTTTATAGAGAAGCTTAATCTTTTCGACCAGTTCGAAGGCCACCCCATGTCCGGAAGATACCTCACGGTCAAGCGTGGTCGACCAGAACGACTCGCGGTTCGCCGGACAAAGCGGGTTGTCGACAAAAACCTCGGGAGCCCCTGCAACCGGATTATCCTTCTCAAAGGTAGTCACCACACAACGGTTCTCCGCCAAAACAAAGGCAAAACACAACGCGTACCAGTACGATGCATATTCAGGCTTGATATCCGGCGCCCAAATATCTGACTGATTGGCCCAGGTTGGATATTTCCCGTTTACAGATTTAGAAATAGCAAACCAAGTCATAACAACTTTTGCAGATTCTAAATTATTAGCGCAATAACTTCTGTTATCAGTCGGACCATTAAAGCATTTTGATTTATTTACATCTTTAATTGCAGAATCCAATCTAAACCATATTCTATTGGGTAAATTGGACAACCTTTTAGATTTATCCTGTTTAACTCTTACAGGTGTGGCATCATCCATAAAACCGATAAATTCGCCACTTTCAATTCCATAAGTTTTCTTATTTTTTCTTCTTTCATCTTTTATAGGTAATCCGCCGTAAACCAAATTGCTTTCAAGTTCACGTTTTGTGGGATCTCTTTTGAAATCATACATTGATTGACCCACCCATTCTTTAATAGAACCCATTGCATTATCTAACCTTATTTTCCTATGATTCTTCAAACTTTCTCCAAACACATAATTCAGCTCTTCTTCACCCAGGTTCCAGTTAATATTAAGGTCCTGTTTTTTGAAACGAGAATAATCGGCCACTTCAACCTTGTTGGTCCGTGTTTCATCATAGCTGTATTTCCAGATGGTAAAGGCAAGCGGCCATTTCCCCTGCAATTTAAAGAACTCGTTGCTTGTGATGATAAACCCGTCGAGATAAGCGAAATGGCGGTCCCACTCTTTGCGGAAAGCAACATAGGTTGGCCTTGGGATCAGCCACGAAGTTGGGGTGAAAATCAGCACCAACGATTCGGCGGTTCCTTCAACCTGTGCCTTCAGCTTCGAAATATTGAGGATTTGCCCCAGGAACGCGAGGTAACGCTCCTTACCGGCATCTTCGCCCGTAAGTTCAAGAATGGAGGGGTGGATCGAATAGTTTGAATTGGTCTCTTCTCGGGCCGATTCGTGTTCATCGGTATTTTTATAAGGCGGGTTCAGCAAAAAGGCGAGCGGTTTGTCGATGGCGAGGTTCTTCAGTTTTAGCTCCTTTTCAAGCCTGCTCAGGTAATTGGCGGCATCGCAATCGAGGAAATTCAACCCTTCGTTGTCGGCGGTTTTCGGGATAATCGTAAAACCTGTTTCAATATGCCAGGGATCGATCTTCATCCGTCGTTCGATAATCCGCAACAGGTCGGGCTGCAGTTCGGAGATAATCTTGTGCTTGAGCCGTCCCCTCCAGCTCGAGATCAGGTTGCCCGAACCACCTGCCGGATCAAAGAAGATATATTGCTCGTCCAGTTCGGCGTCGATCGCTCGTTTGGCATACCAGAGGGCAAATTTGCTCAGGTTGATATCGGTAAAGAAGATGCCATGCTGCTTCACATATTCGGGGTCGATGCGCGAAATCACCTCATCGAACCGGCTGAAATAATAATCTACGGTCAGCCCGGAACCTTCGTTGGTGAAGATAAACCGGGTTTCGACAAATTTTTTAAACTCTTTGAAATATAGTGGGTTGATGGATATTTGGTCGCTGTTTTTCTGTCCTTTAAAGCCAACCAGGCAAATCTGGTTGGAATTCTCGTTGATTGAAACGGTTGAGGTGATATCCCAATAGGCCACCATTGAATAGAAGGCATGAACGGCGTCGATCGGGTGTTCAAAGTATTTTTTCAGCAGTTCGATCTGATCGATAAAATTCCGGGTATTCATCTGAAGCCGTTCCACCCCCGAATTTCTAAGGATATTCAGGATTTCAAAAATCTCGTAGTCGATACTTTTGGCTTCACCGGCAAAATAATCCCCTTCGAGGTCTTTGGGTTCGAGCCAGTAAATGGCTGCTTCACGGATCTCTTTCCGCCCTGGCTGTGCTGTTTTGCGGGTGTTCTCCTTCCCGATAGTGCTGGGAGCCTTTTGGGCATCAGAAGTATGGGCAAGGATTACCGCATATTCAGGCAATTGGTTTACCTTCCAGATCCCGACGAACTTATGGGCAATCACCACCACTACCGAATAGATCAGTCCATGTTTTTTATGGTAATGCAGGGCCTGGTAAAAGCCGTCGAGCCAGTCGGAATAGTGCGACTTCGCCTCCACAATAATCTGACCTTCAATATAGACATCGGCTCCGCAGGCATCTGATTCGATCTTAAATTTTTCCTTGTTCAGTTTCTGGAAAAACGGATACAACAATGGACGTTTTGCATCCTCGTTACTTTCGCTGTAGAGATATTTTTTCAGCTGTTTGATCTCTTCGTTGAAAATGGTTTTGCTTTTGGAGCGGGAAGGAATAGACATTGGTTTAGGTTTAAACGGACATTTGCCCGATTCTGAAAATCGAAGCAAATTAGGACTTTATCGCGTTATTTCAAACAGAAACAGATTTTAATTTAGAGACTGTTTAAATTTCTCCGTAGGAGATAAATATCAATAGAAAAGTATAATTCTGAAAACAAATTTCCCGTAGGGAATTAACCGTTTATCTGTTAATGTCCTAACGGACAATTGTATCTATTTGATTCGTTTTTCTATCGAAATTGATGCCCTACGGGCAAAGAGGGTTTAATTTTTATTGTTTTGAGACTATCTTGTTATCAGTGTATTTCATTACTAATGGGTAGAATACATCATTGAGATGAATTTTAACCGGCATAAATGGGTAGTTTTCACACGTATAAATTTTAATTAACTTATTAATATTTTGATCTTTGATCCGTGTGGAACCCTCATCGATTTATACATTGCCTTTTGTGAATGTAAGTTCATGAGGGTTTCATCGCGACAAAAGATAATGATTTTGGAACAATCTGTTCAAACCGCTTGTTATTGGTTTAAGGGAGGAAAAAGTATTTCCTGGTTTATATTTTAAAGTTAATTGTTATGAAGGTATATGTTGTAAGCATGTTGAATGCTGTTGTTTTGATTTTGCTCGGTTTGTGGGGCTACCTTGGATCTCAGACTCCTTCGCCTACTGCCCTTATTCCGGTGTTTGCAGGCATTATCCTCCTCTCGCTGATCAGGGGACTAAAAGCCGGAAACCGTGTGATCGCCCATATCTCGGTACTGCTGACCTTTGTACTTTTAATCGCATTTATTAAGCCGCTTACCGGTTCCATTGGAAGGGCAGATAACGGGGCCATCGAGCGGATTGTGATTATGATGATTGCCTGTGCAGTGAGCATGGTCTATTTTATCCGGAGTTTTATTGCAGTCAGAAAGGCACGGACAAAAGCAGGGGAATAAGTTTAATGTGGTTTACTTTTACCTGAAATTAGCAAATAGTTGTTTCACAGAGCCAACGGACATCATTTATGCACCAGCCTGGCAGGAAGGTGCCGGAGAGTTTAAATTGAAGAGATATTACGGATGATCTATTCGTATTTCGATTGCTTGGAATGGTGTTTTCTTAATTTGCTTTTTCCATATCCGGTATCAAATGGCTTAGCATCCCGTTGAGGAGCCAAAAGATTTTTTCTGTCACCATGGTCAGATCAAGCAGGCATCCTTTGCTAATGGCTGAAACGAGCTTGTCGTTGTCAATATATGCTTTTCGAAGCTTTTCCATGGATGGAGCATTCGAAGAACTCAGGTCCAGAAACATCCGAACGTCATCCTTATCCTTCGTTTTTTCAATTTCAGCAGCAAAATTCAGCAGAAATTCGATGGACTCCATACAAGCGTCCGAAAGACCCTCCAATGATGGATCGGTCCTTGCCTTTAAAATGATTTTCACGCCTGAGGCAGTACTGTCAGCTAATTGATCCAATAAAGTCTGGTGTGTTTGCATGAAGGCATGTTCTTTGGTTGTTTCCGGGAGCATTGGCATTGATGCCACATTAGCTAACGCTGTCGCCACTTGTCCTGCCAGGGATTTGAATGCATCGTGACGCAATGCCAGGGTTGGCCCTTCAGAGGTTATTCTTGCCGTAGAGATGAAGACTGCGATTTGTTCCAATTCGCGCGTCTGCTCCAGATGGATCATTTCCAGGGCCGTGTCAGGATCCTGAGCCTGGAATTCAGACAAATATTTAGGCTGGGATAAACCCTCTTCTTCGGAGGGAGGGAGGGATCTTTCCAGCCAGCGGGTAAGCGGTCCATGAATGGCAATGAAGAAAACTGCCGAAGTAAGATTAAAAAGGAGAAAAACCCAGGCTGCCTGATGCACCAGATCCAGTTCGAAAAAATTCAGCAGCGCCATTAACAGCGGGATATGAAAATAGACTTCGATATAATAGAGCAGAATAAAAACCGAAGCTCCAAAAATATTGAACAAGTTTACAAACAGGACAAGCTGCCGCGATGTTCCGCGAAACGCCTGCCCAAGCATCACCTTGAACATCGTGGAACCTATTGCTGCGCCATACATAAACAGAAAGGTCTGCGGACCGGAAAGAATATTCTCCCTCGCGAGCCCGATAGCAACAAGCCCTACGGCTGTAGATGATTGCACGATAAACCCCAGAGCGGCACCGACGATGATTGAAAGCAGCGAATAATTGCGGCTAAACTCCATTGCACCGGTAAACCAGGCCTCGTCCCGTAAAGGTTTAACTCCGGCAGACATCATCAAATTGCCAAAGAAAATCAAACCCAATCCAAGTCCAATTCTGCAATAAATAAGGTATCGCTCATCCCTGGTCAAAAACATCGCTATTCCGCTGATCCCGACCAGAAACATTATCCCAATGGAAATATTCATTGAGACGATGAATAACAATACACAATTCCCAACGCTGAATCCGGTCAGGATCGCGATTGCCTGAGGAACATTAAGCATCGCTGCAGAAATCAGACTTGCCAGAATCATCAGTGCTGCCGATGTACTTTGCATAATGACTCCGGAACCTAGCCCAAATAACAGCGCCTTACCATTGGATGTGGCCGATTGTGTGGCAAACATGCGGAATGGCCGGCTGCCCATTTGCTTCAGACCGGAAGATAACATCTGAACCCCGGTAAACATCAGTCCCAGACCTAATAGGACCTTACTTAGTATTTCGATCATCCTGATATTTTTTTAATAATTGGATTTATTAGCTCCCCAGGACCCTTTTCACCAAAAATTCGATGTAAAAATACAAATTAAACGAACTATAACCCACTTAAATATGTTATATATTGATCTACAAACCAGCCGCAAATGTCCCCGGATAAAGAAACATAAAAACTTTATTAATAGCTAAATAGGTAATATTTGAAAATCCAAAAGATAAAAGTAAAACCATTCTTTTATGTTTATTTTATCTGTTTCCTGTAAGCAATCCAAACTGATCCAGCCAAAGTACAAACCTTTGGAGAGTGGCTTGACCTTATTTTTAAAATTAGGTGTCGCCGGTGATGAGTGGATGTATTTCCCGGGACTTGGCCCTGAACCAGTAGGATGGTGTGGCAAAAAAGTAATTGAGGCCAAGGATATTGAAGATAATTGAATGCGGAGAAACACTCAGCCCTAAAATTTAGTCTTACAAATATTATATATTTCAAAAAAAAACGGGCAAAATATTTTGCTGTTTTAATATAATAGTTTATATTCGTACATATATATGTTGCCATCAGGGCTTTGTGCCGACCGATTTATTTAACCTGGATAACTTCTACATAACTCATTTAACATTCTTTTCTGCAGACATTTGACCTGGCTGAGGTCATTTGAAAATCAACATCAATACCTTAAATTAGTTGTTTTAAGGTTGGAGCCGCACCCCTTCTGTACAATCTGAATCAAGTTTAATTCATTGATATATTGCAAATTGACATAATTCAAAAGAGTTTTTAGTTTAGCAAACAATATAAAAATACTCAAATGTCAACAACTCAGTCCGGGATAGGAACGAAAAATTACATCCTTTTGATTATTGGAGCCCTTCTTCTGCTGCTTATCGTGATTAAAATCATTTCCAATTCAAAGAAGGAGCTGACTAAAAGCACCAAACCAGGTGCAGCAGCGGTGCAGGCAGAATGCTTTATCGCTAAAGATACCCTCATTAATTTTACGTTTAAAGCTGTTGGAAGTATCCGGGCTAACGAAGCCGTAGAATTAGTAAGTGAATTGTCACTTCGTCTGGTTTCCATCCATTTTAAAGAGGGAAGCCAGGTGAAAAGGGGAGATCTCCTTTTTCAACTTGATGATGCCGAACTGCAGGCCAATTTAAAAAAGGTTAAGGCGAAATTGGATCTGGCACTTGAGACCGAAAAGCGCACCGAAAGCTTGCTGAAATCGGGTGGAACCAGTAAACAAATTTTTGATGAGTCAGTATGTGATCGAAAAGTGCTTGAAGCTGAGGCTGAATCACTGAATGTGCTGATTGGCAAAACCAAAATCGTGGCTCCGTTTTCGGGCGTCATTGGTATCCGGAATGTCAGTGAGGGGGCTTACCTGACCCCCGGGAAAGTACTCACAACCATAGAGGATATCAGTAAGTTGAAAATTGATTTTACGGTTTCTCAGACCTTTGCAAATATGATTCGGAAAGGCGAACTGTTTAATTTCCGGGTTGAAGGAAATCCGTCGGAATATTCTGCCCTTGTTGAAGCGATAAACCCTTCAATTAATCAAAATTCCGGAAACCTGAAGATCCTGGCTATTGTTGAGAATTCTGACGCTGCGCTAAAAGCGGGTATAACTGTAAGTATTAGTCTGTCTGCAAAAGCTGCTGTTTCTGCGATATATGTCCCTACCCAGTCGCTGGTCCCGACTCCGGGCGGGTATCACCTTTTTTTTGCTGAAAAAGGGAAAGCTGGTTACAGACCTGTAATCACCGGGATTCGATCGGAAAAAATGGTCGAAATAATAAAGGGTGTACTGCCGGGGGATACGGTTTTGGTCACGGGGTTCATGAAGTTGAGACCCGGTTCTAAATTGGAAATTGTAAAATCACGTTAATATGAGCCTCTCATCCACGTGTATTGAGCGTCCTGCCTTGCCAGTGGTTTTAGCCTTACTAATGATCATTGCAGGTATCGTCGGGTTTTCGTTTTTACCCGACAGGGAATATCCCGAAATGCAGCCTCCTGTAGTCAACGTTACGACTTTATATACCGGCGCAAATGCTGAAATAATTCAGGCACAGATCACTGAGCCCCTGCAGCAGGAAATAAGCGGAATAGAAGGGATCCGAATAATATCGTCCTCTTCAACCGAACAAACAAGTGCGATCACTGTAGAATTCAACATCGGAGAAGACCTTGAGCGGGCTACAAACGATGTTCGTGACAGGGTGTCGAGGGCAATCCGTTTCCTGCCGAAGGATGCCGATCCTCCCATCGTTGAAAAACTGGACGCAAACGCCAACCCGATCATATTCTTAATCGTTTCAAGCAAGGATCATTCTGTGCTTGAAATAAGTGATGTGGTCGACAGGTATTTTCGGAACAAGTATCAGACTATCTCGGGAATTGCAGGAGTTAAAATTTTTGGTGAGAAAAAGTATGCCATGAGGCTTTGGATGGATCCTGATAAACTTCATGGCCTGGGAATGACTCCAATTGACGCGCAACAAGCTGTAAAACAAGGAAATCAGGAATTGCCTTCCGGCAGGATCGAAGGGGATAATACGGAACTTAATATCAGAACGCTCGGTTTTCTGCCATCCGCTTCTGCCTTCAATGATCTTATTATCAGGAGCAGGAACGGGGAAATTGTACGGTTCAGTGATATCGGGCACGCCGAGTTAGGCGCTGAAAATGAACGAACTATTTTTAAGGATGACCTGGAACCGGCCGTCGCCATCGGTGTAGTTCCCCAGCCGGGGGAAAATACAATAACCATGGCCGACGAGTTTTATAAGCGGACGGAGCAATTAAAAAAAGAGATCCCTCCGGGTTTTAATATTAAGTTGGGATTCGATTTTACTGTTTTTGAGCGGAAAGCCATCACGGAAGTGAAAGAAACATTACTATTAGCGTTTTTCCTGGTAGTACTTATTATTTTTATTTTTCTGCGCGACTGGCGATCAACCATCATTCCCGTTGTTGCGATACCAATTTCAATTGTTTCGACCTTTTTTTTAATGTGGATAGGTGGTCTTTCCATCAATGTACTGACTTTACTGGGGTTGGTATTGGCTATCGGACTGGTATGCGATGATGCGATTGTTGTGCTTGAAATCATTTACTCTAAAGTTGACTCCGGTTATGGGCCACGAAAAGCTGCGCTGGAGGGTTCAAAAGAGATCTATACCGCTATTATTTCCACAACGATAACCCTCGCCGTAGTATTTCTTCCAATCATGTTTCTTCAGGGTCTGACCGGCAGGCTTTTCAGTGAATTTGTTGTAGTGGTGGCGGGTGCGGTGATTCTCTCTGCTTTTGTTGCCCTAAGTTTGACACCCATGATGGGATCAAAGATATTGACAAAACAGCATCATCTGGGCTTTAACTGGCTGTACCAAAAGACAGAGCCATATTTTGTCGGCCTGAACCGAAGCTACAGGTACTCGCTTACCGCTTTTATGAAGATGAGATGGACCATATGGCCGATACTGCTGATTCTCGGATTCTCCATTGTTGCCTTATGGAATAGCTTACACAAGGAGCTTGCCCCTCTTGAAGATCGCTCCAATATACGGATGAACACACTTGGTCCGGAGGGATCGACCTACGAATTTATGGAAAAATATATGGATCAGCTAAGCTCATATGTCCATGATTCCATGCCTGAAGCTACACGTAATTTGTCCTTAATTTCGCCCAGTCTCACATCTGTTGACCCTGCCAATAAGGGAATGCACCTTATTTATTTTGATGAACCGACTAACCGTAAGAGAACCCAGAGCCAGATATTTCAAAAATTCACCAAAGACATCAGTCGCATCACAGGCATCGGAATTTATCCGTTCGAACCCCCGACCATAGGGAATCGTTTCGCCGGTCAGCCTTTGCAATTTGTAATTCAGTCGGCTGATTTTGATACTCTGACCAAGATGCTTCCTGTATTTCTTGCTGAGGCCGGGAAAAGCAAAATTCTGCAGTTTTTGAACTCCAACCTCAAGGTAAATAAGCCTGAATTGAGGATTTATGTCGACAGGGATAAAGCTGCAGAATATGAGGTGACCGTTGAAGCGATCGGACAAACGCTTCAGGCGGGGCTGAGCGGATTGCGTTATGGTTATTTCATTATGAACGGAAAACAATATCAAATTATCGGACAGGTATCGCGTAACTACAGCGATAAACCAATTATGCTTGGCAACCTTTATGTCAGGAGTGCAAATGGCGAATCGATAGCTCTGGATAATGTGGTGCGATGGGAAGAAAAGGTCAATCCTTCAACCATATATTCCTACGACCGTTACTTTTCGGCCACGATCACCGGAGGCGTTGCACCCGGATATACCCTCGGTGACGGAATTGTGGAACTGCAAAAAGCGGCCGACAAAACGCTTACTCCGGTATTTAAAACATCGCTTGCAGGACAAAGCAGGGATTATGCCGAAAGTTCATCCAGCCTTTTGGTAGTATTCATACTGGCAATTGTGATCATCTATCTTGTCCTGGCCGCACAGTTTGATAATTTTCTCGATCCGCTGGTAATTTTGGTTACGGTTCCGCTGGCACTGTTCGGAGCATTATTGACCCTCTGGTATTTCGATCAGACTTTGAATATTTTCAGCGAAATAGGTATGATCATGCTGGTTGGATTAGTCACAAAAAATGGAATTTTAATTGTTGAATTTGCCGCTCAACGTAAAAAGATGGGTGAGGGAAAGTATGAAGCTGTTCAGAAAGCTGCCATTTCACGGCTCAGACCAATATTAATGACCGCTTTTGCCACCATTTTTGGTATTCTTCCGGTTGCCCTTTCGCTGGGAGCCTCGTCAGGAAGCCGAAGATCGCTGGGAATTGCTGTAATTGGAGGGATGGTATTTGCCACTTTTTTTTCATTGTACCTTGTACCAATCCTTTACACTTTCATATCCAGAAATTATCATGCTAAAGATGAAGAAGAAGAGGATGAAATATATGAACCCATTTTCAGGTAACCTTCCCGAAATGGTAGTCCGGTTACTGTTAACAACCAGTGTGATCTTTACCACCATGGTTCTTTGCGCTCAGCAACCGGTTAGTCTGAACGAGGCGGTGCAGCTGGGGCTGGTAAACAATTACCTTTTAAAGATTTCAAAAAATCAAACCGATATCTCGTCGCGAAACATCAGTTATGGCAATGCCGGATTCCTTCCCTCGGTAACTGCATACGGATCCCTGGATAAAGCGCATCTCAATGCCCATCAGGACGTGCTGACCGGTAATAAACTCGATAATAAGAACGCCTCGACAACAGTTACCTCTGCCGGAATCAAGGCCGAGTGGGTACTGTTCGACGGTGCCGGGATGTTTGCCAAATACGAAAAACTGAAGGGATTGTGGAAAATCAACGACCTGGAGACACGAATATCCATGGAGTATGTCGTTCAGGAAATTACCCTGGCCTACTGTAATATTATAAGACAACTGGAGCTGCTTAAAGCGTGTAATCAGCGGATGAAATCAAGTAATTTCAGGTATTTTATTGCGCGTGAAAGACTCGACTCAAAACTGGGTTCCGAGCAGCAATGGCTTCAGGCTGATGTTGCAAGAATGGCCGATTCTTCTGCATTATTTAAGCAAACATCCGAACTCAGAAAATCGAAGATCGAATTAAACCGCTTACTTGCCCAGAATGTTCAGCGTGAATTTATCACTGAAGATTCCATCACACTGGTTCAGATTCCTGGTCTGGATCAGTTGATAACCAATAGTACCAATTTTAATAACTTATTGAAAATTAGGACAGAACAATTGATGTACAGCAAGCTGGAAGAAAAATCGCTTAAATCGGAGCAATATCCAAGGGTACTTTTGACCGGGTCGTACGGGTATTTTGAAAACAATACTGAAGCGGCCTTCATCAATTATAACCGGTATTTTGGTCCGCAGGTGGGATTAACAGTTGGAATGAAATTGTTTGATGGAAAGAAACTTAGAACATCGCTCGAGAATGCAAAGATCAATATTCAGAATAAAGAACTACAGCTTAAAGATATGCAGGAGCAGGTGAGTGCACAGCTAGCTGAAATGCATCTCGATTATTTGTGCCAGCTCCAAACCATCTCGCTGGGGAAAAAAGAGTTGGCACTTGCAGAGAGAAACCTTGATATTGCGATGAAAGCCTTTCAGACAGGACAGATATCAGCACTCGATTTAAGGGTAGCCCAGGACGATTTGTTCCAGGCATCATCGAATCTGGTAAATTCCTGTTATTACGCGAAGTTAAAAGAAACCGAATTACTGACTGTAAGTGGTATGCTGTTAAAATAGTAAAAAATATATAGTCATAACTTTGAATGTATTTGGACTTTATAATTTAACTTTGGATGGCTGTTTGGGTTATTGCGTCTTTGTAGCTATTTTTTCTTGCCACAAAGTAATCGGGAGATCTGAAACTCCAACCTCAAAACAGATAGCTTTCCAAAAATGATTTCGTAAGAAAGAGGTACGGAGTACCGCAAGATTTGTAGAGAAATGAATAAACAGCTTCCTGGAGGTACAGCGTACCGAAATATTATCTCTGGTTAAATACTTCATAAAAGATGATATTGCGGTACGCTGTACCTGGTTCGAATACATTTTACTCCTGTTCTGCAAATATTAACTGTGCTCTGCACCTTTGAATGTTTAAAGTCAGATATAAAAAGAGTTATATTGGAGTCAGGAAGACGCTAAGAAACACGAATAAAAACTAAAACCAATACTAAAAATTATGAATGACCAGTACACCGTTTCACGCTACCTGCTTCATCGTTTGCAGGAGATTGGTATTAAGCACCTTTTCGGGGTTCCCGGAGATTATAACCTGGATTTCCTCGATGATGTTATGGAGAGCCCTATAAATTGGGTAGGCAACTGCAACGAGTTAAATGCCGGTTATGCGGCCGATGGATATGCCCGTCTGAACGGAATAGGTGCTGCTGTTGTCACTTATGGCGTGGGAGGATTTAGTATTATTAATGCTGTGGCAGGAGCTTATGCCGAGCATGTTCCCGTGATTATCATTAACGGTGCTCCCCCGGCGCGGCGAAGGGAAGCAGGAGTCATGGTGCATCATCTGGTCTCCAATTATTACCTGCAGTTTGACATCTTCAAGAAGATTACGATCGACGCAGCCCTCCTGGTAGATCCTGATACTGCCCCTGAGGAGATTGACCGTGTGCTCCGGAATTGCATTGCCCATAAACTTCCTGCCTATCTCGAACTTCCTGCCGATATCACCCACGCTCCATGTCATGCACCCGGGGAGTTTTTTACAGCCCCACCATTAATCTCAAATCAGGATAGTTTGGCCGAATGTGTCAAAGAAGCAGTGACGCTGCTCAACGAGTCGACCAATCCAATGATACTCGCAGGAGTTGAGCTGCTGAGATTCGGGATTGGAAACGAAGCACTGCGGCTGATTGAAACAAGCGAAATTCCTTTTGCAACCATGCTCAGCAGTAAATCAGTATTACCAGAGCTTCACCCACAATTTACCGGAATCTACCAGGGAGGCTGGAGCAAAGAAACCGTACGCCATCAGGTGGAGGATTCCGACTGCCTGTTGTCGCTTGGAGCCTGGATGACCGATTTGGATACAGGGTTGTTCAGTATCAATCTCGATAACCGGCGAATGATTACAGTCGGAGGTGGCCAGGTGCGCATTGGCAGCCATTTTTACCATCAGGTGCAACTGAGAGATTTCATCCAAGAACTAACCCTGGCCGTTCAGCCCCGCTCTTACCTGGCTTCCCATCCGGCCCAGTCCTATCAACCCCTGCAACCCTTCGTCCCGGAACCTTCATGCATGCTGACTGCACCGCGCCTTTACGCATGTCTGAACTATTATTTGGACGACAACATGATCCTCCTCTCTGAACCCGGTGACGCTTTCTGTGCGACCCCTGAATTTCATATTGAAGAGGCGGAGAATTTTATTGTCCAGGCCTATTATTGCTCAATCGGTTTCTGTACCCCGGCTGCACTGGGTGTAGCAATGGCACGGCCCGAAAAACGACCGGTTGTCCTTTCCGGCGATGGCGCTTTTCAGATGACTGCCCAGGAGGTTTCAACGCTCATCAAGGAACATTGCCCGGCGCTAATCATAATCATCAACAACGATGGCTATCTGATCGAAAGACGGCTCCACCAGGATGGAATGTATAACGATATCCAGATGTGGAATTACTCAAAACTGCCAGAAGTATTTGGGGATAGTAATTTTGTAATTGGTATCCGGGTGACTACTGAAGAAGAATTGGAACTGGCCATTAAAACCGCTAAAAGAGAGAGAGACAAACTTGTGCTTATCGAAGCATACCTGCCAAACCGTACTTGTTCAGAGGGGCTTGACCGGCTTGGAAATACTTTCAGAAAGTCTAAGTAAGAGGATAATTAAATTGCCAAATCAGGTTTGGAGTGGTAAGTGTTAGAAAAAAACGGTCAACATCCACCCCGACCCCGATTGCAATAGTAATTAAGTGAAAAATGAAAATCCTGATCATCATTTTAGGTCTGATTTTCTTAGTTTCCTGTAAACAGGCCCAACCCAACGTGGCCAAGGTGTTGGCCTCGGGGCATTGGATTGACCTTACCTGGAATTTTGAGGAAAGCACTGTCTATTGGCCTACCAATGTGTCCTTTAAGCACGATACCGTTTTTTATGGGGTCAGTTCCAAAGGTTACTTCTATTCTTCATTCAAATATTCGGCTGAAGAGCACGGGGGTACCCACTTCGATGCACCAATCCATTTTTCACGGACTGGTCGAAGTGTCGAACAGATTATGCCGGATGAACTAACAGGACCGGTGATTGTGGTGGATGTTTCGCAGCAGTCGGCCCAAAACCGCGATTACCTCATCAAACCCGGGGATTTCATTCAGTGGGAAAAAGCCCACGGAGCCATTCCTGGCCAATCCATTGTATTGCTATACACCGGTTTCGGCAAGTATTGGTTCGATCATGAAAAATATACCGGAACCTTAAAATCGGGAATCGCCGGCGTTGAAGAACTGCATTTCCCAGGACTGGGTCCGGAAGGTGCTGGATGGCTGGTCAAAGAAAGAAAGATCAAAGCAGTAGGAATAGATACCCCGAGCATCGATTACGGACAATCAAAGTATTTTGAAACACACCGTTTTCTGTGCGGGAATAATATTATTGTCTATGAAAATGTCGCTGATCTCGGACAGGTTCCTGCAAAGGGGTCATACGCTGTGGCGGCACCGATGAAAATAAAAGGGGGAAGTGGAGCCCCACTCAGGCTTCTTGTTTGGGTACCGGTGAAGTGATAAGTAATCTGAAAGATATAATGTTCTAAATTAAATTTTATTTTATTAGCAATTTGGACCAATCCAGATCTCCCCTCCTTTTCCCCCCTTTAGACTGGTTGGGGGAGGTCAAAAGAAACCATTAATAATTTCGCCATTGTATTGTTCTTATCCCTTAATTGTATTGTTGAATCTTTTTAACCAAAATCAAATGAACCGTATTTACTTTTTATTAACTATTTTTCTAATGACTTTCCTGGTCGCGTGTCAGCAAGGGGAGAAGAAAATCACCATCGGGTATGTTCAGATTACTCAGGATCCGGTACTCGACGCTGCCAAAGCCGGTGTTTTTCGTGCGTTAGCCGACTCGGGCTTTATTGACGGAAAGAATATTAAAGTCCTCGATAATAATGCACAAGGTGATCTCTCAATGATAAATACGATATTACAATCCTTGATTTCACAAAATGTGGACCTGATTATTACCAACAGTACGCCGTGTATGATGGCGGCAGCACAAACCGTTCGTTCTGCTCCGGTGGTCTTTACCGTGGCATTTGGTCCAGAACAGATAGAAATGAAAACAATCCCTGAAAATCTTTACGGGGTTTACGATCCTCTGAATGTCAAGGCGTTTGTTGACCTTCTCCTGGAATGCATTCCTAATCTAAAACGTGTTGGAATCCCATATAACAATGCAGAGCCAAATGCTGAATATTCGGTAAAGGTGTTGAGCAAGGAATTTGCCAGACAAGGCATCACCCTTATAACAACCTCCGTGACCAGTTCCAATGATCTCTTGCAGGGTGCCCAATATCTTGCCGGACAGAAAATCGACGCCTTGGTAGCTGCTGCTGACAATACGGTTTATATGGCCTTGCCTGTTTTGGCCAAAGTGGCTTCAGAGCAAAGAATTCCCCTTTTTGTTACCGACCCGATGCAAACCGAAAAGGGGGCAGCTATTGGGCTTGGTGTTAATTATGATCATTGGGGTTATTTGGCCGGAGTTAAAGCGGTTGAGATATTAAAGGGAAGAACATCACTGCGGAGCCGGATAGAACCCATAACTACTTATGATCTAACGATAAACGCGAAATCTTGTGCCAGTCAGGGTCTTACTGTACCCGACAAGGTAAAGAGCAGGGCAAACCGGATTTTTGATTAGGTTTATGTTATTAATTTCGTTAGCTTGCACCAGCTAATTTACAATACCCCAAGGTTCTGAAACCTTCAAATGACCGATCATGAAATCATTTTCACGCGGGATTCTGGCATTAATCATTGTTTCAACTATTTTACTCTTATCTGATCTTCAGAATCGCAACAAGAAAAATGTGATCCAACGGTCTGTTGGACAGGTGGGATCTGAGGCAGTAGCCGGGAAAAAATATTTGCTGGGCCTTTGTTATTTTGCACCTGAAGCCTCTCATGACCAGTTGCTTGCCGGATTATGGAAACGCCTCGGCGAGCTGGGGTTCGAGCGTGGCAGGAATCTGACGGTCACAGAATCCCACTCCAATGGTGAGATAGGAAACATCTCACCGATACTGCTGAACATGGACAACCTCTCATTCGATTTAATTCTGGTGACTTCAACCCCTTGTGTTACGGCGGCATTAAACACTGTCAGAAAACATCAGGTTGCCTTCACCTATTGTTCTGATCCCATTGCTGCAGGCGCAGGTAAATCCTTTAAGGATCATTCCAGAGGCATTACCGGCATCGGTTCATTTCCACCTGTCGAAAAAACGATTCAGTTTATCCTGGAAACCATTCCCAAAACAAAAAAGATTGGTACTATTTATAACAATGCAGAGGCTAATTCGCGAAGTGTCGTTAATCTGATGCGTAAGGTTGCCACGCAGAAAGGATTTGAGCTCATCGAGGTGCCGGTGGTCAACACTTCTGAGATTTTTCAGGCAACTCAGGCAATACTGAGTAAGGGGATCGACGCGTTGTATATCTCAGGCGATAACACCTGCACACAAGGATTTGATGTTATTGCAGGACTTTGCACTAAAAACTCCATTCCCCTTGTAACAAATGACAAGGAGCTGGTTGCAAAGGGGGCCCTGGCTGCGATTGGCCCGGGTTGGAATGGTGTAGGCTACCATACCGGCGACCTGGTTGCAAAAATGCTTAATGGTGTTTCCCCCGACAACATACCCCTTGAGAATTTTGCCAATGAGAACATCGAAATAAATATGGAGAAGGCCAGGATTCTGGGATTGACAATCCCCAAAGAGTTTCTTTCCTCATCAATTCCTTTGTCTGAAGCTAAAAAATACAAATTTGCATTTGTTCATTTTGCCGATAGCCCGATGTCTGAAGATTGCGAAAGCGGATTACGCAAAGCACTTGAGGATCATAAACTCAGGGAAGGGACCGATTTTGCCATGAAAGTATATAATGCCCAGGGGGATATTGCCACGCTGAACAGCATTGCCGGATCGATCGGCAGTCAAACCTGGGATCTTGTTTTTAGTGCCTCAACCCCAACGGCACAGATGCTGGTGAAGAAATTGCCCGGGTACAAAATTGTTTTTACCAATGTAGGTGATCCGCAGGCAGCCGGTCTGGGCAAATCATTTACAGATCATCTTCCCAATATTTGCGGTATCTCAACCATGAGCGACTTTGACGGGATGATTGGTATGATTAGGCTCCTTCATCCGGGAATCAGGCGGATTGGAACCGTATTTACCCCCGGTGAGATTAATTCTGTTTCCTATAAAACCCACCTCGAAGAGGCATCCAAAAAATCGGGGCTTGAGCTGATTGCTATTCCGGCAAATTCTGTCACAGAGGTTTTAGATGCTGCCAATGAGCTGGTATCCAGGCGAATAGAGGCATTTTGTCAGATCAGCGATAACCTTATCGGCAGCTGCAGTTCTGCTATTCTGAAAGTTTCACTCTCAAGTAAGATTCCATTCTACGGGTTTGTCTCTGGTCTGCTGGGGCAGGGGGCTGTGGCTGTTTGTGCGCGCGACTATTTCCAGTCCGGATACGAGGCTGCCGAGATGGGAATCGAAGTTTTATCGGGTAAAGATCCCTCCAATATTCCTTACCGGTATGTCTCAAAAACGAACTACCTGGTTAGCCGGAAAAATGCCGGAATATTTAAAATCGATATTCCCGAGTCTGTTTTTAAGGCTTTCCCCAAGTTGAAAATTGAAAAATAAAAATACCAAAACACTGCTTAAATGGAAAATAAACTGGATATTCGTAAAGATCCTCCCGGAAAGGAACAGCGGATCTACCTTGATGGAAGACTGGACGCAAGCTGGGCCGGACATCTCGACGATTACCTCAATGGGCTGGTCAGGGATGGAGCTCATCGCCTGATTCTGAATATGTCAGGGGTTCAATACATGAGCTCTGCCGGAATACGGACACTGGTTGTTCATCATAAAAAGTTAAAAAAAATCGGAGGGTTGTTCGTCCTTGAAGAGCTCTCTCCCGGTGTAGCCGAAGTTTTGGAAATGGTTGGAATGATCAGCATGCTCACGGAAGGGGAAAAGGAAGCTCCTGTAGTTGTAAAGGAGAAATCCAATTTTCTGGAAGTCGGTCAATACCGTTTTGAAAATGAAGTTTTATCAGATGGACTGATGACTATAAGTCTGACAGGCGATCCGGCTTTGTCAATGACCTCAGGTTTTACAGCTGAGGATAACCAAAAGTTTAAATTCAAATCCAGCCAGTACGGATTAGGAATAGGGGCCATCGGCAATGGATTTGAAGATTGCAGGAGCCGTTACGGAGAGTTCCTGGCGATAGGGGAAGCACTGGTTTACAAACCCTCAGACAAGTCAAGGATCCCGGATTATATGGTGAAAACCGGGAAGCTTGAACCCGAAATTAATGCACTTTATGCTATCCGGGCGGAAGGTGCATTTGCCAACAGGATCATCTTCGAACCGGTAGCAGATAATTCGTCCATTGCTATCAGTGAGTTGGTTTCGGGGCTGGCAGCCTCCTCGGGACTGAAACAGTTTCTGTTTCTGGTCATTGGTGAGAGTGACGGATTGGTTGGGGCAAGTCTGAATACTCCGCCGGTGGATAGAAACCCTTTGTTTGAATTTCCCGGTATCCGGGAGAATATTCATTTTACCACAGAACCGGCTTATTCAAAAATGCTTTCTGTTTCACTGGGAATCTGCTCCACTGATCCGGATGAGACCCTCCGTCCTTTCCTTCGTCCGGTTAAACCTGGGTCAACATCATATATTCATGTGCACTCCGCTGTTTTTCCATACCAGTCACTGCCTAAGAATGAAAAATCGGCAAACAAGCTAGTGCTGCACCTGTTTGAAACCAGCCACGTGATGGATGTGTTGCATCTTATAAACGACTCACGCGAAATAGCCGGGATAGGGGAGAGTATATTTAAGCAGGGCGTTGCCTGGATCGGAAATCTTAGTAAATGATTAAAATTAAAGTTCAATGACACTACTTATCGGATCAATTACCATCGGACTTGTCCTGGCGCTGCTGGCACTGGGCATATTTATCAGTTTCAGGATATTTGACTTTCCGGATATTACGGCAGAGGGATCTTTTACATTTGGTGCCGCGATAACAGCATCCCTGATTGTAGCAGGCATCAACCCCGTAGCAGCTACCTTAATGGCGTTTGCGGGTGGCTTATTGGCAGGTGCAGCAACAGGGCTGATCCATACCCGGTTTAAAATAAATCCATTGCTATCCGGAATATTGGTTATGACTGCACTATATTCAGTGAATCTCCATGTGATGGGGAAAAGTAATGTTCCGTTATTGTCTCAGCTAACCTTGTTCACCTGGGTAGAACACTTCTCAATAGCTGTTTCCGGGAAAGATGCAATTACGAGCGTTCTTGGCTGGAGTGTTCCTGTAAAAGATTTGTGGATACTCCTTTTCTGCTTGATTATGATTGTCCTTTTCAGCCTGGTTCTGCTATGGTTTTTCCGCACCAATATAGGGACTGCCATGCGGGCCACTGGAGACAACGATCAGATGATCAGGGCTCTTGGGGTTAATACGAACGTCATGATCGTTTTTGGCGTTGCAATATCCAACGGATTCATAGCACTTTCGGGTTCGATGCTGGCCCAGTTTCAGGGCTTTGCCGATGTTCAGATGGGAATCGGAATGATGGTTTGGGGGCTTGCCAGCGTGATTATCGGCGAGGCGTTGATCAACGAAAAGAAACTGGGGTTGTTGATTGCGGGAGCGGTGATTGGTGCAGTTTTGTTTCGTTTACTCGTGGCCATCGCCCTGCGCTGGGGAATGAACCCGAACGACCTCAAACTGATTACGGCTGCTTTCGTATTCCTGGCACTGGTTTTACCCGGGTTTATGAATAAAACAAAAAAGATAAGATTAGTTAAGTAAAGATTTTCGCCAATTATATTTCAAAATTAATGCTGATCAAAATGTTGGAAATATCAAACCTTTGCAAAACGTTTAATGTTGGAACGATCAATGAGGTGATGTCACTGCAGAATGTTAGCCTCTCGATTGAAGACGGGAGTTTTGTGTGCGTGCTGGGGACCAATGGCTCAGGAAAATCGACACTTCTGAATGCGGTGGCAGGAACATTTCTGACCGATTCAGGGAGTATCATTCTCAAAGGGAAGGATATTACCAAATGGCCGGAGCATAAACGTGCCAGCCAGATCGGACGGGTCTTTCAGAACCCATTCAGCGGAACTGCCCCCGGAATGTCAATTGCTGAAAACCTCGCCCTGGCAGCCAAACGGGGAAGGAAACGGGGTCTCGGCTGGGGATTGACGGCATCAGTAATGAGTGACCTGAAGAGCAAGGTAAAAGTCCTGAACATGGGATTGGAAGAGCGTCTTGAAACACCTATCGGGAAGCTTTCCGGTGGTCAACGGCAAGCGCTTACATTGTTGATGTCAAGCTGGCTTAAACCCGACCTGTTGCTGCTCGACGAACATACAGCAGCACTCGATCCCAAAACTGCTTCCAAGGTGATTGAACTTACTGAACGAATTGTTAATCAAGGAAAGCTGACTACCCTTATGGTGACTCATTCCATGCAGCAGGCAGTCAACCTGGGCGACCGGATTATCATGATGCACCAGGGAGAGATCAAATACGACTTTAGGGGAGAAGAGAAAAAAAGGCTTAAAGTGCCCGATTTGCTTGCCTTATTCGATGAACTCCGCAGGAAAGACCAGATCGATCCTGCAGTGGCTGAATTGCTGATGCGCGAGTATGTATGAAATTTGCAGCTGGCTGCTCGAGACTGGCAAGCGGCTAGTTGCCAGATGGTAATTGCGAGATGGTAGTTGCCAGCCGCATTCCTAAGGTTCATAAATGTTCAAAATAGTTAGTGCAATGAAACAGATCCTCCGCCCCCTGCTTTTCCTTTTCGCAGTAAGTGCCGTCTTACTTCTTTCCGATTTGCAAAACCGGAAGGGGAAAAGCAGGCTAATCGAAAAAACCCGAATCGCCATTTTCCGGTTTACTTCAAATCAGACTCTTGAGGAAGCTGAAAGGGGAGTACTTGACAAGATCGGTGGTTCGAAAAATTTTTCAGACGGACACATCGAAATCCGTAAATATTGCGCTGAAGGAGATATGGCTGTAGCTAATACAATTGCCCGGAATATTGTAAGCGAAAAATTCAATATGGTGGTTTCTATCAGTACAACCGGATTACAGGTTATGGCTAATGCAAATAGAGCGGGCGAAGTATTGCATGTGTTTTGTACCGTAACCGATCCTGTTTCTGCCGGAGTTGGGATTACCGGCCCTGCCGCAAATCTGCATCCGGCCCATTTGGTTGGGATAGGTACTTTCCAGCCGGTTGAAGGCATTTTCAGAATTGCCCGCCAGATGAATCCAGAACTGAAAAAAGTTGGTGTAGTCTGGTGTACCAGTGAGGCCTGCTCGGTGGCATGCCTCAAAAAAGCGAGAGTTATTTGCAAAGATCTTGGTATTGAACTGGTTGAGGTAAGTGTAGAAACCGTCTCACAGGTTTACGAAGCGGCCCTTGCCGTATGTTCAAAAGGGGTAGAAGCCATTTGGATTGGAGGAGACAGTGTCGTGGAACCGGTTATGGAAATGGTCATCGCAGCCGCCACAAAATTCAATATCCCGGTCTTTACCAATAATCCCAAACATGCCTTTAAGGGAGGAGTGGCCAACCTTGGTGCAAATTATTACGAGGTTGGCCAAACGGCAGGAAATATGGTTGTTTCGCTTCTCAATGGATTAAAAACAAGCAGTATAGAAATAAAAAACGTGGTGCCTGAAAAATTGTATATCAACGATTCGGTCAGAAAACAGTTGAAAGGCAACTGGTTGCTTCCACAGGACTTAGTGGCAAGAGCCGATTCAATCATCCATTGATCCAACTGTCAGGATTTTGGAAGGAGCTGGATAACTAGGATAAATTTCTTGGATAAACTTAATTAGAAGGAGATAAATATTATGGATCAGACATCGCCGTTTGCAATTACAATAAGCCGCCAGTTAGGGAGTGGAGGGGCATATTTAGGTCAGCAACTGGCTAGAAACCTGAATATTTTTTATGCCGACCGTGAAATAATCAGCCGGGCTGCGAAACAGTTTTCGGTATTAGAGGAAGATTTGGAATCAATTGATGAAAAGAAAAATTCATTCTGGGAATCATTCCTACATTCATTTGAACTTGGTTTTTCGGATCCCTATAAACCACCTCAAATTGTTTTACCGCCTGACCTCATTTTATTTAATGCTGAGTCAGAGATTATCAAGCATATTGCGAAAGAACGTTCAGCAGTTATTGTAGGACGTTGTGGCTCTTATATTCTTCGGAATCATCCGAACCATTTAAGCATATTTTTACACGGTGATATAGCTTTTCGAATCAAACGTGTTGAGAAGCTGTATAATGTTACGGAAAAAGTGGCTGAGAAAATGATTGTCAAAAGTGATAAAGAAAGATCTCAGTATTTTCATTCATTTACCGGTGAAGAATGGACAGATGCCAGACAATACGACCTTTCGATCAATACCAGCAAAATAGACCCTGATAATAGTGTGAAATTGATAATGAAATTCCTGGATTAAACCAAAGCCTAACTTTAATCCGTTATTGACTAATAAAGTGAATCATGATCTCCGTCACTGTTCAAACTGACCAAACGATACCGCTTGTGATTCCAGCAGGGCGGATTGATACCACAACAACCGGCAAATTTGAGGAGGCTCTTCAACCGTTTCTTGAAAATGAGAATTTTCTGATCATCGACCTTTCGAAGTGCAGCTATTTATCAAGCGCCGGCATCCGAACACTTTTAATAACCGAAAAGAAGTTGAAGGCTGCTGGCGGCAGTTTGTTTCTTTGCGGTTTATTACCCGAGGTATTTCAAATCATTGAAATGGCCGGAATGCTTCAGATTTTTCGGGTAAGTGCCAGCGTAGCAGAGGCCCGTTCCGAAATTTTAAGACTCAGGCAGCTGGCTGACAGATCACTTAAATGGAATGCGGGGCCACTATCTTTTGAGTTATTTCCCATTGAAGGGAGGAGGCAACCTGCTCTTCTGTGGGAAAGTCAGGGAATTGCAGGGTACAACGAATTGGGTTATTCGATCGGAATAGGGTCTCCGGCTGAAGCATCTGATGAAAATGAACATACCCGGGGATTATTTATCTCCGACAGCCGATGCACAGGTTTTATACCTGCCGATACAAGGTTATCTCCAGATTTCAGGGTGCCTCAGAACCCTGAAAATGCAGGCATTTTCGTTAGGTGGGCACTCTCTTTCGGACGAAATCCTTCGGGCCTGGTGCGGCTAACAACACCAGCATTATTATCTCTTGGTGAACTTACCCGCGGAATCTACCCGATAATACAGCAATTCAAATCCGGGGAAATGAACCTGATGACGCTAATTGTCGCCAATTTTGACACATACAGACCTACTGTTTCGTTTTGCCTGGTGATTGACCAGGAATTGAGCAATGCTTTAAAACAGTCTGATTTTAAAGAAATTACAGATTCAATCAAAGATAATGTCAGAGGAACCGGATTATGGGGAGCCAGGTTTGTACTTTACGAAATTTCTGATTCTCCTGTAGATGCCTCATTATCAGACTTTCTTGAGAAAGTCTTAACCATTGAAAATATTGCCGGTGTAGAAAAGATTGATCCTGACGACAGGGTAATTAGCCCGGTCTCCTGGATGTTCATTTCAGAAGGGCTGCAACCTGCCTCCGAAAGGCGAATCCTGATCGAAACTGAAGATGAACTCCGCCTTGATCCGCCTAAGGCTTTTTTAGCACGCAGGTTATATACCGATGCTTCCCGGTTAATTGTAAAACAGATTCATGGTGGCTATTCGGCACAAACCTTCCAGGTAATCTCTTTTGACAAGGAGGGACGGAAACTGAGGCCCACTGTACTTAAAATTGCCGATCGCGCTATGATTTCACGAGAATCGGATCGTTGCCGGCGATTTGCCAATCCATACATTTTAAACAACAGTGCTATGGTATTGGGAACGGAATTCTTCGGAAACATCGGAGCATTGAGGTATAACTTTGTCGGTATCGGTGGTGAACAGTCAAAATTGAAATGGTTGACCCATTATTTTAATAACTGGACCACTGAACAGTTAGAGCCTTTATTTGACAAGATATTTGTTCAAATATTGAATCCCTGGTATGGTCAGCCCATCGCCGATACCATTTATCCGTATCGCGATCATGACCCCACCTATACTTTTTTCCCCCAGCTTTGTGAAACAGCTTTATCAGAGCTCTCCGTTTCACCTGAAGAACAGTTTTTTACTGTTAAAGAGACTGGTCAACAGCTGATAAATCCCTATTGGTTCCTTAAACATGAGTTTGCCAGAAGACGCGAAATCACCATTGATTATTATACCTCTGTTTGTCATGGAGATCTGAATATGCAAAACATCCTGCTTGACGAGGATATGAATGTATACCTGATCGATTTCTCGGAAACCAGGCCACGCTCGCTGGTGTCTGATTTTGCCAGGCTTGAGGCGATCTTCATGATTGAGCATGCAACATTGGAAACCGACCAGGAAACGGAAGAATATATCCGGTTTATTTCCAGCTTTTATAATTCTGTCCAGCTCAATAAGCCACCGGTGAATAATTATCAGGGAAAGCATCAGGATAAAGTCCACAGAAATATCTCCTTAACACTGAAGATGAGAGGATATGCCTTAAACGGAGTTAAGGGACATCCCAATCCGGTTCCATATTGTCTGGCTTTACTCGAGTGGATACTACCAATTGTTTGTTATAATTCCACCCCAATTGCCCACAAGCGCCTTTCGATGATCGTTGCCGGACAGTTATGTGAAAATATAATAAGGACTGATTGTCAGGTATTTTAGTCATATTCTCTTTAACGTCAGGATTTATTCATTGTATTTAGGTCCGCGACAAAGTCATGAAATTGCATTATTTATTCCAATTTTAAAAAATATATTGCATTCCAATTCTAACCAATCATCCTGAATTCATTGGAGAATATTGCCACTATGGTCACCGGAATGGGCTATTAAATTTTATTATTGCAGTTGAAACAACAAAATCAAAAGGTCAATCCGAAATTGAAATACTGCAGAAAACAACTGGTGGTAAAGGGTCTTTAATGGATAAAACCGGAAAATTTTATTTTTCTAAGCGCCACAATCTTAATCAGGAGGATGTAGCTGCCCTGCTCTTTATTCCCGCACTATTAGACCGCACAGGGTGGCTTCTGAACAACTGGGCAAAATATATAAAATCTGGCACTGAGCATTAAGCTGGTTTTAGAAAATATCAGGTCTTCAGAAATCAGGTCTGCACGTTGATATTTTTTAAGGTATTTACTAAATTTCTATCACAAACAACCTGACATAAGTTTAAAAGTTATATCTTTATTTATTCAAGTAATTTATGGCGTATTTATCGTTCTGATTAATGAAGCTGATTTAATAGAATGATAAACAATACTTTAATATTTAATTTTTTTTTTATCTTAAACCACAGTTAACTATGAAAGTTATTCAATCAGATGAATCATTGGTTAAAATTGCTTTTGCAGGGAAACTGGATAGCATTTACGTTTCCAAGAATGATGTGAGATTTTTTGCGCTTCTGAATAGTCTTGAAGCTCCTGTGATACTAGATTTTTCAGAAGTAAGTTATATTGGATCATTAGGAATCCGTATGGTTCTAATGGCTTTGAAGGAGGTTAAAAGGCAGGGCTATACGCTGAAAATCGAAAATACAAGGCCTGAGGTCGAGAATATCTTCCAAATGACAAGTTTAGGTGATTTGTTAATTTAATTGATCAAGTAAGCCAACTAAAGAATGATTGATTTTCATTTTAACTGACTTAAGGAAATTGTGGGTAAATATATTTTTAAAATCAATAGGTAATTACTCCTTGGTTGTTAAATTGAATAAGAAAAAATATTTTGAATTATTTAGTCACTCTTAATCTCAAAAATAATTTTGTTATATAACAATAACATTTATGATTTAAGACAGTCAATCAGTTGTAATATTTCTTAAATTTGTGAAATATAATATTTTACTGTAATTAAATTTGACGTCTTTTTTAAGCTAATTCGGGAGAAATTTAGCTTAGATATTGGAAGAGTGGTTTATCTCATGAATGAACAGTATAAAAAGAATCGAATTAATCACTCTTCTGCATTTACCAGTCGCTGATGAATGAAATGCCAATGAAACCCTGAAAGGATGAAATTCAAAACGCTAATAGTAGACAATCAAATGAGTGAATTGGAGAGGGTTGCGGCTTTCCTGGACGAATTAGGTGAGGAATTGGGACTAGGTATACCGCAGGTATTATCTTTAAATCTGGTTTTGGAAGAGGCGTTGTCCAACATCATCCTATACGGATATGACGATAAAAATCAACACCGCATAGAAATAAATTTCAAAATGGAAGGTGATCAACTAGCCATTTCCCTTATTGACGATGGGCAACCTTATGACCCGACCTTAAGGGCAGATCCTGATACCACCTTGTCTGTAGAAGAGAGACCTGTAGGAGGATTGGGTATATTCCTGATTAAAAAGATCATGGACAAAGTTGAATATGAACGCAAATCAAATAAAAATTATTTAATTCTCACAAAAAATATGAAACCATGAATGTACAAGTTTCAACATCAGCAGATTACACCGTAGTTTGTGTAGATGGACGCGTCGACACTACCAATGCCAGCGAACTGGAGAAATCAATGTTGGAGGTAATTGAGGGAGGAGGTACCAAAATTATCCTGGACTGCTCAGGATTGAATTACATTAGCAGCTCAGGATTAAGGGTTTTTCTGGTTATTCAGAAAAAATTAATGTTGTTAAAAGGGCAGTTCAGGCTTTGCAGTCTGCAACCTGGAATTAAGGAAATATTTGATATTTCGGGCTTTTCTTCCATCTTCTCACTATTCGCAGATACAGAAGCGGCGATGAATGGGTAATACTGAGATCATTTGAGGATTGCTCAGATGTATTTGGAATTGAGGTGCCTGGCAATTTGACGGCATTTACCGATTCGATCATCTAAATATCAACTCACAATGAATATCCTATTCAGTTTTGTACCGGTAATTCTTCTTCTTACATTTCTATTTCTGCTCGACAGTTTTAATCTGGTTCGGGTTAAGACGTTAGTATTATGTTTGTTTTGGGGAGTAGCCTGTGCGACTTGTGGATTTTTTCTGAATAAATCTATTCAAAATTTGATTGAATTAGATTTTAGTTTTTATTCACGTTATGTGGCACCAGTGATTGAAGAGTGCCTGAAAGCCACTTTCATTTTTTACCTCATTTCAAAGAAGAAAATTGGGTTTATTATTGATGGAGCAATATACGGTTTTGCCATCGGAGCCGGATTTTCAGTGCTGGAAAATATCTACTACCTGTTCCAATCACCACCTGAATATAATCTACTGACCTGGATCATAAGGGGGGTTGGAACAGCTGTTATGCATGGTGGGTGCACCTCTTTTTTTGCAATTTTGTTTGTCGGAGCGATCAGCAGATCCGAAAACAGAATATTGGCCTTTCTACCGGGTCTGCTTTTAGCGATTCTGTTTCATTCCGGATTCAATCATTTTCCCTTCAACCCAGTATTACAAACCTTATTAATTTTATTGTTGTTGCCTTTCGCGTTTGTATTGGTTTTCAGCCTCAGTAATGCAAAGCTTCAAAAGTGGCTCGAAATCGAATTTAACAGCGAGGTTGAGATATTGAACATGATCCGCAAAGGGGATTTTGGCTCCACTAAAGCTGGCAAATATCTCAAATCACTGAAAGAGCAGTTTACATCCGAGACCATTTTTGATATGTATTGCTATATAGACCTTTACCTTGAGCTCTCTATCAAAGCAAAACGTAATCTTATGCTTAAGGAGAACGAATTCCCGATAATTGTGGAAGACGATCTCCAACTCAAACTAACAGAACTTACTCAATTGCGGAAACAAATCGGGAAAATTGGGGAGCTGGCCCTTGCCCCATTGATCCGAATGAACTATAGAAACCTCTGGAAACTGAATCAACTCAACTAATTGTCATTCATAATCAACAAAATTCTAATATAATACTATTATACAACCTATAAAAGATCTATTATGAAAACTAAAACAAAAATGCTTATGGTTATCGGTATTATTGCTGCATTATGTGCCGGTTACATCATTGGGATACTCGTAAATTATCCGCCTGTTGCCAAGTCAGACCTTGCTGGAACCTTTGGCAAAGCCGAAAAATTCCATAAAGTCCAGATGACAGCAAAAGACATTCAACTGAGAAGTGAGTTGCTTAAAGACACGGCTAAGCTGAAAAGCATGATTCAAGGATTAGTCTATTTCTCGTTATTCACTGAAGATGTCAGAACTAAGGTAGATCTGGCAGACATTACATTCAGGGCTAAAGGAATGGGTGCACTGCCCGGTGAAGCTGACATAGACAAGGCTTTGGTCGACTATGCCGATTTTATCAGGAACAACAATAACACCTTGAACACTACCGTTGAATTGTTGACTGGTTTTTACTACAAAAAATCAACAGACTTAACTCAGGATGTTGAAAAAACCATGAGAGAGTTTGGTGCCTATGTGAATAATATTAATGAAAAGAATATTGTCCTGATTTCGGCGCTCAAAAGCATGGATAATTTCATGCTTACCAATAAGACATTGCAAGCTCACAAAGAGGAGATTTTGCAGCTGAAATCGATACGGGATCAGTTGTTAATCAAAGGAATCCAGTTTGGTGGAATTCTTAATAACAAAAAACAGGTTAGCACAATGGTTTCCTATGCGCTCTCGTCACAAAATCAATTTTCAGCAGTATTACTTAATATTGGTTATACTGCATCCACCAATTATGGTGCAATAAATAGTATTTTCCAAAGTCAAACAAATCTCTCCTCCAAGGTAAGTGATAATATTGGGGTAACCATTGGCAACCAGGTCTTAGGTTCTGCCCAGTCGGTGGTTTACAATTCAGTCAGTTTGGGATTTATGTCCAGTGATCAGTTGCATATATATAGTAGTCAGGGAATGTCAGGGTTTAGCAACCTCCAGGTAGTTCCCATCGCCTCCTATATTGTTGGAAGTCAAACTCTAAATGTCAACCTGCCTATTTACTCTGTGACAGATTTTATTCATTCGCAGGGTTATAATAATGGTCTGGTATCGGGCATGGCCCTCAACTCTTCTGCGATTTTTTCAACCAGTAGTCTGAATAACATGATTGGCTCAGCAGCTGGCCTGGGCAATATCATTAATGCGGTAGTTCTGTCTCAGGGTAGTTTAGGCGTAAATTAGATTTGCAGAACTGTTAATATCCGTTTTCTCTGAACCCGGATGGGTGGCCATGGTTGGTCTTGTTTTTCTCGTCAGATTGGTTCTTCCTGATATTCAAATACCTGTATAGTTATTTTAAAAGGGGGCTTTTACGGATTAGATGATGAAGGACATATTTGAGAATACCTTATAATACTTGAAGCCGGCCTGGAGAATTTTTGGAATGGCTAACCAGTACACAAATTATTTGAATTTATGTCAAAGATGGATGAAGAGTTGAAGATGAAGATCATGGTTGTGGATGACGAGGTCGACCTGGAGCAACTGATTCGTCAAAAATTCAGACGACAGATCAGGGAAGGAGTATACGACTTTGAGTTTGCCCATAATGGACTGGAAGCACTTGCGAAACTGATTGAACAACCGGAAATAAGACTAATTCTGTCAGATATTAACATGCCTGAAATGGATGGTTTGACCTTGCTTACGAAATTGAAAGAGCTTAAAAACCCTGGCCTCAAAACGGTCATTGTTTCAGCTTATGGCGATATGGAAAATATCAGGACAGCCATGAACCGCGGGGCTTTTGACTTTCTCACAAAACCGATCAGCTTTGATGATCTGGAGATCACCATCAATAAAACAATCGAGGAGATCTCCTCGATATGTAAAAGTTTGCTGGAGCATGACCAGTTGATTTCTATTCAGCAGGATCTCCAAACTGCCCGGGAAATCCAATTGGCTATTCTTCCGAAAACTTTTCCACCTTTCCCTGGCCGTACAGAGTTCTCAATTTATGCTTCAATGATTGCAGCCAAAGAGGTTGGGGGCGATTTCTTCGATTTTTTCATGATTGATCATGAAAGGCTGGGTTTTGTAATCGGTGATGTATCAGGCAAAGGGGTTACTGCAGCTATCTTTATGGCGGTGAGTCGCACCCTGATCAGGGCAACAGGGATTAAGGGCGTTTCTACCCAAGAGTGCATGAACTATGTGAACAGGTTACTTTGCAGTGAAAGTGTTTCATGCATGTTTGTCACTGTTTTCTATGGCATTCTTAATACCGCCAATGGCGAGGTTGAATATGTTAATGCAGGACATAATCCACCTTATATCCTTTCAAATAACTTTGTCCAAAAGGTTGAAATGACCGGTGGCACTATCCTTGGTTGCATGGACGATTTCAGTTATGGTTCCAAAAAAATTCAATTGAACCCGGGAGATCTGCTGTTTCTTTTTACAGATGGCGTCACTGAGGCCTTTAATACGAGGGAGGAGCTTTACGGTGATAACCGTTTGGTCACCTTTCTGGAGGCGCATAGCTCAACTCCGATCGAAGAGATCATCAAAAAATCTAATCAGTCTGTCTCAGATTTTTCAGCAGGAGTACCACAATCTGATGATATTACCTTGTTGGCGATCCGGTATCACGGCCAGGCCTAAAAACTAACCTTCAGGAAATTTGGATTACTATGAAAACATTCAAATGTTGTTGGAACAAATGCGCATCTTTCTTTATTCTTCCCCTCTTACTGTTGTTTTCAGTTCCGCATTTTCTTTATGCACAGGGGAAACTTGATTTAGAGCAATTTGAGACCTCAAACGTTAAGCTCGTTTTTATGGACAAAAACACCTCCTACCTTGTTCCCCATACGGTAAGGTCGTTCGAGAATGCGCTGGGATTCCACAAAAAATTCTGGGGATACCTGCCATCTGGCAAAACAAACATCCTTTTCAATGATTTTTCAGATGTCGGGAACGGTGGAACCAATGTAATCCCCTGGAATTTTCTGAATATTGGCGTTGCTCCATTTGATTATACCTTTTCAGTAGTTCCGTCTAATGAGCGGATGCAATGGTTGATGAGCCATGAACTCACTCACCAGGTAATGTGCGATAAATCGTCAAAACAAGATAATCTTTTTCGAACTATTCTGGGGGGAAAAACGGTTGCAGATAACCGCGATCCGGTTTCAATGGCCTACAGTTATTTTACCACCCCCCGTTGGTATTCTCCCCGTTGGTACCATGAAGGGATAGCAGTGTTTATGGAAACCTGGATGTCTGGCGGTATTGGACGGGTAATGGGCGGATACGATGAAATGGTGTTTCGCACCATGGTACGCGACAGCGCCTTCTTTTATAATGTCATCGGACTCGAATCGGAAGGGACAGCTATCGATTTTCAGGTAGGGGTGAATTCTTACCTTTACGGGACCCGCTTTATAAGCTATCTTGCATACCATTATGGCCTTACAAAGCTCAAAGAGTTTTATTCGAGGACAGACTCCAGTAGACGCTATTTTGCTGCTCAGTTTAAGCAGGTATATGGGATTCCCATTCAGGAAGAATGGGACAAATGGATTGTCTGGGAACACCAGTTTCAACAAACAAATCTGAATGAGATCAGGAAATTTCCCATCAGCACCTACCGTAAAATATCTCAAAAGCCGCTTGGCTCAGTTTCGCGGCAATACTATGATCCGGCTTCAAGAAAACTGCTTGCGGCAGTTAACTATCCCGGCAAAATGGCTTATATTTCTGCTATTGATGTGATGAACGGTGCAATGACAAAGATTGCTCCAGTTCTAACTCCGAGTTTGTTTTTTGTAACTAACCTGGCTTATGATGATTCTACCAAAACGATTTTTGCTTCAACTAAAAACAGAGATTGGCGGGGACTTCAGTCTGTTGACGTAAAAACCGGAGAAGTTAAAGATCTTATTAAAATTACCCGGACCGGCCATCTGGTTATTGATCCTGCAGATCATTCGTTGTGGGGGATTCAGACCATAAGTGGCCGTACCAGTCTCGTGCAGATTAAGCCTCCGTATACTGACCTCAAAACGGTCATGACTCTTCCTTATGGAAGAGACTTATCTGACCCCGCCATATCAAAGGATGGAAGGTTGATTTCAGTCACACTTTCGGATGTTACCGGAAGTCAGAAACTGGTGGTCTATAAAATTGCCGACCTGATTGCCGGCAAATCAGATCCACAGGTCATTTACGAATTTGAAGATAATCCGGCTTCCAACTTTGTTTTCTCTCCCGACGGCAGATATCTGTATGGAACATCTTATTATACTGGTGTTTCCAATGTATTTCGTATTTCATTGGATACGCATAAAGCGCAAATTCTGACTAATGCAGAGACAGGATTTTTCCGGCCGTTGCCAATTTCTGCTGATTCGATGATCGTTTTCAACTATACCCATGAAGGGATGATTGCCGGCATTATGAAAATTGATACCGTGGAAAATGTAAACCCGGTGACCTATTTGGGACAACGGATCTTTAAAAGGTTTCCGGAAGTCGAAAACTGGACATTGCCTTCACCATTAAAGATCAATCTGGATTCAATAAAAGTTGTTGAAGAACGGTACCGCCCGGTCAAAGAACTTAAGTTGGCCAGTGCGTACCCAATTGTTCAGGGTTACAAAGGATTTGTTGCAGGCGGATATCGTTTTAATTTTATGGATCCAATGGGCTTGAATTCGCTTAATCTAAAACTGTCAGTAACACCAAACAATGGTCTGCCGGAAAAACAAATTCCTCATATTTCAGCTGAATACAATTACTGGAACTGGACTTTTGCAGGAAATTACAATTATGCCGATTTCTACGACCTTTTTGGCCCAACTAAATTCGCCAGAGCCGGCTATTCATTCTCCACCAAATATTATAAATTACTTAACCGCTTCGCCCCAAATAAAACGGATCTATATTTTAAGCTAACTGTTTATGGAGATCTGGAAACTCTTCCCAATTATCAGAATATTGCTTCCGATTACCGGACACTTTATATGGGAACCTTTAATTATCACAAGAGTCTCCTGCGTAAATCGCTGGGCGCGATTGAACAGGAACAGGGTTACGATTGGAATGTATATGCTTTCAGCAGTCTGGCAAAGCAAACGTTCTATCCTCAGCTGATCAATAATTTTGATTTGGGATTTTTATTGCCTTTACGAAACACCTCTTTTTGGTTCAGAACCTCGCTTGGACAATCATTCGGACAATCAGATAAAACCAATTCTTATTTTTTCTTTGGTGGATTTGGGAATAACTACCTCGATTACAGATCGGCCCAGCAATATCGTGACATGTCGAGTTTTCCAGGAATGGAGATCGATGCCATATCGGCACTGAACTACGGAAAGTTTTCTCCGGAACTGGATTTAAAACCTTTCCGGTTCCGGAAAGTTGGATTTAAAGGGCTTTATTCAACCTATGCCAGGTTGACGCTATTTGGAATGGGGCTATTTACCAATATTGGTTATGATCAACCTCAACTCAGGCAGGTCAACTATTTTTCAACCGGTGCTCAGCTCGATTTTGAGATTGTTCTCTTCTCTTTGCTTAAGTCAACACTTTCACTTGGCTATTCAAGAGCTTACAGTATCGTTAATTCGCATGATGAATTTATGATTTCATTAAAATTATAGTTTAACTTTACTAACTAAATATAGTTTTCGTTGTTATACAAGTTGGTCGGAGTAAAATTACAGAATTAGCTAACTAAAATGACTCAATTAAAACAGCACTTCAATCCTTATCCCGGTATTCGCAGTTTTGAAACGGAGGAGAGTCACTTATTTTTTGGACGTGAGAGCCAGATAGAAAATATTGTTTCGGTTCTTTCGGATACCCACTTTCTTGCTATAATAGGATCTTCCGGAAGTGGAAAATCCTCTCTTATACGGGCTGGAGTCATTCCATCGATCCTCAGAAGTGAAATTAACAACCAAAAGAACTGGGATATTACAGTCTTTAAGCCTGGCGATAATCCTATCCTGTCATTTGCCGCCGAATACACTCAAACATATAACCGCAAAGCAACCTCAAAAGGGAATGCTCTGATTCGACTGCCGGATGTTGACCAGACATTGCGCAATAATCCTGATCCTATCTTCAAGGTGCATCGGGAGCTTGGATCTGATCCATGGCTCATTGTTATCGATCAGTTTGAGGAGACATTCAGGTATCAGAAAAATGTCAATTATGAATCAGAAAAGAAAGAAATAATCTTTTTTATCAATCTGTTCCTTGATCTGGTTCGCGCTCAGGATTTTAAGATTCCAATCTATGTTGTATTGACCATGAGATCTGATTTTCTGGATCATTGTACAGAAATACCTGGTCTTACCGAAGCAATTAATAAAGGACATTTCCTGGTCCCCAGAATGACTCCGCGATCACTTCAGGATGCGATCGTAAAACCGATCAAGGTAACCGGTGGGAATATTTCAAATCAGCTGGTCGACCGCCTCATTACCGATTTAGGAGACAAACCGGATCAATTACCTGTAATGCAACACGCTTTAATGCGTGCCTGGGATTACTGGAACCTTAACAGGGTCGGGGATGAACCGTTAGATATTCTTCATTATGAAGCAGTTGGTACAATTGTCTCGGCCCTCTCTTTACATGCAGAAGAGATTTTTAATGAACTTAAAAAAGAGGACCAAAAAAAGATAACAGAGCGATTATTTAAAGCACTGACTGATCTCGGAACTGAAAAAAGAGGTACCCGCAGACCCACTTCCTATGAAGACATCCTAAAAACGATTAATTCTTCAGAAAGCGATCTTCTTGAAGTAATTGATCAATTCAGGGCGCCTGGCAGAGCATTCTTAATGCCCCCGCATTATGTCCCTATCCAACCTGAAACCGTAATCGATATATCTCATGAGAGCATTATGCGGGTGTGGGGGCGACTGCGCGAGTGGGTTGATGAGGAGATGAAATCTGCGGAACTCTACCTCCGCTTATCGAAATCTGCTGAATTATACCAGCAAGGCAAATCAGGACTCTGGACAAATCCCGAACTTGAAATAGGGGTTAAATGGAAACAAAAAAACAGACCTACACCATTCTGGGCCCAACGTTATGATCCCGGATTTGAAAGGGCCATAGACTTTCTGGATTATAGCAAGAAAGAATCGGATTTCGAGATCATGAAAAAAGAGAGTGCCCAAAAAAGAGAATTAAGCAGATCCCGCAAAATTGTACTCTTTCTGAGTATAGCATCGATCATCTCTATTCTCTTCCTGATTATTTCTTTAGATTCGAAATTGAAAGCCGATGCCAGTAGCAGGATCGTAATAGAAAAGGGTATTGAACTGGAAAATGAAAATAAAAAGGCCGAAATACAACGAAAAGAGGCTGTTGCACAGAAACGAATAGCCGAACAGCAACAAATAATAGCCGAACAACAAAAATTAATCACGGAAGAACAAAGACTATTCGCGGTGGCTCAGCAGGATTCAGCCCAAAAAAGTGAACTTGCTGCCAAAGCTGCCAAAGTTTTAGCTGATACCTCTGCTCAAAGAGCAAGAAGAAGTGAAATAGTGGCAAGGGCAGCGAAAGTTTTAGCTGATTCTTCGGCTCACAGGGCTGAAAGATCAGCAGATCTGGCCGTTAAATCTGAGAAAAATACTCAGCGGTTAAGACTACTTGCCATTGCACGCTCAATGTCTATTCAATCTCAACGTGTCGCAGGAACAAACCCGGTTTTATCAGCGCTCCTTGCAGGCCATGCCTATAATTTTAACTTCGAAAACGGCGGAAGGAAAGATGATCCGGATATCTTTAATGCGTTGTCAAATATAATTATTGACAAACCAGTCTTTCGCGGACATAAAGATGTTGTCAGAGGAATTGCTTTATCCACTGACGGGAAATCGATTTTTTCAGGAGGTGATGACGGAAATCTATTGATATGGTCTTTAAACGATCCGCACGAAAAACCTGGTTTTCTAAATACAAACGGCTTAACTAAAAATGGGATTCGCAGTATTGCTGTTGCACAAAAAACGGTTTTGGCTGGAACCGCAGATGGGATATTACTATTTTGGATTAATGCGGGAAAAGGGATTGCTCCTCAAAGCATTGCTGCCCATTCAGGAATCATCAACAAAATCAGAGTTATTTCACCAACCCGGTTTATCACGGTTGGTGCCGACAGGTACTTTAAAATTTGGGATTTAAATGCAATGAACCTACCTCTGTTTTCAGGGCAAATGGAAGCTTCGGTAAAAGATGTGGCGATTTCGGGTGACGGAACTAAGCTGGCTCTGGCCGATCAAAATGGGATAGTTAAGATATT
>Ga0364874_10185_pt1 | contig 37113 bp, 34 predicted proteins | sample ExccelAu500001D4_2_FD_206922 | JGI IMG/M metagenome (GOLD analysis project Ga0364874, IMG submission 206922) | Enriched cells from Trout Bog Lake Hypolimnion, Wisconsin, USA - BchlTB.Aug07.5000.01.D4 | ecosystem: Environmental > Aquatic > Freshwater > Lake > Hypolimnion/Profundal zone | place... | reverse complement strand
GCTCTTGAACATGCAGTACATATGAATTCAAAGGGAGTCGTCCTGGAATTTGAGACACTTCTAGAAATGACAAAGACCCCTTCAATTGGAGTAGAGATTGTCAGGATTATGAATGAAATCTGTGAAAGCTATTTCCAGAAATATGGACTTGTATCAGAAATCAGGTTAACACCCAATGATTTGCGTGAATTTGAAAGGCCTGCTCACCAGCGAAGTTCAAGTCATTTGGAGCCCATGTTTGAACTTTTTGAACAAGGTATGATCGCAGGAGGTGACTTGCTATCCATCGAAAGTACCGGGGGCAAGGAGGTTTCAGATGAAGCGCTGATGATGTGCGATGTTAAGGGGATGGTTTTTGCTCTGGCAGTATTAGGCGTTAGGGATATGCAATTTCTGTGGCGAAAAATTGTTGCCCTTGCAAATAAACATGGGAAGATAGCTGCCGGAGATTCGGCCTGCGGGTTTGCAAATACAGCCATGGTCCTGGCCGAGAAAAAATATATTCCGAAAGTCTTTGCCACAATTGTCAGGGTAATTTCGGTTGTCCGATCAATAGTTGCAATGGAGGAGGGGGCCATTGGACCGGATAAAGACTGTGGCTATGAAGGACCATTCCTCAAGGCGATTACCGGAATTCCAATTTCAATGGAAGGGAAAACGGCAGCCTGTGCCCACCTGAGTCCTGTGGGAAATATCGCATCAGCCTGTGCCGATTTGTGGAGCAATGAATCGGTACAGAATATCAAATTGTTATCAGGTATGGCGCCTGTCGCTTATCTTGAACAGCTGGAATACGATGTCCGTTTGATGAATGCGGCTTTGCATGCCGGACATGCACACGCTCATATTTTGCAGCAATTGCTGGTTGCTTCCGATGTTTACACCGATCCTCAGGCTTTAATCCTTTCGCCCGAAAACGTGATTCGCATTTCCAGGGAACTCGTAAAAGGGGATTCCTATATCGCGAATGCGAAAAATGGAGCACTCGCAGCCCTCGAAATTATCGAAGAGGCACTTTACAGCGGGAAAATGATGCTTGCCGAAATGGAAACAAACTATATCCCAATCCTCAGGGAAGATTTAAACAGCATCCCTGATAACGAAAGTGATTTTATTGCGATGATGTTACCTCTGTTAGATGAAAGTAAATTTACCCTGTCCGAATACGGCCTTTAATTAATGGATAATGGTTAATGGATAATGGTTAATGAAATAATACCGGTAAATATTATTGCAGGTTTTCTGGGATCCGGTAAGACAACGGCCTTAATCAGACTGCTTAACGACAAATCGAGTAAAGATCGGTGGGCCGTTATAATAAACGAATTTGGCAAAATATCAATCGACAGCCAAACTCTAAGAGGCTCATCAGATTGCGGGGATATCTTTGAAATTGAGGGTGGTTGTATTTGCTGTTCGGCCAAGGGCTATTTTCAGGAGAACCTGGAACAAATAATCAGTAACCGGGACTACACCCGAATCCTCATAGAGCCCAGTGGATTGGGAGGAATTGATATGGTATCCGACATCGTAAGAGCCAATCCTGATCTCAGGCTAATGAAGATAATTTGTCTGGTTGATATTCTCAATTTGGATAATGCCAGACTTCAGCAACTTCCCATTTATTGCAACCAGATCAATAAAGCTGATTTGATTGTTTTCAGTAAGCTGGACCTTTTGGAAGATCCAAAAATGGAAGGATTTCTTGTTGAAAAATTCAAAACATATTATCCCGGAAAACCTTACATTTTGAAGCGGGAAGAAAAATTTTTCTGGACCGAATTAATCGATATTCTTGATACAGAAATAAAAGAGGATGTAAAATTCCGGGTATTTTCAGCCGGGGAGCATCTGCTGACAGATGCTAATTACCAGGTTATCAGCCAAAGTTTTTATCCGGATATCACCTTTTCATCCGAATGGCTTACCCGGTTTTTTCAGGAACATTCAGCAATTGTGAGGGCTAAAGGATATCTTCTTACTGACAAGGGGTGGTGCCTGCTGAATTTTACACTTTCAGGTTGTATATTTGAACCCTGTCAGGCTAAAACAATGAGTGAGATAATCCTGATTGCTGAAAGATCAGCAGCCGAACACTTTCAAAATATGATTGATGATTTTCAAAATAAGACCATAATTCTTAAATGATCAGGCACACAATCACCCTTCAGCCGCTAGGTAAGAACTTAAAAGTGAATGATCAGACACCGCTGATCGATCTTCTTCATGAGTTTGGGGTGGAGTTTCCTTGCGGAGGTAAGGGAACCTGTGGAAAATGCAAAGTCAGGCTATTGGAAGGTGAAATTGAAGTCAATGAAGTCCACCGTAAGAAAATGGAGCAACTTGGGCTTTCGGAGGAGTGGCGCCTTGCCTGTTATAGTTCCTGTACGAGTAACATTACACTCGAAATAGAACAGTTTAACCACCTGATTTTGGCGGATGAAACCGAATTTGATTTTTGCCCGCGTCAAGGTTTTGGTGTAGCTGTTGATTTGGGAACTACAACCCTTGTGACTCAACTGGTTGACTTAAAAACTGCCCGCATCATGGCAGTCGAAACATTGGTGAATCCGCAGGTCAAGTTTGGATCCGATCTGATTTCACGGGTTCAGGCATCTCTGGATGGGCACGCTTTGGAGATGACCCAAATGATCCGTTTTGCCATTGGCGCGATGATCAGACAGATGCTAAAGAACCATGGTGCAGGAATTCAAAAGGTAGTGTTGGTAGGCAACACTGTTATGCAACTAATCTTCAGTGATTGTGACGTGTCGCCACTTTCTGCCTATCCTTTTCATACCACAAACCTTGGAATGAAGAGTTTTACTCCCTCCGAACTGAACTGGAATTTTTCAGTCAGCGAAAGTATAATTTTCTACCCATCTATTGGCAGCTTTGTTGGAAGTGATATACTGGCCGGAATTGTGGCAACCGGGTTACATCAGAAAGATGAGTATACAGCATTAATCGATTTAGGCACTAACGGTGAGATCGTGATCGGCAATAGCGATGGGATAGTTTGCGCATCTACAGCAGCCGGACCTGCGTTTGAAGGGGCCAATATTTCAATGGGGATGAGAGCTGTAACCGGGGCAATTTCATCTCTAAAACTTGAGAATGACCAAATTGAGGCAACTGTGATAGGGAATACATCTCCAAAAGGGATTTGTGGCAGTGCCCTTATTGATGCAGTCGCTATTTTCCGACGACTGGAGCTGGTTGGTATATTTGGTGAAATCAATTCGGGGGATGAATTTATTTTCCTGGAGGGCAAAGTAAAATTAACCCAGAAGGACATCAATGAATTTCAGTTGGCGAAGGCCGCCATTGCTGCAGGACTCGCTATTCTGGCAAATAATCTTTCAATCCGGCTAGCCGATATCAGTGAATTGTATATTGCAGGAGGGTTTGGCAATTACATCAATATAGACCATGTGGTTGAAACGGGAATGATCGAACTTCCGGCTGAGATAATTCATAAGAGGGGTAATACGGCATTAATCGGAGCCAAAATGTTTTTATTCTCTGATCATTTGAATATTTATGAGATTCTGGCAAAGACCAAACTCGTTAATCTCGAATGTGATTCCTCATTTCAGGATATTTATGTAGATAAGATGCTCTTCCTGAAATGAAACTGTAAAGTTATTTTTGAAGAAAATAATGTTAGGTCAAAATTAAAGCATTTTTTTTTATAGGTTTGCCTTCCGTTAAGGAACACGAAATCCTAACTTTAACAGAGAAATCCCAAAATCAAAAAATGAAGGAAATAAACCGCAGATCGTTTGTGATAAAATCGGGAGTAGTTGCCGGTACAACTTTGGCTGTTTCAATGATTCCGGGGAGCGTGAGCTGTAGTAGTCCGTCTGATCACATCGGAGTTGGACTTATTGGTTGTAAGAATATGGGATTTAGTGATTTAAAGGCTTTTTTGGATGAGGAGAATGTGACTTGCATTGCTCTTTGTGATATCGATAAAAAGATCCTGGAAGAGAGAGCATTGGATGTTGAGAAGTTAAAAAGCAAACGTCCCGAGGTCTTTACCGATTTCAGAAAATTACTTGAATTGAAAGAGATCGATGTCGTTATCATCGGGACACCTGACCATTGGCATGCCTTAATGATGATGATGGCACTTGAGGCAGGGAAACATGTCTATGTCGAAAAACCGATGGGTCATAGTATTGAAGAGTGCCTGATGATGGTTAAAGCTGCGGCAAAATATCCAAAACAGGTGGTTCAGGTTGGAATGTGGCAGCGAAGTTGCAAACACTGGCTCGATGCTTCGGATTATGTCCGATCCGGGAAACTGGGGGATGTTAATCTGGTCAAAGCCTGGATTTACAAGGGGATGGGAGAACCGGTTCCCGCTCAACCCGATTCTGAAGCTCCCGATTATGTGGATTATAATTTGTGGTTAGGTCCTGCTCCAAAACGACCTTTTAATAAAAACAGATTCCATTACGATTTCAGATGGTTCTGGGATTATGCCGGGGGAGCTATGACCGATTGGGGAGTTCATCTGCTTGATTTTGCAGTTTTTGGTATGAATGCCGGATACCCCGTAACTATTGCTCCCGGCGGAGGCTGCTATCTCAATAAGGGAGTAATTGAAACTCCTGATATCCAGCAGGCTATATATGGATATCCCAATCATACCATGATTTGGGAATGCGGATTGATTCCCCGGATGGGACCGTATGGGATGCACCACGGCTTATCCTTTACAGGTACAAGGGGAACACTGATCGTCTCCAGGAATGGCTGGATGGTCAACTCTGAAGTAAGTAATAAGAATCAAAAAAAGTATATTGTCGATATTCCAAATCAACCGGCTATTGGCGGATTGAAAGAACATGTGAAGAACTTCCTGAATGGAATCCGAAAGGGGGAGAAACCAAATGCTCCAGTCGAAGTTGGGGCTCAGACAGCGATAATTTCTGAAATGGGCAATATAGCTTATCGGACAGGAAACCTCTTACACTGGGATTCTAAAACGATGAGATTTGAGGAGGAAGCAGCGAATAAATTGTCAAAGCTTACCTATCGTGAACCCTGGAAACTTCCGGTATTCTGAAAATATCCCAATCCTGAAAAGAGGCCTCCCAAATATCTTATTGGAAGGCCTCTTTTCATTCGACAACTAATTATTAATCAATTATTTGATAGTAAAGGTGTAACTACCTGATTTCAAATTTAATACATGCACCTCATTTTTCGGGTTATTGGTTTTAATGTTCTCGTCTTCCGTTAAATTCTTCCCCCCTTCAAGGATTGTTTTTCCTTTGAGATAAAGTTCGGCTGTGCTGTTTGGAGGAATAACTACCTGATAGGTGATTTTGGGCCCTGTTCTTTTCCAGGAAGAGGTTATCGTCCCATATGGACCTATATGGCTTGCCTCAAAGCGGCTAAGCCCTTTCACAAAATCGGGTTTCAAAATTACATTTTTAAATCCTGGCTGTTTTTCATCGGGATAGATCCCCCCTGGCGATTTATAAAACCACGCCCCGATTTCGCCAAACATGATATGATTAAGCGAAATGTCTGATTTGGGTGAAATATCCCAGTTTTCATATAGAGTTGTTGCCCCGTTTACGATCCACCATCCCCATGAAGGATAGGTTTTCTGCAGCGCCACTTCAAAGGCAAGGTCGGCATATCCATTCGAGCTTAAAGCATTTAAAATTGTCTTTGATCCCAGCAGACCAACATCGATATGTTTACCGTCTGCAATCACCCGCTTAGCCAGATTTTCTGCAACCTTGCCTCTCAACTCATCAGGTACTATACCCCAATAGAGTGGGGCGCTAAGTTCTGTCTGATATCCGTTCGCATAGATGCCCGTTTCCCGGTTTAGAAATTTTAAGTTTATCGCATTTTTGATCTTTAGCGCCAGTGCCGAATATTTCTCAGATTCAGGATTCTTACCGAGGATTTTTGAAGTCTTTGCCAGAATTGAAACGTCTGTAAAATAGAAGATTGAAGAGGTTAGTTCTTTTGAGGACTTTGATTTGACAGGAATCCAATCACCTAATCCCCAGTCTGTTAGACCTGACGGACTTATTTCAGTCAGATGATCCACATAACGGCAAATATTCTCGTAACAATCTTTCAATAGTTTGGTGTCCCCATAAAAAAGGTAAATATTCCAGGGGATAATCGCGATCGTACTCGTCCAATCGGGTCCATTGGCCCACGTATAGCCCCATCCGCTGGTCGGAATAATTGCCGGTAGAATTCCGTTGGGTTGCTGTTCATCCCTGTGATCGGCCAGCCACTTTTCATAAACAGTGAGCCCGTCAAAATTGTAAAGTCCGGTCTCTATGGCTGTATGTGCATCACCTGTCCAACCGTTTTTTTCACGTTGAGGGCAATCGGTGGGATAGCCAAATAAATTCGACAAATAGGAATTCGTAGAGGCTTTCCAGATTTTATTTAGAATGGTGTCTGATGAATTAATATTTCCGGCTACAGGTACATCACTATGCATGAAATAGCCGGTTAAACTTTCCTTTTCAAGGTTAACCGGCTGATCACTTGTTACTTCAACATACTGAAAACCCTTGTAATTAAATTGAGGTTTAAAGACCTCTTCACCTTTACCACTTAGCGTATATATGTCGGTACCAAATGGATCAAGCTGATCTGTAGGGCGATAATGAACATCTATATTCGATTGGTCGACCATCCCTTCAGAATCGAGCCGCTCCCCATGTTTTAGCCGGATGACGGTCCCAGCTTTACCGTTTACCTTTAGCTGGCTAACTCCTGATATATTGCGCCCCAAATCAAAAATATAGTGAGAATCACTTATTTTTGTCATATTCTTTACAACAATCTCATCTACATCCCTGATTGGATTAAGTGCCTGGGTAACAATGTTTAAGGCAGGAGCATTAACAGGAATTGAATTCTTCCACTTCGAATCATCAAATCCAGGGCTATTCCACCCTGGTTGAAAAAGTCTTCCATCAACATGTTCCCCTGTATAAATGCTGTTAAAAACCACCGCACTTAATGAAGTTTTCCAATTAGTTCCTGAGGCAATAGTCTCAGTGGAGCCATCAGAATAAGTAATCCGGATATCCATGCAAAAACGGGGGCGGGCTCGCCATGGTGCCTGATCGAAATACCAAACGGCTGTCGACTGATGATTGTACCACCCATTTCCCAACATAATGCCTACAGCGTTTTCACCATTCCTCAACAATTGAGTCAAATCATGGGTAACATAGAGTGTTCGTCTGTCAAATCGGGTGTACATAGGATCAAGCCGATGGTCTCCAACCTTTTGGCCATTTACGTATAATTCAAACAGACCTGCCGCTGCAACATAAGCTCTGGCGGAAAGGATCTTTCTGTTTAGGTTAAATGTTTTGCGAAAAAGGGGAGCTGGTTTCAAATTGATGTCCCGGCTATCGGAAATCCAGGACCCACTCCAGTTCTTTTTTTCCATCATTCCGGTTTCAAAACTGGCTGGAATTGTATTTAAAGATGGCAAACCCCATGTACTCCAGATTTTTATGGCCCAAAAGTAGTGAGTAAACGGTTTAAGAGGTGATCCGTTGTATTCAGCCTCCATATCGCCGGAATTGGTTTTGTCGGTTGTCCATTGATCACCTATGCCGGCACGAACTTTAGCTGAGTCTGTCCCTACTATAATCTGATAAGCTGTTTGAAAAGTACCTCGTCTGTTATCATTCATTCTCCAGGTCAGTCTTGGATGTTGGACATCTATTCCAATTGGATTTATAAGATATTCACATTTCAAAATAGAAGTTTTGCTATCAGCTAACAACCTGTTTGTTAGCGAAACCATCATGGTTAGCAATAGCAATAAATACATTTGGGTTCTCATTAATTGATAATTAAGTGATTTTACCTCTTTCCCGGAGGCTGGGTGTCGTTTATGAAATATTTTATTTGATCTCATATAGATTCTAAATATCTTTAATAGGGTGGTACTCTTAATCGTTCTTTTTGACTCATCAATGATACCATTTTTCTATATAAAATTCTAATTGTTTACCCGGAAAATAATAACTTTTCGTTGTATTATAAATTGTTAGAATATTTTGGATTAATCTTTAAAGAAATAATTTTTTGAAAACATAAATGAGCCATGATTGTGTTCATTTATGCAAAAGTATTGAATTGCAATCATATTAATTAATCTGTTTTTTGTCTGTTAATTATCAACAGGATAAAGGCAAGATGCGTTGATTCACTGAATTATTTTTATCCGGTTTTCATTCGGTTTTAAATATGTATATAATTCTGATCTGTAGTCAGATAAGTATTATTTGGTGCCAATTGGATATTTTTAAAACAGTCTAAATCTCGAAAAATAATATCTTTATTTTTTTTAGCTCTGAAATGAAATATTTAATGCTAAATTCGCGTAGATTTTGGTATCCCTATATGCACGCATCAACAACTTTAAATAACTGTGATTCCTGCGAGGGTTGTAAATATAATTGCTGCATCAATTCAAATAATTGCGGTGCTTCAAATATATTTAATGGCCTTACCCGTGATGAGTTACGGTCCATTATGGATAATAAACGACAAATAAAATTTCGTGCTGGAGAAACTATAACTAAACAAAATACACCACTCACACACCTGATATGTATCAAAAGTGGTTTGGCAAAGGTTGTTTCAGAGGGTCCAAAGGGTAAGAATTTAATCATTGACATCATTAAAGATAACAATATTTTCACTGGCGGAGGTACGGTTATTGATGACACTCACCACTTTACTGTTGCAGCGATAACTGATATTGAATGTTGTTTTATTGAAACTTCCAAAATATTTACCTTTCTTTCGGTCAACAGTACCTTTGCTATCGAATTGATGAAATTATATAATGGTCAGCATATTAAAATGCATAAAACGCTTATTAATCTGATTCATAAATATATGCCTGGCAGAGTTGCGGATACTCTGCTATTTTTGAAGAATGAGATTTACGACTCAAATCCCTATCAATTTATCCTTACCAAGCAGGAACTTGCAGATATGTCAGGGATGACTAAAGAGAGTTTTATCCGGAATTTAAAAGATTTCGAAGACTCAGGAATTATCAATCACTCCCGGAATTCCATCCATATCCTTAAAGAAGAAGATCTTATCGAGATCAGCAGAAATGGCTGATTGATAAATGTCAATATTAAATTGATTTACTTTCGATTATTTTCTGTTTTAAATCCATGTTCAGCCGTGAACATGTCAATCTATTTTCTTGAGATTATTTGAATCACCTTTATAATTTTACCACTGGAATTATCAAAGATACTGTTTGATTATTCTGCGTGTAACCGAATTTTAACAGATATATTTATGTGGATGTTTAAATTATTCATTAATAAAACCTTATGTGGTTCTTTACAGCAAATTAAAATCAATAATAACCTTATTAATCTCAAATTTATGAAACTGAAAAATTTCAACCGGCTTTTATTTTTTGCCTTCATTCTGCTGTTTGTTACTCAATCGTGCGTTAAAGAAGGCCCGATGGGGTTAGCCGGATCTCCCGGGGCAAATGGAGCAAACGGGAAAGATGCCAACACCTCCTGTCTCCCTTGTCACAGCACAGCAACAATGAATCAAAAAACCGTTGAATACCAATATTCCAAACATTTCTATGGAACATCCAGTGCCAGAAATACTAAGTATTGTGCCAGATGTCACACCAGCGATGGATTTAAGGAAATTACAGCCGACGGTTTATTCGTATGTGCCAATGACATTCCTGCTGCCGAAAGGATTAATTGTTCAACCTGTCATGCCATGGGTGCTTTCGATTTCGCAGGTGATACGGCATCCTACATTTTGCGGACCACAACTCCTGTTTTTCTGAATTATTTTGGTAATTTAAAAGCTCAGGATTTCGGCAAAGTTGATAACTTATGTTGCACCTGCCATCAGATTCGCGGTATGACGGTCCCTGGGATTTACAAAAACTCTGCAGATAGTATTGCCAAAAAATTCGATCCGAATTTCAAACAACTTCCATTCTTTCCGCTTGATAATACAAAAAATCTAACTGATTCAGTAAAATATCAGTATGGAATGAGTTTTGATGTCCATGACGGAAACCAATCCAATACTTTATTGGGAATCAATGGTTTTGAGTATCCTGGCCAAACCTATACCAGAACATGGAAACATTCAGATAATACCTGTATCGATTGTCACATGAATCAATACAATGCGACGCCAACACTTCAGCATGGTGTTACATCACCTACCGGCGGACATACCCTAAGAGTAAATTACGCTGCATGTAATGCATGCCACACGACTGCCAGCAGCATTTCAGATCCTATCGGATTGGTCCAATCCGCCGTTACAGCTAAAATTACCGAATTAGGTAATGCATTGGTAGCAAAGAAACTCTACAAGAAAAGCACTACGGGTGCCTTTAGTGCAGAACAAAGTCACGATTATGTTGGAAACTTATTGCCAAAAACAAAAACGACAACCCTATTTGGAACTGCAGTGTCATCTAATGTAGTCTCTCCAACCACAGGGCTGGTTGTTTATGGAGGTACCGTGCAATATAAATTAGATACCGATTATGCTAACAGAATTGGCCGTCAATGGACCTATGGTGAATTAGGTGCTGCATACAATTATCAGTATGTCGCCAATAGTTCAGAATCACTTGGTGTGCACAACCCGGTATACGTTATGCAGCTTCTGCAAACTTCTATAGATTATCTTAATGCTCATTAAGTCAATCATGTAAACGGATAAAAAAAAGGCTTCTTTTTTAAAAATTGAAGTCTTTTTTTGTATTAATCTTAAAAATGAATATCATGAAAAAAAGTACCATATTTCTTATTTTGATATTGTTTTCGTTGTTGATCGCTGGATGCAAATACGATTTTATTTTACCGGTACCTGTTGTGCCAGTGACAGGAGATGTCAGCTTCGCAACCCAGGTTCTGCCAATCTTCTCGGCAGAAAATTGTATCTCCTGCCATAAAACAGGAGGGCAGTCACCAGACTATACTGCAGCCAATGCCTTTGCATCGATTGTCCCAAATCTCGTAAATCTGACAACGCCCAATCTAAGCATTATTTATACCTATCCGGGTCCGACAACAAGCACTCATTCCTGGAAAAAGCTTACTGCCAATGAGGATGCAATCATTCTGCAATGGATCACACAAGGTGCTAAAAACAATTAGTGGAAACATTTAATATTCACAGATATGAAAAAATATATCCTAATTATAATTCTTTTCTCTCTTGTCCCGGCAATCTCTTTTGCTCAGGAGGCGGCGGGTGATTCAACGGTGGTTGTTAAGGTCAAAGATAAACCTGTCCGTTCTCCTTTTGAAAGTGGGTATCTAATTGATGATCAGACTACTGTTATTCAGAACGTACATACTTTGGAAGCAGTGATCCAGCATAAATTCGGAACAATTCAGAACGGACGTTCTGATATGTGGGGGATATTTGCACCAGGAGCCAATATCAGACTTGGACTGGATTATGTATTACTTAAAAATTTCCAGATTGGTTTTGGATTGAACAATCAAAACATGAATACCGATTTCAATGCAAAATGGACGATTTTGCAGCAGACCAGAAATAATACCTATCCTCTTGCAGTTGCCTTGTATGCAAATTTGGCAATTGACGGAAGAAAGTTAAGCGCTTTTGAATCCGGGAATGTACAGAAAGCCCATGAACTAGGAACAGAATATCCATTTACAGGTTCCGATCGTCTGAGCTATTTTTCTGAATTAATTATTGGCCGGAAATTTACCGATTGGTTTTCGTTTCAGGCAGGTGTCAGCTTTACCCATTTTAATGCAATTGACCTTCCTTACGACCATGATAAAATTGGGCTGCATTTTAACGGAAGGCTCAAAGTAACTCCCCAGGGTTCCGTGATATTCAATTTTGATACACCATTAAGAATCAAGGAGATCTCTGAACAAAATACCTGGACAAACCCGCCAATGCAAAATCTCTCTTTTGGATATGAGATTTCTACAAGCACACATACTTTTCAGATTTTCATGTCGACATCAAACAGTTTGATCCCTCAGTACACCATGATGTCGAATCAGAATGATCTGACTAAACAACAATTCCAGATCGGATTTAATATTACACGTCTCTGGGGATTTTAAATTCAACGAAAATTGAATTAATAGTCTGATATTTTTATTGCGGATTCACTTTAACTCATAAATAAAATAAAATGAAAAGAACATTACGTAATTTAATTGGTAGTTTGTCAGTAATTTTGGCCGTCTTCATACTTTTCGCATTTGTTGTCCCTCAGGATCAAAAAGTTAGTGGTGCATGGGCTGTACCGGCGAAGTACAAAAGCATGAAGAATAACCAAAAAGGAGACGCTGCTACTGGGAAAATGCTCTATGCCAAACATTGCAAATCGTGTCATGGTGGAACAGGCTTAGGTGATGGTCCTAAAGCAGGCAGCCTCAAAACGAAGATCAACTCATTAAAAGATTCCAAATTCCAGGCTCAAAGCGACGGTGAAATCTATTTTAAATCCTTCGTAGGTCGTGATGAGATGCCTAATTTTGAGAAAAAAATTGTTGATGAAGATGAGCGATGGGCCATCGTAAATTTCACAAGAACCTTAAAATAGTACTTATTTAAAAGATGCTGAAGTCTGGTTTGACTTCAGCATCTTCATTTAATAGCCCCGCAATGCGCAGTTCATTCCTTTTTTTTATTGTCCTGATTCTTTTTCTGGGATTCTCCAAATCCTCGCAGGCCCTGGCTCCTGAAAATGAATCGTGCTTAAAGTGCCATACCCATCAAACGATCACTTTTCACAATACCCTGACCAAGCGTGAAGACAAGCGTTTAATGAATCCGTTGTATATATTGGATAAAGATCATTTTGCAAGTGGAGTTCATGCAAAATTCAAATGTATTGATTGTCATTCAGCTGATTATAGTAAATATCCTCACAATGCTGAATTAAAGCTCGAACCCCTGAGCACCTGTTTGGATTGTCATGGCGGTGATGCCAAATATGCAGCCTATCAATTCGAAAAAATTGATTCAGAATTTCAAAAAAGTGTACATTTTCAGAAAAGTGGGGATAGTTTCACCTGTTCCAAATGTCACAACCAACATTATTATCAGGCAAAATCGCGTAACAGTTCAGAAGTTGGAGATATCGTCAAATTCAGCAACGAGATGTGTATGTCATGCCATAGCAACAACAGCAAATTTCAGCTGATTTCTGACAAACTAAAGCCTGCTCTATCACAGATACATGAATGGCTGCCTAACCAGGAACTTCATTTTTTGAATGTCAGGTGCATTGAATGCCATACCCAGGTTGTTGACTCCCTGTCTGTATCCCATAATATCCTTCCTAAAGAAAAAGCGCTGAAAAATTGTGTGGAATGTCATTCGAAAAATTCAATGCTTGAGGCATCATTATATAAGTATAAGAATCTGCAAAGCCGGTCGAAAATTGGCAAGCTTAATTCGATCATAAAAAATAAGTCCTATGTGATTGGAGCTTACCAGAATATCTGGCTTAATTACATCAGTATCCTTATTCTCATATTGGCTCTTGCCGGAATTTCTATTCATGTGATTGCCAGAATCATTAAAAAATAACTTTATGAATTCTGAAAATAAAATCTATTTCTATCCAGTTTGGCTGAGAATCTGGCACGGAATTAATGCCCTGGGAATACTTGTATTGATATTCACAGGAATTAACATGCAGTATGCAACTCCCGGATTCAAATTAATGGACTTTGAACTGGCTGTAAACCTGCATAATATAGCTGGAATTCTCGTTTCGGCGAATTACCTGATTTTTGTATTTGGAAACCTGAGAACCTCTAACCATAAATTTTACCGGATTAAACTTAAGGGTCTCTATAAAAGACTGCGATTACAAGTCGAATACTACACTACAGGATTATTTAAGAATCAGGATGCGCCATTCCCATTGTCCGAAAAACGAAAATTTAATCCGATGCAGAAGGTTTCTTACCTGCTTGTCATGTATTTATTTGTTCCAGGATTGGTTATCACAGGTTTGGGATTACTGTTTCCTGAACTAATCATTGAAAATGTGTATCAGGTGAGCGGTATTTTTCTTACGGCTGTTTTGCACGCCAGTTTAGGTTTTCTGGTTTCCATTTTTTTAATCGTTCACTTGTATGTGGCGTCAATCGGGAAGCATCCCATAAACAATTTTAAAAGCATTTTAAACGGTTATCATGATCTAAATGGCCACTAGGTATTATTAGATAATTGAATATCAATTTATTAAAGGTTTTTTCCCTGTTCATGTCGGTTAAGATGGGGAATCTATTTCACAAAAATCAATTAAAAACCGAATTTATATCAATATATACCCTCGTTTATATCAATATCAATAACCCGCTACACTAGGTTATCCTTTCTATTTTTGGACATTGATTGCCTGTTGGTCGGATTCTGACAAAAATAAAATGTGTAATTTCATTAAAATCTGGTGAAAGGGATACATAGATTGATTAATTTTAATCCGGCAAAACTTAACAGTAATCGAGATGTTTAATTTTTAAAAAAGAAGTTATGAAAAATCTAAGTGTTTTATTAAAGAGCCTAAGTGTTGTTGCATTCCTGTTTGCGCTATGCTCTTCCGTTGTTGCCCAGGATCAAAAGGCTGCTTCAGCATGGGAAATTCCTGCAAAATACAAAACCATGAAGAATGCACTTAAAGGTGATGCCGCCTCTGTAAATGTTGGCAAGAACCTTTATGCTAAACATTGCAAATCTTGTCATGGTGGCGCCGGATTGGGTGATGGACCTAAAGCGTCAAGTATGAAAACTAAAATTACCTCCTTTAAAGACGCTAAATTTCAGGCGCAGGTTGATGGGGCAATTTATTATCAGATCGTAATTGGACGTGATGAAATGCCGGCGTTTGATAAAAAAGTGGCAGAAGAAGATGATCGTTGGGCATTGGTCAATTTTGTCCGTTCTCTTAAATAAACTGACATTGGGTAAGTGCTGAGGCTAAACAAGGTCTCAGCACTTCTTTATTTAGCGTTTCATTTCTATCCGTATTCAATCTGATTGCAGATTTTAGTGGTTTTTTTCTCTATTTGCAATTCCTTTCATATTAATCCTTCTCATCAGAATTATATGCATTTGCCAAAATCAACAAAGAATCTGGTAACTATCGCCGGAGTAATAATTGCAATTGCCAGTTTGGCAATTATAGTCTTGCTGTTTTTAATCTCAACCTATATTTTTCCGAATAATTCCTTTTTAGGAATATTTATTTACATGGCTCTTCCGGCATTCCTGATATTGGGTCTGATTTTAATTCCAATCGGAATGGTTAGAGCCAAAAAACAGGAAAAGCTTAAAGGTGATGGTGAAGGCAATTACCCGTTATGGGATTTTAACAAACGATCGACTAGAAATGCCGCTGCAATTTTTCTGGTTGGAACAATTATTTTGGTTATATTATCTTCAATTGGTAGTTTTCAGGCTTTCCATATCACAGAATCCAATGAATTTTGTGGTAAACTTTGTCACCAAACCATGAAGCCAGAATATACAGCCTACCAGAATTCTCCGCACTCAAGGGTTAACTGTGTTGAATGTCATGTTGGCTCAGGTGCAGGGTGGTATGTCAGGAGCAAAGTGACCGGATTGTATCAGGTATATGCAGTACTCACTAACCAGATACCTCATCCTATCGAAACTCCGATTCAGAGTTTAAGACCTGCTATGGAAACTTGCGAACATTGTCACTGGCCTCAGAAATTTTATGATCGTAAACAGAAGAATAAAATATCTTATCTGGCTGATGAGACAACCTCTGCCTGGAATATCCAGCTTCAGATGAAGACCAGTGCCAGCCATAGTGCCCAGGGAATCGCCCAGGGGATACACTGGCATATAAATCCAGATGTAAAAATTGAATATCGGACATCGGTAATAAATAGGGAAAAGATTCCCTGGGTAAAATATACTAACTTAAAGACAGGGGAGTCAACCATTTTTGAAGACACCAAAGATAAATTAAAACCATCTCAGCGTGATTCACTCCAAATCCGGAGAATGGATTGCATTGATTGCCATAACCGTCCTTCTCATAATTATAAAACTCCTCAGGGCTATATTGACGAACTGATTACTGCAGGTAAAATACCGCGCACATTACCTGACGTTAAAATTGTGGCCATGAATGTACTGAACCAGGATTATTCCACTACCGACAGTGCCATGATGGCTATCAAAAAACAGGTAAACGAATACTATACCTCGATGTATCCTAAATTGGTAGGATCCAAAAAGAAAGATATTGAGCAGATAATTGCCGGAATACAGGAAGGTTACAGTCAGAATGTCTTTCCTGAGATGGGTGTTAAATGGTCTGTCCATCCTAATCATTTAGGTCATCTGGAAACAATTGGTTGTGACCGCTGCCATAATGACCTTCACAAATCTGAAAGTGGAAAGGTAATCTCCCGTGATTGTAACTTGTGCCATAATATTGTTGCACAGGGCCCCGATTCTGCGATGCAGATTTCAAGTTCATTTAAACCGCTGGAATTCAAACATCCGGTTGATATTAAAGATGAATGGAAAACAAAACTATGCTCTGAATGTCACGCTAAATTATATTGAAAAACATTCTGAAATGATTGTTCCATAATTTGGGCAATGAATTTAAAAGCTTAAAAATCAGAATACTACTGCCATTGGCTGGAGTATTCTGATTTTTTTCTATACTTTTGACAGATGAGCATTCACAGAGTAAATAGTTGGACTAATGAAATTAAGAGAAATAATGTCTCATAGACTTGATGTATTTCGGCTAACAGTAATTGAGAATATCAGAGTTTGAAATTGGTTCATGACAAATGGTTATCTTTGGCAATGATAAATTTACCCCTATTCAATCATTGAACCCATATTTTTACGATTATGAAAATTGTTATGATGAAGCATTATCTGTTTATTGCCCTTTTATTTGTTGTCAGCCTGTCTTTTGGAAGAACCAGGGAACTTCCGGTTCCGCCACCAAAACCTGTTCTTCCGATTCCTACAGATCGGCAGCTGGCCTGGCACGAAATGGAACAATATGCCTTTATTCATTTTACAACCAATACATTCACAGGAAAGGAATGGGGATACGGGGATGAAAGCCCCGAAGTGTTCAACCCCACTGAAATGGATGTAAATCAATGGATCAGAGTTGTTAAAGCCGCTGGTCTAAAAGGGATTGTGCTTACTTGCAAACATCATGACGGATTTTGTTTGTGGCCAAGTAAATTTACCGAACACTCGGTAAAAAACAGCAAATGGAAGGAAGGCAAGGGGAATGTTGTGAAAGAGGTTGCCGATGCCTGCCACCAAAATGGTTTAAAATTTGGAATTTACTTATCACCGTGGGACCGGAATCGGAAGGATTATGGTTCTTCTTCGTATTTAGATTATTACCGAAATCAGTTGAAAGAGCTTTTCACCTTGTACGGTCCTGTCTTTGAAATGTGGTTTGATGGGGCTAATGGAGGCGATGGCTATTATGGGGGAGCGAGAGAAAAACGGAAGATCAACGGAGCCGCTTATTATAATTGGCCAACAACATTGGATATGGTGCGTAAAATGGAACCTAACGTTATCTTTTTTAGTGATGCTGGTCCTGATATAAGATGGTGTGGAAACGAAAGTGGCCACATTGGTGAAACCAATTGGGCAACAATATCTACAGATTCGATCTATGCCGGGAAAAGCGGGATCGAAAAATTGCTGAATTCCGGAGAGGAAGATGGCAAAAGCTATATCCCGGCTGAAGTTGATGTTTCCATACGTCCGGGATGGTTTTATCACACAGAGGAGGATGGGAAGGTTAAAACTCCCGAAAAGCTTTTTGAAATTTACCTATCCTCGGTTGGAAGGGGGGCAAATTTAATTCTTAACATTCCACCTGACCGCAGAGGATTATTTCATGAAAATGATGTTGAAGCTTTGCTTGGTTGGAGAAAGTTGATAGATGAAGCGTTTAAGACAAATCTTGCTTTAAAGGCAGTAATCAAAGCCGATTCTTACAGGGGAAATTCGAAATTGTACGCTCCCTCTAATGTAAATGACGGGAATAAAGAAACTTACTGGGCAACTAACGACGGAACGAGAACCGGTAATCTGTTTATCGATTTAGGGGCGCAAAAAACAGTGAAATACATTATTATCCAGGAATATATTAAGTTAGGGCAGCGGGTTAAGGAATTTGTAGTCTCAGTCTGGAAAAATAACAAATGGACAGAGGTTTCAAAAGGAACTACAATTGGATATAAAAGGATTATAAAAATAGAACCTACAGAAACTGATCAGGTTAAAATTTCGATTACTGCTTCAAAAGCCTCCCCGTTAATCTCAAATATTGGGATTTATTGATTTAAAAATATTAGTATTAAATTTGCATTGTAAAACAATTTTATTTTCAAATTAAAAATACGCAAACATGGCAGATGATAAAAAAGAAAAATGGACAACTTACATGGCAATTTCCACGGTAATCATTGTGGTTTGCGCTACACTTTCGACCTTTAAAGGGGGTGGATTCAGCACCCGTTCATTACTATATCAAACTCAGGCTTCGGATCAATGGGCTTTTTATCAGTCCAAGAGTTTGAAAAGCTATATCTTTGAAATGCAGAAAGATAATCTTGAATTGCAAAGTCAGCAAAATGACAAATTGAATGTTGCTCCAGAGGTACAGGCTAAATATCAAGAAAAAATTGATTCCTATTTAAAAAAATTAGAACAATATGAATCAGAAAAGAAACAAATAACCCTTAGTGCCAAGAAACTTGAAGCAGACCGTGATGAGTGTAAACTACATAGTTCGGCTTTTGGCATTGCGGTTATCTTCCTGCAGATCTCCATTCTACTCTCTTCAATTTCTGCCCTTGCAAAGAAAAGATATGTATGGTTTTTAAGTCTTGCAGTTGGGTTAATCGGAATCCTCTATTTTGCGGATGGTTTTTTTCTGTTTATCAAGTAGATTTGATTTTTTAGGTGCTATTTGATAGGTTCAGGATATCGCTCAAATATGTGAGATTTCCTGAATGTAAATTTATTGGTGGGCTTCCTTGTTTATGTCGTAACTTATTGTAAACAAGAATACTGATCATTGATCTGATTTGCAGGTAACTATTGATTTTACCATTTCTTTTCGGATAATCAGGAGAGGCTTTTTAAAAGGGGAGTTTATATTTTGTTTATCAATAGAGATAAATATTTAAAGAAAATGAATAAAAATGATAAAATACTTTGAATTTCATCATTTTGAGTTATATTTGTCGTGATTAAAAATTATTAAAATGCAATCAGGTAAAGTAAAATTTTTCAATGAATCCAAAGGTTTTGGGTTTATCAAGGACAATGACTCCGACAAAGAGTATTTCGTACATGTAACTGGTCTTATTGACAAAGTTAGAGAAAATGATGATGTTACCTTCGACGTAACCGAAGGAAGAAAAGGATTGAATGCGGTAAATGTAAAACTAGCATAGTTTTTACAAACTAAATCAAGCAGTTAAAAAAGAGGGCCTTACAATCATTGTGAGGCTCTTTTTTTGTGAAACAAACACTTAAAAAATTAGTGGCGTTAGTCTGGCTCAAAAAAAACAATTACCTTTGCCAATCTTCAATATATCAATGTATTAAAATAATAAATGAATTTTATTAAATCTTTAAATCTGACTGTATCCAAACGAATCCTACTTTTTGAAGCAGCATTAGTCTGGACTTTTGCCGGAGCTATGCTGCTTTATCGGGGAAGTTCGATGTTAGAGGCATCCTCAGGGTTTTCCTGGATAAAAATCCTGATATGTTCAGGTTGCGGATTATTATTTTTTATTCTTGTTTTTTCAAAGATTTCCCATAAGCATGTTGACCGGATTATGACTCTTTTGGGCAATCGGCATCTATTTTTTGAATTCTTTAATTTCAGAAGTTATGTGATGATGGCTGGAATGATTACGATGGGTGTCTTGCTTCGCACAACATTAATTATCCCTTTATCCTCGTTATCCCTTGCATATATCACGATGGGAATTCCGCTCCTTTTTTCATCTTTCCGCTTTTATCATCATTGGTTCTATTACCTGCCTTCGACTGAGAACTTAGCAGGCTAGGATTGGAAAATTAATCAAACTGACATAAAAAGGAGGGAAAGCCTTGCCAGGAAGCTTGAAAGGTGAAGCTGGAAATGTTATGCAGGGATCGTTGATCCGGTTTTTTTAGTGAATTGGCTGGAATATTTAAAAAAATAAGCCACTTTTTCGTAAGTGGCTTATTTTTAATTACATAATGTCGATTCTTTTAGTCGGCTTTGGCTTGACCTCCTCTTTTTTGGGAAGAGTGATCAATAAAATTCCATCCGTGTATTTTGCGCAGATTTTGTCGCCATCAACACTACCTTGGGGTATAGTAAAGCTGCGCTGAAAACTCTGATAACTAAATTCACGACGGGAATAATTCGTTTGATCCTCATGTTTTTCATCCTTCATCTCAGAAGTGATCAACAAACTATCTCCATCCAAATTCACAGAGAAATTGTCCTTAGTCATTCCGGGTGCTGCAACCTCAATGATAAAAGAATCATGGTTTTCCTTGATATTAACAGCAGGAATTGTGCTGTTTGTACTCGAGAAATTAGAGTTGTTCCAATCCATCAAATCTCTTGAAAAAAAGTTGTCAATAAAAGATGGAAACGTTGGAAACAACCTGTCAGATACTCTTGCCAGTTTCATAACTTTGTCCTCCATTCATTAATTGTTAAACCTGAAATTTTAAACCTCTTTTTAAACCTTCGAAAAGAATTTTACAATTATAATGCCAAATAAGTCTAATTTTTTATTTTTGATATAAATACCTATAAATTAATAAATTATAAAAATAAGATTCTTAAGTAAGACTGGCATTTTGGCAAATTGGCCTCCAGTAAGAATGACAAAATTTCGTATTTATCTCACCTTGATGTAATTATGGCATATTTTGGCCCTGTTTTTTCAGACAAAGAATATATCAATATTTTTAATAGCCAATCAAACAGTCACTTAAAAGATTACAAATTGAACTACTAAAGATCTTTAAAATATCAAGATGTTTACTAAAATATTGTATTTTTGGTAAGGCAACAGAAGTTGCGCAATCAATTAAATTTCAAAAAAAACAATATGCTACCTAAATTTCTATTAGCGGACAATTCACAGGTTTTACCTGACAAGATTTTTGTAATCCACAATGAACAACCGCGGTTTATAGTTGGTTGCGAGGTTGAGGGATTCACTATTGACCAGGAGATTTATTGGATCGATGAAGAACCAGCCAGCGAAGAGTTAAAAAGTGAATTGCTCGAGCAAGCTGAAGAATTCATGGATCTTGAACTGGAGTATGAGGAAGAGCTTTATTTGCTTGAAAATGAAGAGGAAGCGGAAGATAACAAGGAAAAACCAAAATAAGACACTTATGGAACTTAATTCTCCCAAACGATTAACCCGAAGTCGTAACGACAGAATGCTTGCTGGAGTTTGTGGTGGGTTGGCCAATTTCCTGGACCTTGACCCTACTATTATAAGACTTGTTTTTGCTTTAGCTACTTTTTTTACTGTAGTATTTCCGGGCATCTTAATCTACTTGATTATGTGGATTGTGGTTCCGAAAGAGCATTATTAAGGCAGAATGCTTTTATTTGGGTAATCTTCGATGCAACCGGCCATTGGCGTCTGGCTACTGGCATTTGGCCGTAAGCTTTGGCCACTGGTATTTCGCAACCCTGTACCTGGATACCAGTACCTTCACCGGAACCGGTTTAGGACAATAAAAATGCGGTAAGGCCTTTGCAGCCAGCCATAAACAACCAATAGCAAGTCGCTAATTCACAATAACATTAACCATACTTTTACAATAATCATGAACAGAAGAAATTTTATTCAAAACACGGCAACAGTTGCAGCATTGGCCGGGTTCTCAAATGTGGCATCGGGTACAAATCAGGTAGATTTAAAACCATCCAATTCAGCCAAATTTAAACTCAAATATGGGCCAGGTTTTGGCAGTTTTCCTGAACTGGCTGGAAAAGATCCGGTTGAAGTAATTAAATTCTGTTCAGATCAGGGTTTCAGGGCCATGTTTGATAACGGATTTCCAGGGCGCTCAGTTGATGATCAGGATAAAATCATTACTGAACTAACCAGGCAGAATATGGATATGGGACCATTTGTTATCTACGCCGACTTCAGCAAAGAATCAATGGTCATCAAAGATGGTGAAATCCGGGAAATGCTCATTAAAAAAGTAAACCAGGCAGTTGAGCTTTATAAAAAATCGGGCATAAAATGGGCATTAATGGTTCCTGGCCGTTATAATGAACATATGGCTTGGGAATATCAGACGGCTAATGTGATCGATATCATGCGCGAGCTTAGCGAGATTGCAGAAAAGGGGGGATTGACCATAGTCCTTGAGCCGCTGAACAAGCGGGATCATCCGGGACTTTTCCTGACAGGCATTCCGCAGGCTTATGCCATTTGCCGTGCGGTGAATAGTCCTGCCTGTAAAATTGTGGATGATATGTATCACCAGCAAATCACCGAAGGGAACATCATCCCGAATATTGATGCCGCCTGGTCGGAGATCAGAGCTTTCCACTTAGGGGATAATCCAGGCCGTATGGAACCAGGCAGCGGAGAGATGAACTACCACAATATCTTTAAGCACATTCATGAAAAAGGGTACGATGGAGTATTATGTATGGAGCATGGAAGATCAATTTCTGGCAAAGAAGGGGAGCTAGCTTTGATAGAAGCTTATCGTATTGCTGATAACTTTTAATCTATATTCATCAATGAAAAACCGTATTCTAATCCTGCTTTTCCTAATAATATCTGCTTCATTCACAGCAAATTCACAAGGTGATTATAAGCCTGCACCAGAAAATATTGCTGCAAGACAATGGTTTCAGGATGCTAAATTCGGGCTCTTTATCCATTGGGGTGTCTATTCCACACTTGCCAATGGGGAATGGGTAATGTACCAGCAAAAATTAGATAAGGCCACCTACGAAAGACTTCCTGCGTTTTTTAATCCCCAGGCATTTAATGCTGCAGAATGGGTGAAGATGGTTAAAGATGCCGGTATGAAATATATCACAATTACCAGTAAACACCACGATGGTTTTGCGATGTGGGGAACCAAACAATCAACCTGGAATATTGTCGACCGAACTCCTTATGGCAAAGATGTGTTGAAACAACTGGCCGACGAATGTCACAAGCAGGGGGTTAAATTGTTCTTCTATCACTCACATCTCGACTGGTACCAGGATAATTATTATCCGCGTGGCTCCACTGGCGGTACTTCGGGACGCCCTGACAAAGGGGACTGGAATGCCTATCTTGATTATATGGATAGCCAGTTGACCGAACTCCTGACCAATTATGGCGAAATTGCCGGAATCTGGTTCGACGGATGGTGGGATAAGAAAGATGCAGACTGGCGGCTGGATAAAACTTACAGCCTGATTCACAAACTGCAGCCTGCTGCACTGGTGGGGAATAACCATCACCAGGCGCCAAAACCTGGAGAAGACTTCCAAATGTTTGAAAAAGATCTTCCGGGGCATAACACGACCGGTTTCAGTAATGAATCAAAAGTAGGTGAACTTCCACTTGAAACCTGTGAAACGATGAATGGCGCCTGGGGTTTCAATATTCATGACCATAACTTCAAAACCACAACTCAGCTTGTTCAATACCTTGTAAAGGCAGCAGGTTCTAATGCCAATTTCTTATTGAATGTGGGACCAATGCCAAATGGGAAAATCCAGCCGGAATTTGTCAAAACACTGGGTGAGATGGGTGAATGGATGAAAATATATGGCGAAGCCGTATATGGAACCCGTGGCGGACCAATCGATCCACATCCGTGGGGAGTTACGACCATAAAGGGGAATCGGGTATATGTTCACTTATTGGGTGATTCGGATGAAAACCTGTTGTTGAATGATTTTGGAAAAAAAATAAGGAAAGTATATCTATTTGATGACCAGTCAGTTGTTGTTTTTAAACAAAACGAATTTGGGATAAGCATTAAGGTTCCCCAGGCTAAAAGAAAACCAATAGACACCATTGTGGTGATGGAATTCTGAATCTAAATAAATATAAAATCCCTGACAGGATTCCGAACCCTGTCAGGGATTTTATATTTATTTAATAAGCAGATCGTTAATCATTTTCTCGAATTGTTCTTTGGTGGCTTCGGGTGATTTGGAGATTCCACTGGTCATGGTTGGTTTTCCGGACCTGGGAACCCATAAAAATGCGGGTATTCCGCTGATCGAAAAAGCCTGGGATAACTCACGTTCCTGGTCTGTATTCACCTTGTATACAATTATTTTTCCTTTGTACTTTCTTGCCAGTTCATCCAGCAACGGAGAAGCAATCCTGCACGGGCCACACCAGTCTGCATAAAAATCGACGATGCAAGGTAACTTTCCCGTATACTTCCACTCATTCGGATTTTTCAAATAGTCCATAATCTGTGCCTTAAACTGCTCATTCCCAATTTTGACGACCTCTCCTTCGGCCGCGGCCACAGTTTTCGTTTCCATCACAAACAAAATTGTAACGATTATCCCTGTCAATACTAATAAATTTCTCATATTCAGCTGTCTTTTGTTTTTTTATCATTTTCACTTACACTGCAAACATATATACTTTTTTACATTCGACATAACTGTTATCTTTGAATCTTAAAATTAATAAATAAGCCATGAGTAAACCTATTGTCACTGCGATCGCCTCCTTTGGAATGTCGGGTGTTGTCTTTCAGGGACCCTCGTTAAAAGTGTATCCCCAATATTTTAAAATTCATAAGATTCTTGAACGGACGAAAAATGTTTCGGCTCAAAGGTATCCCGAAGCAACAATTGTCCGCTCCTACGAGGAAATTCTGAATGATCCTGAAATTGAGCTTATATTAGTGAATACTCCGGACTATCTTCATTTTGAAATGGCAAAGCAGGCCCTGGAAGCCGGGAAACACGTAGTGGTTGAAAAGCCATTCACGAAGACCAGTGCCGATGCAAGGGAACTTATTTCACTGGCTCATCAAAATGGGGTCATCCTGAGTGTTTATCAAAGCAAGCGGCTGGATAATGGTTTTCAGACCATGAAAAAGATTCTTGAGGATAAACTGCTTGGACGGGTGGTTGAATATGAAGCACATTACGATCGTTACCGGAACTTTATTCAGGAAGGTTCGTGGAAGGAAGATGGCGATGAGCGGACCGGGGTCTTGTTTAACTTGGGCTCACATATTGTTGATCAGACACTTGTGCTGTTTGGGTTACCTAAGGCTGTCACTGCACATCTCAATGTCCTCCGCACTGGTGGACGAACCACTGATAATTTTGATATCAGGCTCCATTATGACAGGTTTAATGCCATTTTACGCAGCTCATACCTGGTGCGTGAAATGGGACCCCAGTATGTTGTACACGGCACGGAAGGCTCTTTTGTTAAGATGGGAACCGATCCCCAGGAGGAGCTTATGAAATTGCATCATCTTCCCAACGAGCCACATTGGGGTGAGGATCAGCCATCTGATTGGGGTATACTTAATACATCCATCAACGGACTCCATTTTCATGGAAAGATTGAAACGATCCCGGGAGATCTGGCTGCCTACTTTCTGAAATTACACGGAACTATCCGGGAGGGAAAAGAACTTTTTGTAAAACCGGAAGAGTCCCTGAATGTCATCCGTATCCTCGAGGCATGTCTTGAAAGCAACAGGCTGAAGAAGACTGTTGAGTTCACTGCGGAATAGGGATAAGAGTGAGCGACTGCTGGACATCATGAGGGAGAGAATAAAGGAGATAATTTGCCAATTCGGCAATGATTCGCAGTTTTTTTATTTGTCCTGTAAAGTGCTGTTCTCTAACCTTAAAAGATATCCAATCTTGTCCCTTGGGACATAAATGAAAATAGAAGATCCGATTAATCGATTTTATTGTCCGTTAGGACATAAACGGTTGTATGTCAGAACATAGTGAAATGCTATTAAATAAGAATCCGGATAATTAACCCGGATTCTTATTTTTATAGAATTGAAATTATAATTAGTTAATCATTTTTATTCCCCCAGTTTTTTATACCGGATCCTGTGCGGGGTACTGTCGCCAAGCCGTTTCTTCTTATTCTCTTCGTATTCCGAATAGCTCCCTTCGAAATAGTAGACCTGGGAATTGCCTTCAAAAGCAAGAATATGGGTAGCGACACGATCCAGAAACCACCGGTCATGCGAAATAACCACAGCGCATCCGGCAAAACTGTCGAGACCTTCCTCGAGTGCGCGTAACGTATTCACATCAATATCATTGGTTGGCTCATCGAGAAGAAGCACATTTGCTTCGGATTTCAGGGTTAATGCCAGGTGAAGGCGGTTGCGTTCCCCCCCTGAAAGGACTCCGCATTTCTTTTCCTGATCTGCACCGCTGAAATTGAACCGTGAAACGTAGGCCCGGGCGTTGAGCATCCGGCCGCCAACCATCACCTCATCAGTACCACCTGAGAGAACCTGGTAAACGGTTTTGTCATTTACAATTGCCTCATGTCCCTGGTCGGCATATCCAATCTTCACGGTTTCACCGACTGAGAAACTTCCCGAGTCAATTTTCTCAAGACCTAAAATCATTCTGAAAAGGGTTGTTTTTCCTGCCCCATTGGGTCCGATTACACCGACAATTCCATTTGGCGGCAAAACAAAATCGAGTCCTTCAAAAAGGAGCTTGTCTCCGTAAGCTTTCGAAACTCCGTGTGCTTCAATTACTTTGTCGCCCAGACGTGGCCCGTTGGGAATAAACAACTCGAGCTTATCTTCCTTCTGTTTTACATCTTCATTAAGCAGCTTTTCATATGCACCCAACCTCGCCTTCGATTTGGCCTGACGAGCCTTGGGACTCATTTTGACCCATTCCAGCTCACGTTCAAGGGTTTTACGTCGTTTAGAGATCCCTTTTTCCTCCATCTCCAATCGTTTGGACTTTTGTTCCAGCCAGCTTGAGTAATTTCCTTTCCATGGAATCCCCTCTCCACGATCCAGTTCCAAAATCCAGCCGGCCACATTATCCAGAAAATAGCGGTCATGGGTAATGCAGATTACCGTTCCTTTATACTGCTGCAAATGCATTTCCAGCCACTCGACAGATTCTGCATCAAGGTGGTTGGTAGGCTCATCAAGCAGCAGAATATCAGGCTGTTTTAAAAGTAGCCGGCAAAGTGCCACACGTCGGCGTTCACCCCCGGACAGCACTTTAACCGAAGTGTCACCATCGGGACACCGGAGTGCGTCCATTGCCCGTTCCAGTTTATTATTGAGGTTCCAGGCATCAGTTGCGTCAATCTTCTCCTGAAGAACGGCCTGTCTGTCCATGAGTTTATCCATGATATCCGGATTTTCATAGACCTCGGGCAAACCAAAACGCTGATTAATCTCTTCATACTCTTCGAGGATATCGACAATTTCCTGAGCCCCTTCCTGAACGATTCCCATTACCGTTTTAGTCTCGTCGAGCTGCGGCTCCTGGGACAAATGGCCGACGGTATAACCTGGCGAAAAGGCGAGTTCACCATTAAAATCCTTCTCCAGACCTGCTATTATTTTTAAGAGTGTCGATTTGCCGGAGCCGTTCAGACCGATAATACCGATTTTTGCACCCAGGTAAAATGAGAGTGATATATCTTTAATTACTTGTTTTTGTGGAGGGTAAGTCTTGCTTACCTTATACATCGAAAATATAATTTGCCTATCCTCTGCCATTGATTTTTAATTTGAGTTGAAGGACAAAATTCGTATTTTTAATCAGAATTGGCAATAGATATCAATTTAATATGGATTTCTGACTGTATTAATTAATTTCCAATAATTTAGAACACTAATTTAACCCAAGACTTTGGGAAATCCAATAAGAAATGCATTAAATTTGTTCATTATAGTTTAACCCGATACTCTTATGAAAAAGTTTGCACTCGTCTTATTATTGGCAATCATTCTGATAGTTAGCCTTGGGATTTACTGGAAATATTCATTTACCTACAGTGAAGGTTACCGGGCCGGATTGCTTCAGAAGATTTCCTATAAAGGGAATATCTTCAAAACTTATGAGGGGGAAATGATCCTGAGCAGTATCCAGAGTAACACAAATGTGGCAATTGCCTCTGAGAAGTTTTTCTTCTCAGTCACGGATAAAACGGTAGCTGTTCAGCTCGAAAAGGTACAGGGGGAAAGTGTTATCCTCCATTATGTCGAAAAAAACGGGACCCTTCCCTGGAAAGGGGAAAGTACTTATTTTGTTGATAGTCTGAAAGTCAATATTTCACCGGCATCGGGTCATGGGTTTCATTAGCGGCTGGCGGTTGGCGACTGGCAATAAAGCAAGGGATTATGGAATAAACGAGAAGATAATTCCGGGCGTTGCATATCTTACCCTAAAAAACCTTATTCCACAACTAAGGTCAAAAAACAAATTGTTTACAGGTGAAATAATCTATTCAATCAAATTCTTGGAAAATCAGGATGCTACTTGTTATAACTCAGCGTATGTTTTCCGCTGCTAAGAATTACCAAAGAAGTCCCTTTTAGTGGTTCCAGTTTATTTGATTTTCCATTTAACTGGTACTCCTCAGTTTTACCCGGCAAAACGACTTTGGCTGTGCATCCAACCGGCACTTCAAGAGTCAGTTTAAGCTGATTATTTTCGAGCACCCAATTTACACGAATTTTACCATAGGGGGTCTCTTTGGTGGTTTTTGCCCAAGAAACTCCTTCAGGAATCTGGGGATCCACAAAAAATTCCTGGTAACCGGGATGATTTTCATCGGGACGAATCCCCCCGACTGCCTGATAGAACCACGAACCAATGCCGTTATAGCAATTGTGTATCCGGCTTCTGTCGCCCGACCAGTGTTCCCAGGTAGTAGTGGCTCCATTCTCAATCATATAGAGATACCCCGGGTAGTCCCTCTTCTTCAGCATATTAAAAAACAGATTGGCATCATGGTTTTTGACAGCCCACTCGGTAAATATTGGAATACCCACCAACCCGGTTGCTATATGACCCTTGTGATTCACTTCAATTTCGTTTTGAAGGGTAAGAGCAACCTTTGACTTTATTGAGTCGGGGACAATACCGGTCAGGAGCGGATAGGAAAGATCAATCTGAGAACCGCTTGCATAACTGTTTTTTGTTCCATCGAAGAAAGTCTGATGGATTTGTTTTTTAAGCTGCTCATTTTGTCGGGCATATTTCAATGCATCTTCCTTAATTCCCAATTTCAGGGCAATTTTCTCCATCGTTCCGAGGCACTGACTTACAAAGCAGTTGTTTACCAGGTCTATAGACGATTTATTCTTTTGATCGACCCCTTCCGGGGTAGCCCAGTCACCCAGATACCAACCCCGGTAATCCGTTTCGGGCCATGGCTGAAGCATTCCATCGGGTGAATATTTGGCCACATAACCAAGCCATTGTTGCATTACAGGGTAGTATTTTTCAAGTACCCTGACATCCCCGTAGTTCTGATAGGTTTTCCAGGAGGCGGTAATAATAAATCCGCACCAATACGGACCGCCGCCGGCAGGGTAGGGGTTGGGAGCGGTATGGGGCATTCCGCCGTCCTCACGGATGCAATCGGCCCATGCCTGCAGCCAGTTCGAATACAGCGGGTCAAGGTCGAACATAGTCTGTGCCGTGAGGGTGGAAGCATTCCCATCACCCCCATAACCAAGGCGTTCTATCGTGGGACAATCGACAAGGTATCCGCTGATACTCAGGCAGCGGAGTGTATAATAGAGCATGTTATGAATTGCATTCAGGTCATTGTCAGCACATTGAAATGTGGATGCTTCCCGGTAATCCGTGTGAATCAGAAAAGCTTTGATATCCTCCTTTTTTGGTGCGATGATCAGGTTACTGATCTTCAGATACCGAAAGCCATGGTAATTAAACCGGCTGCAAAATGACTCTTTCCCAACACCGCTTGCGATGTATCGGTCTTCCTGGTGCTGATCCGCAATCTGGCCCTCCTTATCCAGGTGGTCACTATATTCAATCACAATCTCCTGACCAGGTTTCAGAGCCGGAAATTTGATCTCCGCACGTCCGGTAAGTGTCTTGCCCATGTCAACGAGCCAGGTATTCTTACCAAATGGTTTTACGGAAGAAGTGCTGATTGATTCCCTGATATGGTTCAATTCAACGGTCTGTGGAGTAACCTGATGCACAGGAATATTGGCAATATAAACCGGATGCCAGCTGGCCTTGTTCAGCGATATGGCCGACAAGTCTCGAAGTGCCATTGACGCATCCACCCTTTCACCGCCAAAACGACCTGCCTTCCAGGTTCCGATGCAGGTGTAGCCGCTTTCTCTGGCCAACCAGGTTGAATCGGTAGCAGCCAAAGTGCTCCATCTCCCTTTTTTGAGCTCCTCAATCCGCGCCTTCACCAGTGGGCCTTCATAAGCAACACCAGGCAAGGTGGGAGCATACCACCCCCGTCCCAACCAGATTACGACATCATTGTTCCCCTCTTTTAAATAGGGGGAGACATCGTAGGCAATGCTCAGCGACTTCTTGTTAAACTGGGATACAGCGGGAGCCAGGATGGCATCGCCAACTTTTTCCCCATTGATAAAGACTTCATGATAACCTAACGAATTCACATAAATCAGACGTTTTTCAGCCTTCCCGGATAGTTTAAACTGTTTCCTTAAAAGAGGACTTTCGGGATTTCCAAATTGACGGGGTAATCCAATATAGGCGGCATGCCAGTCCTCGCCAGCTTGGAGACCCACGCTGAAACCCGCAACAGGACTCCATGCTGTGGCAGTATCATTTTCGTCCCAAATCCTGACTTTCCAGTAACCCACCGATCTGGCTTCCAGTTTCTTCCCGCTCCAGGGGACCAGCACACTTGTATCTGAAACTATTTTCCCGGAGTTCCATAAGTCCGCATCACGTTCATTCAGTAACAGGCTGTCACTTGCTGCCAGTATCTGGTAAGCTTTTTGGACAGTTCCGTTCTTTTCAGTCACGATCTTCCAGCTCAACCTGGGAATTAGGGTTGCAATTCCCAAAGGATTGGAAAGATTTTCACACCGCAGGTCATAAAGAGTATTAGAATGACTAGCATCGGCCCATTCGGGTGATAAGAGAAGGAGCAAAATCAGGAAAGTAAATGATGATTTAAGCATAGTTAGTCTGTGATTTAATACATATAGTCTTTCAAAATTAGTACTTAAAAACAAACTGACAAGTTGAAAAGTGACTGACTGAACTCTTTTTCGGCTCACCTTAGGAAATGTGATTTTAATTATCAGAAATTCAGTGAATTACTCTTTGATTAACACTTTTTGTCGGTTTCAGGAAGAACATTTAAAGACTTTATGTGTTCTATTCTTCAGAAAACAACAAATAGTTTAGTAACAATAAAAAAGATTTATGTCTGTAACCAATTTATTCTCAAAGTACACCTTAGGTGATATTGAATTAAAAAACAGGATTGTGATGGCGCCAATGACGCGCTGCCGGGCTATCGGAAATGTTCCGAATGAATTAATAGCTACTTATTACGAACAGCGCGCCGGTGCAGGGCTGATCATTACGGAAGGAACTTCACCTTCACCCAATGGACTCGGTTATTGCCGCATTCCCGGACTTTTCAATGAAGCCCAGGCTGAGGGATGGAAATTGACTACCAAAGCTGTCCATGCCACAGGTGGAAAGATCTTTGTTCAATTTATGCATTCCGGAAGGATTGGTCATTCCCTGAATCTACCTTCAGGGACCACCCTTGTTGCTCCCTCAGCAGTTCAGGCTGCAGGGCAGATCTGGACCGATCAGGAGGGAATGAAGGATTTTGATATGCCCAAAGCCATGGATGCCGAAGAGCTTAAAAAAACCATCCATGAATTTGAACATGCTGCGGTATTGGCCATCAAAGCTGGGTTTGACGGGGTTGAATTACACGGAGCCAACGGATATCTCCTGGAGCAATTTTTATCGCCGGTGAGTAATCAGCGGACCGATGAATATGGCGGAAGCATCGAAAACCGCTGCCGGTTCGTCCTGGAGGTGGTTGATCACGTCGTTGCGGCAATAGGTGCCGGTAAAACCAGCATCAGGCTCTCTCCGTTTGGGGTTGCCAGTGATATGCCTCACTATCCTGAAATTGAAGAGACCTATACTTATCTGGCAGAACAATTAAACCTTCGGGGAATCCTTTACATCCATCTCGTCGATCACAGTGCAATGGGTGCTCCTGAAGTACCTTTCAGCATCAAAAACACGATTCACCAAAAATTCAAAAATACCTTAATCCTCACGGGCGGGTATAATCCTGAAACCGCCGAAGCGGATCTGAAAAGCGGTTTTACCGATTTGGTTGGTTTCGGCCGTCAGTTTATAAATAATCCGGATTTGGTAACCCGATTTATTAATAACTGGCCATTATCTGAAAAACTTGATTTCGATACCTTTTACTCTGCTGGTGAACAGGGATTTACCGACTATCCTGTTTATTCGAAATAACACCTTCCGGAGTTTAATATTTCCGGTAACGCTGTGAATTACTCTGTGTAACTCTGTGTGAACCTTTTTTATCACAGAGATACACAGCGTTTTTTGTTTAAACCTGAATCCATCCCCTTTCAAATTAAAAGGTTAAATTTGTCATCAAAATTCGAAAAATGATACGATCGATGACTGGTTACGGGAAGGCTGAATGCGAGCTAGCCCTTAAGAAGATTACCGTTGAGGTGAGATCACTCAACAGTAAAGTGCTGGATGTCAATACGAGAATTCCGGGAGTTTATCGCGAAAAAGAGCTGGAGATCCGTCGGGAACTGTCAGACCGGCTAATTCGTGGGAAGGTTGATTTCAATATCTTCTCCGAATCATTAGGGGTTGAAAGCAACAGTGCCATCAACAGCCCGATGGTGAAGAGTTATTTCAGCCAGTTATCCGAAATCAGCAAAGAGCTCCAAATACCGGTCAGCGAAGTTACCTTGCAGATTATCATGCAGTTGCCGGAGGTTGTTAAAACCACCCGCGATGAACCTGATGAGAATGAATGGAAAACCATTGTAAATACCATCCGGGAGGCATTGGATGCCATGGATAATTTCAGAATCCAGGAGGGATTGTCACTTTATAACGATATCATTTTCAACATCAATACGATTACAACTCTGCTCGAACAGGTGGCACCTTACGAGCTGGAGCGCAGCGCCAAGGTGAAGGAGCGGATCCTCGAAGGACTTAAGGAGCTTTCGTCCCCTGAAGGAGTTGACCATAATCGTTTGGAGCAGGAGATGATTTTTTACCTTGAGAAACTGGATATTAACGAAGAAAAAGTGCGGTTGGGCAACCATTGTACCTATTTCCTGGAAACATTGGAGCTTGAAGAGCCTGTAGGTAAGAAGTTAGGGTTTATTGCCCAGGAGATTGGCCGGGAGATTAATACCCTTGGATCCAAAGCGAATCATACTGAAATGCAAAAGCTGGTCATTGGAATGAAGGATGCCCTGGAGCGGGTTAAGGAGCAGCTTCTTAATGCGTTATAAATAGTTTGTTCATATTTTATAAAAGTCGGATATTTTATGAATGGAGGTAAACTGGTCATTTTTTCAGCCCCGTCGGGTGCCGGCAAGACAACGATTGTCCGACATTTACTCTCCCTGGGTCTGAACTTTGGATTCTCCATCTCTGCCACGACTCGCAAACCCAGGGGAGCCGAGCAAAACGGGAAAGAGTACTATTTTTTAAGTTCCAAAGAATTTAGGGAGAAGGTGGCCCAAGGCGAATTCCTGGAATGGGAAGAGGTTTATCCGGGATGCTGCTATGGTACCCTGAAAAGTGAAGTGGATCGGATCTTCAAAAATGGTCAGAATATTCTTTTCGATATTGATGTGGTGGGTGGAAGTAATATCAAAAAGTTTTACGGGGACAAAGCGCTTGCGGTTTTTATCCGGGCCCCGTCAGTTGAGGAACTGGAAAACCGTTTGGTGAACCGGTCGACCGACCATCCCGAGGTAATTAAAGAGCGAATCGCAAAAGCGGAACATGAAATGAGCTTTGCCCATTTATTTGACGTGGTAATTGTAAATGATATACTGGAGGTTGCTCTGGAAGAGGCTGAAGGAAAAGTGAGACAATTTCTGGAATCATAGCCTTCAATGGGAGCATTAGGACTCATTAATTAAATTTAATTGTCATGAAAATCGCCATCTTTTCAGGGTCATTTAATCCGGTTCACAACGGTCACATGGCTATTGCACGCGAAGTGCTTGCTCAAGGTGCGGCAGAAGAGTTATGGTTTCTTATTTCTCCGCAAAACCCGTTGAAAAATGAAGGTGATCTGATTGCTGAAAATGAACGGTTAAAAATGGTGGAACTGGCCATTGAAAATGAAGTTGGGATGAAAGCGAGCGATTTTGAGTTTCATCTTCCACGGCCGACCTATGCCATCAGAACCCTTGAACGTCTTAAAGTCACCTATCCCCAGCATGCGTTTTCCTTGCTGATTGGAGGTGATAATCTGGCCATTATTCACAAATGGATTGAATATCAGCAAATTATTGATGAATTTGGATTGATTGTTTATCCCCGGCCGGGATTTGAAAATAATGTAAACACCCAGTTTTCGAATATCACCTTTATTTCGGCCCCTTTGATTGATATCTCAGCTACAGAGATCAGGCGTAGACTGGCAAATGGCGAATCAATTTCACGGATGGTTCCGGAGAGGGTGGCTAAGTTTTTAGAAGTAGCGAAATGGCGATTTGGAGAAGGGGCAATGGGCGATTGTCAATGACCCCATTTTTCTGGTGAGTTAATCATAATGATAAGTTGGGACAATATATGATCCTATTTGTCATACCGCAAATTGCACTTTATTTCATCAATATATTCAAATTTATAAACCTTCAGTTCTTTATGTGTTTTGATCAGGTTCATATTTTTTTTACTTAAAGATATGAAATTTTGACGAATGATGAAACTTCGCCCTATCGCCCCTTCGTCCCTTCGCCCCATCGCTCCATCGCCCCTTCGAATCGCCTGCACTCCTCGATCAGTACCATTTGAACACTTTCAATCCAATTATAAATGATACAGTTCCAATCGTTGTAAGTATCAGCGCTTCACGCCAGACATCCAGGAAGCCGGCACCTTCATTGAAAATACTCCGGAAACTATCGGCAATCATGGTTAACGGGAGGTATTGGATCACAGGCAGTGTCCAGTCAGGGAAATTATGGTAGCTGAAGAATACGCCGGAGACCACCATCATAGGCGTTACAATGGCATTGATCAGGCCATTCCCGACTTCCGTATTCGAGGTTCGCGAAGATACCAGTATTGATATTCCCGAAAAGGCAATGTTCCCGGCTATAAACAATACAATCAGTGCAGGCCAGCTCCCCTGTACTTTCACCCCAAAATAGAGCCAGCCAAACAGGAAAAGCAACAGTGCTTCTGCCAGGTTCATCGAGAAGCGGGCCGTGATCAGTGCAAATAAAAGATTCGACTTTTTCATCGGGGTGGCCACCATTCTTCGGAGTAGTTTTTTAGAGCGGCGTTCAATAATGGTATAGCTGATTCCCCAGCTGCAGGCCATCATGATCCCCATTGCCAGCAATCCAGGGATTAAAAAATCAACATAGCGGGTACCTGAGATCGTAAATGGTTCAATATCTGATTGATTAGCAGTGTAGGTGACCACTCCATTGGATGCCAGATTGGATGCAAGCTGGTAAGCTGCCTTTGCTTCTGCATTGGCAGGATCAAAATGATATTTCGATCCGGTGGGCTGGTCTTCGATGATTACCGATACTTTCCCTTTTTTGAGCAAGGTGAAGGCATTTGACCATGAAGTCTCAACAAAAGTAAGGGTGGCATCCCCAAGTTTTTCATTTTTCAGAACGATGGAATAGGAGCTATCCTTTTTAACGGCATTGGTAGAGAGATAGGTTATCAGTTTTGTCTGACGATTCTGATCCTTCTCTTTAATCTCCTTAACGATAGCCAGTTTTGCCTGCACACCCCCTTTTTGTGTAAAGGCGATACCTAATCCCCAGGCCATCAGAATCGGGAAGACGATTCCCCAGAAGATGACAGAGGGTTCGCGGATAATCTCCATAAAATGGGCTGCGATTAAGCGATAGAGCTGATGGTTGGTTATTTTATTCATACAAATGACGTCCGGTAAGAGAAATAAATAATTCATCAAGAGAGCGGTAGCCGCTGCCTAGTGCCAGAATCTCCTGAAGTGTCCCTTCACCCAGAATATTCCCCTGGTCCATAATGACGATCCGGTCACACAAATATTCTGCCTCCTCCATATAGTGAGAGGTTAGAATCAGGGAGGTGTTATGACTCTTCTTCAGGTCGAGCAGGATATTCCAGATCTCACGGCGGGCATTGGGATCAAGACCCGTAGTGGGTTCGTCGAGCAGCAATATTTTGGGCTTATTCAGCAGTGCAACACCTAGGGCAAGTCGTTGACGTTGTCCGCCCGACAAATTATCGACATACGCTTTTTTCTTATCCTCCAGGGCGATCAGTTTAAACACCTCATCCACCCGATGGGAATTGAGCTTATAAAAACTGGCAAAAAGCCGCATGGTCTCCCAGGCAGTCAGCTTGTCCATAAAACGGGTCTCCTGCAATGAAAGACCGATCATCTGGTGCAGTTCGTGCTGGTGGTGTTTCCATTGCTTACCGGCGATAAATATCTCTCCTTCATCCGGGTGCTGAATTCCCTCGATCATCTCAACCAGGGTGGTTTTCCCGGCTCCGTTCGGCCCCAGCAACGCGAGGAATTCCCCGGGTTTGATATTCAGGCTCACCCCCTTGACCGCCTGAACCTCCTTGAAGGATTTCTTAACCTTGTGGACCTCAACGATATATTCTGAATCTGACATAGGAATATTGCCTTAAACTTTCTGAATCGTAAAATTATCCAATTTAATCATTAAAAAAATAGGAAGCAACAGTCAGTGTTCGACTCAGAGTCG